>Ga0210377_10000925_pt1 | contig 27631 bp, 26 predicted proteins | sample PLM4_65_b1redo_FD_155480 | JGI IMG/M metagenome (GOLD analysis project Ga0210377, IMG submission 155480) | Groundwater sediment microbial communities from an aquifer in East River, Colorado, USA - PLM4_65_b1 redo | ecosystem: Environmental > Terrestrial > Soil > Riparian zone | place: USA: East...
TTCGCGCATGTCAGGACCCGCGCAGGATCCTGCGCCGCCAGGCGGAATTCCTGGATCGCCTCGTCGTACAGATCCATGTCCTTGTAGGCGTTGCCCAGGTTGTAGTGCGTCTCGAAGTCTTTCCCGTCGAGCCGCTCCCGCATCCCTTTTTGAAACTCCTGGAACAGGTCCTCGATCAGCGGTGCGCCCGCGGAGCCACCGGCGGCGAGCTCTTCCGCGCCCAGGTCCTCTGCGAGTTCAGCACCCAGATTGACGAACCCCCCGGCGCCGGGCTCGCCGCCGGAGCGCGAGACGGCGAAGTTCGGTGCCGCCGAGTCGGGGAAGGGCCCCTCCTCTGGGGACATCTGCAGAGAGGTGGGCGGGGCCTGGCCCACTGGCTGGATCTCCGGCGTCACCTCATGCGATGGCCCCTCTGACATCCTCGGTGGCGGAGTCATCCCCATCGATTCTAAGATGGAGCTCGCCTCTTGGAACATCGGCGCGGCCGAAGCTCCCGGCGGCACGGGCTCCGGGAACGGGATCGCCTCGGGGAGCGGGCTTTCACTTGTGGCGAGGGCGTCAGCCGGAACAGGGGCTCCCGACACCTCGGCCTGAGCGACCTCCGGGACTTCCGGTGGCGTGACGTCCCTGGAAGGTCCAAGGCGCCTCCCCAACTGGATCGCCGCCGGATGCAGCGGTGCACGGGCCTCCATCCGCCCGTGGACGGCTCGGGCCTCTTCCACCATCCCTTGCGAGAGGTAGAATTCGCCTTCCGCCAGATCCTCCGCCATGTTCTGATCCAGGTCTTCCTCCCCGGCCTCGAGGTCCAGCGCCGGTTCTTCCGGTGGCTGTTCCAAGAGGAGATCGAATTCGGGCGGCACTTCCTCCTCGTGGGGGAGCGCGACATCCGCCTCCAGGCCCACCTCCGCCGAAAGCTCAAGCAGGCTGGCCTCGGCCCCGGCCGTTTCCAACGGGAATGCCAAGTCCGGTCCTGCATCTGCTGCCGGCTCCGGTGGTACCACATTCGGTGCCGCCCTGTCCGTCGGTCCGACCTCGGACGGCGCACCCCTCTCCGCCATGCCATCTGCCTCTGACCCAGAGGCCGATGGGGAGGCCGGGCTGAGTTCACCTTCGAGCCCCAGGGTCTCGGGGATCTCGATGGACTCCAGAAACTCGAAGGCGGGCGCCTCGGCAGGGGGGGACTCCATGAAGGAGGGAACCCCCAGGTGCTCGGCACCCGGCGTATCCCCCATTCCTGAGAGGCGGGACAGAAGCTCCTGGAGCTCCGGGTGATCCGGGGCAAGCGACAGTCCCTCCTGAATCTCGCGCCGCGCTGACTCCCGCTGGCCATGTGTCCCGAGGATTCTGGCAATGGCCAAGATCTCTCCGCAGGCCTCCTCGACCTGCGAGCCCTCAAGGTACAGGGCCTTGAGCCGCCGCCGCACGACGACGTTGTCCGGGGCCAATCGAGCCACCTCGAGAAGTCGATCGCGTGCTTTCTCGGTCAGCCCGTATTTCAGGTACACCTCGGCCTCGGCAAGCTGCTCGGCGACCTCCCCCAGTCCCTCTTCCTCTTCCGCGAGGGCCTCCAAGCCGGAGAGTTCCTCCCGCGCGCTGTCCCGCGGGAGTTCGATTCGGGGGCCGTCCGCCCGCCCAAGTCGGTCCAGAGCGCCACCATGCGGCGCGTGAGGCGAATAGCGGATGCCCGCCAGTTCCCCGGACTCGTCCAGCTCGAAGACTTGGCCGGAGCGGGCTTCCAAGGGAACCCCTCTCCCAGCCTGAAACGTCGTCGCTTCGCCCAGCGTCGGGGCGTTTTCCAGCGACAGCTCGAGGCCCCGCTGCTCCTCCGATTCGGCACCCTCCCAGATGAAGACTGGCGCCTCCTCTATTGTCGGCGCGGCGTCCGTGGCCGCCACGTCCTTCACCGCCACGTCCGCCGGCACCACATCTGCCGCCACCACGTCTGCCTGAACTACGTCCATCACCGGGATAGGGAGTTCTTCCTCCGGCTGCGCGAGTGGCGCTGGTCCACGCTCCAACGCCTCCAGTCGTCTCTGTGCCTCGACATCCGAGGGGTCCCGTTCCAGCAATTGATGATACACGTGGATCGCAGCCTCGGTCTCGCCGGAAGTCTCGTGGGCCGCCGCCAGCGCGTACGCCGCGGATCGCGCCTCTTCGCCCCGTCCGAGCTCCTGCAGCAGCCCGAGCAGGTGCACGTGAACCGGCACCAGGTGCGGGGCCACGGCCAGCAGATCCCGGCACACGGCCACGGCCTCGTCGGGGTTTCCTCCGCTGGCGGCCTCCTCCGACAGCCTCAGGCACAGGGTGATTCCCTCGTCGGTGCGGCCAGCCTGCACCAGCGCCGTGGCCAGGGGACGCCACACCTCCGCGCCCGGCAGGCCCAGTTCGAACGCGTGCTCCAGGGCAGTCACCGCCTCGGAGGCCTGCGCGAGGCCGAGGTAGGCCTCACCCAGCAGGCACCAACCCCGGGCGTTCATGGCATCGCCGGCCGACACCTTGGAGAGCGCCTCCGCTGCCTCCGCATACCGCCCCTCGCGGAGATGCTGCTCCCCCAGGGCCAGGTTCGCCTGCGGGGATTCGGGCATGAGGTCGTGGACCTTCTGAAACAGGCGTTTGCTCTCGGCGAGCTGGCCCGCGGCCTGTACGGCCAAGGCGGCGCGCTCGTATTCGGCCGCCGCCTGCTCCCGCATCCCCTCCCTCAGCATCAGATCGGCGAGCTTGGTCAGCACGACATGATTCGTGGGATCCAGTTGGGCGAGGCGCTGGTAGATTTCGATCACCTTGAGGGTGTTGCCCGCCCTGGCGTAATGCTCCACGGCAGTCGCGAGTTGGAGCTTCGCCTCTCCCGAGAGGCCCTGCTCCTCGTACAGATCCGCGCAGGCGAGATGCGCCTCCGTCCGGGTCGGGTCCAGTTTCACGATCTTCTTGTAGACCGCGATGGCCTTCACCGATAACCCGTCGGCCCGATAGAGCTGACCCAGCTTCAGGTATTGTTCGATGGCCTCGGGGACCCTCCCCGACCGGGCGTAGAGATCCCCCAGATTGTTGCAGACGGTGAGGTCATTCGGGTCAACTTTCAGAATGGCCTGGTATTCGGCGATCGCCTTGTCCCACTTGCCTTGTTGCGCGAAAGTGAGGGCGTTTTGAAGCGCTTTGCGTTTGTCGAAGGCCATGCGCTGGGGACCCCGTGTGTTAAGAAAAACGGTAGCTTACAGTAACAGACCCCAGGGGGCGGTGTCAAGCGCGTTCGGCCTCGATCCGGCCACCGCGGGAGCACTTCAAGTGAGGTCATGGAGCCGAGCGGGGACCCTCTGGGTCCAGCCAATCTTCCTCGACACGAAGTCTTGGCGTCACCTCAGATAGGTCCAAGCCGCGGTGCCGTAGCGCGATCGCGCCAGATCCTCCGCCGTGCCCCGCTCGACCGGAAGGAGCTCCCCCGCGATGCCCGGCGCGTCGAAGAGCTCGCGAAACCCCGCGCTCAGCGCGGACATAACGTCGCCGATGGGTGGGCGCCCTCCCAGCAAGTCTCGCAGGGAGGTCACGCCGGCAGCGGGGTCGGTGCGCGGCCAACCCGGAAAGACAGCCCGGTGGAGGCCAGGCTCAAAGTCCAGCAACAGGGATCCGTGCTGGAGGAGGGACCGGTCCCACCGACGCTGGGCAGAGCCGACGAGCTTCCGTCCATCCGCCAGGATAGCGGGCACCCCCCGCAGGAGGAAACAGGCGTCGGTCTCCCGGCCCGCGCCCGGCCGCATTCCGGCTTCGCTCATGCCGGCCTTCACCCCCAGGCGGAGCAGGCCGGCGGCGAGGCCGCGGGAGATCAGGGCATAACCCTCGGGGATGGACAGCCCGCGCCATCTCCCGTGGAGTGGAAGCGCCACACTGTAGGTGATCTCTTCGGCGTGGAGGACGGCACGGCCTCCGGTGATTCTCCTCACCAGCCCGATCGACCGCCGCCGGCAGGCCTCCAGGTCCACTCCGGACATTGTTCGCTGGAGATAGCCGAGGGAGATGGTAGGGGCACTCCAGGTGTACAAGCGCACGGTGGCTGGCGCCTGGCCTTCCCCGACCGCCCGGGCCATGGCCTCGTCCACCGCCATATTCCAGACGCCGCCGGCCGGCCCGTCGCGGAGAAGGCGCCAGTGCAGGTCGACCATGCGAGTCCCTGGCGGCTGTCCCTCACACCTGGCGCAGGCGCGGGTCCAGCACGTCCCGAAGCGCGTCACCCAGGAGGTTGGTCCCGAAGACGGCCAGGCTGATGGCCGCCCCGGGGAACAGGACGAGCCACGGCGCCTTCTGCGCGTACTCGGCGGCGGAGACCGACAGCATCCGCCCCCAGGATGGATACGGTTCCGGCACGCCCAGGCCCAGGAAGGACAGCGCCGCTTCCACCAGGATGGCGCTGCCCAGTTGCGCCGTGGTGAGGATCATGAACGGCCCGAAGGTATTTGGCAAGATGTGCCGGAACGCCACGCGGAGATGGCTGACCCCCAGGGCTCGGGCCGCCTCCACGTAGGGGGTCTCACGGATCGCCAGGACGCTCGATCGGATGACCCGGGCCGCCCGCGGGATGACGGGGACCGAGATCGCGATGATGACGTTCCCCAGGGAGGGGCCCAGCACCGCGGACATGACCAGGGCCAGGACCAGCAGAGGCAAACCCTGCATGATATCCATGATCCTCTGGGTGACGAGATCCGTCAGGCCCCCCACATATCCGCTCAGCAGGCCGGCCACCCCACCCACGACCGCGCCCAGAAGCGTCGACGCAACCCCCACGATCAGGGAGACCCGCGCTCCATGGACGATCCGGCTGTAGATGTCCCGGCCCAGGTAGTCGGTCCCGAGCCAGTGAAGGCTGGAGGGAGGGCTCAAGGTGCGCGCGGCATCGGTGCGAACCGGATCCTGGGTCGCCAGGACATCCGCAAACACCGCCATGACGGTCATCGCCAGCACGAGGACGGCCCCCGCGGCGCCCAGCGGCTTCCGTCGCGCGAACCGCCAGAGCGTGTGTCCCCGGCGGGCCGGTTGAGCGCGCGGCCCGGCCTTGACCGTTCCCGCCTCGAGGACGACCCCCGTTTGCGGCGCCTCAACCATAGCGCACCCTCGGGTCCAGCCAGCCGTAGAGGATGTCCACGGCGAAGTTGGCCAGGATGACGACCACAGCGATGAACATCACGAGGTTCTGAACCACGGGATAATCCCGCCACAGGATGGCCTCCACGAGGAAGCGAGCCACCCCGGGCATATTGAAGACGGTCTCGGTCACCACCAGGCCGCCGACGAGGAATGCGAACTCGATGCCGAGCACGGTGATCACGGGCAGAAATGCATTCTTCAGCGCGTGACGCCAGATCACCACCCTTTCCCGTTGCCCCTTGGCGTAGGCAGTGCGGATGTAATCCTCGCGCATCACGTCCAGGAGGGAAGAGCGGGTGATCCGCATGATGAGCGCCGAGCTTCGATACCCGACCGCCAGGGCCGGGAAGAGGAACTGCAGCACGTGCGCCTTCAGATCCTGGAAGGGGGAGACGTAGGTGAGGGCGGGGATCCAGCCCAGACTCCCGACCAGCAGCAGGATGATCACCATCCCGAGCCAGAAAGAGGGCATGGACAGGCCTGCCAGGCTGAGCACCCGCATCACGTAGTCCAGCCAGCGGTCCTGGCGGACCGCGCTGATCACCCCCGCGGGGACGCCGATGAGACTCGCCACCAGCATGGCGAGAATGGCCAATTCGACCGTGACGGGGATGCGGGGCCGGACGATCTGCCAGGCGGGGATGTCGTAGCGGTAGGACTTGCCCAGGTCACCCCGCAGCACCTCGCCGAGCCAGCGGATGTACTGGACCGCGATGGGCTGATCCAGACCCAGCTCCTTTGTGATCTCGGCCTTGGCTGCCGGATCCACGTAGCCGGCGGAGGCGAAGATCATGTCCACGACATCGCCCGGCGCGATGCGCATCAGCACGAAGATGACGAGCGACATCCCGAGGAGGGTCAGGATGGCGATCATCAGTCGGGTCAGAATGTAGGTCCGCATTGCCGTCAGTCTTCAGTCGTGAGCGCGGACGGGGAAAAGCAGCTCGTTCGCCCCACGGCCCCGTGCGGGGAGTGCCGTGGATTACTTGTCCAGCCAGACCTCCTGCATCCGCCCGTAATTGTACGCTGACTGGTGCGGCACCAGGTTCTTCACGTAGGGCCACATGAGATAGTATTCCTTGGCCCAGCCCAGGATGACCCGCGCCCCCTCGTGCTGGAGCCGCATGTCGAGCTCCTGGACCAATCGCAACCGCTTGGCGAAATCCGGCGTCTGGGACTGCTCGTCGATCAACCGGTCCACCTCCGGGTTGCAGTAATCAGAGTAATTGCGGGGGGAGCCGCACTTGAAGTTCTCGTAGAGGTTGGCATCGGGATCGTCGGGGCCCATGCCGGTGTTGTTGACCGCCATCTCGTAGTCCCGCCGGGTCAGCTTCGCGTGCCAGATTCCCATCTCCACCTGCTCCAGGCTCGCGTCGATGCCCACCTGCTTGAGCTGATCAATGATGAAGCTGGCGAGGTCCACGTAGAAGGAACTCGCGCGGGTCGAGACCGACAACTTGAGCGGCTTGCCCGGGCCGTAGCCTGCCTGGGCGAGAAGCTGCTTGGCCTCCGCTTTGTTCTTCACCGGATCGCCCATGCCCGGCAGCTTCGCCAACTCCTTTTCCGACAGGCCCCACACCCCATACGGCTTGGGGAGCATGACGCCTCCCAGGACCGCCGCGCCCTGGCGACCCGCCTGGACATAGTCCTTGCGGTCGATGGCAAGATTGATGGCTCGCCGGATCCGTGGATCCTGGAAGATGGGTCGCTTGAAATTCAGCAGCAGATTGTCGTTGAGATTGGTGCTGGCCTCGACCAGGACCATGCTGGGGACGGCCTTCTTCACGCTCTCCGCGATGGTCTTGGCGACCTCCAGGGGATAGGTGACGTCCTGCCGGCCCGCCTGGATCGCGGCGTAGCGCGTGCCCCGCTCCCGGATGATCAGGTAGCGGATGCCGTCCAGGTAGGGGCGACCCTTGACGAAGTAGTCGGGATTCTTGACCAAATCTACGTACTCCCCCGGCCGGTACTCCTTGAGCTTGAAGGGGCCGGTCCCCACGCACTTCGTTCGCAGCTCCGCCGGCAGCACGTGCGCGGGATAGACCGGGGAATATCCGGCGGCGAGCATCAGGATCAGCGAGGGCTGCGGCCGCTTCAGCCGAAAGACCACCGCGTCCGGACTCGGCGTCTCGATGTCGGCAACGTTCTCGTACCACAGCTTCCGCGGATTGACGCGCAGCTTGGCGGGGGCGCCGGGAGCCTCGCGGACGAGGTCGAAGGTGTACTTGACATCCTTGGAGGTGAAGGGCTGCCCGTCGTGCCACTTCACCCCCTTCCGCAACGTGAAGGCCAGGGCCTTGCCTCCATCCTGCCACTCCCACTTCTCCGCCAGCTCTCCGATGATCGTGCTCACACTCTCCTGTTTCTTCAATGGATCGAAGAGCACGAGATTGTTGTAACAGGGCATCATCGGCCAGACCGCTGCCACCGTGGCCTCCTCGTGGATGCTCAGGCTGGGCGGCAGGTCGCTCTGCGTGGCATTGAGCACGCCCCCGTATTTTGGCTCGGTTGCCGCCCAGGCCCCTGGATGGATCAGGAGAAGCATCACCGCCGCAGCCCGAGCCACCCATCTCGCCCAATCTCCCAGGCTCTCTCCGCGCGCATCGCCATCCGGCCGACGCTCTCTCCCCCTGACCATTCTTGCCTCCTTCCTCGGTGTGTTTCCGCGCACCGGGACTATTCCCGTTCTCCGAACCGCGCCTCCACCAGATCCGCCAATGCCTGGAGGGCGGCCGGGCCATCCTCGCCCACGGCCCGGAGCCTGAGTGTCGTTGCCTGTGCCGCCGCCAGCATGAGCAGCCCCATGATGCTCTTGCCGTTCACCCTCTGCCGGCCGGCTTCGACCGTGATCTCGGCCTTGAACCTCCCGGCCGTCTTGACGAACTGCGCCGACGCCCGGGCATGCAGCCCCAGCCGGTTCCGGATGACGATCTCCCGCATGATCGCCGGTGCCTTCATCCGCCGGCCGCCTCCCAGCCCTCGATGATCAGAAGAAGCTTCAGGCGACTGACCCCCTCGGGGCCACCCAACGGCCAGTGCGGCAGGAGGGCGATCTGCTGCGCCACCCGCTCGTAGCCTGCTTCCGACCGCGAGAGGGTCTGGACCGGGAAACGCCACAGCGTTCCCGGCGGGTCGAGTCTGAGGTGGGCTGCCAGTCCGAGCCAGGCATCCACGATCCGGACCTCCCGGACCCCCACGATCTCGGCCACGGCGAAGACGGAGGGGTCATCGGGCCGTTCGCCATTGATTTCCACGAATCGGTCCGGTGGCGGGCCCATGTAGAAGGCCAGGTTCAACTCCACGCCGAATCGAGAGGGCACGGCGATCCCGCCGGGCTCCAGTCAGTACTCCACAGCCAGGCGAGGGGCATCGGGGGCAAGAGGAAGTACCCGGTCAGGGCTCGATCCGGCAGGCCAGCCGCCTTGAAGTGGTTGTCATCCAGGATGACGTACTCCACGCCGGCCTCGGCGATGGGCTTGGCCAGGTGGGGCTCCCACACCCGCTCCGCCAGCCACATGCCCCGGGGGCGGACTCCGAAGCGGGACATGACCTTCGTCCCGGATCGGGACTTACTCGTCGGGGGCGGCCGGCTTCCCTTGCTTGGCGAGGAACTCACTGGCCACCAGAATGTTGCGCTGACCGTACTTGGCCAGCTTGTCTGCCAGCGCCCGGAGGTCCCGCTCCTCCCGGAGAGACGGGAGCTTCATCAGCATCGGCAGATTCACACCCGTCACGACCTCGAGCCGGCCCGCCTCGAGGTAGGAGAGGACCAGGTTGGACGGGGTGCCACCGAACAGATCCGTGAGGATCAGGACCCCGCTGCCGTCGTTGACGCGCTGGAGGACCGCCTCGATCTTCTTCCGGGCTTTCTCGATCTGCTCCGCCGCATGGATCGACACCGCTTCCACCCGTGGCAGCTTGCCCACGATCTCCTGCGCGGTCCGCAGAAGTTCTGCCCCCAGGTCTCCGTGGGTCACGATAACGATGCCGACCATGGCTCTCCCCTCTCACGGGACCCCACGCCACTCGTCCCGCTCCACCAGGGCCCCCGCACGGGCGTACATCCCCGGCACCGGGATCTGGCGAGCCGGACACCTCCCCTAATCCCGCTCGACGTCGCGATGGCGCACGGAGACCTCGTGGCCTCCCTCGCGGAGGAGCCGGGCCAACTCCTCTGCCAGCACCACCGATCGGTGGCGCCCACCGGTGCACCCGACCGCGATGGTCAGATAAGCCTTGCCCTCTTGCACGTACAGGGGGAGGGTGAAGCGGAGGAATTCTTGGATGCGTTCCACGAAATCGCGCGCCGGGGCGAAGCCCAAGACGTAGTCCACCACTTGCGGGGCCCGGCCGGTGAGAGGCTGCAAGGCCTCCACAAAGTGGGGATTGGGGAGGCACCGCGCGTCGAAAACCAGATCCGCGTCCACCGGCAGCCCGTACTTGTAGCCGAAGGACATCAGGGACAGCGCCGTTCGGGGCGGCGCGGGCAGGTCCAGGAAGGAGGTCGCCAGGAGCTTCCGGAATTCGTGCACCGTGAAGCTGGAGGTATCAATGACCAGGTCCGCTTTGGCCTTGAGGTGAGCCAGGCGTGCGCGTTCGGCTCGGATGCCCTCCAGGGCGGATCCGGCGGGGGCCAAGGGGTGAGGGCGCCGGCTCTCGCTGAAGCGGCGCACCAGGACCTCGTCACTGGCCTCCAGAAACACCATGCGCACCAAATGCCCATCTCGTCGGAGATCCACCAGGATGTCGAAGAGGCCGTCCAGGAAGCGCCCCTCCCGGGCATCCACCACCAGGGCCACGCGCTCGATCCGTTTCTCGGACTGAACACACAGCTCCGCGACTTTGGGGATCAGAGTGACCGGAAGGTTGTCGATACAGAAGAACCCCAGGTCCTCCAGGCAGCGGCTGGCCGCGCTCTTCCCCGCCCCCGACATGCCGGTCACGACGATAAAGTCAATCCCCGCCATCGCTCAACCGTGTGGCTCGGCCCGTCTTCCACGATCGCTCACGCGTGCCGGCGGCGGTTGCTCGCGGACTGTGGCACCGCCCTTGGCGATCCGACCTACTCCGTGTCATCCTGGCTGAGGCTGGGCAGGTCGACGTTGCTGCTGTCATAGGCATCACCCGCCGGGCGCCCCGAGAGCTGCGCGGCGAAATTCCGCGCGGCGTGAACGCCCATCAGCTTGAGGAGATGATTGCGCGCCGCCACCTCCACCAGGATGGCCACGTTGCGCCCAGCCGAGACCGGGATCCGCAACATCGGAACCTCCACGCCCAGGATGGGGCAGGTCTGCTCTTCCAGGCCCAGGCGATCATACTCGTCCTCGGGGCGCCAAGGCTCCAGCAGGGCCACCAGTTCGATCCGCTTGCGGTAGCGGATGGCTGCCACGCCGAACAGATCCCGGATATTGATGATACCCAGGCCCCGGATCTCCATGTGGTGGCGAATCCGGCTGGGACCGTGACCCATGAGGATCCGGTCACCCTCTCGCACGACCTCCACCACGTCATCCGCAACCAGTCGGTGACCCCGGGTGACCAGATCCAGGGCGCACTCGCTCTTGCCGGTCCCGCTCTCTCCCTGGAGCAGCACGCCGATCCCGTACACATCCACCAGGACCCCGTGGACCGTGGTCTCGCGCGCTCCCTCCTCCGTCATCACCCGCAGACCTCGCCTCAGACCTCAGGTTCGATCAGTCCGTAGTGGCCATCCCGGCGGCGGTAGACGACGTTCACCTCTTCGGTCATGGCGTTGCGGAACACGTAGAAACTGTGCCCAAGCAGGTTCATCTGCAGGATGGCCTCATCCACGCCGGCGGGCTTGACCGCAAAGCGCTTGGTCTTGACCACCCGGGGCTCCTCCTCGGCCACCGGGGCCACCGCGTCGCCGCGAGCCCCGCGAGTGCCGCCGCGGGCGGCATGCGCCATGATCCGCTCCTTATAGCGCAGGATCTGTCGTTCCAGCTTCTCCACCACCAGATCGATGGAGGAGTACAGATCGTCGCTCTCCTCCTCCGCGCGGATGGTCAGATCCCGCACCCGCAGGGTGACCTCCGCGATCTGCCGGTGCTTCGCCACTGACAGGACCACGTCGAGTCTCATGATATTCTCGAGATACCGGGTGAGTCGGCTCAGCTTCTCCTCGGCGTACGCGCGGAGCGCCGGGGTAATCTCTAGGTTCCGCGCCTTGACGGAGAGTTGCATCGTCGGGCTCCTTCCGAAAACTGCGGGCACTGGGGGTGGCTCCACCCGCGACCGATCGGGAGGCCAGCCATGATCGGGCCGCCGAGGGTCCATCCGGAGTTCCAAGACCGTGCGTCCTGTGCTGTAACCTCCCCTGGGATGCTAGGGGCAGGCGGAATTCAGTAGCGTTTACGCCGGCTGGAGGACGGGATCCTGAGCTGGCTCCGGTACTTGGCCACGGTCCGGCGGGCGATCTCCACCCCGTGCTCCTGGCGCAGAATCTCCACGACCCTCTGGTCGGAGAGCGGGCGGCCGCTGTCCTCGACCGTGAGCAGCCGGTGGATAAGATCCTTGACCTTGAGGGAGGATACCGCCTCGCCGCTAGTGGCGGGAACACCCCGATGGAAGAAGTACTTCAGCTCGAACAGCCCCTGCGGGGTGTGGATGTACTTGTTGGTGGTGACCCGGCTGACGGTGGATTCGTGCATGCCGATGTCCTCGGCGACTTCCTTCAGGGTGAGGGGGCGCAGAGCCGTGATCCCCTCCTCCAGAAACCGGCGCTGAAACTTCACCAGGCTCTCCGCCACCTTGAACATGGTCCGCTGCCGTTGCTCGATGCTGCGGATCAACCAGAGGGCGGAGCGCATTCGGCCCTCGAGATATTCCCGCACCTCTCGACCGTTGCCCGTCTTGTTGGCCAGGATCGCCCGGTAGTATGGGCTGACCCGGAGCCGCGGCAGTCCATCATCGTTCAGCACGACCACAAACCGGTCGTCCACCTTGACGATGTACACGTCCGGGGTGATGTACCGCGGGTCCTCGGTGCCGAAGGTGCGGCCGGGTTTCGGCTCCAGGGTGGTGATATACTCCACCGCCGCCTGGATCTCTTTGACTGGGACCCCCAGCGTCCCCGCCAGCTTCTCCCACTGCCGCCCCTCCAGTTCCGCCAGGTGGGCGGAGACGATCTCCTTGGCCAGGGGATGCTGGTCCGGCCGACTCTCCAATTGGAGCAGCAGGCACTCCCGGAGGTCGCGCGCCCCGACCCCGGTCGGCTCGAAACTTTGCACCAGGCGCAACGCCTCATCCAGTTGCGGCGGTCCGACCCCACCCGCCGCCGCCAGGGCGTCCAGGGGCTCTTTCAGGTATCCGGACTCATCCAGGTTGCCGATGACCAGGGTTCCTAGCTGCAGGAGTGCGGGGTCCGAGGTGCTGAGGTGCAGTTGGAACAGCAGGTGATCCATGAGAGAGTGGGGCTTGGTCAGGTGCACCTCCGCATCGAATCGCTCGACCTCCTCGCGCGGAATCTGGGGCCGATAGTCCGAGGCGTCCTGCAGGTAGCTCTCCCAGTCGAAGTCGTTGATGCGGTCTGCCTGGGTCTCCTCGGCCTGCTCCGCTTCAGATCGCTCCGGTTCCGGTGCCTCCGGCTCCTGGGAAAGCTGGGGGTCCACTAGCTCCTCCAGCGCCTCTTCCAGGACCGGGTTCTGCTCCATCTGCTGCCGCAGTTCCTGGACGAGTTCCAGGCGCGAAAGCTGGAGCAGGCTGATCGCCTGCTGCAGCATCGGCGTCATGATCATCCGCTGGGTCTGCAGCATGCGGAGCTTGATTTCGTACGCCATGATGCCCGTCTCGCCCCCGTCAGAGGGAGAAGCGCTCGCCGAGGTAGACCTCCCGCGCGACCTCGTCCGCCGCTAGTTGGACGGCGGTCCCGGACCGCAGGATCTGCCCCTCATGAATGATATAGGCCCGGTCCACGATCTGCAAGGTCTCTCTCACGTTATGGTCCGTGATGAGCACCCCGATCCCCCGATCCTTGAGCTGGCCGATGATGCCCTGGATATCATAGACCGCGATGGGATCGATGCCGGCGAAGGGCTCGTCCAGGAGCATGAAGCGCGGTTCGGTGGCCAGGGCCCGCGTGATCTCAGCCCGCCGCCGCTCGCCCCCCGACAGGGTATAGGCCGGGCTCTTGGCCAGGTGGGCGATATTCAACTCCTGCAGCAGCGCCCGCGCCCGACCGGGCTGTTCTGCCGCGGGAAGCCCGATGGCCTCCAGGATCGCCAGGATGTTCTCTTCCACCGTCAGTTTCCGGAAGACGGACGGCTCCTGCGGCAGGAATCCCATTCCCCGGCGCGCCCGCTGGTGAACCGGCAGGGAAGTGATGTCCTCGCCGTTGAGCAGCACCCGGCCCGAGTCGGGACGTGTGAGCCCCAGGATCATGTAGAAGGCCGTGGTCTTGCCGGCCCCATTGGGTCCCAGGAGCCCCACCACCTCGCCCGCGTCCAGCGAAAGGCTGAGGTCCGACACCACCACCCGCTGCTTGAAAGCCTTGACCAGCTTTTCCGTCTTCAGGCAGTGTTCCATCACGCCGATCGTCATCCGTCCTCGGGTGGCCCCGGGGGTCTTCACCGGGGCGCGCCACCCCGATCGCGGCCCTCACCCCGCCTCGGGTAGAGCACCGCATTGACGCGTTCTCCATCGCAGCCCTCGACCTGGCTGCGGTCCTCCCGCAGGAGCAGCGTGATCTTGCACCCGGTCACCATGTCGCTCTCCTGCCACACCTTGGGGTGACCCAGAAGCACCGCCCGCTCCTCCCTGGGGAAATACTCGGCCCGTTCCGACACGGCCCGCCGCTCCCCATAGGAGAGGCGGACATTCCCCACCGCCGTTGCCAGCTCGACCTCTTCCATGCGATCGTCGAAGGAGAATTCGATCCGGTCCGCCAGGATGCTGAGGCCGCGCGCCCGGTCGTTGGCCGCCACGTTCCCCTGGTAGATCGCCACCCGGAGCTTCCGGTTGACCTCCAGAGTGTCGGCGGAGATGGTGATTGCGGAGCGCTCCTCCGCACCCCAGGAGGAGGGGGCCGGCAAGGGCAGGACCGTGAGAGCCAGAAGCAGCCATCCCGAGCGCCTCATGGGGCCAGACTCCTGCCGGCCGGCCCCGGCGCCGACCCGGCGGGCTGGGCCGCGGGGGTCGTTGCGGGCCGCAGCTGCGAGGTGATGTTGCGGAAAATGCGGACCTGCTCCAGATCGGTCTCCGCCTCCAGGCCCCGACCGCGGCTCACCATGCCGCCGCGGCTCACCATGACCGGCTGGTCCGTCTGGAGGCGTCGGGACGCCGCCAGCCAGCGGAGCGCTTCCGTCCGCAGTTCCGTCCCCTGATCCGAGCGTGCGAAGACCTCACCCTCCAGTCGCACGTCCTTCGTCTTCAAATCCACCGTCGCCCGGTTGGCCGTGCACACGAGCTGCCCCTGGTTCGAATACAAGGTGACTTCCACGGGCCGGGTGACCCGGAAGAGCACCGCATAGCCCTCGCGCTCATGCACCTCGGCGCGGTCCGCACGAAGCTCCCACAGCCGGGATCCGCCGCGGGTCTCGACCATGTGGATCTGACCGAGTGTGATGTTGGGCGGCTCGGCCGCAGACGAGGGAGGGGTGGCCCCTGAGACCCCGGGTACGGTTGGGGGGGTGAGACCAGCCACGAGCAGGAATCCGGCAATCGGCGGAACCCAACGCGTCAACCGCCACATGATGGCTATGCTATAACATACCGGCGCGAAGGATGTAAAGGAAATCTCCGGCGCGAGGAGCGTCCGCGTACCTCGATCGCGTCACTCCAGCGCGGAGATCCCGGTGATATCCCGCCCTAGGATCAGGGTATGGATGTCGTGGGTCCCTTCGTAGGTGAACACCGATTCCAGATTCAGCAGATGCCGGATCACCGGGTACTCGTCCACGATGCCGTTCGCCCCATGGATGTCTCGGGCCAGGCGGGCGATCTCCAGGGCTGCCGCCACGTTGTTCCGCTTGGCCAGCGACACGTGGGTATGTCGAACGCGACCGGCATCCTTGAGGCGGCCGAGCTGGAGGCACAACAGTTGCGCCTTCGTAATTTCGGTCAGCATATGGACGAGCTTCTGCTGAACGAGCTGGAAGGACGCAATGGGCTTGCCGAACTGGATGCGGTGCTGGCTGTAAATCAGGGCGGCCTGATAACAGGCCACGGCGGCGCCCACGGCCCCCCATGCAATGCCGTAGCGCGCCTGGTTCAGGCACGACAGGGGCGAGCGGAGCCCGTCGCTCTTGGGCAGCAGGCTGTCGGCCGGGATGCGGCAGTCGAGGAAGGACAGCTCGGAGGTCACGGAGGCTCGCATCGAGTGCTTCCCGTGAATGTCCCGCGCGCCGAAGCCGAGCGTCCCACGCTCCACCAAGAAGCCACGGACGACGCCGTCCAGCTTTGCCCAGACGACGGCCACATCGGCGATGCTGCCGTTCGTGATCCAGAGCTTGGTGCCGTTGAGGACGTACTCGCTCCCGACCTGCACGGCCTTGGTGGCCATGTTCCCCGGATCGGAGCCGAAGTCTGGCTCGGTCAGGCCGAAGCAGCCCACCGCCTCCCCGGCGGCCAGCCTCGGGAGCCAGCGCTGCTTCTGCGCCTCGGAGCCGAAGGCATGGATCGGGTACATGACCAGGGACCCCTGGACCGACGCAAAGCTCCGCACGCCCGAATCCCCTCGCTCCAGTTCCTGCATGATCAGGCCGTAGGCCACGTTGTTGATCCCCGCGCATCCGTAGCCCTGCAGGGTGGCCCCGAGGAATCCCAACTCGCCCATCTTGCGGACGAGGCTCGACGGGAACGAGCCCTCCCGGAAGTGCTGCGTGATGACGGGAAGGATCTGGTCATCGGTGAAAGCCCGGCCCAGGTCCCGGATCATCCGCTCCTCGTCCGAAAGGAGTCCCTCGACCTCGTAGTAATCCACGCCCATGAATCCACTCATGACGCTCTCCCCTCCCCTACTGCCTGAAGCGGGGCCGCCTGCCGTCTTGGTCGGAGCCTCCCGACCACTTCCACCATCTCCCACCGCTCGAGCGCGCAGTCATGTCTGGCACGCCTGCCTCACAGTGGCAGGCGTGTGCCGATACCGTGCGCCCACGCCCGCTCATAGATCCGGACGGCCGTCACCATATCCTCGATTGCCAGCCCCAAATGCATGGCCATCGTCCGCTGCTCAGGGCTCGTCCTTCCCGACTTTCTCCCTACCACCACCTCGCCCAAATCGCCCTGAACCCTCGGGGTATTCGCGAAGTATCCCATGGTTCGATAGTAGTCCATCTGGGTCACGTCATCGGTGTAGAAGAGGTCCATGCCCCGGATTGCCTCGGGGGTGAACTGGGAGTCGAAATCCACCGGCATGCAAAAGGCACCGGGCTTGATCCACTCGGGCCGGATGGCCGGCGTTGGGTGCTTCAAGATCTCTGTCGTGGTCACGATGATGTCCGCGTTTTTCACTGCCAACTCACAGTCCTCGGCAGCCACCACTTGAACATCATATCTCGCCTGCACCTCTTGGACGAAGTGGTCCAGGTTCGCACGCATCCGGTCGTAGGCCTTGACGAAACGAATGGTCGGGAATTGGACCAGCATGGCCTCCAGATGGCTGCGACCCTGTACCCCGCAGCCGATGACGGCCAACCACTCCGCATCTCTCCTGGCAAGGTATTTCCCGGCTACCGCGCTGGCCGCGCCGGTGCGATTGGCGGTGACCCAGGTGCAGTCCATGACCGCCAGGGGCATCCCCGTCTCCGGATCGTTGAGCACGACCAGACCGCTGATGGTCGGGAGGCCCCGCGCCGGGTTCTTCAGGAAGTTGCCAACCCACTTGATCCCCGCGCTGTGCGGTGAGGCCACGTATGCCGGCATGGCGTGAAGGAAGTCATCGGGGGCCGGATGGATCCCGATCTTGGCGGGCATCTCGACCCGGCCCTCTCCCTTCTCCCGGAAGACCGCCTCCACGGCGGCAATGATCTCGGCCATGGGCAGGCCGACCATTTCAACATCCGCCCGCGACAGATAGAGCAACCCCGCCGCCATACTGTCTCCGATTCTCCAGCGGTGACTGCAGAGCGGCACCCCATCAGCCGAGATCGATCTGTGCGCGCTGGAGCTTCCCGCTGTAATCAATGTACACCGTCTTCCACTCGGTAAAGGCGTCCAGGACCTGTCGGCCTCCCTCCCGATGACCGTTCCCCGTCTGGCGGATCCCCCCAAAGGGCAGGTGGACCTCCGCCCCGATGGTCGAGGCGTTGACGTAGACGATCCCGGCTCCCAGGCCATCGATGGCGCGAAATGCCCTGCCGATGTCCCGGGTGTAGATCGCACACGAGAGACCATACCGGGTCCCGTTGGCAATCTCGATGGCCTCCTCCAGGCCGGCCACCGACAGGATGGCCACGCTGGGGCCAAAAATCTCCTCCTGCGCAATCCGCATCTTGGCGTGGACATCCCCGAACACCGTTGGCGCGTAAAAGAATCCTCTCTTGCATTCCCCCTCTCGGTAGATCTCGCCCCCACACAACAGCTTGGCCCCTTCCTTGAGGCCGATCCTGGTGTAGCCGTGGATTCGCTTGAGGTGGGTCTCGTTGATGACCGGTCCAACGTCCGTGGTCGGAGAGAGGCCATCCCCCAGGCGAAGCTCCTGGGCCTTCGTCACGAGGCGGTCCGTGAACTCTTTCACCACCTTCTTGTGGACGAGAATGCGCGAGGCCGCCGTGCAGCGCTGGCCCGTGGTGCCGAATCCCCCCCAGATGGTCCCGTCCACGGCCAGATCCAGGTCGGCATCCTCCATCACCAGGATCGGATTCTTCCCCCCCATCTCGAGGGAGACGCGCTTGTGCTCGGCCGCGCAGGCGATGGCCACTTCGCGGCCGACCTCGGAGGATCCTGTGAAGGAGATCAATGCCACGTCCGGGTGCCGGACCAGGGGAGCTCCGGCCTCTTCCCCGTGGCCGTGGACCAGATTGACCACGCCCGGCGGCAGCCCCGCCTCGAGCAGGATTTCGACCAGGCGCACGGCTATCAGGGGGGTGTCCTCGGCCGGCTTGTAGACCACGGCGTTCCCCGCCACCAGCGCCGGTGCCAGCTTCCAGGTCGGAATTGCCAGGGGAAAGTTCCAGGGGGTGATGGCGCCCACCACCCCCAGCGGAACCCGGACCGTCATGGCAAACTTGTCCGGGAGCTCCGAGGGCGTGGTCTCCCCCCATAGGCGCCGCCCCTCCCCGGCAATGTAGAAGACCATATCGATCGCTTCCTGCACATCGCCCCGGGATTCTTTCAGCACTTTCCCCATTTCCCGCGTGATCAATTGGGCCAGCTCCTCTTTCCGGCGGACCAGGATCTCTGCGGTCCGGAAGAGGACCTCTGCTCGCCGCGGTGCTGGAACCCGCCGCCACGCGGGGAAGTGAGTCTTGGCCGCCTCCACCGCCCGATCCACATCCCGGTGGTCCGAGCGCGGGAAGCTACCCAGGAGATCCGTCTTGTTCGCCGGATTGATGTCCTCGAAGGTCGTGCCATTCGCGGCATCCACCCACTTGCCGTCAATGAAGTTCTGAAATCGTTCGCCCATGATCCAATCCTCTGCACAGGATACACTCGCCGCTACCCGACCGGCACGAACGCGACCCAGCCTCCGCCGCGAGATCGGCAAGTCACTCGTGCCGAATGGCACACCCTATCTTGGGACGTGTTCGCCGACCAACCTCAAAAGGCAAGACCCACGGGAGGCCCCATGGGCGAAAGAGAAGTGGACTGTGGAACCGATGCAGGCACTGAGGGGAGGTTATCATACAGAGCGAGCCGGAGGCAAGGCTGAAACATACCATTTCCGGCTCGCCCAGAGGGAGCCAAATTACTTCATGCAAAACATTACATTAGTATCGTATCATGCTAAAAAGTATGGAGAGAAAATTATTATATTCCTTCCTTGACGAATGCAAGACATATGAATAGACTATGAGTGCCGCTGGGGGGTGCCGCCCCCAGCGTGAGGTTGCCCAGACTACTTCTTCTTCTTGGCAGCCTTCTTGGTCGCCTTCTTCTTCGTCGCCACGCACATCACCTCCCTTCGCGGTCACAGTCGTGGTCGCGGTCTGAGTCTGTCTACTCAGACAGGTGGAAGTTCTACTTCTTCTTCTTGGCAGCCTTCTTGGTCGCCTTCTTCTTCGTCGCCACGCACATCACCTCCCTTCGCGGTCACAGTCGTGGTCGCGGTCTGAGTCTGTCTACTCAGACAGGGGAACGAGTAACCACCGTTGTTCCCCTTCCCGGGCGACCGGCCCGTCGTCACCGGCGGCCCCACCCCATTCCTCCAACAATCCCCAGGGGACGAAGCTACAAGAGGGTCAACTGGGGATTCTTCGTCCGCGTGAAGTCCACGGTTCGCTCGATGAACCGCTGGGCGTCCTTGATGGCACCCTCCACTTCGTACCGAGAGATCGGCTGCCCCGGTTCCTCCAGAATTGTCTGCGAGCGCCGCCGCATCCGATCAAAGGCGTTTACCAGAGCCCGCATCTCCTCGCCCAGGATGGCCCCCGCCAATAGCACAACCGTCCGCGATTGATCCCGACCTCGAGGGCGCAGGCCCTCCGCAGTGATCATCGCCCGAGCCGCCCGGAGCATCCCTTGATGCGCGATTGCATAGGCCCACTCCCGGTCGATGCTGGCATTCGCCCGCGCTGTGGTCAAATCTTTCAGCGCCCGGGTGATGAGCGCACTGGCCACCTGGAAGTTCGGCTTGATATCCTCGACGAGGCCTTTCTCGCGGAGATCCTCATACGCCATCGCCGCGCCCGATGAGCAGGACGTTCCTGCCGCCAAGCACCTCGGTCAGGAAGGGATCCGCCTCCGCCCGTCGCCGCTGAAACTCTCCTTCGTCGAAGACCGTGTAATTGATCTCACGGCCCAGGTGCTCCTCCAACCGCGTGATGGCCTCGTTCAGATCCGCGAGATCCACGCCGCCCACGATCAGCAGAAAGACGGCCCCCACCCCTTCTCCCGGGGGGTGAGAATTCGTGGAGTACATCCACACCTGGCGCAGGCCGCTGAGCGGCGCGAGGGCCTCGCAGATCACGGCGTGCGCCCCCACGGTCTTGGCCACAATGCTCTTGAGCTCCGAATAGATGGCCGCCGTCTTGTTTACCGAGTAGTACCGGAGATTGCCGACCTTCTCGCTTTGCAGCAGGCCGGCCTTCTCGAGATTGTCCAATTCGCGCTTGATGCCAGAGATATCCCGGCCCAGCTCCCGAGCGATTTGTCGGACGTAGTAGCGATTCTCCGGGTGGGTGAAGAAGAGACGCAGTAAGCCTACGCGGGTCTGAGAGGAGAAAAGCTTTGTAAGCATTCCTGTTCACCATCCGTTGAGATATATACATCGAGCGTTCCGCCCTTGTCAACACTTTTCTCAAAAAAAAATCACAATCATTTCTCCACCCTCAGCGACAGCCGTGCCCCCGCTTTTTCTTGGAGTATCCGCGGTGACCGAAATCTCAGCGCCAGCAGACCTGCAAGTCCCGGCAGGAGAATCAAGCTCCATACGCTCGCCCGCAACCCGAAGAGGTCGGCCACGATCCCCGACACTCCCACCCCCACCCCACCGGCGCCAAAGGCCAGGCCGAGCGTCAGCCCTGATGCCAGCCCGATGCGCTGGGGGAGGAGTTCCTGCGCGAAGACCACGGTCACCGAATTGGAGGCAAGGATAGCCATCCCGGCGATCGCCAGGAGGATCCATCGCATCGGACCCTGGAGGGCGAGCGCGGCTGCCATCAAGGGCGGGTAGATCAGCAAGGACATTGCGATCACCTGCTGTCTCCCGACCCGATCGGAGAGGTGGCCACCCAGCATCCCGCCCAGCGCGCCAAAGAACAGGAACACGAACAGCGCCCGCCCCGTCATCGAAAGGGCCATCCCCTGCTGGATGAGGAACAGCGGCATGAAGACGACGAGGCCGGAGGCTCCCCAGGATCGGAGCGCAACGAGCACGAGGAGACCCAAAAGCTTCGCCCACGGGATAGGTCCCGTCTCTTGGGTACGCCGTTGTCCTGGACCCGAGAAGGGCACCTCGATCTCCTGGCGATGCACGTGGATCAGACCGGCCGTCAGCAGGCCGAGGCCCATCAAGAGGACCGTCCCCCGCAGGCTGAACCACGCCAAAATCCACGCGATCAGGATCGGTCCCACCGCAAAGCCCAGATTCCCTCCGGCGGAGAAGAACGACATGCCCAGCCCTCGCTTGGCTCCCGACGCGTGCGCGGCGGCCATGGATGCTATCGGGTGGAAGGCGGCGGTACCCACACCCGTCAGCGTCAGGACCACGAGCAGCACCCAGTAGTTCGGCACCAGCCCCACCGTTCCCATGAGGATTCCCGTCCACACGATCCCGGCCGGAATGAACCACTGGATGCCCCACCGGTCAGAGATCCACCCGAATACCGGCTGGATCATGGACGACGAGATCGTCAAGAGGGCCGCCGCCAGCCCAACCTGACCATAGTTCAGGCCGAACCGAGTCTGCAAGACAGGCAGGACGACTGGCAAAATGTTTTGACAGGTGTCCACGACTGCGTGGCCGAGGACTATGAGGAGCAGCGGTCGCAGGCGCACCGATCACCACCCCAGGGAGAGGCGGAAGCGCGTCAGCAGAACCACCACGACCAGCGCGGGCAGCAGGTTTGCGACGGGGAGGCGCCTGACGTCGAGGAGCAGCAATCCGATGGCCAGGATCAACAGGCCCCCGGTGGCCGTCAGCTCGTTCAGCATCTCGGGCCGCAAGAGAAACGCGAGTTGTGCCCCGAGGAGCGTGAGGGCCCCCTGGAACACCAGCACCGTGACCGCGGCGAAGCTCACGCCGATTCCCAGGCTGGACGCAAAGGCGACCGACGCCGCGCCGTCCAGCATGGATTTCGTATAGATGATCTCGGGGTTCCCGCTGATCCCCTCCTGGATGGAGCCCAGGATGGTCATAGGGCCCACGCAGAACACCAGGCTCGCGGTGACGTAGCCGGCAACGAAAGTCCCGGAGGCAGAGCGGGCTCGCGCCTTCAGCCACTCTCCGGCGCGCTCCAGGGCGGCCTCGATCCCCAGCAGTTCGCCCGCCACCCCACCGATCACCATGCTGGCGATGACGACCAGAACATTCTGGACCTTCAGCGCCATCTGCATGCCGATGAGGAGCGTGGACAGACCCAGGCCCGTCGTGATGATCCGCTGTACCCGTTCCGACAGCCGGTTCCCGATGGCCAGCCCGATCCCGCTTCCGACGAGGACGGCCACGACATTGACAAGTGTCCCGCGCACACTCTCACCCGCGACTGGCCGGCCAGCGAACAGGAAGTTCCGTGAAAAAACAACGGGGCCAAGGATGCCCCAGCATCCTGACCCCGTCAAGGTGAAATCCGGGTATGTGAGGTTAATTCAGCACCGGCTCCTTGTCCGGGTGCAGCTGCTTGAACTTGCCCAGGAGCGCGTCGCGATCTTCGGTGATCTCCGGGTTCGGCACGATACAGGCCACGGGGCACACGGCCACGCACTGGGACTCCGCGAAATGGCCGACACACTCCGTGCACAGCTCGGGCTTGACCACGTAGACCGACTCCCCCTCGCTGATCGCCTGGTTCGGGCACTCCGGTTCACACGCACCGCAACTGGTGCACTCCTCGGTGATGAATAGGGCCATGAGTTTCCTCCCCTCTCGCGCGGTCTCCCGCGCAGCGTTGTTAGTGTTGACAGCCTGCCGATGCCCATACAATACGGCAAGCCGCTCACAGAGGGGAAGCAAAAACGTGCCGACGGACGCACAACGTCGAAAAGGCCTGCTGTTTCGGACAATCGCAGCAACCCGCTCGTGTCCCGCCGCAGCCGAGCAGCTTGAACCCCAACCCGACGAGCGCGCCCCCCAAGACGAGCCACGTGGAATTCAGACGGAGCCAGAAGATCAGGACTGCTGCCACCAGCCCCAGGCCGATCGTGATGCTATCGACCAGCGCCGCGCGTCCCAGTTGCCATGTGACCGCGGCCATCAACCCCAGCGAGGCGACGTTCACCCCGTCCAGGAAACCGGCCGCCCACCGAGATCGCCGCAGCCGCGGGATGACGGGGTAGCTTACGGCCACGAGCAGGAACGACGGGAGGAAGATGCCGATGGTGGCCAGGATTGCGCCGGGGAATCCCGCGACGACGTAGCCGATGAATGTCGCCGTGGTGAACACCGGGCCCGGTGTGAACTGCCCGACGGCGATGGCGTCGATGAGTTGTTGATCTGTCAACCAACCCCAGTGTTCCACAAGATCGGCCCGGAGGAACGCCAGGAGAACGTAGCCGCTGCCGAACAGGATCGAGCCGACCTTGAGGAAGAAGGCCGTCAGGGACCAGAGGCTGACTGCCGCGGCTGCCCCGGCCGCTACCACGGCGGCCGACGCCGGAAAGGCGCGGAGCACAATCGGCCCCGCCAGCACGGCCGCCCCCGCCCGTCGGACCCAGGCCTCTCGCAGGTTCGACAGGGCCATGACCAGAAGCCCTCCGGCAAAAAGGAGGAGGACCACATTCACCCCGAGGAAGGAAAGAACGATCACCGCGATCCCGACCGCGCCCGTGAGCGGGCCCTTCACCGCCTTGATTCCGAGACTCCACAGTGCCTGGACCACGATGGCGATGATGACCGGCTTGACCCCGTACAGGAGCCAGACGACCTGCGGGAGCGTCCCGTACTGAACGTACGCCACGGCCAGTGCCAGGACGATCATCATGGCCGGGAGAATGAAGCACGTCCCGGCCACGACCAGTCCACGCCAGCCCGCCCGGACCAGGCCGATGTAGATGGCCATCTCCGTAGAGCTGGGGCCCGGGATCAGGTTGGCCGCCCCAAGCAGATCGAGGAATTGCTCGCGCGTCAACCAGCCGCGCTTGCGGACAACCTCCTCGTCCATCATGGCGATGTGTGCCGCCGGTCCGCCAAAGGCCACGGTCCCGAGCTTGAGGAAGAATTGCGCCAATGCTCCCAGGCGATGCCCCGCGGTCTCCGCGGTGGAAGGCTGCCCCACCTCTCCCGTCCTTCCTGTCACCGGGTTGTCCTCCGGACTCGGAAACGCTCCGTGGCGCTCTTCTGCGATTGGCCCCGGACCTTTCCTCCCGCCAGCCCACACCTCTCGATCGCGCCGTTGGAACAGAGAGGAATCCTAGGATACACCCCGTGAACCGTCAAGGTCCGCCCACCCGAACCTGCACCACGAACACCTCCGCGAGATGGCGCCTCCACTCCCTGGCCTCCAGACAGATCGGAGAGACCGCCCCTGTCCCGACACACTCATGAGCCATCTGGGGAAGACCGGAGCCTGGCACCGGATTGGAAGGCAGCACGATGGGAAAGGGCACGGCGCACAGGAAAAACGCGGGAGGCTACCTGGTCCTGCGGCCGGGCGCCTCGGCATCCGTCGGCTGATCCGCCGCCATGGTCGTCGTGGCCGGATGCGCCGGAGCGAACCGGAGGTGGCCGTAGACGCGAAGCATGTTCGCCTCGAAGAGAAGCACGCCGGCGCCGAGGGCGAGCAAGCCGGCGCGCAGACCGGCGGCGGATTCCAGAAGAAGCGCGCCACTGGAGAGGACCACACCCAAGAGCAAGAGGTGGAAACTGCAGACCTGCCACCGTTCCGAGTAGAGTTCGCCGACCCTCGGGACCGGCCGCTCGTGGACGATGGGCGAGTACCGGTGCAACCACACGAGCAGCGGGATCACCCGGTAGCTCATCCCGAGAATCATGAGTGTGATCCACCCGACGAGACCCAGAAACGCATACACGACCGCAACGCGCGCCGTCAGCGCGTTCTCCCCGAGCAGGCCTGAGGCCAGCGTGAGTCCCAGCAGGATCGTCAGCGCCAGGCAGCCGAAGGCCGCAACGACATGCCGCGTGGACCAGTCAAGCCGTGGCTTCTTCCCTTCCCTCCAGGGCCGGCTGAGGCGCCAGAGAGCCGAGGCGAAGCCCAGGACCACCGCCAGGGCGACCGGGAGTATCCACCGGCTCCGCGTCACCAGCGAGAGGAACAGTCCGACTATGCCCGCGTTCAGGAGCCAGAACCGTCTCCGGCTCCGTCGCTCTTCCTCGGGCGTGGAGGCGGTCAGGAGGGGAATCATCTTGTGACCGACCCCCAGGATCATGAGGCTGACCCACCCGAGCGCGGCGAGATGGGCGTGGCCGTGGATCGTGGCCAGCACGTGGCCGCCCAGGAAATTGAAAACCTTGTCGAGCGCCATGAGGTTCCCCAGGATCACTGTGGCGGCGAGATAGGCCAGGGCCGCCACCAGGTAGGGAAGGGCAACGTCCTTTCGCGAGATCCGACAGACGGTCAGGGAGAGGTTTACAAGGAAGAGGATCGTGGCGGCCAGCACCAGGGCTGCTCCGACGGCCAGCCCGCGGTACTGTCCGGTCCAGAAATGAACAACCATCACCCCTATCCCTGTCACCAGGAGTGGAAACTGCCAGCGCCCCAGCCGCTCGCTGAAGAGAGGGGTCGAAAAGATGAGCGGGGCCACCAGGAAGCTGGCTCCCATCACGGTGGTGGTGATCCAACCCAGGGTGATGAGGTGGGTGATGGCCAGGAGGTGGCCCTGGTAATAGAAGTCCAGGAGTTCCCCGGCGCGGGCTCCCGCAAGCAAGAGCGCCAAGAGGAGGCCGAGTTGCCCGGCCATCAGATAGCGGAGCGGGAGCCACACACTTGGCCCGGTGAAGGGATTCTCGGGCCGGACCCGAACCGGCCCCGTAGCCCTCTCACGCGCGGCCGTGCTTTGCCTTTCGCTCATGCGTGATCCTCCCCTTTGTTCTACGCGCATCTTCCCTCCCGCCAGGCAACGAGTCTGTGACTTCGGTCGCATTCGAGGACGGCATGAGAAGGTCGAAAGATCCATCGGGCCATTGGTGGGCCCTCCTGGGTCGCGGGAACGCCGAAACCACGCCATCGGGCGGTTCTACAAGGGCGCGGTCGGCCTGTTCCGGACAGAAGGATACAAGCCCGCTCCCGGCACGGCGGCGCATTGACCAGACCTCAAAGAAGATCCTGGAAGGGAACCCCTACCACATCGTAGAAGGACTCGAAGTCCCGTGGATCGTGCGCCGGTGCTCGGGAATGGAGCAGGAGGGCGTTGAGGGCGCTGTGGGCATAGGAGAGGGCGGTGTCGAGGTTCCGGAGCGCATCCCCTCCTTCGGCCTCGGGGTCGGCTTTCCTGTAGGCCGCCCTCGCCTTGGTGAGATACCGCCTGGCCTCGAGGGACCGGGCCCGCTGAACCTCGTCGGCCATGACCCCTAGGTAGCGCCCGAGTTGGAAGTAGGCCCGCTGGCCATCCTGGGTGGTCGCCGCCTGCCCTCGCCAGGCTCCGTAGTACAGCCGGTCATGAGCCTCCCTCAGGCTGGCGAAGGGGAGTTCGCGATACGGCGGGCCGGGTGGCGCCGAGATTTCTTCGGCCCGGCGGTTACAGGCGTCAATATTCTCCAGGTGCTCCTCGCGCATCTCGACGAGGAATGCCTGTGTCTCGGGATCCAGGGGCATCCCGAGGAGGACATCCAGGTGCTTCACCACCCAGGCCTGGCCACGGGCCATCAGGTTCAGGCGCTCTCCCTCGGTCGTGAGAGCGGCCACCTTGCGGCCAAAATCTCCCGTCCGGGTCGAGGGGTCACCCCCGTAGCGCAAGACGGCCCGATGCAGGCCGGCACACGCGGCCGCCTCGTCCTCGCCGAACTTCTTCAGCTCTGTGTCGGTAATGCCCTTCCGATCCGCCCGCTGCAGGGCTGCGGCCGCTTCGACCCCGGCCCGCTCCGCCTCCAGCAGTTCGTTCAGCCGGCTAATAATCTCCTCATCGGTTGCCGGAGGGCGCCGATGGTCCTGGAATTCTAAAACGGGCGAGGAGGGAACCGCTGGCGCCGGCCGTTCCTTCCTCCTCCTCTTTGCTCCCTCTTTTTTTCGGGGGCGCTTGGGCATGATTGCGCAGGTCTCTAGCACCCTCCTCCATCACCCGAGGCGTATTTTCAGAGGCGCTACCAGCAACCGCCGGTGCATCGCCCGATGCGATCCAGGGGGCACGTGACGCCACAGCGAAGCCTGCCTTTCGCCATCAGCTCCCGGTACCGCTGCCAGGCCTCCTCCACCGTGAGCTCCTTAGCCGCGCGCCGTCGGACGGATTCCTGCGGCCGAGGCGCCGGGGCAGCGCCGACACCGGCGAATCGGAGCTGGACGAGGCGGCAGAAGTTCTTGAACACCCGACGCGACATGGGACCGAGCTCTTCACACCGAGTGGGGGTCTCCGCGAGTATCGCGTGCACATCTACCCCTCCATCCAGTTCCGCGAATTCAGCCGCGTATTCGTGCGTCCATTTTTCAACGAGAGTCGGCGTCACTTCCAGGTGAAACTGGAGCGCATAGGCGATTCCACCAAAGCCGAAGCGGAAGGCCTGGTTCTGGTAGGTATGTGAGGTCGCGAGCTGGCGTGCTCCGCTCGGGAT
>Ga0210377_10000926_pt1 | contig 27627 bp, 26 predicted proteins | sample PLM4_65_b1redo_FD_155480 | JGI IMG/M metagenome (GOLD analysis project Ga0210377, IMG submission 155480) | Groundwater sediment microbial communities from an aquifer in East River, Colorado, USA - PLM4_65_b1 redo | ecosystem: Environmental > Terrestrial > Soil > Riparian zone | place: USA: East...
CTACCTCAGGCCGAGCGATACGGTCACGATGAACCAAGATCGCCTGCTGTACGATGCGAAGCAGGCGGCGCTCGCGCTGGTTGCCGAAGGATATGTGGCTTCACGGCCAAGAGACGATATCAAGGTCCTTGGGACGCGAGCCATCGCCGCCGTCCAGACACAACTGTATAATATGAAGTGCGGTGCGTACATCAGCGATCACGACGAGCTGATCGCCAAGAAGCTGGCCAGTGTCCTGGCTGGCGGGGCGGTCACACCCGGAACGTTGGTCAACGAACAGTACCTTCTCGACCTTGAGCGCGAAGCCTTTCTGAGCCTGTGTGGCGAACGGAAGTCGCAGGAGCGGATGCAGCATATGCTGAGGACAGGCAAGCCGCTCAGGAACTAAGAAGGTTCACGGTTCACAGTTGACAGTTCACGGCTCTGAAGTCGGGGTTTGAAAACAACCTTCTGCTGTGAACCGTGAACGGTGAACTGTGAACACGGCCGATGCATCGGCTGACTGCGTCAAGCCCACAATGAGATGTGGAGAAAGATTCTATGGGAGCAAGAAGATGAAAGAGGCGGTGATTGTGGGGGCGCTGCGGACGGCGGTGGGCAAGGCGCCACATGGGACGCTGAGGGAAACGCGCCCTGACGAGATGGCGGCCGCCGTCATCGGCGAGCTCACAAGGCGCGTGCCGGAGTTGAAGCCGGAGGAGATCGAGGATGTCATCATAGGCTGTGCATTCCCCGAGGCCGAGCAGGGGCTGAACATGGCGAGAGCCGCGGCGCTGCGAGCCGGGCTTTCCTACACCGTGCCGGGGCAAACGGTCAACCGCTTTTGCTCCTCCGGGCTTCAGACCATTGCCCTGGCGGCCGAGCGGATCATGTCCGGCTTCGCCGACATCATCATCGCCGGCGGCGCCGAAAGCATGAGCATGATCCCGATGAGCGGGAACACGTACGCCCCCGACCCCTACCTCGCCGAGCACTATCCGACAGCCTATACCTCGATGGGAATCACCGCCGAAAACGTCGCACGCAAGTATGGGGTTGGGAGAGAAGAACAGGATGCCTTCGCCCTGCAAAGTCACGTCAAGGCCGCCGCCGCGATCCGGAAAGGGCGATTCAAGGACGAGGTTGTGCCGCTGACCGTCGTAAAGAAGCAATTTCTGGGGGAGGGCAAGCCGCACATCACCACCAAGGAGGTGATCTTCGATACCGACGAGGGGGTGCGATTCGACAGCTCCGCCGAGGCGCTCGGCAAACTGAAGCCGGTCTTCCACGCGAAGGGGACAGTCACGGCCGGCAACTCGTCGCAGACCAGCGACGGCGCGGCCGCGGCAGTGGTGATGTCAAGGGAGAAGGCGGAGCAGTTGGGCCTGAAGCCGCTCGGCGTCTTCAGGGCATTCGCCGTCGCGGGGGTCCCGCCTGAGCTGATGGGCATCGGCCCGGTGGAGGCCATCCCCAAGGCGCTGCGCCTCGCGGGCCTCACCCTGAATCAGATCGACCTGATCGAACTCAACGAGGCATTCGCCGCCCAGGCCCTTGTGGTCATCAACGAGCTGAAGCTGCCGCCCGAGCGGGTAAACGTCAACGGCGGGGCGATCGCCCTGGGTCATCCCCTCGGATGCACCGGCGCAAAGCTTACCGCGACGCTGTTGCACGAGATGCGGCGGCGAAAGGCACGCTACGGGATGGTCACGATGTGCATCGGCGGCGGGATGGGGGCAGCCGGGATCTTCGAACGCGCTTGAGTTGCGATGCCGGCCGAATCCGGATCGGAGGACAGCGAAATGGGTGTACAGGAGAAGGAGAAGGCGCTGGGTGGCGGCTTTCTGATCCGGGAAACACCCCCCGAGGAAATCTTCACCCCCGAAGATCTGAATGACGAGCAGAAGATGATGGGGAAGGTGACCCGCGAGTTTATCGACGCCGAGGTCACGCCCAAGGTCGAGCAGATCGAGCACCAGGAGTGGGACCTGACGGTGAAGCTCTTCAGGAAGGCCGGGGAGCTGGGACTGCTCTCGGTGGACATCCCGACCAAGTACGGCGGCCTCGGCATGGACCTCATCACCTCCTTGGTCATCGCCGAACAGATGATCGAGGGCGGTTCCTTCGCCATCTCCGTGTTAGACCACACAGGGATCGGGTCGCTCCCCATCGCGTGGTTTGGCAATACGGAACAGAAGGCCCGATACCTGCCTTTGCTGGCGACGGGTGCGAAGATCGGCTCCTATGCGCTCACCGAGCCGGGCTCAGGCTCCGACGCGCTTGGCGCGAAAACGAAAGCGGTCCTCTCGCCTGATGGGAAGTACTATATCCTGAACGGGACGAAACAGTTCATCACCAACGCGGGCTTCGCCGACCTGTACATTACCTACGCCAAGGTGGACGGCGACAAGTTCAGCGGTTTCATTATCGACAAGAACACTCCCGGCGTCACCTTGGGGCCGGAAGAGAAAAAGATGGGCATCAAGGGGACCTCCACCCGAAGCATCATCCTGGAAAATGCCAAGGTCCCCGTGGAGAACCTCTTGTACGAAGTCGGCCAGGGACACAAGATCGCGTTCGATACGTTGAACATTGGCCGGTTCAAGCTCGCGGCGGGTTGTCTGGGCACCTGCAAGATCGCCCTGCGCGAGGCCGTCAAGTACGCGAAGCAACGGACGCAATTCGGCAAGCCGATCGCCTCTTTCGGCCTGATTCAGAAAAAGCTGGCCGAGATGGCGATCCGGACCTACGTGGCTGAGTCGATGGTCTACCGGACGGGCGGCCTGGTCGTAGCGAACCTAGCGGGAATTCACCAGGAGGACGAGGGGGCCGGGCTCGAGACCGCAAAGGGGGTTGAGGAGTATGCGGTCGAGTGTTCGATCAACAAGGTCTATGTCTCCGAAGCGCTCGATTACGTGGCTGACGAGACTGTCCAGATTTTCGGCGGCTACGGATACATCGCGGGTTTTCCGGCCGAGCGGATCTATCGGGACGCTCGAATCAACCGGCTCTTCGAGGGAACGAACGAGATCAACCGGCTCTTGATGCCCGTGACGCTTTTCCGTCGCGCGCTGCAGGGACGCCTGCCTCTTTTCATCGCGGCACAGAAATTGGTGGATAAGCTGCTCACATATAGCCCGAGTCAGGAGGAAGAGCCGAAGGGCCCGCTCGGAGAGCAGATCCGGATGCTCCAGTTGGGCAAGAAGATCGGATTGATGCTCTTTGGGGCCGCAGTGCAGAAGTACCACGAGAAGCTTCAGGATGAGCAGGAGATCCTGGTTGTGCTGAGCGACCTGACGATCGAATTGTTTGCCATGGAAAGCGCGCTGCTCCGCGCGCTGAAGGCAGCGGCGCGTGATGGGGAGGAGGCGACCGAGCCAAAGTCCGAGATGGTCAAGGTCTACTTCAACGACGCCTTTGGCCGGATCGAGCTGCTAGCCAAGGAGGGCCTGGCCAGTATGGAGGAAGGGGATACCCTGCGAACGCAGCTCAGCGCCTTGAAGAAGTTCACCCGCTACACTCCTATCAATACCACCCGCCTGAGAAGGGCCATCGCCGGACGGATCATCGACGCAGAAAGTTATCGCGCCTGAAACGAGTTTCGAGTCCCGCGCTGAAGGTACGTTGACGTCAGTAGCTAACTCGAAACCCGGAACTCTGAACCCGGAACTCCATCAATACAGGTGGCCGGCCCAACCCACTCTTCGCCGTCCGTCCAGACCTCCTTCTTCCAGATCGGAACGGTTTCTTTGAGACGATCAATGGCGTAGGCGCAGGCCGCCAGGGCCTGGTGTCGATGCGGCGCAGACACGGCAATGGCGACGCTCGCCTCGCCGATCACCAGATGGCCGATCCGGTGCACCATGGCAATGTCGTCCACCTCCCACTTCCGTCGGATCTCCTCGGCGATCTCCCGCATCTTGGGAATCGCCATTTCCCTGTAGGCTTCGTATTCCAGGTAGCGGACCTGCCTGCCCCGGGTCTGCGCTCGCACGACGCCGAGGAAGGTCGCGATGGCGCCCGAGCTTACCCTTGTCACCGCATTCACGAGTGGCTCCAAGGATATCGGCTGATCGGTGATTTCAAACATCGACTCCTCCGCTTACAGGAGGGATTAACGCAACTTCATCCCCTGCTGCCAACTTCTTGTCGAAGGGGGCGTACTCTCGATTGACCGAGAACAGGAGTGAGCCAGCCAGGCCCTCCAAGCGCGGGAACTGACGTCGAACCTGCTCGAGGAGTTGGGTCAGTGTACTGCCCTCCGGAAGCTCCACCACCAGCTCCCCGGTCCCGACGATCTCGCGAGCGGCGGCGAAGCATTTGACCCGGATCTTCATCGGACTCTCTCCGAGATCCTGTAGCATCGCTCCACGTCAAGGTGATTGCGCATCCCGATCGCTTCCCGCACCCTTTCCAGATCATCAAGGGCCTCCTCCAACTGGAACCCGGCCCGACCCAGTGCCTCTGCCTTCTCCCGCAAGATTTCTGCATCTATCGCCTGCAAACGGTCGGCCCGGCTGGGTCCCGATGATACTTTCCTATTATCGATAAGGTCTCTCTCTATCATTTCAATACTATCAGTATGTTACCAAGGATACTTCATATTGTTTATGAGCAGTTCTTGCCCGCTCGCGACACGCCGACAGTAGCACAAGCGTTTGGAAACTGTCAATCGGACTTGGGACTTCGCACTCTATCGCCACAAACTTCGCGCTTGACCTCTGAGCCCATTTATGTTACGAGATCATTAAAAGCAGCCGCTTGGACCCGGATTAATGAGGAGGGCTATCGAGGGTGGCAGCCAAACAGCCAAGGACCAAAGCAAAATCGCCTGCTCAGGCGATGGGCATGAAGATCCTGGCTGGCTCGAACAAAGAGAAGGCACTTGCCCTAGAGCAATTAACAGAAGACCTCCTCGATGAACTCGGCTACTTTGATTTCCGCGCCAAACTTTCCCCCACCGGTCTCGCCATCGACCTGAAAGCCCGCCATCTTTCGGGATCACACCGCCTACACTGCCACGGACGCACAATCGCGCATGAGATTCGTCTGGATGAGCTGCGCAAGGTCCATCGGAGGTATATTCAGGAGCGGAGACGGGATAAGCGGTTAGCCGGTGTCTTCTTCTCGCTCTCCGGCTTTCACCCGACTGCGACAACCTGGTTTTCACGCCTTGATTCCGCTGCCAGGGGCAACTATCACCTGTTCGGCGTAGATAAGATCTCTGCCCTGCTCCGGCGTGCCAAGCTGGTCTCATCCCCCGAGCAGATCCTCCATACCATCGAGTGTCGGGTCATGGCGGAGCTCGGGGCGCGCAACCTCGTCTTTGCGGCAGGAAGGTTCTACTGGGTCTTCCTCATCCATGCCAAAAAAGGGGCTGCCTACTTGGTACTTGACGCGCACGGATCGCCGGTCTCTCGACATGTCGCCCAGTCCATCAAGCGGATGGATACGTCTCTGAAAGGAAAGCGCCTTCTTGACCTGCAGGCCAGGGAGAAAGTCCTCCTGGTCCTAGCCGAGGTGGGACAGAAGAATATCGAGTTCCTCACACGGGAGGCAAAGGAACCCCTCACCGATCTTCGCGAGGTGATCCAGGGACTCCTCCACGAAGGCTTCCTCACCGCAGAGCCCGCAGGTCAGCCGCGCTGGCGATGTGACCGTTACTCCATCAAGCCTGAGTTCGATGTCTTTCTGTGCCTCGCCCGCCAGTTCCTTGATAGCTCCCAGCGGTTCAAGTTCATCCGGTCGAATTTCGCCGTGCAGATGCTGGTGGCTGGCCTGCTTCCCCACCTGGAAGAACGATTCCACCTGAAGCTCTCTGAGGAGGACCGGTCGTGGCTTCCGAAGTTCTTGGCCGTCTCCCCATCTGCCCTTTCCTACGCCCTATTCGCGCCGACAGACCATTTTCTCTCCGCCTGGCAGGAGCTGGAGAGCCGTCTGCTTCCCAGCCAGGAGAAGGACCGGCTCCGGAGCCAACACCTCAGTAAACTTTACTCCGACCTCCTCCTGCGATATGCTAGCGACCTACAGGATAGCCGCTTCGATGGGGTGCTCCGTCACAAAGGCGTGCGAGGCCATCTCTACCGGATCACGGCCAAGGCGTCAAGCGCCGACGAGCTGTTTTTCACGATGAAGGGTGAATCGTATTTCACGCTCTCGGGGCCGCCGGTCGCCGGCGCCGCCGCCGCAAAGGGCGCAGGGCCCGTGACCGGTCCCGATGGAGATACCGCCCTGAGCAACGGTAAGGCCCTGTTGCACATGCAGGAGTTCGACTATGCCGTCGAGCTGTTTGACAGGGCGATCAGGGACCTGAAAGACCCGAACAAACTCCTGGAGGCATGGAACTGCAAGGGGGCCTGCCTCCTGCATCAAAAGCGCCACTCCGCCGCGATCACCTGCTTCAACGAGGCCCTTCGCTACGACGGCAATTACAAGGAGGCCTGGCTCCATAAGGCCGCCTGCCTGAAAGAGTTGGGAGATAGCAACGGGGCTATTCGCTGCGCCAAGCGGGCCCTGGAGATCGATCCGTCCTTCGATCACGCGCGAGACTTTTTGCGGAGCGTCTGACACAACCCCATCTGAGAAGTCATGGACAACATTATCACCTGCCGACACGGCCTCAACGGGTCACTGGGCCAACCGTGATCGGCATTCTCGACTACGCTGCCTATGTTCCGATCTCCCGCCTTGCATGGGCTGAGATCGCCAGAGCCTGGGCCCGGTCACTCGTCCCACCCCAAGCTGGCGGGGAACGGGCCGTCGCGAACTTCGATGAGGATAGTCTGACGTTGGCGACCGAGGCGGCGCTCCGCTGTCTGGGACATTCTGAGGGTCCTCGCCCAGAGGGCATCTATTTCGCTTCGACCACCGCGCCCGACCAGGAGCGGCAGGCGGCCACCGTCATCGCGGCCGTAACCGATCTGCCGCGCGAGATCCGGACGGCCGACTTTGCCGGCTCGCTTCGGGCCGGGACGTCGGCGCTCCTCGCTGCCCTCGACGCCGTCAAGGGCGGCCCGGCCTGGTCAATCCTGGTGGCGGCAGCCGACTGCCGGCCGGCCGAGCCGGGCCAGACGGCGGAGGCCTTCATCGGAGATGGCGCCGCTGCCCTCCTCATCGGAGAGGGTGAGGCAATCGCCACAGTTGAAGCGGTGCATTCCGTCGCAGAGGAGTTCCCAGGGACCTGGCGCCGAAGCGGGAACCCTTTCATCGAGAACGACGATGAGAAATTCGCCGCCACGTACGGGTATCAACGGATTCTCCTGGACGCGATGAGGGGCCTGCTTGAGAAGGCAAAGTTGACCCCGAAACAGCTCTCCAAGGTCGTGTGCCCTGCCCCCGATCTAAGCAGCTACACCGCCCTTGCCAAGGCCTCTGGCATCCCGCTGGCTTTTCTCCAAGACCCGCTCCTCCTCTCGGTCGGCTTCACGGGCGCGGCCTGCCCTCTTCTGCTCTTGACAACGTGCCTGGAGCGCGCCGAGTCCGGGCAGTTGATCCTGCTCCTCAGTTACGGCAGCGGGGCCGACGCCATTCTTCTCTCGGTGACCGACCAGATCGAAGCCCACCGGTCACGAGCACGGCGCCCTCTCCTCGGTCCAGGGCGCCCCCTTGCAAGCTACCAGACGTATCTCAGGTATCGGGATTTGGTCAGAAGCCAACACGGCCTGTGGGAGATCGAACCATTCAGTTCCCTCACCATGATGTGGCGTGAAGGCAAGCAGAACCTGGCGCTGTATGGTGTCAAGTGCACCAAGTGTGAGGCGGTCTTCTTTCCGGCGCGGCGGGTCTGCCCACGGTGTGAAACCAAGGATGCCTTTGAGCCTTACAAGCTAGGTCGGCGGGGGAAGCTCGTCACGTTCAGCAAAGACCGCCTCTACCCGAGTCCGGAGTCGCCCACGGTCATGGCAGTGATCGACCTGGAGGGCGGCGGGCGATTCTTCACACAGATGACGGATTGCGATCCCGACGCGCCCCGGATCGGGATGGACGTGGAGCTGACATTCCGAAAGTTCCATGAGTCGAAAGGATACGCTCACTACTTCTGGAAAGCCAGACCCGTTCATCCGGGACCTTAACCTCGTCAGGGTATGGCCTTCCTGCCACGGGTAGGAACGGCACCCTCACTCCACATGGAAGGATCAGGTGACGATGATGAGCATTCGCGACAAGGTCGCAATCATCGGGGTCGGCGCGACGAAGTTCGGGGAGAACTTCACCCTGGATTACTCGGACATGATTGTGGAGGCGGCCTACGAGGCGTTTGAGGACGCGAACGTGTCGCCCTCGCAGATCCAGGCCGCCTGGCTTGGGACCTGCTTCCCCGATTCCGGAGGCTACCAGGGCAATGCCGGCGCGTCACTCGCCGACGCCCTCAGCCTCTACAAGGCGCCGATCAGCCGCGTGGCCAACTACTGCGCCACCGGTACCGATGCCTTCAGGAACGCCTGCTTTGCCGTCGCGTCCGGCGTATACGACATCGTGCTTGTGGTGGGCGCAGAGAAAATGCGCGATGTGACCCCGCGTGAGAGCCTGGTGGGCCAGTTGGCGGAGACCGGTCATCCGGTCCACGGCAAGGGGGTCACCGCCCCGGGGATGTTTGCCCTGATCGCCACCCGCTACTTCGATTGCTTCGGCATCGGTCGCGAGACACTTGCCAAGGTTGCGATGAAGAACCACCGGCACGGCAGCCTGAACCCCAAGGCTCACTTCCAGAAGGAGATCACGCTGGAGCAATATCTGAAGGCGCCGATGGTCGCCGACCCGCTGAGTCTGTACGATTGCTGCCCCCAGACCGATGGCGCGGCCGCGGCCGTGATCTGCCGGGCCGATCTCGCCTCAACGTTTAGTCAGGAGCCCATTTTCGTGAAGGGGCTTGGCCTCGCCAACCCGGTCGGTGACAAGCTGGCCTTTGACCCCGAGTCCGATTTCATCTCCTTCCAGGCCACCAAGGAGGCCGCGCAACAAGCGTATGACCAGGCAGGGATCAAGGACCCATTCAAAGAAATCGATGTCGCGGAGGTTCATGATTGCTTCACGATCACCGAGCTTGTGACCTACGAAGACCTGGGATTTTGCCGGAAAGGCGAAGGACCGCAGTTTATTGACAAGGGCGTCTCGTCGCTCGACGGCGAGCTGCCGGTCAACACGAGCGGTGGCCTCAAGTCGTGTGGCCACCCGATCGGCGCCTCCGGGCTCCGGATGATCGGGGAGATCACGGACCAGCTCCGCGGCAGGGCTGGCCGACGACAGGTCAAGGGCGCCAAGCGGGGCCTCATCCACAACCTTGGTGGCCTGGGTGCCGTCACGAGCGTCATCGTGTTGGCAAGCTCTTGATGGCTCTTGCAGAACCCGCCTGAACCCCTCGATCGCTGTGTTCCCCTTCCACTGTGTGAGGAAAGATCGAGAAGACAGTGTGAGGATCCTCAGGTCGCTGAAGGGCGTAACGGGGAAGAGCCTAGCTTTTCGACAATGATGAGGAGGCCACATGCAAGGACAACCGCAGATCGTAGAACTGTTGAATAGTGTCCTCCGGAAGGAGTTGACCGCGGTCAACCAATATTTTGTTCACGCCAAGATGTGTGAAAATTGGGGCTATCAGGTCCTGGCGAAGGTGAATCGGGATGAAGCCATGGATGAGATGAAACATACTGAGAAGATCATCGATCGCATCCTTTTCCTGGACGGGACCCCGAACATGTCCAGCTACGATCGAATCATGATCGGCACCAACGTCAAGCAGCAATTGGAACACGATCTTGCCTTGGAGATGGCCGCACTGCAGATATTGGGTCCAGGCGTGAAGCTCTGTCTAGAGCTGGGGGACACCGGAAGCCGAGAGTTGCTGGAGCACATCATCGTCGATGAAGAACACCATGTGGATTGGATCGAGGCACAACTGCACAAGATCGACGAGCTGGGGTATGAGAACTATTTAGCGGAACAGATTTACGAAAAGAGCTAACTCTCACGCGGGCCAGGCGATTTTCCCGACAGGATCAGGACGCTGGTGACATTGAGGTCACCGAGGAGGAGGCATGCACAACAGCAATCTCACAAGCAGGGTTAGCCACAAGGGGTGCCCTCGAAGGTCACCAGGCGCGAGAGCGCTTCTCCTGTCAGCGATCGGGGTTCTGCTGCTCTCGTCCGCTTGCGCAAAGAGACCCGAGGTCGCGTCCGTTGCGCCGCCTACGGTCGGCGGGCCTGTCCCGCAGGAGCGTGGCGAGCAAAGGTCCACTCAGCCAGGTCTCAGGCCCCCCGTGACCGAACCTGGAGCCACGTCCGAGGCGGGTGGCCCGTCTTCGGGCGGCCCTCCTTCAGGTGGTCCGCGAGGCGGCCCGGAAAGCGGTCCGATGGCACAAAAGCCAGGGGAGGAAGGCGCACCTGGTGCTGGGGCGGCGCCCTCGACCTCGCGGCCTCCGGGGAGCGAGGTGATTGCGCCCCAGCCGTTCCCGCCACGGGAGGAACCCGTGGCGCAACTCGCGCAACCGGCTCCCAAAGAGTCGCCTTTGAAGGACATCTTCTTTGACTTCGACAAGGCGGAGATCCGCGCGGATGCAAAGACACCTCTCGCGGAGGACATTAGCTGGCTTAAGAAACACCCTCAGGCTGCAATTACGATCGAAGGGCACTGCGACGAGCGAGGCACGAGCGAGTATAATCTGGGGCTGGGGCACCGGCGGGCCAAAGCAGCCAAGGACTACTTGGTAGCGTCCTCGATCGATGGGAAGCGGATAGTCACTGTGAGCTATGGCAAGGAGCGACCCTTTGTGCTCGGGCATGACGAAACAGCCTGGAGATGGAATCGGCGCGTCCATTTTATCATCACAAAGGAGTAGGGAAACCGCTCCCGCTTCCGAGGTTCCACGCTTCAGGTCAATGGCGAAAGCGTAACACCGCGCATTCGTTTTCCCCGTGAGCCTGCACAGAGGGCAACTGTTCACCCTGAGGATGCGACACGCGGAACGTGCTTAATTGAACGGCCATCCAACGGCCGCTATGACTTTACACACTGACTACCACGAGGAGCTCCGGCTTCTCAAGAGCACTGCGGCGAAGGTATGGTTCGGGCTGCTGCTGCTTGTCCTCCTCGTCATTCCAACGGCGCTTGAAGGTTATCTGCTTAACCTCCTCACCTTAGCCGCCATCCACGTCATCATCGCCATCGGTCTGAACCTTTTGACCGGCTATACGGGGCAGATCTCTCTTGGTCACGCCGGTTTCATCGGCATCGGCGCGTATACCTCTGCGCTCCTGATGCTGAAACTTCATCTCCCTTTCGCGCTCGCCTTGCCCGCGGCCGGTGGCGTTGCAGGGGTCTTCGGTTTCCTCGTCGGGCTGCCGGCCCTCAGACTCACCGGCCCCTACCTCGCCATTGCCACATTAGGCTTCGGCATCGCGGTTGGCCAGATCCTGGTCAAGTGGGAATCCGTGTCCGGAGGCTCCCTTGGGATTCACCCACCCAAACCCTCCATCGGACCGCTCGTGTTTACCACCGAAACGCACTTCTACTTCCTTTCGATATCCACGATGCTCCTCATGACCATCGGGGCGGCGAACCTGATAAAGTCCAAGATCGGACGTGCCTTCGTCGCCATTCGGGAGAGCGAAGTCGCCGCGCTTGCGGTGGGGGTCAACCTCACGCTCTACAAGACACTGGCCTTCGCCGTCAGCGCCTTTTACGCTGGGATCGGCGGCAGCCTCATGGGACACCTGATCGGCTATATCAGTCCGGATGCCTTCAACCTGCTGGTTTCCATCTACTTCCTGAGCATGATCGTCATCGGTGGCTTGGCCTCGATCCTCGGATCCATCCTCGGGGCCATTCTCCTCACCGCCCTCCCCTATTTTCTTTCGGGGATCAAGAACCTGCCGATGGTGATCTATGGGGCCTGTCTCATCCTGATCATCATGTTCGAGCCGTATGGCCTCATAGGACGTTGGATGAAGCTACGCCTCTACTGGCGGATGTGGCCATTCTAAGGAACAGTTTTGAGTTCCGGGTTTGGAGTTTCTGGTCCGAAGATGCGGGTTCGAGATTCCATCACGCGAAACTCGGAACCCAAAACCCGAAACTTCTCTTTTGACCGATGCTTGCCCAACTGATCGTAAGTGGACTGGCAACCGGATGCCTGTATGCGCTGGTGGCCCTTGGACTGGTCATCGTCTACAAGGCCTCCAACGTGTTTAATTTTGCCCAGGGTGACATGGCGATGGTCAGTACCTTTGTGACCTTCACCCTCCTGGAAACGCTCCGCATCCCCTTCTTCTGGGCGGTGCTTTTGGCCATCGTGGGGGCATTCCTGTTAGGCGCGTTGTTCGAGATCTGCCTCCTGCGACCCGTGAAACACCCGACCCCTCTCGGCCTCATCATCATTACGGTAGGGGCTCAGCAGATTCTCTATGGTGTGGCGGGCTGGATCTGGGGGTACGACACCAAGGCGTTCCCCTCTCCCATCTCGGATATGAAGATCTACCGATTTGGCGGGCTGGTCATCAGCGAGGTCAACCTCTGGATCCTGATTGTCAGCGTGCTTTTGATGCTTGCGTTGCTCCTCTTCTTCCGCTACACGAGACTGGGAATTGCCATTCGCGCCATGTCCCAAAATCTGATCACCGCACGGCTGATGGGTGTGAGCGCTCACTGGACTCTGTCGCTCACATGGGGAATTGCCTCGGTCCTGGGGGCAGTGGCCGGGATCTTGATCGCCCCGATCACCTTCCTCGATCCCAACATGATGTTGAACCCGCTCCTGAAGGCGTTTGCCGCGGCGACCCTGGGGGGGATGAATAGCTTCGCCGGGGCGGTCGTGGGTGGCGGGAGCCTGGGAATCCTGGAGAATCTGGTTGGCGGATACCTGACCCCGGAGCTCAAAGAGAGTGTCGCGTTTTTCGTCATCATCCTTGTGCTCTGTGTAAGGCCGAGCGGCCTGCTGGGCCGCCATTACAGACGTCATCTCTGACACCCTAACCACAAGGAGGAAGCGTGAGGCGAGTGCGAGGAACAAGTTGGCAGATCAGAAGCCTTTGGCTGTCACTCCTGGGTCTGACCGCTGGATTGAATCTGATCAGCGCGGCCTTTGCTGCCGAGGTCGGCGTTACTGAGACCACAATCAAGCTCGGCACCTATCAACCCCTTTCCGGTCCAGCAGCATCATATGCCACACTGGGCCGAACACTTGCAGCATACTTCAAGATGGTGAATGACAGGGGTGGAATCCATGGAAGGAAGATCGAGCTGCTGATCCGGGATGACGGCTACAATCCCGCCAACACCCGTCTGGTGGTGAAGGAACTGGTTGAGCGGGAGAAGGTCTTTGCTTTCGTTGGAGGGCTTGGGACGGCGACGGGCCTGGCCGTGATGGATTACCTCAATGACGGCAAGATCCCTCACGTTGCCCCTGCGAGCGGCTACAGCGGCTGGTCGAATCCGCCCAAGAGGTACATCTTCGCGCAGTCGATCAACTACGCGGTCGAATCGAGGTTGCTCACACAGTACGCCGCTGAGCAGCTCAACGCGAAGAAACTGGCCATCTTCTACCAGAACGACCCGCTCGGCAAGGAAGGACTGGAGGGTGTTACCGACATGGCCCAGAAGAAGCGGGTCCCGCTGGTCGGTTCCATCTCCTACGAACGGACCGACACGGACTTCACCTCGCATGCGTTGAAACTCCAGCGATCCGGGGCCGACACCGTTTTGCTCTGGGCGATCTCCAAGGCCACAGCCTCGCTTCTGAAGGAAGCCGCCAAGATCGGCTATCGGCCACAGTGGGTGAGCAGCCTAGTAAACCTGGATCCCGTGATGTTCAAACTGGCTGGCGAAGCCTGGGAGGGCGCCATTGTGGCCTCGCCCTACACGCTGTACGACGCCACGGAGGCCGCCCCGTATCGAGAGTTTATGATGAAGTACCTGCCCAACGAGCCGATCGGCGGCTTCTCGATCGGCGGCTATGCCATGGCTGAAATCATGGCCGAAGCCTTGCGTCGCGCGGGCCGAGACCTGACCAGGGAGAGGCTCATAGAGGTGCTGGAAACGTTCAAGAATTGGAATGGCGTTCTGGCGCATAATATCACCTGGGGCCCTGGGAAGCGACAAGGGCAGAACTCGCTCTTCTTCGCGAAAGCCGTGAAGGGCGAATACATCAAGATCAGCGACTGGTTCACACTCGACTAGTGCCGTTCCAACTTGATGCGCCGAATTTGAGCGGCGTCCCTTATGGCAATGGTCGCGACCCCGCGGAACTACAGAGTCGGCATAAATAGTTGGAACGGTACTAGGCTTCACGCGGCGACCTAGCACGGGGAAGGGGCTCCGATCGGAGCCCCTTTTCCCATAGTGTGATGTCATGAATGAAGACGGTTGGCCACTGCTACAAGTCGAAGACCTCTCCCTCCAGTTTGGCGGGGTGGTGGCGCTTAAGGGCGTCAGCTTTTCTATTGAACGAGGGACGATAACATCCATCATCGGCCCTAACGGCGCTGGAAAGACCACAATCTTCAACTGCATCAGTAGGCTCTACCGTCCCGATCACGGTCGCATCATGTTCAAAGGGCAAGACCTCCTGACATTTCGGCCTCACCAGGTGGCCGCCCACGGGATCGCCCGGACATTTCAGAACCCCGAGCTGTTCTCGCGGATGACCACTCTGGAGAACCTTCTGCTGGGCCGACACTGCCACATGAAGATCGGCCTTTTGGGAGCGGCTGCATCTTCGCCCTCGGCTGTCCGCGAAGAGCTTCGTCACCGCGAGCCCGTTGAACGGATCATCGCCTTTCTCGAACTGCAGTCGGCACGTGACCAGATCGTCGCTGCACTTCCATACGGCACTCGCAAGCTGGTCGAACTGGGGCGGGCGCTGGCCCTCGAACCGGAACTACTCTTGCTGGATGAGCCATCGGCCGGGATGAACGCCGAGGAGAAACAGGACCTGAAGCTCTGGATTCAGAACATCCGTGACGAGTTGGGAATCACAACCTGCCTGGTCGAACACGATATGAGCGTGGTCATGGAGATCTCGGATACGGTCCTGGTCCTCAGCAACGGTGAAACGATCGCTGTGGGCCCTCCTGAAGAGATCCAGGCGAATCCCGAGGTGCTGGCGGCCTACCTGGGCAAAGATGGAGCCACATGCTGAAGGTTCATAACATCGAGACCTTCTACGGCCCGGTTCGCGCGATCAGTGGCCTCTCGCTGGAGATTCCGGGGGGGCAGATCGTCGCCCTTCTGGGTTCAAACGGCGCCGGAAAGACTACGATCCTGAAGACGATCTGCGGCCTCTTAGAGGGCCAGCCCAGCAAGGGGACCATCGAATTCATGGGAACGCCGCTGAACGGCCTGGCTCCGGAAGCCATCGTTCGGCTCGGAATCGCCTATGTCCAAGAGGGGCGGCCGATCTTTGAGGAGCTGACAGTTGATGAGAACCTGCTGATGGGAGGGTATGTCCGTCGCGACGTCCACGGGCTGCAGCGCGATCGCGACAGGGTCATGAACTACTTCCCCGTCCTCGGTCAACGGCGGGGGCAACTGGCCGGCACGCTTTCTGGCGGGGAGCAACAGATGCTGGTCATCGGGCGGGCGTTGATGGCCAGACCGAGGTTGATGCTTCTCGACGAACCCTCCTTGGGCTTAGCCCCAATGGCCGTGAAGGAGATCTTTCAGATCATCAAGACGATCAACGAGGAAGGGACAACCATCCTTCTGGTGGAACAGAACGCCAAGATGGCGCTCGAGATCGCTCACGAGGGGCATGTCATTGAGGCGGGCAGGGTCGTCCTATCCGACCAGGCCAAGAGCCTCCTGGAGAATGAGAACGTGCGCCGCTATTACCTCGGTATCACTGGCGAGGTGTCGGCAAGCGGGTTGAAGCGCCACGGGAAGAAGCGCTGGCGCTGATTGTCGTAACATGAGAACCCTGGAGTGAGGGGCACGGTCGATGACGAAGTCCCGCTTCTCGACACGAAGCTCTCCTACTCATACATCGCCTCGATCAACTCCTTGTACCGCTCGCTGATTGCCATTCGCTTCACTTTCATGGTGGGACCGACGTCGCCGTCTTCCGGGTCGAGCTGCTTGTCCAGGATCACAAACCTCTTGACCCTTTCAACCTGAGAAAGGGTCGTGTTTACCCGTTCCACCTCCCTGCCGATCAGCTTGTAGACCTCCGGTTTCTTGGACAGATCGCTGAAGGTTGTGAAGGGGAGCCGACGCTCCTGGGCAAAGCTTGCGATGTTCTCCTCGTCAATGACGATGAGCGCCGTCAGATATTTCCGGCCATCGCCCGTCACCACGGCATCAGCGATAAAGGGACTCGACTTGAGCTGGTTCTCGATCACCTGGGGCGCGATATTCTTCCCGCCGGCGGTGATAATGAGATCCTTCTTCCTGTCGGTAAGCTTCAGAAATCCTTCCGGGTCCATCTCGCCGACATCGCCAGTGTGAAGCCAGCCGTCCCGGAGGGCCTCTTCGGTCGCCAGAGGATCCTTGAAGTAACCCTGGAAGATGTTCCGTCCGCGCAGCAGAATCTCGCCGTCCTCCGCCAACGTGACCTCGCAGCCCGGGATGGCTTGTCCCACGGTCCTCAGCTTGATCCGGTCGCCTAAGTGAGCGGTCGCTGGCCCGCAGTTCTCGGTCTGGCCATAGATCTCCCTGACCGGAACGCCGACGACATGGAAGAACTCCAGGAGCCCAGGAGAGATCGGCGCTGCGCCGGAGGCGACGTAACGGGCTCGGTCCAGTCCGAGGTGCTTCTTGAGCTTCCTAAAAACCGCCAGTTCCGCCAGACCACTGAGCAATCGCAGTGAGCGGGGCACCACCTGGCCGGCGAGGCGACCCTTGGCCGCCCGCTCGCCGATCGCGAGAGCCGCGCGATACGCTCGCTGCTTGAACCACGTCGCCCTTTCCATCCGGAGGGTGATCATCGAGTAGAACTTCTCCCAGACTCGTGGTGGAGCGAAGAAGATCTGTGGAGAGACTTCCCGCAGGTCGTGTGGAAATGTGTCCAGGTTCTCCGCGAAGTTCACAGTATAACCATACCGGATCTGGGCGAAGGTGGTGAGTAACCGTTCGGCAATATGCGAAAGGGGAAGGTACGAGATAACCTCATCGCTCCCGTAGATCGGTCCAATCGCGTCCACCATTGTGGTAGTGAAAAGAATCGTTTCGTGTGAAAGCATGGCGCCTTTGGGTGGGCCTGTCGTCCCCGACGTATAGACCAGGATCGCGATATCTTCCGGTTGCCCCTCCTGCAATTCTCGCTCGAAACGACCCGGATGGGCCGCGTCATATTCCCGGCCCGCCGCAAGATGCTGCTCAAAACTGATCACCATCGGATCATGGAACTTCCGGAGTCCCTTCGTGTCGATCACGATGATTTTTTCCAGAAAAGGGAGTCGGCCTCTCACCCTGAGGGCCTTCTCGAGCTGTCCCTCATCCTCGGCGATGTGAAACCGGGACTCGGAATGATTCACAATGTACTGACACTCCTCGGCCGAATTCGTGGTATAGATCCCGACGGTGATCCCGCCAGCCGCCATGATCCCAAGGTCACTGTACAGCCATTCCGGGCGATTCTCCGCGATGAGCGACACGCGATCGCCGCGGCGCAGTCCGAGGGCGATCAACCCCAAGGCCACTTCCCGGACACGCTGGCCGTACTCGCGCCAGGAGATCTCGTGCCAGCGACCCAGGTATTTTTTTCGCAAAGCGGCTCGTTCGCCGTACTTCGCCACCTGCTGGCGGAACAGAAGGGGAACTGTGTTCGCACGCTCGCTGCTCATCTTGCGTTCAACCATTCGTCCGCGACCCCCGGGCCCTCGCCTCCGCGCCGCACAAATCGCCGTCGAGCTTGATCGAGGGACTCACCGGCTACTTGGCCTCGTCGATCATCTTGATCGTCTCCCGCTCAACTTCCTCGGCGACGGGCCGCAGTCTGTCACTGCCAGGAAACAGGCTTAAGAGCGCCGTCGGGCGGACCATCCCGATCTTGACCTTCCCGCCTTCCTGGTACACCGAGATTCGGCACGGCAGGGCGAGGTTCACGGTCATGTCATGCTTCAGGACCTCGGTCGCTCGCTGCGGATTGCACACCTCCAGGATCTTGCAGGCGTTGGGGAAGTCGATTCCCTTCTCCTTCAGCGTCCCCTTCAGGTCATGGATGTGAAGGACGCCGAACCTGTTCCGTTTCACCGCGTCCTCCAGGTCCCTGACCGCGACATCGAACGGCTTGTTGGTCTCCACGACGTACAACATTTCACCCTCCTCCCCGCGCCCCTCTACGCCAGATCACGCTTCTTGGCCTCGAACTCCTCCTTGCCTATTTCGCCCCTGGCATATCGCTTTTTGAGGATCTCCATGGCGGACCCCTCCGGCGGTTGCAGTGGGCCGATCCTCGAGCCGGCCCGCCAGAGCCATCGCACCAGAAGGGCCAACCCGAGGAGGACCAGGAACCAAAATGCTGTCATCATGAACATCCAGAGTACCCCCCATCCCCAGATCCACGGGCCCGACATCATTTCATCCCATCGCATCATCATGACCACTGCTCCTCTGCTGCGCTTTCCTCAAGCCCTCAAGCTACGTAGCCCGAACCCCAACTACAGTCATGTACTTGTTAGGGGGCCTTGCGTCGGGACCGCGGAGGCGACCTCGTCACCCGCTTTCCCTTGTAGTGGAACACATCCACAAGGCTCCCAGAGGCATCCGTAAGAAACGCAGTATCTTCTCTCGGATCCCACACTGAGCCTTGCGCCGTCCAGTGAACGATTAGTTGTCCCGAATTATCAACGCCATCGGTTCCGCCCTTACCACCCACAATGACCGTATAACCCGGCTCTAGACTCACGTTGGGGAAGACGTATCTTTGTCCTCCCTCGTTCGCCAACACATAGCCTGCCAACCGTATTGTTGCGTTGCCGAGACTCGTAATACGAACGTATGGGGCATACGGGTCAGGCCTTGTTGGATCAACAGGGTGAACGCTGGTGATTTTAAGGTCTCGTGCACGACCTCGGGCGGACCAAATACCGACCTTACGTTGTTTGGCCTCAGCCTGGAGTCGGAGGAATTGGGCGTTATGCTTCCGGCTGATCCCTATAAAGAATGCGTGGGCCAAGCCCCCCTGAACCAATCTGGCACTGACCATCTGATCTCCTACCCAGACGTAGGCCAGGACCCGATCGTAAAGGTCACCCCTCTCCTGATCGAACTCGATTCGGATTTCTTGCCCGATGACGAGAGATTCGTTGAACCGTAAAGACCAGGGTCATAACAGCATGCGAACACGTTGTCTGGCCTGCTGTCTTGAGGGTGTGAGAATTTGGCGAACGAATTGAGTTAATCTGGAAGGAGCGGAGTGAAGCCTTTTGTCCACCCTCAGGGGACGGGGTCTCCCTCCAACTGTTCACCTTGACTCCGATAATCGGGAAGGAAACGCTGGTATTCTCCGGACATCAACGGCGACGAAATCATAAAATCAGCAGACGCCCGGTTGCACGCAACGGGGATGTTCCACACCACGGCGACCCGCAAAAGGGCTTTCACGTCAGGATCATGGGGCATTGGCTTCAGAGGGTCCCAGAAGAAGATCAAGAAGTCGATCTCTCCCTGTGCGATCTTCGCGCCGATTTGCTGGTCACCGCCCAACGCCCCGCTCTGGAGTTTGATAATCTTGAGATCAAGCTCCTCCTCCAGCAGCTTGCCCGTTGTTCCTGTGGCATACAGCTCGTGCTGAGCCAGCAGATCTCTATTAAAGTCCGCCCATTCCAGCAGGTCTTGCTTCTTATTGTCGTGCGCGATGAGGGCGATCTTCTTTACTTGTTTGGTGGCCACATCTTCGTACTCCATTCAGCTTCTCCCCTCTTTTCGAACGACAATAAGAGGAAATGCCCTACATAACCATGCCATTGCGAGCGCCTGAATGGCGCGAAGCAATCTCGCTCTTCGAATGCGGTTTGCAGATTTCGTATCGCAGATTTGTAGGGGCGCTGCTTGCTGCGCCCTCTGCTGGTAGGGCAGCCCCCCCCTACGGCTCGATCTTCGTCCCCAGCACATCCAGGAATTTACGTATCCACTCTGGATGGCCCGGCCACGCTGCCGCTGTGACGAGGTTCCCATCCGCATAAGCGTTGGAGAAGGTCGCATTGACCTCTCCCCACTTAGCGCCTGCCAGCATCACCTCAGGCTTGACGGCCGGGTAGGCGGTGCAGAGTTTCCCCCTCAGCGCATCAGCCGCAGCCAGCACCTGGAGACCGTGACAGAGTGAAGCGATAGGCTTGTTACCCCTGGCAAAGTGCCGGGTGATCTCCAACACCTTCTCATTCAGGCGGAGGTATTCAGGCGCCCGCCCGCCAGGGATCACCAGGGCATCGTAAGCCTCGGGCTTGATGTCGTCAAAAGTGGCGTTGATGGCGAAGTTGTGGCCCCGCTTCTCGCTGTAGGTCTGGTCTCCCTCGAAGTCGTGCACGGCGGTCCGCACACTTTCGCCGGCCTTCTTGCCAGGGCAGACCGCGTGAACCGTGTGCCCTATCATCGTCAGCATCTGGAAGGGCACCATCGCCTCATAGTCCTCGACGTAGTCCCCCACAATCATGAGAATCTTCTTCGCAGCCATAGCCTTTCTCCTTTCCTTAACATGTGGCCAATCTCAGGCCAAACGATCTTTTCAGCTCTCCCAGCTCAGGTTCGCCGCCTTGCGAAGAGCTGCCGACTCACTAAGTCGGCACCGTAAAGCTTCAAACCAGGACGTACCACATCCGCGGGCCAGTGGTAGTATTTCCACCGGGTCCAGTTCTAAGTATCCATTATATTAGGCACCTCGTCGGCCCTAACGGAGAAGGCAAATCCTGCCTCAAGATCTGAATAGGGGTGTGCCATCGTTTCATGCCCTGATAGGGTGAAACAAGTTGGATTATAGTTCGGTCCTCGGGCCGCTGGCCAGGGCGAACTTCCACACCATCCAGGCAATGGCGGCGATGCCGCAGAGCAAGAATAGCACGAAGAGGGCAAAGACAGCCAATTGAGGCTGAACGGCAAGCTGGCCCGGATCAAATTGCGACGCGAGATAGGCCGCGCGCAGGCGATGCCGAATGACAGCCATCAAGACAACCGTCCCGAGGATCGTGACTGTACCGAGGGAGAGCCAACGCCGAATCGTCAAGAGTGAGATGACCGCCAAGCTCAGGGCTGCGACAAGCAATGCCGTCTCGAACGCTCCCCCTCCGAGGAAAAGGCTCCGAATCGAGGGTGGGAGCGAGGCGAGAAACCAGAAGCCGACCGCAAACTGAAGCCAGGTGGCGGTGACAAACCAGCGCAGCCCGTATTGCCTGACCCATCCCCCGAACGCCTTGTCGGCCCTCGCCTTAGCCGCTCCGAGCAATGCGATGCCCAGACCAGAAAGGGCAAGAGAAGCCACAAACATATGCAGGAACCTAGGAAAGATCGTTGGCTCAGCCAGATCCAATTGTAGGCCAGACCGCCCTCCCCTGTAGAGCGCCTCCCATCGAGCCGGATTCAGCATCAGCACCATGTTGCTCGTAAAGAGGAGGCCGATGATGGCGAAAAGGGCCGTGCTGGCCAACGTGATCCATACGGCCCGCCGCCCGAGCCGCTCGAACTGGAACGAGTGCCAATAGTACCCGTAGTAGCCGAGCAGCATCATCCCGATGATGGACAGCCAGGGCCAGGCCATCAGGATCGAAGAGCTAAAGAAGAGCGGGCCGTAGACCACCTGCAGGAAGAGGAGCGGCGCGATCCCTAGGGTGATAGTGAACGCCACAAGCACAGGGAGAAGACGAGCCGTTGCGTGGGCCAGTCTCCGATGCCGGTCATCGCGGCGACCGAGGAATTCTGAGATGACCGTCAGCGTCCCGCCCCCCATCAACAGGCTCATGGGCAACAGGTGGAGGAACAGGGTGACTACCAGGAGCGCCTCCAACAGCCAGGCTGGCGCCGGCAGAGGGAGAGGGTCGGGGTATGGGATAAGGGGACTCATTAATCGGCCGCCTGTGCACCACCCATCGCGACAGCGATCGGCGGCACTGTTCGCTGAGCCAACGGCTCGGTGATTGGTGTGATCTTGGGATTCAGGTCGGCCAACCACGCCGCCAGGGCCCGGCGCTCCGCCTCGGTTCCCATGAACGGCGGCATGAACCCTTTCAGCTCGCTCAGGTGCTGCAGTTGGAAGTCGATGAATTCCTTTCTCCATCCTTTGACAGCGAATCGCATTCCATTGAATCCATCGATCGTGTGGCAACTGGCACACTGGATCTCATACAGGTTCCGACCGACCTCCTGGCGATTGTCTTCCCGGACCTCTCTCGTGGTCACCCACTTGGCCGCGGCCAGGGCGCCCTCCCGTTGAATGGCCTCCTGCTCTCGCTTCGTGATGCCGTTACTGTACATATACCCGTAGATGACGTACGGCTTGCGCACCGCTTCCCGCACCCACTCCGTCACGCCGGTGACCGAGAGGCCGATCAGCGCGAGCATGAAGGCAAACGGGAGGTTGAAGTGTTGCGGCCGCTGAAAGGGCCCGAAGAACGCGAAGATGAACAGGATGGCCGACAGCGCGATCGACAGGCCGGCGAAGATCATGACCGCTGGCGAGCCCCCCATCGAGATCTCCCTCGCCAGCGGCGGGATCTGGGAGATGTACCAGACCCCGCCCAAAGGCAGCACCAGCGAGGCTGGCAAGAGCCAGCCGGCCGCATACCGGACCATTTTGGCCTTGAGCCTCCGCTCCGGGATGGCGGCGGCCGTCACCAAGCCGTAGAGCCCGGCCAGCGCGATTGAGACCATCGTCCGGATGATGAGGGAGGGGATCGCCGTCGGGTTAAAGAAGGCGTCCCAGAACTCCCGTGTCGTCAGCCATCGGCCCGGCGTGAGCATGAAGGTCAGGATGCCGTTGATCACGAACAAGCTCAGCCAGGCGGCGATGAAATAAATCCAGCCGACGATCAGATGGGTGTGTCGGTCCAGGCGGTCCCAGCCATAGTAATAGACAAACGCGGCGGCGATCTCGACGGCGAAGAAGACCCATTCGATCGCCCAGGCCCAGACAAAGACGTGAAGCAGGGTCGAGGTGGCCGCGGGACTGACAAGGCCGATGCTCCACCAGATCCCTACGCCGCTGACCGCTCCGAAGACCAGAACCACCAGGACGAAAAAGAGGGAGTGATTTTTGACGTACTCGAGGACGGCGGGATCGTTCTCGCGGTAGGCCTTCCGCTCTGCCAGCACCAGATACAGGCCGCCGCCGACCGCAAAGTGCGAGACGAAGACGTGCAGGATCGCGATGAGCCCGATCATCATCCCGCCACCGATCTGCGGAATCTCCCAGACAGGATAATTCATCGCGTGTCAGCCCATGTCTGAAAACACTTCTGAATGCGTAGTTCGTCGTTCATAGACGGAAAAGGCGCTTCGAGCAGCCCCAAGGCGTTCAGCGTAATCCAGTGTGCGTTCGTGGTTCTCAGAGAAAACGGAATGCGAGATTGAGACCTTACCATGAACTCTGAACCGTGAACTGTGAGACGATGCTAGGGTGAGGCTAGCAAAAGGATTAGGAGGGGGCAAGCGCTTTTGTTTATGATGCGTGCCGCTAGTACCGTTCCAACTATTGTTAGCGACTGTGCTGTTCCGCGCGGTCGCGACCATTGCCATAAAGGACGCCGCTCACATTCTCCGCATCAAGTTGGAACGGCACTAGGAGTCCTCTTCGATCGCAGCCTCGGTTGGCCCGCCAAACCGGTGAAATGCCACAACAGTGGCCATGATGATTCCGGATGCAGTCAGGAAGATCGCCGCGTAGCCGAACCGCTCTGCCATAATGCCGAACACGAACGACCCCAGGGCACTGCCCAGCAGGATCGCGGTGCTGAACGCACTGAGGGCCCGCCCGCGCTCCTCCGACATCGAGAGGTCGATCACAGATGCGCTCAGAGCAGGATGGAGCAGGCCGTGCGCCATCCCGGTGACCGTCCCCACCACCAGCAAAGAGGCCGGAGAGGTAAGCCACACCAGGCCCAGCGTGCCAATGCCCATAAGAAACAAGGCTGGTAAGATCACCTTCCGGCGCCCCCAGCGGTCAGAAAGTCTTCCGCAGGTCAAGCGAATCCCGATGGCGCCCGCGCTGTAGGCGATGTAGAACGGACCAATCCGCTCGAACCCGACCTGCTTGGCATAGATGGGCAAGAAGACAAAAACCGTTCCCGAGACGAGGCCGAAGACCAGCGCAAGAAGAATCGGCGGCAGGATCTGAACCGACGGGATCAGCGCTGAGAGGCCCGGCGGCAGAGAAGTTGCTGCCGCATGCCGAGGAACATGAAATGCCACGCTAGCCAGCAAGCACGCAACGCCAGCCGCAGCAGCGACCTGGAAAAAGACCGGAAACCCCGCCACCCGAACGAGTTGCTCGCCCAAGGCCGGAGAGAGGGCGATGGTGATGAGTCCCGAAATCCCGAACAAGCCCACCGCCTCCCCCCGCCGGCTCGCCGGAACCATGTCGGCAACCAGCGTGAGGTTGGCAATGTAAAAAGCGGAGTAACCGATGCCCTGCACGAGCCGAAGGAGGAAGAATCGAGCGTCCAATTGAGTCGAGTAGGCGAAACCCATCGACGCCAGTATCCCCAGCGACGCCCCTAGCAGCAGAAACCGCTTGCGCCCGAACCGGTCAGACAACGCCCCGGCTAGCGGCTGGGCAAGGATTGCTGTCAGACTGTACGTCCCCATGATCCCGCCAACCTGGGATTCGGTGCCCCCCAGCGCCTTGATATAGAGCGGAAGCAGGGTGAACGCGTTCACGTTGGCGAAGAAAAAGAAGTTGGCGAGAAAGGCATTGAAAAAGTTCGACGTGTAAATAGTCTCGTCGGCAGACGGACCCTCCCGTTGAGGACTATCGCTAGGCGGATCAGAGAACGGGTCTTGGTCGGCTCCATCCATTCGCGTGAAACCCGATCAGGTGTTTCGTCCTATGATTGCACTACACTATCTTCCGCGTTTCACCGGGCCAATCCGGTCTTTTCCCCTTGCGGGGAATAGGGATTTGACGTATAGATGGTTCAGGTCGTGATTATCCGCATGGCTCCTAGGGGGGCGTGGTCGTCGATCAGATCGAAAATAGGGTTACGGAGCCAGGATTCGGGATCTGCGGAGTGCTTTCCCAAACCCTAGACCCTCTCCCCTCAACCCTAGGCCATTTAAGAGGAGGGACTCACCGTGACGACGACTGCGTATGTCCTGATCGAAGGTGCATCGGATCAAACTGCTAACATCGTGAGAGCGCTTCAGAAGGTGAAAGGGGTCAAGTCGGCTCACGCTGTGACGGGGCCCTACGACGTGATCGCGTGCGTCGAAGCGCCGGATGTCGGCGCGATCGGAGCAATCGTCCTCTCGAAGATCCGGACCTTGAAGGGCGTCACAAGGACTGTAACCTGCGTCGCAGTATAGAGGGGTCGTAGCGCACTGCACCCACTGCTTCCGTCGCAGATCATCCGTCCCTGGCACCGGCGAAGTCCATCGCCAGATGGATCAGGGTGCGGACCATGGCGCCCGTTGCGCCCTTCACCTGGTACCCTTGGTCCTTCTCTGCTTGCGAGGTCCCGGCGATGTCCAGGTGAACCCAGGGAGTCTTGCCTACAAAGTTCGCCAAGAGTTTTGCGGCCGTGATAGCCCCCGCCTTCCGCCCGCCCACGTTCTTCATGTCAGCATAGTCGCTTTTGATCTGCTCGCCATACTCATCGTCCAGGGGAAGCTCCCATAACTTCTCGCCCGAAGCCTCCCCGGCCTCCTTCACCCGACGCATCAGCCCAGGATCATTGGTAAATGCGCCAGTCCGAAGTGAGCCCAGCGCGACGACGCAGGCGCCTGTCAGCGTCGCCACGTCCACCACATGTGTCACGCCCATGTCGCAGGCATAGCACAATCCATCCGCCAGGATCAGGCGCCCTTCGGCGTCGGTGTTGATGACCTCAATGGTCTTGCCGTTCATGGCCTTGACGATGTCGCCAGGGCGCTGGGCGGTCCCGCTCGGAAGGTTCTCCGTGGCCGGCACGATGGCGGTCACATCGACCGGCAGCTTCAACTCTGCGATCCCCTTGACGGCCGCAAGAACTGCCGCCCCACCAGCCATGTCGCCCTTCATCGCCTCCATCCCCTCGCTCGGTTTGATGGAGATTCCCCCCGAATCGAAGGTGATCCCCTTGCCAACAAAACCGAGATGTGGGCCCTTACCTTTACCCTTTCCCTTCTTGCCCTTGTAGGTGACGACGATAAGCTTGGGGGGCTCCTCACTTCCCTGTGCAACTCCCAGGAGCGCCCCCATACCGAGCTTCTTCATGTCGGCACGCTCGAGCGTCTTGACCGTCAGGCCAAGCGCGCGCGCCATCTTCCTGGCCCGATCCGCTAGCTCTGATGGCGTAAGGGTGTTGGCCGGCTCATTCACCATGTCTCTAGCAAGGATGGTCGCCTCGGCCAGGATCCGTCCCCGATGCGCCCCGTCCTCTATAGCCCTAATCTTCGCCCTGTCGCGTTCGAGGAGCGTGAGTTTCTGGATCGCCTTCTCCTCGTGTTCCTCCGGCTTCTTATATTTTCCGAAGCGATAGAGGCCCAGCAGCGCTCCCTCGGTCACGGCGCAGGCCGCCTGCCCCGCCTCGATGCCACCGGCCCCGGCGCCGTGGATGATCGAGCCCACTCGCCCGGCGCCGACATCGCGCAGATGGCGGAGCCCCTCTGCCGAAGCCGATCGGATCCGATCGAGCGTGAACGCCTCCTGCTTGCCGAGCCCGATCACCAGCACCTGCTCAACCGGAAGGCGGCCAAAGGTGTGAAGCAGGAGCCGCTCATGAAGCTTTCCCTTGAACTCCTGTCGGCGGATGGCCGCGGCGATCGACCCGGCGAGCGCCTTGTCCACGGCCCCTGTGGCGCCGCCCGGCTGCTTGACCCCCTCAAAGAGATTCACGATGAGCGCGTCTCCTTCATAGGAGAGCAGGTCCTGTGTCTTGACCTCAACCTCCACTCGATTGCTCCTTTCTCATGGTCCGCCCACGACGGGCGGAAATACAAGAGGGATGGCGGCTGCCACCCCTCTATTCGTCTATCTTACGGTCCACCCGGTTCACGCCCCCATCGACTCCCTCACCCGCTCGGCTCCCTCGTAAGCCCACCACGAGCAAGCAACCTGTATCTCCCGCGACACTTACGACGAGCCGATCAACTCATCCACCCGGGGATCCCAGGACTTGAATGGATCCTTGCACAAGATGGTGCGCTGATACCGATCATTCAGCTTCAGGTAGCTCCACCCGACGTCGTACGACTTGTTCTTCTCATTGGCGAACTTGATGAAGTCGCTTCGGACCTTGGCCCTCGTCGTTTGCGGAGGGGTCGTCATGGCCCGCTCGATCTCCGCGTCGGTGATCACGCGATCGATCATACCGTCCCGCAGCATGAGATAGTAGAGCCCACGAGTGCGCTTGATGTCATGATACTGCAGGTCCATCATGAAGACGCGCTGGTCGTCGAAGGAGCAGCCCTTGCGGCTGATATAGGAGGTGATGAGCTCGCGCTTGATCACCCAGTCGAGCTCGCGGTTCAGCGACATCGGGTCCTCGGCGAGCTTGTCCAGGACGTACTGCCACTTCTCCAGGAGGTCGGCGATTTGCGGG
>Ga0210377_10000927_pt1 | contig 27612 bp, 26 predicted proteins | sample PLM4_65_b1redo_FD_155480 | JGI IMG/M metagenome (GOLD analysis project Ga0210377, IMG submission 155480) | Groundwater sediment microbial communities from an aquifer in East River, Colorado, USA - PLM4_65_b1 redo | ecosystem: Environmental > Terrestrial > Soil > Riparian zone | place: USA: East...
GTATCGCAAAGCCGCCATACCGGGCTACAATCAGGCGGCGCTGGCCGGGCTCGAAGCGGGGGCAGCCGCCGTCGCTATCAGCGGCAGCGGGCCAGCCCTGATTGCCTTCGCGCCCGAAGGCCATGCCGATATTGCCCGCGCCATGGGCGAGGCGTTTGAGCGAGCGACAGAAAAACCGGCCAGAACGTGGACGCTGCCGGTTGAAACGCAGGGCGCGCAGGTCGCGGCATAGCGCTGATTCGTCAACCACCATCACGCGACCGATCAAGACGCACGACACCACACCAAGTGCGCGGCCCAACACCCGCGCGCCAGCCTGTAGGGGACAACCATGACTTCACATCTGCCATCGCGAGGAAGGCAGTTGATTAAGACGCTCGGCTGGACAAAGTCCAGCGCGGCGCTCCTCAGCCTGTTCCTGCTGGTCGTCCTTCTGATCGCCTATTTCTGGTGGCCGCTGGCTGAGATGGTCATCCAGCAGGTCGATTGGGGCAGCGCGTGGTGGCTGACATTCGACTGGCTGCTGGTTGGCATCTTCCTCGTGATGACCGGGCTGATTGTGTCCGGGGCCGATTTGAAGCGCGACGCGCTAATTCTGTTTGTCGGCGTGGTTGGAGGGCTGGTGATTGAAAGCTGGGGGACGCAAACCCGGCTGTGGACGTATTTCACTAATGAGCGCCCGCCGCTGTGGATCATCCCGGCGTGGCCGATAGCCAGCCTGTCCATCGCCCGGATTGTTCGGCTGGCGGACATCCTCGCGCCGAAGCTTCCCGCCCGCGCCACCGGGATCATGTGGGGACTGGCGATGGCGGCTTTCAGCGTCATTATGCTGGCTTTCATCTGGCCCGCGCTGGACAAGCCGATGACGCTGGCGGCGCTGGCACTGTGCGCGACTCTGATTCTGCTGCCGGGCGACACCCGATTGGCGCTGCTGTACCTTGGGGCAGGGATCGGGCTGGGCTACTTCCTTGAAGTGTGGGGGACAACCCGTGAGTGCTGGACGTATTACACCCACGAAACGCCGCCGCTGTTCGCGGTTCTGGCGCACGGCATGGCGGCTGTCGCCTTCTGGCGGGCAGGGATGGAACTGGCGCGCATGACGGCCAAGCTGAGGCAAAGCCTGACACGGAGGCCAGAGCGCGCTCGCGCCGCCGAGAAGATAGCGCCCGGCCATGACTGACTCGCCTATCCGGCTGCTGGTCATTGCCAACGACGCGGAACGCCTGCGTATCGAGAAACTATTAAGCGCCCAGCGCGAGCCAGCCTATGCTATCAGATGGGTCTCGACGGTCGCCGAGGCGTTTGCCGCGATTCAAGACGGCGTGTTTGACGCAGTTCTGGTTGACAGCCAACTTGACAACGGCGAAACGGGCCTTGACCTTATCCGCAAAGCAGCGGCGGACGGGAAAGCGCTGCCATTTATCGCTTTGATCGCCCAGCGTGATGACGCGCTGGATCAGGCCGCGCTGGAGGCTGGCGCGTCTAACACGCTCATTGTGGGCGAATTTGACGCCAGCGAACTGAGCCATGTCGTCCGGTTCGCCCTACGGCAGGGACAGAAGCTTCGCCACCGCGCGCTGGCAGAGGCCCTGCGCGACAGTGTCGCCGCGCTGGCGTCCACGCTTGATCTCAATGAAACGCTGGATCGGATCATCGCTCACATGGCCCGCGTTGTGCCGCATGACGCGATAGAGATCCGATTGGTGAAGGAAAACACGGCGGTGGCGACGCGGGTCGCCTGCCATCTTGAAGAGCATGCCGCCGAATTCACGCAGCATAGGCCGCCGCTTGACCTGAACGAGTCAACATTGCTACGAATGCTGGCCGACAGCCTGACGCCCGTGATCATCAGCGACATTGCCGACTTCGCGGCGTGGAAGGAATATGGCGGGACGAGCTGGGTCAAATCCGTGCTGGGCGCGCCGTTGTACGTGGAAAACAACCTGCTGGGGTTTATCAGCCTGTTCAGCGCGCAGGCAGGCTTTTTCAGCGAGGAGCATCGCGACTGGCTTCAGGCGTTCGCCGATCAGTCGGCGCTGGCGATCAACATCGCCCGCCGGTTTGAGCAGGCGGAAATACTGGCGGTGTTTCAGGAACGCCAGCGGCTGGCCCGCGAACTGCATGACGCGGTCAGCCAGACCCTGTTCGCGGCCAACGTCATCGCCGAATCGCTGCCGCTGCTGCACGAATCGCGCCCCGATGAGGTTATGAATGGCCTGAAAGACTTGCTGGGCCTGACACGGGGAGCGCTGGCCGAAATGCGAACTCTGCTGGTTGAGCTGCGTCCGGCGTCCCTGCTCGAAATCCCGCTGGGCGAGCTGCTCAGACAATTGGCGCAGGCGACCTCTGCCCGCAAGAAGATAGCGTTTGACATCCAGATCGCCAACGACAGGCTGCTTCCGGCAGAGGCTCAAGTGGCGTTTTACCGGGTGGCTCAGGAAGCGCTCAATAACATGGTCAAGCATTCGCGGGCTGCGAACGCCCGGATTGTGTTTCAGGGCGGCGAAGCGCAGGCGAGGCTTCAGATTGCGGACGACGGGCACGGGTTCGACACGGCTAATGTGACATCTAATCAAATGGGGGTTGGCATCATGAAGGAGCGCGCCGATGCTATCGGCGCGCGGCTGGAAGTGGACAGCAAACCGGGGTCAGGAACGCAAATAACGCTGGAATGGCAAAGCCAGAGCGCCAGCTAACGCGATCAGGTCACGTCCTGCGTCACCCAGCGGGTTGGCGGGCCTTGCATCCCGGAATCCTTCATCGCGGCTTGCAGGTCAGGCGAGGCAAAATAGGCGCTCGCCCGTTCGCCATCTTCCCAATCGATGAGAATAATAAGCTCGTTGGGGTTCTCCATGCTCTGAAGCACTCGATGCCCGATCTGTCCATGAGACTGGCGCAGACCCTCCAAGCTTTCAAAGAATGGCCGCCAATGGCCATAATCGGCGACGTTAAAATTCATGACGCTTGTAACCATAATCTATCTCCTTTTGGCATGACACGAATGCCACATTATAATGCGGCATTCGACAGTCCCCTAATCAGGATAGCCTATGTTCGACGCATTGCCTGCAACCGCGCTGGCGTTCATGGCCTGGCGCTGGCCTCAGATAGAACCGTATTTCGTTGATCTTGAGCGCCGCGCATTGAATGATCAGACGGTCGGCGCATGGTTGGCGGATTGGTCGCGGGTGGCTGAACTGATCGAGGAGTCGTACTGGCGGTTGTACGTCGCCACCAGCGCGAACACCAACGACGAAGAAACGCAGGGCTTGTTCAGCGTGTTCCTCGACGAAACCCAGCCCGCCGTCCGCGCCGTCGAGCAAAGGCTCAAGCAAAAGCTGCTGGCAAGCGGCCTTGAGCCAGCCGGGTTTGAAATCGCGCTCAGAAATATGCGGGCGGAGGTCGCGCTGTACCGCGAGGCTAACCTGCCGCTGCTGGCCGACGAGAAGGCGCTGGGCACGACGCACCAGAAGATACGCGGGGCGCAAAGCGTGGATTGGGAGGGCCAATCGTTAACGCTCCTGCAACTGAACGCCCACGTCGACAGCCCGGACAGGGGAGTTCGGGAGAAAGCATGGCGGCTGGCCGCCGAGCGCCGCGCGAAAGACCGCGAGGCGATTAACCAGAACTGGCAGAGCTATCTCCGGCTGCGCGACCAGATGGCGAAAAACGCGGGCCTGCCCGACTATGTGGAATATCGCTGGCAGCAGTTGCTCCGCTTCGCCTACACCCCGCAAGAGTGCGCCGATTTCCACGCGGCAATCGCGCAGGAGGTCGTCCCGGCGGCGTCACGGGTGTTTGAGAGACGGCGGCAACGGCTGGGCGTGGACCGGCTGCGCCCGTGGGACGCCGCGTGGGATTTGCATGTCGATTCGGCCAGCAAGCCCGCGCTACGACCCTACCAGACGACTGACGAACTGATTCGCAAAACGGGGGCGATCTTTCGCCGGCTTGACCCGGCGCTGGGCGATCATTTTGATGTCATGGCGCGCGAGGGCCTGCTCGATCTGGACAATCGGCCCAACAAAGCGGTGGGCGCGTACTGCACGACCTACGCCGCTGCGCGGCGACCCTTTATCTTTATGAATGCGGTGGGCCTGCATGTCGATCTGCTAACGCTGATCCACGAATCCGGCCACGCTTTTCACTGGGCCGAGTCGTATCAGCAGCCGTATTTCCAGAATCGCGGGCTGGACTACCAGCCAATCGAGTTCGTGGAAGTGGCCTCGACGACGATGGAATACCTGACTGCGCCCTATTTATCTGACCCGGAGATCGGCTTTTATTCCCCTGAAGACGCTATCCGCGCCGAAACTGAGCATCTGGAAGCGGCGATCCTGTTCTGGCCCAATCTGGCGGTGATTGACGCATTTCAATTATGGGCCTACACCCACATTGACGAGGCTCTCGACCCGGCCCGGTGCGACGCGACATGGGCGGAGCTAACCCGCGCGTACGTCCCTGATATTGACTGGGGCGGGCTGGATGACGCGCTGGGTTCGGGCTGGCAGCACAAAGCGATCATGTTTGAATCGCCGCTGTATTACGTCGAGTACGGGCTGGCGCAACTGGCGGCGATCCAGATCTGGCGGCAGTGGGAGCGCGACCCGGCAGGCGCGCTGGCGCAATATCGGGCCGCGCTGGGGCTGGGATCAACGCGCGGGCTGCCTGAACTGTATCAGGAGGCGGGGGCGCGGCTGGCATGGGACGCGGCGGCGCTGCGCGAGGCCGTTCGATTTGTCACGGCAAGGTTGGACGCGCTGGAAAGCCAATCGACCTACTGACCAGAACATAAGAAACTAAATTTCTTGTTCGCGCGCAACCTCACCCCCTACCCCCTCTCCGTAACTACGGAGAGGGGGAATCTGGCAGAGAGGATTATCACGTCGGAAGACATAAGTTTAGATTTTGATGTTCCGGTCAGTAAGACGACCACGAAACGCTGCTCTCCTGCCGGGTTTATAGCGCACCGCCAGCGATCCGCCCGGCGGGGAAGTGTCTCAATGATGGGTGATGGCTGCTATTCGTGCCTCACCCCGCAAGCCTATTTGATAGGCCAGATCGGGCGCGCCCCTCTCCAAATTTTGGAGAGGGGTGAGGGGTTGAGGTCGGGTGGCACAGCAAGCAGGCAGCATTATCACCACGCTATTAGACACACCTCGCCTGTCATTGGTGTGGAATTCCCCTCTGATTCAAGTATGATTTATGTAACGACACAACGACTACCGATACTACAAGACATATCTGGATCAACACGAGGGGAATTCCATGAAACGACCATCCGAAGCGCAGGGCGCATTGGCAGGGCTGATCGTGAGCGCGCCGCTAACGGCGATATTCCTGCTCACCGCCACGCTGGGGCTGCCCGACACTGTTTCCGACTTATTCTATTTCTTGCGCGATTCGCTGCCGGGCAACCTGCTGCCGATAGGCGTCCAAATCTTGAAGAACAGCCTGCTCATGTTGGGCTTCAGCCTGATCGAGACAGCCAAAACCGCCGAGCAAGTCATGGGCGTCGGGATGTTTCTCGGCGCGCTGGTGGTGGCGGTTGCAGTTTATTTCTTTGTCACGCGCTGGCGCGGCCTGCGCCCGGATTATCGCGGGGGGCTGACGCTGGGGTTGGCGGTTGGCGCACCGATGATGCTGATCGTCAACGCGAAGGACATCAACGCCAGCGCCTCGATGGCGGTCAGCGCGATGTGGACGTTGATCGCGTTCGCGGGCTGGGGCGCGCTTGTGCAATGGATTCATCAGCGATTGGACACGCCCGACCCGGCGAGCGGTCAGGCGATGTCGGTCGAGCAGATAGACCGCCGCCGCTTCCTGATCCGCGCCGGGGCGTCCAGCGCCGCCATCACGGTGGTGGGGGCCGGGCTGAACGCGGCGCTCGCCACATCGCTGGCAAAAGCGCCGCCTGTCGCGCAAGGCGGCGACTCGGCCACAGCCGCCGTCGGCCCGAAAGACCTGCCGAACATGGACGCCGAACTAAAGCCTGCGCCGGGGACGCGCCCGGAATACACCCCGCTTGAAGATCACTACCGGATCGACATCACCCTGAATTATCCGCGTGTCGCAGAAGCGGGCTGGACTCTGCCGATCAGCGGGCTGGTGGACAAGCCGCTGAATCTGACCCTTGCCCAACTCAAGACCTACCCCAAAATGGAGCAGTTTGTCACGCTGGCCTGCATTTCAAACGAGGTCGGCGGCGAATTGATCGGCACGACCAAATGGACAGGCGTGAGCGTTCAAAAAGTGCTTGCCGATGCGGGGGTCAAGACTGAAGCGCTGTATATGGCCTTGGAAGCCGCCGATGGATTCTTTGAGACAGTTTCACTGGAAACCATCGCCAAAGACGAGCGGGTGATGTTCACCTATGCGTGGGATGACCAGCCGCTGCTCGAAGAGCATGGCTTCCCGCTGCGCATTTACATCCCGGACCGGTATGGGATGAAGCAGCCCAAATGGATCACGCAGGCCAAGATCGTCGCCGAATACAACGAAGGCTACTGGGTTCGGCGTGGCTGGGACGAAGTGGCGCGGATGAACGCGACATCGGTGATTGACACGGTGGCCGTTGATTCGCCGGTCAAGGACGCGCAGGGCCAAACGCTGATACCCGTTGGCGGGATTGCCCATGCCGGGGCGCGCAGCGTTTCGAAAGTGGAGGTCAAGGTTGATGATGGCCCGTGGACGGCGGCGGCGCTGCGCAAGCCGCTTTCGACAACGACATGGGTGATCTGGCGCTTCGACTGGCCGATGCAGCCGGGCAATCACACTTTCTATGTTCGGTGCGTGGACGGGCAAGGCGTTCCGCAGGACGAGCGCGTGGCGGGCGTGCTGCCCAGCGGCGCGACGGGCATTGATTCCATGAGGGCGAACGTGGGCGGATAAGCATAACAAGGCTTACGCAAAACAACAGATTCAGCCCATGAATTACACGAATTTGAACGGCAATTTCACTGACCCATTATGCGATATGGGCAATTCTGCGTGAGTCGTGAACAAAAAGGGGCGACTGGTTGCGCCAGTCGCCCCTGCCCTGTTTTGAGCTGCGCGGCTTATTTTACTTCCTGCTCGCCAACAAAGCTGCCGTGCCAGGTGTGCAGCCACACCTGACCGGTGTAACCATTCACGCCAAGCATCCCCGCGATTTTCCCATCAACTTCATAATCGAAGGTAAAGTAGCCATAGAAGGCCGTGCCGTCGCCTTCGATCTTCGCGCCGGGCTTGAGGCTGTCCAATTCTTTCTGGGCGAAGGCTTTGGCCTCAGCCAGATCAATGGTCATGGTCGCGCCGCCGTCATTCGAATAGACGCCGCCCATCATGCCCTGACCGCCCATCATGCCGCCCTGAGCGCCCATCATGCCGTACTTCACATTCCACATCATGTTCGGGCCGGGTTCGGGATGGACTGCCGCGGTTTGCGGGTCGATGAGCACTTCCAACGCGCCGCGCCCTGAGTCCTTTTCAACAATAGCGGCGTAGAAGTGATTGTCAAATTCCATCACCTCGGCCAGCTTGAGGTTGTCATCGCCATAAGCGGCAAGATACGCTTCGGCAACTTTGACCGCGTTATCGATGGTTAGCGTTTGACCGTCCGCCGGAACAAGGCTCGGATCGGGGGCAAAGCCGCCCATCATGCCCTGCGCGAACGCGCCGTTCTGCCCCATCATCCCGCCCTGCGGACCGAGTTGAGCGCCGCTGCCGCCGCCAAAGCCCGGCCCCATCATGCCCGGCCCGTACTGGCGGTTGTCATAATTTCCGCCGCCAAAACCCGGCCCCATCATGCCCGGCCCGTACTGGCGATTGTCATTGTTCCCGCCGCGATTGCCGCCCTGATCATCATTGCGGGGCGCCCGTGGTGGAATGGCGATGATATTTGGCTGCGCGACAATCCGGGGCGAAAACCGCCCGGCGGTCACCGTCCCCAGCCAGACGCCGCCTACGAAAAGGATCACGGCGAGGACGATAACGCCGCCGATCTTGAGAATGTTGTTCAGCATGGAAACCTCCAAAAGAGCCAGTTGTGAGGGGCGTGAAACACGCCCGCAACCCAAGACAATATTTAACGATACGATCTTAGCGTTGAGTTATGTAGGATTTGTGAGGATTGTTTGTAGGTTTTACGACCATAACGCGAAGGGGCGTGAAGCCAGCTGGAAATTGGCATCGGCGAGGCCGAGAAAACCCGGCCCCGTTTGCCCGCGCCTTTGTCAGGCGCGGGCTATTTCGCGGGCGTTTTGCGCGGCGACATTCAACTTGATGGTCAGCATCACGCGCTTGTCGGCGATTTCCTCGATCACATCGGGGTTCATCCACGGATAGCGCGCCATCAGGGCCGCCACCATATGCGCATGATTGGCGGGAAGCTGTTCGGCGATGCCCGCGATCTCCTGCCCATACAGCAAGACAGTCACAGGGGCGGGACTTTGAAGGTTCATCCACCAGCGGCGATAGCGGCGCGTGAACAGCGTGATGGTGTCACCGTGACGCATATATTCGACCGGAAATTCATACAGCCGCCCTGATGTCCGCCCGTGAAAGCGCAACAGCATCAGCGAACCGGACATTAATCGGTGGAAGGGCGAGCGCAGCACGGCGCTAACAACACTATTGCTCATCGACATGAAAAACTTCTCCATGATCATTCCTCCTGTCCGCATTCCCTGATCTGCCTGTGAACCACGCGAACACCATCACGAACGCGATCTGGCAGCCTTCTGCGCCCGCTGGTTGGCGTCCGCCAGCGTGGTCTGGTCGAGGATGCCGGAAAGCGCGTTCCGCACGTCCAACATCACCAGCCTGAGAGCGCATACACTCTCGTCCGGGCAGCCGCACGGCTCGTAGGACATCTGGCTGACGCAGGTGACCGGGGCCAGCGGGCCATCCAGAATGCGGATGATCTGGCCGAGCGTGATCTGGTCGCCGGGCTTCGCCAGATAGTAACCACCGCCCACGCCCATCTTGCTGCGGAGCAGACCGGCGTTCTTCAGGGTGAGCAGAATCTGCTCAAGAAATTTGATGGGAATGCGCTCGCGCTCGGCGATTTCCTTGATTTGCACGACACGGACATCCGACCCCAGCGACGCCAGATCGATCATGGCGCGCAGCCCATATTCACCGCGTTTGGAAAGGCGCATAGACACTCTCGACTGCGTTGGGCCGGAAAGCGCAACCTGATGGTATCGACTTCAACTATACGTTAAGGTACTGTGTTTCGGTGGAGCAAGTCAATGATGAATGTCATACAGCGCTACGCAAAACGTGACGAAGGCAAGGCTGCTATAATTCAGTCCGCAAACAGGGTTCCCATGGCCGAACGTATCTTTATCACTATTGGCTCAAACATCGATCCGGAGCGCCACCTCCCGGAAGCGGTCAAGCGGCTGGCTGGCGAAATTCGCGTCGTGGGCGTTTCCCGCGTGTACGAGACCGCGCCAGTCGGCGCGACCGGCCCAAATTTTCTCAACGCGGCGGTGATGGCTGAAACCGACACTCCCCCGGCCCTGTTCAAGTTTGGGCTATTGCGGCCTATCGAGGCCCTGCTGGGGCGCGTCCGAACGGACGACAAGAACGCCCCACGCACGATTGATCTGGATATCGCGCTGTACGGCCAGCTCACGCTTGACGATCCACGCAATGGGATCAGGCTGCCCGATCCTGACATCCTGACCCGCGCGCATGTGGCGCTGCCGCTGGCCGATCTTGATCCGAATTTTGTTCACCCTGTCACGGGCGAGACGCTGGGCCGCATCGCGGCACGCTTCAAGAACACGCCGGGGGTTTCTCTGCATCCGTTGAAGCTTGTATAATGAGCGCGTTGAACTTTGGGGGATCATAACGCGATCCGAGTCAGGCATGATAGTCGCAGGAGTTTGACGATGAATCTCTGGCAACGGCACGCATTATCGCTAATCGCGCTCGGCCTGCTGGCGTTCGTTTTCACAACGGGCCGTTTTGATCTGCCTGAAACACATTTGTGGAACCGCGCCTTCGCGGATGCCGCCTTCGTGCTGCTGTGCGTGACGCTCGCCATTGGCCCGGCGGCGCGATTTGTCCCGGCCCTGAACGCGCTGCTGCCGCTGCGCCGCGAACTGGGCATCTGGACGGCGGTTGCGGCGGCGATCCATGTCGGCGTTTATCTCAGCGGCGCGCTGAATTGGAACGCGCTGGGGTTCTTTGCCGATTTTGCCCATCACCCGCCCGCGCTGTTTCGCAACGCCTTTGGCGTCGCCAACTGGGTCGGGCTGGTTGCGCTGGCTTATCTCGTCGCGCTGGCGATCACGTCCAACGACGTATCCATGAAACTACTGGGGCGGGGCTGGAAGTTCCTGCAACAGCAAAGCTACACGCTGATCATCCTCGCCGCGATCCATACCGGCGTGTTTTTGTATCTGGTCATTGAAATCGGGCACGGCGTATTTCCGCCCGCGTTCTGGGTCGCCACGCTGGGCGCGGCGGCGCTCCAAATCGCCGGATATGTCCGGACGGTCGCCCGACAACGGCGGCGCGGCGGCGACTCTGGCGCGAACCCGGTATGATTATTATCGGTTGTGATCCAGACGAGCCTCACCAGCGATTGCGACACTCCAAAAGGGCGAAACCCGATGGCCGTTGAACCTCTCAATTTTTTGAACTATGGCGGGTCGTGCATTGTGCCGATTGTTTCCGGCGCGCCCGCGCTGGAGATCAAAGACCTGTCCTTTGCTTATCCCGGCGCGCCCTCCCCCGCATTGGACACCATCTCGTTGCGGGTGATGCCCGGCGAGAAAGTCGCGCTGGTCGGGCCAAACGGGGCGGGCAAATCGACGCTGATCAAGCTGATCGCCGGGATGGAGCGCGCCCCCGAAGAGACTATCACTATCTACGGCAATCCCGCCGGGGCCTGCCATCACCGGGTGGCGTATGTCCCCCAGCGCGGGGCGGTGGATTGGCGTTTCCCGGTGACGGTGCGGCAGGTGGTGATGATGGGCCGCTATGTTCATCTGGGCTGGCTGCGCCGCCCCGGCAAAGCGGATCGCGAGGCCGCCGAACGCGCTCTGGCTCAGGTCAACCTTTTGGACGTGGCGGATCGGCAAATCGGCGACCTTTCGGGCGGGCAGCAGCAGCGCGTGATGCTGGCCCGGACGCTGGCCCATGACGCCGATCTGCTGCTGTTGGACGAGCCGCTTAACAGCCTTGACATGCCGACACAGGAATTGATCTTTGATGTGTTGGAGCATGTCGCCGCGCAGGGCCGCACGGTGATCGTCAGCACCCACGATCTGGGCATCCTGCCGCTGCATTTCACGCGGGCCGTGTTTCTGGACGGGCATGTGGTCGCCGACGGCCCGGTGAGCGAAGTCCTGACCGCCCGAACGCTGCTGCGGGCGTATGGCGTGCATGTGCATCCACACGAAGGCGTGTGGGGGCCGGGTGAAGAATAGCGGATAGCAGATGGCTTATAGCTGATGGCTGATAACAGCTTGATTGCCCGCAACCGCCACAGAACTAATGGACAAGTTGCCCAACCACAAGAAATAGTCGCCATGCTATACGACACCCGCCATAGGCCATAAGCTATGTTAATCAACCTTCTAATCGAACCGTTCACCTATTCCTTTATGCAGCGCGGGCTGGCGGCGGGGATTCTCGTCGGAGTGGCCTGCGCGGTGCTAGGAACATTCGTGGTCTTGCGCGGCATGGCTTTTGTCGGCGACGCCATCGCGCATACTGTGCTGCCGGGCATCGTGATCGCTTTTCTGAATGGCGGCAATCTGTTTATCGGGGCGCTGGTGGCGGGGGCGCTGACCGCGCTGGGGATCGGCTGGTTCACCAAAGACGGCGAGATCGCCGAGGACACGGCCATCGGCGTGATGTTCTCCGGGTTGTTCGCGCTGGGGATACTGCTACTCAGCGCGGTCAAGAGCTACCGTGACCTGACGCATATTCTGTTCGGCAACATTCTCGGCGTGACCGAGTCTGACCTTGCCATCACGCTGGCGGTGACGGTTGGCGTGTTGATCGCCGTGTGGCTGTTCTTTAAGGAGCTGCTGGTCGCGTCATTCGACTCCGGCCACGCCTCAGTGATTGGCCTTTCGCCCAGCCTTGTGCGCTATGGCTTGCTGATCCTGTTGGCCCTGACAGTCGTCTCCGGCATCCAGACGGTGGGGGTAGTGATGGTCGCCGCGCTGTTAGTCACCCCGGCGGCGACGGCATCGCTGTTGACCAAGAAGCTGCCCAATATGATGCTGATCGGGTCGCTGCTGTCTGTGTCGGCGGCAGTCGCCGGGTTGTACGCTTCCTACTATGGCGGGGTCGCCTCCGGCGCGGCGATTGTGCTGACGCTGACCGGCTTCTTTCTGATCGCGTTTGTGTTCGCGCCGGGTCGCGGCTTATTGTGGCGCAGACGCGGGTGACAACTCTCGCCTGTCTTTGGCAAACTGCCGGAGTCAGCGTAAACTGGAAGGACGCAGCGAACTTCAGGGGGAAGATTCGTCACGATGACCGACGACATGGGCCAATCGCCCTTTCAAGATTTTGTGATCAGAATTGAACGGGCGGATGAAGGCTACCGCGTGGAAGTCCAATGCGCGGCGGGCGAAGCCGAAGCCCCGTTCCACCTGCCGTTTGACGACAAAGACCTCAAGATATTTCTGTTGGAAACCAGCCGTTCGCGCAAGCCCGCCAACCGGGGGCGCATCCCGGAGCCGATGCAGAAGACCAAAGACTTTGGAGGGCGACTGTTCGACGCGGTAATCAACGGCGCGGTGCGCGATGTATTCACCCTCGCCCGCCACGACGCGGAGCGCGGCGGCTACGGGCTGCGCATCCAGCTTCGGCTGGGGAGCGCGCCGGAGCTGGCAAACCTGCCGTGGGAATTCATGTTCGATGGGCGCGACTTTGTGGCGCTGACCAGCGCGACCCCGCTCGTGCGCTACCTCGATTTGCCGAACACCCCTCGCCCGATGACCGTCACGCTGCCGCTACGGATTCTGGTGACGATCAGCTCTCCAATCAACCTTGAGCCGTTGGATTTGGAGGCCGAACGCCAGCGCGTCGAGGACGCGCTCGGCCCGCTGCGCGAACGCGGCACGGTCGAGATCGAATACACTGACGAACCATCTCTCAGCGCTTTGCAGCGGGCTTTGCGGAAGGCCAAGAGCGCCGGGCGACCTTTCCATGTCTGGCATTACCTTGGGCATGGCGCGTATGACCCGAACGCGCAGGCCAGCGTCTTGATGTTTTGCGACGAATCGGGCGTGGCCGCGCCTGTCGACGGCTTTCAACTGGGCACGATGTTCGCCAGCTACCCGGACACGCGGCTGGCGCTGCTTAACGCCTGCGAAGGCGCGCGCAGCGAAGGCGAGGACCCGTTCGCCGGGGTCGCCACCGCGCTGGTCGAGCGCGGCATCCCGGCGGTGATCGGGATGCAGTTCGAGATCACCGATCAGGCGGCGATCACCTTCGCCGGGGCGTTTTACTCGGCGGTGGTCGATGGCCTGCCGGTCGACTCGGCGCTGGTTGACGCCCGGCTGGCAGTGTTCTTCTTGCCCAACTGGGTCGAGTGGGCCACGCCCGTGCTGTTTATGCGCGTCCACGATGGCCGCCTGTTCGACGTGCAAGAGAGCGCCAACATGATCGAGGAAAGCGGGACGCAGTTTGAAGTCAAGCCGCTTGCGGCGTTCAAAGTGATCCCGACTCTGACCGGGTTGGAAGGCCCGCTGGCCGGGAAAGTTATTGAATTGGAAGGGAAGATCACCACGCTGGGTCGTTCGCCGGATAACACTATCCCGTTAGCCGACAGCAAAGTGTCGCGCCAGCACGCGCAGATCGAGGCGCGCGGCAAAGAATTGTGGCTTTCCGATCTCGGCAGCACCAACGGCACAAAGTTGTTTGACCGCGCCATCTCCGAACCGACCCGGCTCAAGGACGGGGCCAAGTTTCGAGTCGGCGACTCGCTGTTTGAGGTCACGATTGAAGGCGCGACAAAAGCCGAAGTTCCGCCTGCCGCGCCCCAGCCCGCCATGGGAATGGGGCCGGGCGCGGTCGCATTCCCGTATGGGCAGATCAATCAGCCTGCCGTGCCGGGGCGGTTCTATGAGATCGCCTCGTTTAGCGCGCCGCAGCTTGCCGAGCGCATCCAGCAGTGGTTCTTTATGCAGCAGTACGACGCGCAGATTATCCCGCAGGGCCTGATGATCGCTGTGCAGGGCCGCAAAGAGGGCATGGTTCGCAGCCTGCTGGGGATGGCCTACGCGGCCACCGTGATCATCGAGCCAACGCCGACCGGGTTCAAAGCCTCCGTCGGCGGCGGCAAGTGGATAGACAAGGCGGCAGTGGCGGCGGTGGGGATGTTCGTCGCGTTCGGATTCACGGTATTCACCGCCGGTTACGGCGCGACCCAGCAAAAGCAGTTGGAAAACAATCTGTGGCTAATGATCGACCAGTTTGTGATGGCGAGCGGCGGGCGGCGCGTGGCCTGAGATGTTGATTCGAGAGGCGCATCGAAAGAAGGCAATGCGATGTTTGATTTCTCGGAGTTTCCAGAGCTTTCAACCGCGCGCCTGCGCCTGAGACAGCTTTCCCATGACGACGCCTCTGAAATCATGATTCTGTTCGGCGCGCCGGAGATGATGACGTTTCGCAACGACAATCCCATCGATAGCCCGGCCAGCGCGATTGAGGTTATCGACCGCCTCAATCGTGAATTTCACGATCATGCCGGGATCGACTGGGGGATCACGCTTCACAAGGATAATCGGCTGATTGGCATGTGCGGCACTTATAAGTGGCATCCGTCGGATCGCTGTATCGATATAGGCTATTTTGTCGAGCCGCCGCGCTGGGGGCAAGGCATCGCCACCGAAGCGACACGGGCCATGCTCGGCTGGTGTTTTAGCCAACTGGGCGCGCATCGGGTGCAGGCGGACTGCACCGCCGGGCATAGCGCGTCCGAGCGGGTGATGCTCAAATGCGGTTTCACGTTCGAGGGGCTGTGGCGCGAAAGCTGTTGGGAGCATGGCCGCTTTGTGAGCATCAAACAATTTGGTCTGCTTGAAAACGAATTCCAAAGCGCGTAGATATTAAAACATTCGTCATATTATGCCGTGCGCCACAAGGGGGCTTGACAGGCATGGTATAATGCTGGAAAGTAAATTTTATAGCACAACGGCAATGAACAGACTTCAGTAAAATCTTGCTGGTGACATCAGAGAGCCTGCGCGGGGTGAAAGCAGGCCGCACAGCCGGGTTTGAATTACGTCTGGGAGCCACCTGAAGGAAAGGCCGCTGGCCTAATGTCAGGTCGGGTCGCGCCCGTTAACGCGCTAGGGCATGCCAAAAGCTGCATGTCTCAACAATAAGGCCAGCCTGCGCCAGCTTGGGATTTCAATGGGGCGCGGTTGGCAAAGCAAGGTGGTACCGCGATTCGGTTAGGCTGAATGAATCGTCCTTGTTTATCATAGCGATAAACAGGGACTTTTTGTTTTTGCCGGGCAGCGCGCCAGCGCCGGATTCGCCCTTGTGTCAATAAGCTCGTCTGTTTTTACTTTGACGCAATGGAGAAGAAGCCATGAACGCCGCCGCTGTCACCACCTCCCCCGACCGGGCATTCACTGAGGATCAGCACGCGATCTGGGCGACGCTATATGCCCGGCAAGCCAGCCAGATCAGCCAGTTCGCCTGCCGCGAATACCTCGACGGGTTTGACATACTTCAACTGCCGGATGATCGCATCCCGACCCTTGAAGAACTCAACGCGGTCATCACGCCGCGCACGGGCTGGAAGATGGTTCATACCAGCGTTCGCTACTCCGACGCCACCGACTGGTATCGCCATTTTGCCCGCCGCGAGTTCCTGATCACCGACTACATGCGCTCGTGGGACGAGCTTGAGTTTACGCCAGAGCCGGATATGTTCCACGACATATTTGGGCATCTGCCGTTTTTCACCCTGCCGGAGTACGCCGCCTTTCAAGACCTGTTCGCGCCCGCCTTCAACCGCGCCAATGCCGACCAGCGCGAGAACATCAAGCGGCTGGCGTGGTACAGCACGGAGTTTGGCCTGATCCGCGAACAGGGCGATCTCAAGATTTTTGGCACCGGCCTGATCTCATCCTCCGGCGAGATGGCGCACGCGCTGGCGGGCAAGACGCCGATACAGGAATTCACCGTCGAAAACGTGCTGGGCCATGACAAAGTCATCTGGAGCTTCAACAGCGCGCTGTTTGTGGCTGATTCGCTGGACGCTTTCCGGCGCGAAGTCATGCGCTATATCGAGACGATTTGAGCCGCGCTTGCGGTAAGATAATTGCAACTTATTTCGTCTGGAAAGTGAACATAGATCCGTGAGGAATTGGGAAAAAGAGGAAAGGTTAGATGAACATGAAGACGCAAGACACCGCGAAGGGCAGCGGGCATCACGATAATCATCGCGCCACCGACGAGAAGGTCGTGTTGGTGGCGCTGGACACGCAGGCCGCGCTGGAAGCCGCTGTCCACCAGATTTTAATAGGCATCGGCGAAAACCCGGAACGGGACGGACTCAAGCGCACCCCGCATCGAGTCGCCAAGATGTATGGCGAACTGCTGGAAGGCTATGCGCAGGATGTGGAGACTGTGGTCAACGGCGCGCTGTTCGACGTGGAATACGGCGACGGCGAAATGATCGTGGTCAAGGACATCGAGTTCAGTTCGTTATGCGAGCATCACATGCTGCCCTTCACCGGGAAGGCGCATGTGGCGTATATTCCGTCCGACAAGGTTATTGGGCTGTCGAAAATTCCACGCATCGTCGATATGTTCGCGCGGCGACTGCAAGTGCAGGAACGTCTGACCAATGAGATCGCTGACGCGCTGGCGCAGGCGGTCAACGCACGCGGGGTGCTGGTCGTGATGGAAGGCCAGCACGCTTGCGCGGCTCTGCGCGGCGTGGAGAAACACGGCATGGCTATGGTCACGACGGCGCGGCGCGGCGATTTCCGGGATGATCCGGCTCGGCGCGAGGAGTTTTATCGGCTGCTGGGCAGATAACAGTTTTTCACAGGGCAAGGGCGACTCACGAGTCGCCCTTTTTGTTGCATTCGCCTTGTTGCGTTGTCCACGACTACAATATCCTGAACATCATTCCTCTTAGCGAGCTACTGCATGATCATTCCTTCCGAAATTGTCGCCATGCTCGCCGGGCTTGGCTCCGCGTTTTCATGGGGGGTGGGCGATTTCAGCGGCGGGCTGGCGGCGCGCAAGGCCAATATTTACAGCGTCGTGCTGATCGCAGAGGTCATGGGGGCGGCGCTGCTGGCGATTCTGGCGGTGACTCTCGGCGAGCCACTACCGCCGATGCTTGACATGGCGTGGGCGGTGGCGGCGGGGATCACCGGCACGGTCGGGCTGGCAGCCCTGTACCAGTCGATGGCTCTTGGCCAGATGGGGATCGCGGCGCCAGTGGCGGCGATGGTCGGGGCGGGCATCCCGGTGATCGCGGGCGCGATTCTGGAAGGGCTGCCCGGCCCACTCAAATTGATCGGTTTCGCGGTCGGGCTGGCGGGCCTGTGGCTGATCTCGCTCCCGGAGAAAATAGGCGGAACGGCGGCGGGATTTCGGCTGGCGATCCTCGCCGGGCTGGGTTTTGCCGGATTTTTCATTTTCATCCATCAAGCGTCAGGAACGGCGCTGTTCTGGCCGCTGGTCTGCTCGCGCTCGGTCGCCATGATCGTGATGATCGGAGTGACGCGCTTGCTTCGCCAACCCCTGCTGCCGGGCCGCGACGCGCTGCCAGCCGCGCTGCTGGCCGGGCTATTTGACGTGGGCGGCAATGTCTTCTACACGCTTTCGGCGCAGACCGGGCGGCTGGATGTGGCCGCCGTGCTGAGTTCCGCCGCGCCGATGTTCACTATCTTGATGGCGATGATTGTGGTCAAAGAACGTTTGAATCGCGGGCAAGCGATTGGAATCGGATTGTTGCTGGCGGCCATCGTGATGTTCGCGCTGCCGCAGGGCGGTTGATTCATGAAACTCGGTGACAAAGTTGCTTTAGTGACGGGCGGCGCGCACCGATTGGGGCGCGCCATCGCGCTGGCCCTCGCCGAGCAGGGCGTGCATATCGCCCTGCATTACGGCGCGTCCAAAGTCGCGGCGCGCCAGACGGCGGGCGAAATCGCCGGACTGGGCTTCGACGTAGATATATTCCATGCCGATCTGAGCGAGCCTGCCCAGATCGCGCGGTTGATCGATCACGTCGGCGAGCGCTTCGCGCGGCTGGACATCCTGATCAACAGCGCGGCCTCGTTTGAGCACCAGCCCATTGACGAAATCACGCCCGAAGATTGGGACAGCGTGATGGCGGTCAATCTGCGGGCGGCGTTTTTCGCCAGCCAGCGCGCAGCCCGCCTGATGCGGGCCACGCGCCGCGACTCGGCGGGGCTGATCGTCAACATCGCCGACCTCAGCGGCGTGCATGCGTGGGTTGGACACGCGCAGCATGGGGTCAGCAAGGCCGGGCTGATCCACCTGACCAAGACACTGGCGCGCGAGTTAGGCCCCGACATTCGAGCCAACGCCATCATCCCCGGCGCGATACTCCCGCCGCCGGACATGGACCCCGCCAGCGACGAATGGCAGCGCGCCGGCGAGCGAAATGTGCTCAGGCGCGTGGGAAGCCCGGACGATGTGGGGCGGGCGGTGGTGTTCCTCGCCGAGAGCGACTTCATCACCGGGGCGGTTATCCCGGTGGACGGCGGCGAGAGCCTGCTCGGCCCTATCGGGCGCTAATTGAAGTTAAAAGGCGAAAGTTAGAAGGCGAGAGTTACTGACCAGAACATAAGAAACTAAATTTCTTGTTCGCGCGCAACCTCACCCCCTACCCCCTCTCCGTAACTACGGAGAGGGGGAATCTGGCAGAGAGGATTATCACGTCGGAAGACATAAGTTTAGATTTTGATGTTCCGGTCAGTAGAAGGCGAAAGTCAAAAGGGGAAAGTGAAAAACTGAAAGGCAACGGTTAAAGGCTAAAAGGCAAGGGCTTAGACAGAAATGGATGCAAGTTTAGTTCTCTGAATCAGGCGAACAACAAGCGCGGGCCGCCCATAGGTGGCCCGCGCCCTTGATGCTTTCACTTCTGCGTTCTAACTTCTAACGTCTGACTTTGCTTACTTCACCACCAGCGCCGTCACCATGCCAAACATGCCGTGATCCGATTCGGCGTGAGTCAGGATGTGGCAGTGGAACGCCCACGCGCCGGGCGTGTGGCAGTCCACGATCACGTCGTAGCGCTCGCCGGGGCCAACCACGATAGTGTCCCCATAATATGGCGCTGGCAGCGGCCAGCCGTCTTTGGAAATCACTAGCTGCTCCAGCCCGTGCAGGTGCATCGGGTGAATTAGCAGGCCCTCGTTCATATAGCGGACACGGATTTTGTCGCCCTGCTTGGCGAGAATCGGCTGGGTGTAGGGGAAGCCGCGCCCGTTGATGGTCAGCCCGATCCCGGCGTCGTTGAGAATCATGGTGTAATCGGCGTCAACGACTGGCTCTTTGGACTTGTCCTTTGGCTCGATAATAAAGGGGCCAAGCAGCCCTTTGGTGACCTGCTCGGCGGCGTTGTGATGCGAGTGGTACATGTGCGAGCCGGGATTGCGGGCGGTGAATTCGTAGGTGAAGGTCTCGCCCGGCTTGATCGGCGGCTGGGTGATAAATGGAACGCCGTCCATAGTATTGGGCAGAAGAACGCCGTGAAAGTGAATCGACGTGCTCTGGGCCATCTCGTTTTTGGCCACCACGCGCACCTTGTCGCCTTCGGTGACGCGAATCTCCGGGCCGGGAACAATCCCGTTATAAGCCATCGCCTTGATCGGTTTGCCAACGCCGGGCGTGGAAGTCCACTCAATATCCTGACAGGTCACTTCAAACACCTTGAAACCATCCTTCATGGTGAACGCCAGCGGCGTCCCCCAGAAGGCAGTGTCCTTGCCAATGTAATCGAGGAAGGTTTTGACGCCCTTCTCGTGCAACGAGTCCATCTCGTCGTTGCTGTTGCCGCCCTGCTGATTGCCGCCTTCCATTGGCATGACCGTCGAACTGGCGGTTTGCGGCGCGCAGGCCGCAAGGCCAATCGTGGGGGCGGCCAGCCCTGCTAGTCTTAGAAAATTGCGGCGATCTACTACTGTTTTGCCGGAAGTCATGAAGATTATCCTTTTGTCGATTGAAAAATTGGCGCAATAAGGCAAGTATAGGGGTCGCCCGCTTGCGTCCGTAGTGACATATGTCACGCGAAATCGGGGATGAATATCACGGCGCTAGAATATCTATCTTATTTGTCGGCAATTGTGTTGCGGGCTGCGAACAGGTGTGCTAAAATATCCAAAAACATTCGCATTAGGGAGGTTTAGCATGGCCGACTTGCTGCCTGATATTGACATCGTGTGGGACTACAGCGACCCGGTAGGCACGGAAAAGAAGTTCCGCGAACTGCTCCCGGCGGCGGAGAGGGCCGGAGAGACTGAGTATGCCGCCGAACTGCTAACCCAGATCGCCCGGACGCAGGGGCTTCAGCGCCAGTTCGAAGCGGCTCATGCCACGCTCGACACCGTCAAAACGCTGTTGGTTCCCGACATGGCGCGGGCGAATGTTCGCTACCTGCTGGAACGCGGCAGGGTGTTCAACTCTTCTCAGAAAAAGGAAAAGGCGAGGCCGCTGTTTATTGAGGCGACCATGCTGGCTGAAGCCACGAATGAGTTGGCGTTGTGCGTTGACGCTTTGCACATGCTTGCCATTGTCGATCCGCCTGAAGAGGCATTAGGCTGGAATCTCACGGCGCTGGGGATCACCGAAAGAACGTCCGACCCAAAAGTACGCAAGTGGCGCGGATCGCTTTTTAACAACTGCGGTTGGGCATACCACGACGAGCTAGAGGATTATGAGCGCGCAATGGTGATGTTCGAAAAAGCGTGCTATGCTCGGCGAGAGCAGGGCGACCAGCATTTGATCAATGTCGCGCATTGGTGCCTGGCGCGCTGCGCCCGTTCGATGGGGCGGATTGACGACGCGATGGCTATTCAGCGCGATCTGGAAGAACTCCACCAGAACGCGGGCAGCAGCGATGGCTTTGTCGATGAGGAAATCGCCGAGCTTCTCACCCTGCAAGGCAAGGTTGACGAAGCCCGCCCGTATTTTGCCAAGGCTTACAAGGCGCTCTTGCAAGACGAGTGGTTCAAGGAGGCCGAGCCTGCCCGGTTGGAACGCATGAAGACGCTGGGCAAGCTATAATTGGCGTAGAGGAAATATGACCATGGACTCGATTACCGTCACCGGGCTGATTGACCATAATCGTCATCTGGTAGTGACCCTGCCGGAAGACATTCCCGTTGGGCCAGTGGAATTGGTAATCAGGCCCTTGGATGAAACCTCTGATGGCGTGTCCAGCCGCCAACAGGCGCAAGCATTGTTGCGCGCCGCAGGGCTGCTCAATGAGACGCGCTCCGCCCCGCCCGACGCTCGCCCGTTAACGCCGGATGAGGCCGAACGTTTGGGCCGCCAGTTGGCCGGATCGCGACGTTCTGACGAGTTGATTGATGAAGATCGGGGGGCAGTGTGACGGCGTTTTTTGCCGACACCAGCGCCATCGCTAAACGTTATGTCACCGAGCGGGGGTCGGCATGGGTGAATAGCTGGATAGAACCGTCAGCGAGCCATCTCATCATTATTTCTGATCTGACCAAAGTTGAAATGGTCTCCGTCTTAGCGCGCCGCCGCAGGGAAAACGCAATCACGGCTGATGAATTCAGGCTGCTGCAGAACGCTTTTCTGCTGCATGTGGACACTCAATATGTAGCCGTCAGCATTCAAGACAACATTCTGGCCCAGGCGCGGCGACTATTGGACGGTTATCCATTGCGCGCTCTCGACGCCATCCAGTTGGCCTGCGCATTGCGAGTATTAGAAGTCTTCCCTCAACCTATTGCCTTTGTTTGCGCCGATCAAAACCTCCTGGCTGCTGCCCGGTCTGAGGGTTTTTTCGCTGAAGACCCCAACGGGCATCCCTAAATTAGGCAAGCGGGCGAATCTGAGACTCGCCCTTTCGGTCTGTGAGGTCTGCCATGCCCAGCCGTGATCACCTGCTTGTCAAAGACCTGCTGCTGCGCTGCATTATTGGGGCGCAGGATTGGGAGCGCGAGAAAAAGCAGGATGTGCTGATCAACCTTGTGATGGACACTGACATCAGGGCCGCCGCCAAATCGGATAACATCGCCGACGCGCTGAATTACCGCACGGTCACCAAAGCGATCATCGCCCACGTCGAAGAGTCGTCCTATTTCACCGTCGAGGCGCTGGCGACGGCCATCGCGCGCATTTGCGTCGTCGATCATCATGTGTCGCGCGTCACCGTTCGGGTGGAAAAGCCCGGCGCGCTGCGCTTCGCCCGGTCGGTGGGCGTGGAGATCGAGCGCGAGGTTGGCGACTTCGTGCAAGACTCATAGCGCCACATCGTTTTATCGCCCCTTGATCACAAATGCGGCGATCACAATTAGCGCGAAAGCCAACGCGAAACCCATCTCGGTGAAGCCAAAGCGTTTGACGTTGTCCAGCGGCGGGTTTTTCCAACCGACATAGATCGCGCGGAGCAGCAACAACGCGATAGGCAAAGCCACCAGCGCGGGCATCCATTGGAAAACCGCCCCTACCCCAACCGCGATCATCGCCGCCCCGTGCGCGACAATCACGCCGATGGCTTGCCCGGAAGTGGCCCGCCCGTGCTTCTGGTCGATCCGCAGGCGCACGAAAAGAACGCTGATCACGTTGTGCAGGGCGCTGATGGCCCATGCCAGCGCCGCCGGTGTGTCGAGCCGATTGGTCGCCGCCAGATACGCAGCGGGGGCCGCCAGCGCCAGCCCGACCACGCCGGCCAGTTCTATCGCCAGTTGGCGTGGGCCGAGAAAGGCGTTGAACGCCAGCGTGATCCCCAGCATGATCAGCGCGCCCGCCACAATCCACAGGATGGCCCAACGCCCCGCAATCAGCATCCCCACACCGCATATTGCCGCGAGCGCCATCAGAACGACGCTCCAGAACAACGCGGCGGGAGCGTCGGCGCTTTTGGCTTTGCCGCGCCGGACGCGCAGCCACAGCGTCAAGGGCTGGCGAGCGAAGAACACTGACAGCGAGGCGATCAGGCACAACCACAAGGGAAGCGGCAACGTCGCCGCCAGCCCCGCGCCGATGATGAATGGCGTCAGCAACAGCGACCATGATCCGTGTTCGGTGGGCAGAATGATCTTGGCGCGTTTCAGGAGTTCAAGCACGGTTTGACTCTGGGGTTGTGTCATGTGTGGATTGGATACAGGGGCGACTCATGAGTCGCCCCTGTATCCAATCTATCAGACTCAGGCTTTGGTCACAAGTTTGCTTCGTGCTTGGCGATCTGCTCTTCGATCAGATCAACGACCATCTGGAAGGTGTCGGCGTCAAACCCAAACTTCGCCCCGGCGGCTTTGTACAGCTCTGGCACAGGCACGCTGTAGCCCAGCGCCAGCCCATTGAGATAGGAGGTCACTGCGCCCTTTTGATCTTTGAGCGCGTTGCGCCAAATTTGAACCGCGCCCAACTGCGCCAACCCATACTCGATGTAGTAGAACGGATAAATGTACAGATGCACCTTGCGATGCCAGCCGGTGGCTTTGGCGTCGTCCAGCCCCGACCAATCCACGCCCACCATAAAGCGATCCCAGAGTTCGCCCCACTTCGCGTCGCAGTTGGCAGGGTCGGTGGCCTTCGCGTGATGGGTATAAGCCCAGTGCTGGAAGGCGTCCATGACTGCCATAAACGGCCAGAACATCAACAGCTGTTCAAGGTGGGTGATCATGGCGCGGGCCATCTGTTCATCGGTGTAAAAGCCGCCTGCGCTGGCGGGCAAGTAAGGCGACGCCAGCAGTTCCATGCCCATCGAGGCGACCTCGGCGAATTCGGTGGGGTAGTCCTTCAGTTGATGGTAGCGCAGGTCGGGCGAGTTTAACACTTGATAGGTATGGAAGGCATGGCCCATCTCATGCAGCATGGTGTCCACATCGCCCGCCGTGCCTGCCGCGTTCATCAGCACAAAGGGACGCTGCGCGGTGGGAAAAGCCGTGCAATAAGCGCCGGGGGCTTTGCCACGATAGTTCGCCAGATCGTACAACTGCTCGCGCCGCATCAAGTCGAAAATGTCGCCCAGCCGGGGATCGACTTTGCGGAAGATGGCGGCTGATTTTTCTTCAAGCGTTTTCACATCCTCGAACGGGCGCAGGGCCGGTCGGCCAAACGGATCAACGTTGATGTCGGTCTGGCGCATCACGTCCACGCCCATATCCCATGGGCGCACCGAGTCCAGCTTCATCAACCGGGCGTGACGCTCATAGACCCGCTTGGCGGCTGGCACGACTACCTTCTCGATGGCCGTGTGCATCGTCTCGCAATCCTGCGGGGAGTAATCAAACCGCAGCCGTTGCTGCCACATGAATTCGCGGTAGTCTCTCTTGTCGGCGTTGGCGGCGATCTGCTTGCGCGTTCCCATCAGCTTGACCCACACCTCGTTGATAGCATTCCGATCTTCCAGCGTCCGGTTGATGCCCAGCATCCAGCCGCGCTCCCGCGTCGCACGGTCCGCGCCTTTGAGTTCGTTCACCAACTGCGTGACGGTCAGGTCTTTGCCTTCCCACTGGACGGACTGTTTGCCCACAATCGCATAATACTCGTGCGCCTGCTTTTCATGCTCGGTCAGCAGCGCGAGATTGCTTTCGCGGAACAGATCGGCCTCGGCGCGCATGTTCCGCAGCGGCACCGTGAAGCGGTCTGGCTCCAACCCGCTGGCAAGAAACTTCTCTTTGACCTTTTGATCGGCGGCCTGCGCTGGCTCAAGCACTTCGGACAGAAAACGGTGAAATCGATTGCGGGCTTCCTCGTCGTCGGTATGAAGATCGCTGGCAACGTTCAGCCGGGAGTAAACCTCCGAGATCAGGAACGCCAGCCGCGTCCAATCGGCCAGCCAATCGGCGAGATTTTGCGCGTTAAGCTCGCGTTCAGACAGTTCCTTGAACGACGGCTCGTATCTGGCCCAATCCCAGTCCATCGCTTCCAGCGCGCTTGTCGGCAAATTGAGGCTCATGGTGTCTTCCTCGTGGGGAATTATGAGAATAAAAGACGAACAGGATTATTAGATAATTATCTTATCATGGGTTATGGCGATGCGTCAAGAATTTGGACACAAGTCGCCGGTTGAGGCGGCTCTGGCGGAAAGATCAGCCTGCCGGACGAACCCACCGCCGACGATAGATATGCCAGAATTGCGCGAAACTATGTTATCCTTGAATGAATCAGACTGGGGGCATCACCGAGAGGGAGTAAAGCCGATGACAAGAAAAATCCGATGGGCAACATTATTGTTGGCCGCAGTCGCGCTGGCTGGCTGTGGACGCCACGCCGACGATTGTGCCACAACAGGTGTCATGCACGCCGCCTGCCTGCGCCGCCGGGCAATCGCTGACGTGCGGTCAGGCCGATGGCTGCCCCGGCGGCTGCGGGACGATTTGCAGCGGGCCGACGGTCACGCCAACGCCCGCCGTCGTCGCGCCGACGCTAACCCTGACCAGCAGCGCGGCGGAAATCAAGGTCAGCGAACAGGTAACATTCACCGGCAAGAGCGCTGGTGTCGGCAACCCGCAATACACGCTGGCGCTGCAAGCGGCTTCACTGAACAGCATAGTCGCCTACAGCGTCACAGCCGGACAAACCCTGCCCGCCCAAGCGGACACCACGGCGGCGGGGCTTGATTTGGTCTCCGCGACCGCCACCCAGACCGATGTCACTTTTGTGGTGAAAGTCGCGCTTGCCAGCGGCCCGGTGAAGGCCACCCTTGCGACAACGGGCGAAGTGGCCGGGCCGGGCGGCGCGTTTGTCAGCGGCGGTTCGAGCGCGCCGCCATTGACCGTGAATGTGACGGGAAACCCCGCCATTACGGTCGAACTCGCGGGCACGCCCACTGACGTAGTGGTCGGGCAGGAGTTTCAGATAAGCATTCCCAACGTCGCTATCGACACGCCGCCCGCCCGCGCGTTCGGGTTGACGGTGGACAATGGCACGACCAAGCAAACGCTGTTATCCGCGCCATTTGACGCGGAGCGCAACAAAACATTGCTATCGCAGCCCGCGCCGCAAGGCGCGATGTTCGAACTGGTGGACGCCGGTTGGTTCGAGGGCTATGTAGACTTCACCCTCAAAGCGCTTCAACCCAGCAAAGTGACCATCACTGCGTATGCGGAAGGCGATGTCTCTGGCAAGTCCGAGCCGATCACCTTTACCGTGAATGCCGCCAGCGCTGGCGGTGCGGGCGGCGGGACGGGGGCAACCTACACGGTGAAAGCGGGGGACACCCTGTTTAGCATCGGGCGGGCGCTTGGCGTTGACTGGACTCTGCTCGCCAGCGCGAACGGGATTGGCGAGCCTTACCTGATCCACCCGGGCGACACGCTGGCAGTTCCGGCGGCGGGCGGCGCGGGCAAATACACGGTCAAGGCGGGCGACTGGCTGTACAAGATCGCGCGCGAGCTTGGCATCGATTGGGCCGAACTCGCCCGCGTCAATGGCCTGACCGCGCCCTTCCTGGTCTATCCCGGCGACGTGCTGACGCTGCCGTAAGTCTTGTTGAATGGGCAGGGGCAGGATTGAATCCTGCCCCTACGCGTTGTCAGCCCCAGACGCGGATTGAAACGACAGCATAACCGTGCGCGGCGAGCCGTCAACCGCTACCCCTTCAAGGATGATCCGATCAGGCATATGGCTGTCCGCGCTCAAACATCGATCAAATAGATCGTCCAGCGTGACAAAGCTCACCTCGCTCTCCTCAAGCCCCTTTTGCTCATCCCAGCGACGATAAACCAGTATGGCGTTCCTGACTTGAGCGCTCATCGCAATTATCCTTTGGCGTGCTTCAGTCTGCTCAGTGTAACCGCCCCGCCGCGCTTCGGCAAGCAGGGGTCTCGCCGGCAGTTGCGCTTCCAAAGCTGTTGCTCTACACTGACACAAATCATAAACCAGAGGAGAGGAACAAAAACGATGGATATTTATATGCTGGTCTTGCGCTTGATTCACGTCAGCTCAGGGGTGTTCTGGGCCGGGGGAGCCATACTGGCCGCCGCCTACATCTCGCCAGCGGCGGCTGACGCGGGGGACGCAGGCCCAAAATTTATGGGCGCATTGCTTCAGCGCGGCTATTCGACGGCGTTGGGCATCGCCGCCGGGCTGGCGCTGCTGTCCGGCGCGCTGATGTACTGGCGCGACAGCGCAGGCTTCACCAACCAGTGGAACATGTCCGGGCCGGGCTTAGTCTTCACCATTGGGGCGATCTTTGGGATCATTGGCGCGGGCGTCGGGTTCATTATTATGACGCCTGCCGCGCGCAAGCTGATGGCGTTGGGCGCGGAAGTGGCAAAGGCGGGCGGCCCGCCCAGCCCTCAGCAGGGCGCCGAAATGGGGCGTCTTAGCGAGAGGTTATCGCAGGCCGGGCGCATCAATGCGCTGGCGCTGGCAATCGCCGTGATCTGCATGGGAACCGCCCGGTACATATATTAAGATGGGTGGCTGATCTGTGTATTAACAAAAGGGCGGGCT
>Ga0210377_10000928_pt1 | contig 27599 bp, 24 predicted proteins | sample PLM4_65_b1redo_FD_155480 | JGI IMG/M metagenome (GOLD analysis project Ga0210377, IMG submission 155480) | Groundwater sediment microbial communities from an aquifer in East River, Colorado, USA - PLM4_65_b1 redo | ecosystem: Environmental > Terrestrial > Soil > Riparian zone | place: USA: East...
CTCCCGCCACACCCAAACCCCCCGTCGATTCCATGATCTCCAACCTCCCCACCCTCTACACTAAACTCGAAGAGATCGGTGTCTCACCCATGTTGGCACAGAGGGGCTGTTCCTCGGGCTGACCGAGCTGTGCGATCGGAAGGTCCTGCTCGTCGCTGACGCCTACTACGCCAGCGGCAAGGTGATCCGGCCCTTGCTGCGCCAGGGGCACCACCTGCTCACCCGCGCCCGGATCAACACCGTCGCCTACCTGCCACCGGACCTCGACGAGCGGCCGCGCCGGCGCGGTCGACCCCGCATCTACGGCGCCAAGGTCCGGCTCCGGGACCTCATCGCCGAGCGCGGTCTGTTCCAGGCGGCTCCGAGCCCGATCCCGGGAGAGTCCCACACGACGATCCAGTACTGCTGCTTCGACCTCCTCTGGCGCCCCGTCGGTCACGACGTTCGGTTCATGGTCGTGAAGCATCCGCACCGCGGGGTGATCATCCTGATGACCACTGACCTCGATCTCGACCCTCTGGACGCGATCGTCCTGTACAGCTATCGATTCACAATCGAGACCGGATTCCGGCACGCCATCCACGTGCTGGGTTCCTACGCGTACCACTTCTGGATGGAGGCGATGGACCCGATTCGCCGGCGCAGCGGCGATCAGTACCTTCACATGAAGTCGGAAGAGTATCGTCGCGGCGTGCGCCGGAAGGTCCAGGCCTACCACGCCCACGTTCAGATCGGCTGCATCGCGCAGGGCCTGCTGATCCACCTCGCGGTCAACCACGGCGAGCAAGTCTGGAAGCAGTTCCGCTCCTGGTTGCGGACCATGGACCCGACTCGGCCGCCCTCCGAGCTCGTAGTTGCCTACTCGCTGCGCGAGGCGCTACCGGAATTTCTCGAGGAAGGCGCGCGGGAGGACGCCTTGAGAAAAACCCTGGCGACCTATTCGGCCTCTGACCAACCCGCGGCCGTGCGGAGGGCGGGCTAGGCTACACTTGGCTGGAACTTCGCACTGTCCAGTAACCTCGATCTTCGGCATGCATCGCTTGCGAAGGAGATGTCTGTTACTCATCATGGCGAACTTGTTCTCGCGGGTGTTCCATGGGAGCGCGTGAAGCCCACGGACAAAGGCATTGAAATGCCTATCATCCTCGGACACCTGGTAACAGGGAAACAGCAGGATCGTCGCGGGTATACCTACATAAAGGTCGGCATCGGTTATGTACCGCCGGCCGCACCGCCGAAGAGCTTCGCCGGCGTGAGCGGGGGCGGTCTTTGGGTGGTGCCCACCGTAGTGAATTCGGAAGGGGAACTTGATCTGAACGGAACCCCTGTGTTGGCAGGCGTCGCCTTCAGGCAGTTTCAACGTGGCGGCGTCGTTAAATCCATCCGCTGCCACGGGCCCCAAGACATTTACGGGATCGCGCGCGACACGATCGCCGCGAAGATGAAGGAGCGAGAGATCTGGACTCCATCCTAGGCTAGATGCGCTTCGATGCAGCAGACTGACCAGCCGGGCAGAATCCCCTCGAAGCGGTCGCTGGCCGGGAGCGCGATGTGCTTCAGGAGATAGTCATCATCGTCTCGGAGCGCCCATAATTGGTGGCGGCTGAGTGGGCTACCGCCATGGGGAAGGTCGGGTCGAGCTGGGACCGACACGGCTATCCTGCTGGACGGATAGGCGTTACCGCGGGGTCAGGAGCAGTGCTCCACCGCGAAGAGGCCTAGTTCTTTCATCGGGGGACGACATGAGACTCTGCGCGAAGCCCTGCCTCGGATCTACCGCGTGAACCACCGTGGTACGATTCACCCCCTAAAGTTGAAACTGCGTGACGGAACGCTCACTCGTCGAGCGCTGCGAACAATCGGCTCGATTGCAGGATGTGCATGGACGACCGTCGACCGGCTCCCGAGGACCTATGCAGGCTTGTTGAGGGTTCGCTGCCTCCGGGAGCTGTGCTTGAGGTCGACTGGTATGCGTTCGACTTCCATGAATGGCGATTCCGCATACGGTGGTTCGGGAGGTTATTCGTGCTGCGGATACCGCTCAATCACTGGGAGGATAATCGTGCTGAGCTTGTGTCGTTGTGCGCAGCCTTTGGGGCACCGCGACCAGAAGCAACTCTTGGGGGAAGCCGGTTCAATCTGAGTCTTGAGCGACGCGTTCCGGATGATTCGACGCGATACGAGTTCTCACTGTATTTTGAACCTTCGGAGGAACCACGACGGCTGACAGTTGTCGTGGGTGGATCTGCTGGTGGCGTGCTCGCGGCCAGAGCGAGAAAGCGTGACGAGGAAGCGCTCAAGCTATCAGCAGCGCTGTGGCTGCTTAAAGATACGGTCGATCAGAAGACCGGCGTCGGCGAAATCGCCATTGACCCCTTCCGCGTTGATTCACTCCTGGCGAGGCGTCGTGTTCCTGACGAGGGAGTGCGTGAGTATGCAAGTCTCAAGCTGTACCAGACCTACCAAGTAGCAGGAAAGCCGATCGCGGTAGGATTCGGTGAGATCGACTTTGGGTATCTGGGTATCTCCGAGGGCGACTTCCTGCGTGCGGTCATGCTAAAGGACGGGGATGACTGGTCTGTGAAGGCCCTATCACTCACGCCGGAAAAGGGTCTTCTGGCGCGACTTGACAGAGAGTCATCCCGACTCGTCAGGGACGGACCTCCGAGGGCTGGACCAATGCGCCAGACCGGGAAGGACCTTTTCGTATCTCACGCCTCTGAGGACAAGGAGAGCTTTGTTCGACCCTTGGTTGACGCGCTGAGATCGGCAGACGTGACGGTGTGGTTCGACGAGTATGAGCTCGTTCTCGGGGATCGCCTGCGTGAGAAAATCGACGATGGCTTGCGCAACTCCCGACACGGTCTCGTAGTGCTGAGTCACAACTTTTTCAGGAAACCTTGGCCCAAGTCAGAATTGGATGGTCTCTTCTCTTTGATGGACCGAGATCGGCGAATCATGCCGATCTGGCACGGGCTGACGGTAGATGAGGTTCGCACGTATTCACCCACACTCGCCGGACTCGTCAGCGCAAAGTCGTCGGAAGGCATCGACAAGATAGTCAGGGACGTGACGAAAGCACTCGGTCGGGCTTCTGCTGAGCGTGGAGGGACGATCGCCCAAGGCTCAAATGAGGATTCGAGGCGGCCCGTCTCACCAGGGGGTGCAAGTCGTCCACCCGCCGCACTGTCGTTCAGTTTCATTCTGCAAGAGATCTCCAAGTCTCTGCATCGCTACGATCTCAGGGTGTCAGTGACGTTACACGTGCCTCCTGACCAAGGGAGGTTCAGGCTGGTTCTGTGGTGGCCGGCCGTCGTCCGAATATCGCGGTTGGTGGATTTCGAAGAGGGCGGAGAGCGAACTCTGGAGGGTAGCAAGTACAGGGAGTTGAGGTTGAGTATCGAGCGCCGTGTTTTCCCAGGTGAGACGACCGAGATAGTGGGCCTGGACTTCGGTCGGAACACGACACTAGAGTACGAAATCGACAATGCGATCCATGAGGACTTAGAGAAGGCACCAAACGACTTGTTGTACGAACTGTTCCTCGAGGATCATCTTCCGGTGCAAGGACGGATCCCGTTCGCCAGTCTGAACAAGTTCTGAGGGGCTTGACGACTCTGGTAGGGAGGGCTTGTGGATTCGAAACCAAAGTCTCGGATCGTCGCAGAGATGATGCGCCTTCAGCAGGCGGTGAAAGCACTCGACCGTCTCCTCCGTCGCCTTGTCCCTCTCCTGACCGCGGCTGCGCAGAACGGCACCGAACCCGAGAAGCCTAGCCGCCCCGCCGCCTCTCCTCGAAGGCCCGCGCCTCCCTGGTTCTGCAGGGCCGGTACATGGGCTACATGAGGCAGCTGAAGCCCAGGCAGAAGGCGCAGGTGCGGAAGGTCAGGGAGTCGAAGGGGGTGAGGGCGGCGATAGCCGAGGCGGTACGGTTGGCTCGTGGGTAGGCGATCTCAGAAAGTCAGGGTCCGGAGGGCCTATGGTCGAGAGTCAAGATGAGGGTCGAGATCGTCCGGGCTGGCTCGCCGCCCTTCATAGTCTGTCCCTGGGTGAGCTACAGCGGTCGCACGAAATAGCCAGCCGCACGAACCTCCATGAAGACGCTATGCTCATCTGGGTGATCGCGCTGGCGGGAGGGGCAGTTTACCTCGCCGTGCAGATCTCAGGATACTCTGAGCCAAAACTGTCGATCGTCCACCTATTCATCGGTGTCCTACCCTGGATCGTTACAATCTTCACCGGTGTGGTCGCAAGGCTTCTCATGCCACACCTCCTCCTCGCAGATAGTCAGCTGTCCCACATTCGCCGCAGCGAGCTGGCTCTTCTCCCCTTGCGCAGGGAGCTAGACGATAGACAGTTCGGGCAAGAGATCGTCGAGATGTTTGGCGATCCCAAAGAGGGTGTCGCGGCTGAGTTGGCTCAGAAGGCGAACAGATGGTCGCGGAAAGTGGATCAATGGTCGATGGTTTCCCAGGTTTCCCTCGCCGCGGGCATTCTGTGGTTTCCGGGCGTTCTCGTCTTTCGCCATCTGTGCCAAAGGCAATAGGATGTCTGCGGAAGTGAAGCTCACGGAACAGGAGCTGGACGAGGCGGTTGGCCTGATAAGGCGTACCAAGTACAGCTATTATTTCCCGCATCCCTTCGAGTTCGACGCGTTGCTACACGTCTGGAATCGTGCACGGCCGGCGTTGGCGAAGGCGAACCTCTTGTCCTACGAGCCGCACGCCCCACTGGAACTGACCGCACCGAAGAACAAGTACGTTGTCAGGCCAATCCAGCTCATGGATCCCGTAGATCTGATCTACCTGACGGGGCTGACGTTAAGACTTGCACCGAAGATCGAACGTGGGAGGCAAGGACTCGCACAATCGATCGTTCACTCCTATCGGTTCCGCCGTAATGCGGGTGGCAAGATACACCTCGACTCTGATTATGAAGCATGGGTCGGCGAGGTTCGCAAGCGTACCTCCTCCCATCCCATGGCGGCCAAGGCTGACGTCGTGGATTTCTTCCCGAGGGTTTATCTCCACCGCCTCGAGAACGCGTTGACGGCGCTGACGGGACAGGTGTCGGAAGTGAAGGCCATCATGAGGCTTCTCGATGCCTGTTCGAATGGGACCTCCTATGGGATTCCGGTGGGGCCAGTGGCGTGTAGCTACCTCGCCGAAGCACTTCTTGCCGAGGTCGATGATTATCTTGTGTCGCAGGGAGTGTCTTTCGCTCGATACATCGACGACTATGCGCTCTTCGGGCAGAACGAAGCAGACTGTCTGCGCGCTCTTTTCGTGCTCGGCCAGCGACTTCACAGCACCCAGGGCCTGAGCTTGAACATGGCGAAGACGAGAGTCATGACGACCGAGGCATTCGCGTTGGAGATGACACCTCCCGAGGCACGTGGCTCTCCGTTGAAAGGCCGGATATTCCTGGAAGTGCTGCATGGCAACCCATACACGGAGATAGATCCGGAGAAGCTGACTGACGAGGAGAGGGGACTTCTTGACGAGTTGGATACTCAGAAGATTCTCGATGTTGCACTCGAGGGAGACATCGTTGACCTTCGAGCGGTGAAGTTCGTGTTGACCGTTCTCTCGGGACTGAGGAGGGCAGAGCAAATCGACTTGGTGATCAAGAACCTGGACCGCTTGGCAGCCGCATCCGAGGTAGTGGCGAGGTTCTTGGAATCGGTCGATCTTGCCGATCCGCGGGAGCGCATGGAGCTCGGTAGAAAGGTCCTCGAGTTCGTGCGGTGCGGTCGGTTCGTCCCGGATTTTCAAGCAGTGTGGTTACTCGAACCGTTCGTGCGCTCGCCCAAGTGGGGGAATCTGCCAGAATTAAGGACCTTGGCACGGGAGCACAAGAATCGGTATGTGCGCCGACAGGCGGCACTGGCGGTTGGGAGCCAGGGGGACAGATCTGCCCTGTTGGATTTGAGATCTGGGCTTAACGACATGAAAGACTGGGAGTGGCGGTCGACGCTGTTCGCCTGCCGTAACCTACCCGAGGATGAGGCGAAGGCCTTTTATCAGAGCGTCAGTGCCAAGGGGGAGTGGACTCTGAGTAACGTGGTCACGCGGGCAACAGTGGAATACGCGAGGTCCCGACCCTAGTGTTGTGGGGGGCGATGCCCACTCGATCGACGCCATGATTCCACGGTGCTTGGCAGAGCGGTGCATCGGCACCTCAGTCTGCGCACCCGTTCCCACATCTCTTGATCGCTCGGATGTGTGTACGCTCGTCGCGGGCCACGGCCCATTCGTGACCGACGTCGTCAGCAGTCCAAGCCGCGGATCTGAGCGAACAGCTCCTGGTCCGACGGATGCGTGTAGACGGTCGTGGTCAGCGGAGACACGTGGCGGGCGAATCGCTGGGCCAGGAACAGGTCCCTCGATCGCCGGTAGACTTCGGTCACGGCCGTGTGGCGCAGCCCATGAAAGGGGTACAGCCGGTCGAACCCGGCCTTCACCTGCCATGTCCGGAAGGCGAACTGGACCCGGCGCGGTGAGATGCGCGTCCGGCTCTGCGAGCAGAAGAGAGGGTCCTCGGCCCGTAGCCCCTCGCGCCTCGTGGCCTTGTGCCGCCAGAATCGCCGGAACTTGGCCAGCAGGGCGTCGGGCAGGAACACGTCGCCAACACGGCCGCCCTTGGCGATTTCAGCGCGCAACCTGACGCGATTCCGGGGCCTCCCCTCCGGGGTATAGACATCCCCGACATTCATGCCTACGATCTCGGCCAGCCTGAGGCCGGTCCCGAGGGCCAGGGAGTAAATCAGGTGGTCCCGAGGGTTGCAGGCAGTGGCGCGCAGGATTGCTCGCTGCTCGGCTTGCGTCAGGGTCTGCGGGCTGAGGTGGGGCATGGGGCCTCCTCTCCACAGCGATTCATGCTTGGAGACGGGGGGGAAGTCAAGGAGCCAGTGGCGCCCGAGCAATCTGCTTGGCCCAGGCAAGGTGACCTTACCTCTTATCCCCGCAGGGCTGAGAGTAGAACCGCCACCGAGCGGGTGCGAGTGGACCCACAGAGGAGGGGGCAGGTTCTGGTCTGCTGGTGACTCGAAAGGCCCATCCGGTCGACCACCCTGTGGCCCGCGCCCCGCGGGGTGACATATCATCCGCAGCTCATAAGTCCTAATCGGCCTATGGTGAGCAGGAGGAAGCGGTGATGTCCGGACGGACGGCGTGCCGAGCCGAGCAGGGAGGCTGCGTATGGCCCTGCTAGACGACCTCGTGGCGCAGGTCCGCGATGAGGGGCTTCGCCGTCGCATCGAGGAAGCCCTCGTCGAACTGAAGCGGCGGCAGCGGTTCGGCCTCGTGTTCGAGGAGCACATCCCCGAGACCACCGCCTTGGTTGGTCTCCCTGTGCAGGTCGGGGCCATGGTCCAGCGTCGAGATGACGGTGGAGGCGTCCCCTATCGGGTGGTCTCCGTCAACGGGCACGGCAAGGCGAAGCTCGAAGCCAGCGGCGGCGAGATCACCGAGGCTCGGATCCGCGACCTCCTCCTGGTCAAGCAGTTCGGCGAGCCCATCTACCCCACCCTCACGTCCGTGGGCGCGATCCGACGCGGGCCGAAGTCGAAGCCCCACCACGCGGTCATAAACGGCGAAAACTTCCACGCCCTCCAGTTGGTCTTGTACCTGTATGAGGGGCAGGTCGACTGCATCTACATCGACCCGCCCTACAACACCGGGGCGCGCGATTGGAAGTACAACAACCGCTACGTCGATGCCTCCGACGCTTGGCATCACAGCAAGTGGCTCTCGATGATGGACAAGCGTCTCCGTCTCGCACGCAGGTTGCTCAAGCCGGATGGCGTCCTCATCGTGACCGTCGACGAGCACGAGGTGAATCACCTCGGAATGCTGCTGGAGCGGCTGTTCCCGGAGTACCTGCGGCACGTCGTCACCGTCGTAATTAACCCGAAGGGGACTGGGAAGCTCAACTTCGCTCGCGTGGACGAATACGCATTCTTCTGCGTCCCCAACTTGGGGCGGAGCGTAATCACCGGCGTGCCTATCGGGCGCGCAGCGAGCACTGCGGCCACGCTGCCCACGGATGACATCGGCGACGATGAAGAAGACGACGCCGATGTCGATGACGAAGAAGTGGATGAGGCAGCGGAGAACGGCGAGGAGGCTGAGACCGCTCCTGCGAGCCTTCCATTCCCCAAGGAGGAGATCGACCTGTGGGAACTTCGTCACGCCCGTCGCCGTGGCGGTGAGAGCGGATACCGCCACCAGCGTCCGAACCAGTTCTACGCGATCTACGTGGACCCGAAGGCGATGCGGGTCGTTCGCGCTGGGCCCTCCCTCCCACTGGACAAGAGGCCCAACTTCTCAGCCACAAATGGACTGAAGCCCCTGTGGCCCATCGACCGCGAGGGCAACGACCGCTGCTGGCGCTTCATCCCCGAGAGGATGCAGACTCTGATCGACGCCGGGCGCGTCGTGATGGGCAGGTACAACTCCGAGCAGGACACCTGGACGCTCAACATATGGGAACGGCGTCCTGCGTCGAAGAAGATCAAGACGGTGTGGTGGGAGAGTGCACACGACGCAGGGACCCACGGCACCACACTCCTCCAAAAGATGTTGGGTCGCCGAGGTGCCTTCCCGTTCCCGAAGTCCGTCTACGCCGTCAAGGACTGCCTCGCCGCAGTCGTGAGGAACCGTCCGCAGGCGCTGATCCTCGACTTCTTCGCCGGGTCGGGAACGACGTTCCACGCCGCCTGCCTCTTGAACGCCGAGGATGGAGGGAGCCGACGTTCCATCCTAGTGACGAACAACGAAGTGGCGGAGAAGATTGCGAAGAAGCTCAACAAGCAGGGACTATTCGCGGGCGACAAGGGGTTCGATGAGCACGGCATCTTCGAGAGCGCGACTTGGCCCAGGTGCAAGGCGGCCCTGACCGGCAGGCGGCCTGACAACAAGCCGATCAAGGGAAACGACGTCTATGGTAAGCCGCTGGCTAGTGGCTTCGCGGAGAACCTTGAAGCGTTTAAAATCGAGTACCTTGACCCCGACCAAGTTGACCTGCGTCGGCAGTTCGATGCCATCCTCCCGGCGCTTTGGCTTGCCGCCGGTGGCCTCGGAGAGCGAGAGCACGGCGCAGGCGCGAAGCACTTCTCGATGCCGCCGGGTTCGACCTACGCAGTGCTGTTCCGCGAGGCGAGCTTTCGCAAGTTTCGCGACGCCCTTCGGGGCCGTCCCGACATCACCCATGTCTACCTTGTGACCGACAGCGAGACGGCCTACGCCGAGATGCGAGCGGCTCTCCCGTCAAAGGTCGGGACGTCAATGTTGTACCGGGACTACCTCCGCAACTTCCGCATCAACACGACGAAGATCCCGTGAAAATCCTCCTCAAGGACTTCCAAAAACCCGCCGTCGAGGACCTCGTGAACGCTCTACGAGGTGCGGCCCGCGATGCCCCCAAGCCCTTGCAGGCCGTGTCCCTGTCCGCCGCAACCGGGTCGGGCAAGACAATGATCGCCACGGCGGCCATTGAAACCATCCTCGAGGGAGATGAGACGCACGCGGCTCAACCTGAGGCGACGTTCCTCTGGGTCACGGACCAGCCCGAACTCAACGAGCAGACCCGACGGAAGATGCTCGAGGCGAGTTCCGTCCTTACGGACGACCGGCTCACGGTCATCAGCGCGACGTTGGACGAGGAGCTGCTGAAGCCTGGGCGGGTCCACTTTCTCAACATCCAGAAGCTCGGAAAGGAGAAGTCGCTGGTCTCCCGTGGCGACGATCGGACCTTTACCATTTGGGACACCATCACGAACATGCTTAAGAGGAGGCCCAAGTCCTTCTTCCTCATCATCGACGAAGCCCACCGAGGAATGGGCGAGAGCGCGAACGCGAGAAAGGACGCTGCGACCATAATCCAGAAGTTCATCAAGGGCTCTCCCGGCGAGCTCCCGCCGGTTCCTCTCGTGTTCGGAATCTCGGCGACACCCGAGCGGTTCAACAAGCTCATCGAGGGGACCGGGCGAACCTTGCGGTCCGTGGTGGTGAGCCCCGAGGACGTGCGCGCATCCGGCCTCCTTAAGGAGGTCATCACCCTCTACTACCCCGAGGAGGAGGAGCCCTCCGACATTACTATGCTGCGCGACGCCGCCCGGTCGTTGAAGAAGGTCGGCAAGGAGTGGGCCGACTACTGCAAGGCACAGGGCGAAGGCTTGGTGCGCCCCATCCTCGTTGTGCAGGTGCAGGACGGAGACGGGAAGCGGGTCATCTCGAAAACCGACTTGGCCGAGGCCATCAAGTGCATCCGCGCCGAAATCGGTGAGATGCCGAATGAGGTGTTCGCCCATGCCTTCCAAGAGGCGACGCGGATCGAGGTTGACGGTCAGGAAGTCCGGTACATCGCGCCGCCTGACATCCAAGGGGACCCAGACGTGCGCGTCGTGTTCTTCAAGTCGAGCCTGAACACGGGGTGGGACTGCCCACGCGCCGAGGTGATGATGAGCTTCCGCCGGGCACAGGACGCAACGTTCATCGCCCAGCTCGTGGGACGGATGGTCCGTACGCCCCTTGCCCGCCGCGTCGACGCCAACGAGCGGTTGAACGCCGTCCCGCTGTACCTACCGCATTACGACGCGGATAGCCTCAAGGCGGTGATCGACCACCTGACGAAACCTGACGCCGAGACGATGCCCCCGACCGATATCGAGAAGGGGCAGAACGTTGTGACCCTCGACAGGGCCGAGGGCACCGACGAGATCTTCGAGGCGCTCTCGAAGTTGCCCGCGTACACCATCCCGAGGGCAAGGAAGTCGAGTGAGGTTCGGCGGCTGATGAAGCTCGCCCGGTTGCTTTCGAACGACGAGCTCTACGCGGGCGCGCATGATAAGGCCATCAAGGAAGTTCTCGGGACTCTGCGCTCCGAATACTTGCGCCTGAAGGGGACGAAGCACTTTAAGCAGGTCGTCGAGGAGAAGGGGAAGCTCGAAGTCCGTGCCGTCAACTGGCAGATCGGGTCTGGCGAGGTCGACGACGGCGAGGTTGTCCATCTCGACATCGCGGCGGAGAACGTCGACGACCTATTCGAGCACGCGGGGCGGAAGCTCGGCGAGGGCCTGCACAAGGCTTGGTGGCGTTCGCGCGTCGAGGAGGAAGCGTCGGCGACCGAGAAGGCGAAGTTGGAGCTGTTCGCTCTGTGCATCAACGGCGACGTGTTGAAAGCCGTCGAGAACGGGGCGCGGCGGCTCGTACAGAAGTGGTTGAAGGACCACAAGGCGGCCATCTCGAAGCTCCCCGAAGGAGACCAGCAGGGGTACGACGAGGTGCGGCGGCTCGCGCTGGACCCGGAACTCGCGCCCTTGAACTACCCGAACTCCATCGAGGGGCGGAAGTCCGAAACGACGTGGAAGAAGCACCTGTACGTCGGCGAGGGGAAGGCCTACCCGGCGACACTAAACTCGTGGGAAACGAAAGTTCTGAAGGCGGAGCTGGCAAAGGGCTCTGAGATCGTCGCGTGGCTCCGAAACCCGCCCCGGAAACCCTGGTCGCTCTGCGTTCCGTACAAGGACGGGGGCGAATGGAAGCCCCTCTACCCTGACTTCCTCATCGTACGGCGCGCCGGGAAGGATCTGGTGATCGACATCGTGGACCCGCACGCACTCGACCTCGGCGATGCCCCGGCCAAGGCCGCCGGGCTGGCAGAGTTCGCCGCGCGGCACGGCCATGAGTTCGGGCGCATCCTGCTTGTCATCTATGAGGGAGCGAAGATGCTGACCCTGGACCTCGCCGACGAGGCGGTACGGGACCGAGTGAAGGGGGCGCAGACGGCGATTCACCTGAAACAGCTATACAAGAACGGTGTGGGCTGATGGCCGCACCTGCGGGGGTCGCGCAATCCTGCGCGAGCCGATGAGGTTCATAAGCTGCTACCCAAGGTCTCGGGCTCTCGGAGGCCGACCGGGTGGCGGAGGGTTCAAGGTGCGCTACCGTCCGGGTAGGCTCCGGGGACACACCGGCAGCCCCGTCGGCTCCCTCGCCGAGAAGGCCCCGTTGATGTACTGCCTCCCCAGCCTGCGATCGGCTCCGCTCTGGCTCGCCACGAGGTAGTAGCGACCCTCGCCGATGGCCGGGTTGGGGAGGGTATCGGGAATGCTCACGAGTTGCCCCGGCACCGGGTTCGTTGCGGCCTCGCAGGTCAGCGGCTCTGCCTGTGACAAGTCCGGCATCGAGCGCACGTCGCCCGTCCAGACCTGCAGGGAATCAGCGGAGCGGAATCCGTCCGGATGCGCCGGAGTCAGGATGTTCATGGCCTGCTGGCCGGGGATGAAGGTCAGGAGTGTGTCGAAGAGTTTCTGGAAACCCGCGATCTCGACGACGCCGATTCTGTCGTCTACAAGGTCCATGGTGCCTGCTGAATACTCCATGGCTCTGACGCCCAGCAAGATGCGGCCGTTGACAACGTCGAGGCCAAACAGGTAGTGGCTTGGTGTTCCTGCCAGGCGAAAGTCCCTCCGTGGCGCAGCGCAAGTAAGGCTGATGCAGATGTCCTTGATCAAGAGCGCCACGTTTTGAGTAGTCAGTGTCGGCCCGAGCCTCTGGAGTGGCACGGTGTACCGACCATCGCCGGCGTTGCCCTGGCCAGACCCGACGAAGTAACCGTTACCAGCGGCGTCTTGCCCCAGTGTCACCCCGGTCGAGGGAAACCCCGCGGCAGCTTCGCACTCCCAAGGTATCGGTAGGACGGCGCAGTACTGCGGCTCCTGGATCTGGGATGTCTCTCGAAGAACGGTCTTGGTGAGAGTCGGGTCGAGGATGTCGATGGCGTCGGCGATGCCTGCCGCACCAGCGATGGTTGGAGCCAGCCAACAGAGAAGCACGAGCTGGATACTCCTTCGGGGGCGCATCGTCGGGCCTCAGTAGCCGCAGCAGGCGAATGGCGTTTCTGTGAGCCCTGTGATCAGAGTGCATGCGGAGGCTTCAACTTCGCCATCGCTCCTGATGCAGATGAGCGCGGGGGCGGAGTGTGGGGGAATCTCCGCCTCCATGAGCCGAGCCCAACCCGTTCCAAGCATCTGGGTTGGGAACTCGGGAGGTGCCGGTATCGACCGATAGAACTCTGCGATGGAACAGAGTCGCGAGCCGGGTATCTCCTGGCTGCAGAGGCGGCTTCCCTGGAGGGCGGTTAGCACGCTGAGAGGCGCGGGGGACGTGAATCCGACGAAGCTCGCGGCCGCTGGAAGGGACGCCAATGTGCCCGTGACTCTGAGATTCCCATCCTGATTCAAGGGCAGATTCCCCACGTTCACCGTCCCCGCCACCTGCTGCACCGCAGGCAGATTGATGACTGCCACGCTCCCTGTCACGTTGACCGTCTTATCGACCTGCACTGGCTGGACCTGCGGGAAGTTGGCGACAGTCACTGGGACGGCGGTGGTCCCCGGGCCTCCATCATCGCCCCCGACGATTGTTCGCTGGGCGAGCGGCCCGCTCAGGGCGAACAGCAGGCACACGCACACGACGGCCAGGCCGTACACGACGGCTTTTCGCATGGGCAGAATCCTCCTGTTGGTGGGTCCCCGTGAGCGGCAGTATTGCGCGAGGTCGCGATCCGATGCAAGGATCATGGCCGCTCATGAGCGACCCCGACCTCAGCGTCGAGATTCAAGCGCAGGATGTGACGACTTGGCTGGCCGCCGACCATGATTCCTGGGCCACGACCACACGCTTCCACGCCAGGAATCACGAGAGAGATGGCGTGGTAGTGCTGACGGCCACGAGCGCGATCGGCGTTGTCGGCTACGCCGTCTTCGACCGCCAGATGTCTCACCTCCACTACATCGAGACCCGCAAGGACTGCCGAAGGCGCGGCGTAGCGAGCCGCACCTGGGCACGCGTGCGCGAGGAAGCTGTGCACCGCGACATCACGGCCTGCGCGGACACCGAAGATGGCAAGCGCCGACTTGCTGCCTGGGGCTTCGTCGAGGCGGACGGGATGTGGACTTGGAAGCGAGCTCGCCCTGCGGGTTACGGGGCGATGTCGAGACCTTAGGGTGGTCGTCCGGTGTCGCATGAGTCCCCTGATCCCGCCATCTCAGTAAAAACACGTAGACGCCAAAAAATCTCGGCGATTCCCTCTTGACCAGACGAGAATCGCTCCTGTAGCGTAGCCGTCAAGTTCGCCGCACAGTTTGGTTCGTCACTCGGTGGCCTACAGGGCGGAGACGCACTGCGGGAAGGGGGCGGGAGAACCGACACGCCGATTCTCCCTCGGGCCGCATGAAGACACCACGAACTGACCAGCATCCGATAGGACCTGACCGGGTTCAGCGCAGCAGGTGACCGACCGCGTAGCGACGCGGCGTGCGTGTTTGGTCGATGCACCGCTAGTACAGAGAGGGGTCTGGCACACGGCGGCGCATTCAACAGCAGCCATCCGGAGGGCGTGAATGGACCCGAACCTGTTCCACCTTGACTGGGATCGGCTTTTCGAAGTCCTCGTTACCATCATCGTCCTGTCCTTCTTCCTGGAACGCGCTCTAGCGCTCGTGTTCGAGCATCGCCTCTTCGTGCGCTACTTCGACAAGAAGGGCCTCAAGGAGCCGATCGCGTTCGTGGTTGCCCTGCTCGTCTGCCGGCGATGGAACTTCGACGCTGTGAGCATGACGATTCTCGCCGAGCGAACCACCCTTCTCGGAGAGGTGATTACGGCGGCAGTCATCGCCGGCGGCAGCAAGGCCTCCATCAAGCTCTTCCACGACACGATGGACATCAAGAGCATGGCGTACCGGGAATCTAGGGAGGGGCCGGTAGTCCCGACCATGATGGCCAAGGGCGGCCAAGGCGCGTAGGCGAGCCACGGCCATGCGATCCCTTCGAACCGGACTCGGGCTCGCGATTCTGGCGCTGTCGGTGTCAGCTGCAGGCGCCGATTACCTGCTCGTGAGCCGGTCAGCCACGATCAAGGAAGACCACGATGGAGACGCGATCGTCCGGGAGCGCGTGAGCCCCGGGGTGGCCTTGGTGCTTCTCGAGGACCATCAGACCGATGGGTACTACCATGTACAGGCTCCAACCGTCGGTGGCGACGGGTGGATCTACCGGACACTCGTGCGCCGGTATTCCGGGTCGCCGCCAAGCACCCCGGCCCCCACCACGCCAGCTGCGACAGGCACAGCCTCGTCGACGGACCTCCTGGACATCGCGGGCACGATTCGTGTGGAGACGTGCGAGGACGCCTCGACGACGGAGGAATGCCACAACCGCTTTCCTGCGGGATGCTCCGACAGCAACAACCCGCAGTATGACGCCTACCTGAACTACATCAAGAACCGGTTGCCAGACCCGTTGTCGGCGCCTGTTCGAGCACTCGACCGGCCAGCTATCGCACAGCTTGAGCAGAGCATCCCGTCGACACTGACAAGCCGGAACCACGCAACTCATGCGGCGGCACTGATCAGCCTTGGAGAAGGTGAGGTCCACTCGCTAACAGGGTACTTGTATTACGTCACGAAGACGGGGGAGGAGACCTGCAACTGTGGGTTGTCCGGCGCCGACGATGTGGATTTTCACATCGGCGTCGGGTTCGACCCATTTCCCGCGAGCACCAACGCCAGAAGCCTCCTGCGCCAGGGGGCGGCGCTCAGCAACAGCGGGATCACGACCCAGGAGCGGCAGCGACTGCAGCAGGAGAGCGTTGTCGTAGAGATGAGTCCCCACTACAGGGCGCGCTTCCAGCCGCGCTGGGAACTGTCGCGAGTGCGTCAAGCGATAGGCAAACAGGTCAAGGTCATAGGACAGCTGATGATCGACAACGCGCATGCCATTCCGACCCAGGACTGCGGGATGCCGGGTAGTGATCAGGTCGCCTGCTGGAGAGCGTCGGCGTGGGAAATCCACCCCGTCACCGAGTTCTACGTCTGTACGAGTGCGAATCCTTGTGTACCTAATTCGTCCTCCTGGGTGACGCTGGGGAGCGTGCCGTGACAGCGGGCCCCGGGGAGACCAACGGTGATGACTTTCAGCTGCCCAAAGGGGAGTGAACTGTGATCGCATACATTGTGTGGCAGATCCGGTGTTTCGGCTCCTCCGGTGGCCCGCCGCAATCGGCTATGCTCGCCGGCGCAATTCTCCCGCGCCTGCTGACCGTGACCACTCTGCTCATCAGTCTCGCGCTCGGGTTCGGGTGCGCCACTGTTCCTCGGGAATCGGTCGAACTGTCGACAACGGTCGGTCGTGACGTGGCCGAAGTGCATCGCGCGCACCGCGAACTTGCTGTGCAGTACTTCAAGCGCTTAGTGGGTGATATCAACACGTTCATCGACGAGGTGTACCGTCCCTATACAATTAAGCAGGCCATCGAGGACTTCGAACTGCTCACGAAGATCCAAGAAGCGAGCCAACCGGGAGCAAGCCTGGATGTCCTGGACGTGCTCCGCGTGTTCGTTGAAGAGGTAGCCCGCGAAATCGAGGAGTTCCGTCGGGAGCTCCTGGGCCCCGTGGAAATCCAGCGTGACGAGGCCCTTGCATCGCTTGATGCCGCATACCTCCAGATTCAGAACGCGAACTCCATCGTCACGGGTCACCTGGCCTCGGTACGGAAGGTCCAGGACGTACAGGACGAGCTCCTGAAGAAGGTGAACCTCTCCGATCTCCGGAGGAGGTTTATCGAGGGGACGGTTGCCCTCTCTGATCAGGTACACGATCTCGTCGAAAGAGCGCGAACTCGGGAGGAAAGCGTCGAGTCGATTGAAATGAAGCTGAAGAAGCTGCTGGAGAAGGCCGCTCCGCAGCCACAGTGAGGAGGCGCGCGATGGGGAGCCGTGATTCCGAGAAAACAGCAGCGATGCGACAGAAGCTGCGCGAGGACCTCAAGCGACGACGTGGAGAGTTCAAGGAGCGTTATGGAGAGGTGCTCGAACGCCTTCGCGGCCTTTCTGCTGAGGAGCTTGTGGCAATCACGCCTGATCCCACCGCACCCGAGGCGCTGCAGCAGCTCATCGGGGCAGTTGAGAAGGCGACCCGGGAGAATCTCGCTCAAGCAGCGCTCAAGGAGCGGATTCAGGCGCTTGGTAAAGTCGCGATGAGGATCGCGAAGGGCATGAAGGAGCTCAAGGATATCGTTGCCTAGGGTGATTGGGGGGAAACCGATGAAAGTGTGGCTCGGGCCAGTCATGGGGTTGCGCGGCGCAACAGACAGGGAGTGGCATCTGAGCGTTCTTCTCGTCATCGATGTAGAAGCCCCACCAGACCTGGTTTGGCGGATCGCTCACGAGGGTGCACCGCAGGCGGCGCCGGCCCCACGGCTTATCGGCCGACCACACGGTCAGTGTGCCTGGCGCTACGAGCTTCAAATCACCCGTGACGCCCAAGACTCCGTAATCGAGTATTCCCTGGGAGATATCGGGCCGTGCCAGATCATCGTTCCCGCGGCAGGGGCTGCGCCACGCATGGCCTATGCGTCCTGCAACGGGTTCTCGAATCCGCGTGATATGAAGCGGATCAAGAACAAGAACGCCCTATGGTCGGACCTCCTGAAGGTCCACTCCGGCACGCCGTTCCACCTCCTTCTCTTGGGTGGAGACCAAGTTTATTCCGATGCGCTTTGGGAGCAGGTCCCGCCGATCAAGAGATGGGCTGAACTGAGACGGAAAAGGCGCCTGGACGCTCCCTTCGATGCAGGCATGCGAGAGGCGGTGGACAAGTTCTTCTTCGACCTGTACTGGTCCCGCTGGTCCCAGAGGGAACCGCAGCAGGCATTCGCAAGTATCCCCACGCTCATGATGTGGGACGATCATGACATCTTTGACGGCTGGGGTTCCTACCCCGACAACGAACTGAAGTGTGATGTCTTTAGGGAGATCTTCGGTATCGCACGAGCCTACTTCCGGATGTTTCAACTCCAATTAGGCGAGGGGGAGACACTCGCGAGTGCGATCCCGGGTCAGGCTCACTTCACCTACGGTCACCACCTCGGTAGCCTGACGATCGTCGCTCTGGACATGCGGTCGGAGCGAACCGAGACGCAGGTAATGAGCAAGTCTTCATGGGACGCAGCATACGCGTGGATGGAGGCTCTTCCCGAGCATGCGCACCTGCTGGTCATGACGAGCATCCCGGTCGTCCACCCTGATTTCAGCGTTCTGGAACGACTCCTCGGCAGGCTTCCTGGTCGGCAGGAACTCGAGGATGACCTCAAGGACCATTGGAACAGCCGAACCCATAAGGAAGAGCGGCTGCGGTTCATTCATCGCCTCCTGGCGCTCTCCGCCGCAAAGCGTTGCCGCGTGACGCTCCTCTCGGGGGATGTTCACGTCGCGGCAGTGGGGATTATCGACTCCCGCCGTAGCCAGGGGAGCGATCGCTATGCCCAGGTGATCAACCAGCTAACATCATCAGGCATCGTGCACCCTCCGCCACCGGGGATGGCGCTACATTTCCTTGAGAGCATGGGCGACAAGGTGGAGGAGCCGGACCGCGACCTTACCACCCGGATGTTGCCATTCCCGGGAACAGAGCATCGCTTCATCGGTTGTCGCAACTGGCTCAGCCTCACTCCAGACTCGGAGGGTCGGATATGGTGCGAGTGGCATGTCGAGGGTGAACCTCGTTCGTTCACCAAGGTCGTTCACCCGTGCACCGCGTGAACTCTCGAACCGGTCTATGTCGCAGACGACGAGCAGGGGCGGGTTGTCGAGCGACTCCCGGTAGCGCAAGAGCTGGTCGTAAGCGGACTCGAGGTCCTTGTGATTCCCCTTGTACTCCCAGACGAAGTGGCTCTTCTTCCAGACGTCGGCCCAGCCCTCGCGCCGCCGCCGTGCTTGGCCGCCCCTTTCTCGAAGGTGAACGAGGTCCCCTCGGGGTCCACCTCGGCGGGGGTCGGTTGTCCCAGGATCCGGAGTGTTCCTTGAGCTTCGAGGCCGACCACTTCCGGATGTATTCCTGGGGGGCATCAGTCTCCGGCGGGTCGCGCGGCCGGATTCTAGTGCTTCGAAGCGGTCTGTTCCGTGTTGCCCCTGTCGAGCGCGTCGCCTTCAGCCGGGCGTTGATCGAGCATGGTTACTACTGGGAGCGGAAAAGAGATGACAGTCGACGCCCCTGGGCCGCGCGGTCCGAGGCGCAACGAGCCGCGGGGCTGGCATCTATAATGTGTTCTCGGCAGTATCCGCCAATTCGGAGCAGGCGTATAATTGGACAGATTACCTCTTGATCTACGGGCCGAATAGCGTGAAGGGCACAGGAACTGTTCCCAAGAGGAAAGCGTCCATCGGCCGCGTCGTCCGCAGCCGTGCTTTGTTCGAACTGGGCTTCCCCCGATTGAGTGGACAGTATCTGAAAGGCGGAGAAGATGTCTAACCTCCGAACAGGAGCTGCGGGAAGACGGCACGGAGGTTCACCTCCGAGTTTCAGGGTGGAGCAGTGCGGTCGGTCCCGCCCGGTTTCCCCACGCAATTTCGAACCCGCAGTTGACAGACTTGGTCTTATCGGCCGTAAGATGGCCCGCAGGGCCTCCAAGAATGCAGCTTGGAGTTCCTACCTGCCGGAGTAGCGCGATGAAATCGACGACACCTGCGGTCCGCTCGAGCCTCGGTCGGCTGATTATCGCGGCAACGATGCTGGTGGTCGCGGAGCTGTTCCCGCAGCTAGCGACTGCCACCCCCTTCTGCGAGCGGAACTGGCAGTACGCGGTCCCCGACCTGCAGGAAGCCCGACGCCGCTTGAGCAGCTCGGCGATCCAGACCTTCCACGGCAGGGTCAATTGTGCAGAGACCATTATCAAGTCACCCGGCCTGGCCGGACCGTTCAAGGCCTGCAACGAATGCGCACGGGAGTACGCGGGACTGCTGGCCGACGGCGCGATCTTCATGCGCCGGGCGTCCGTCGACGAGGCTCCCGACGAGGGGGCCCGGAAGGCCTACGTCGAGAAGGAGGTGGCCGTCCGGGAGCGCCTCCACGAGTTCCTCGGCGAGGAGAAACAGGCGGCGATCCGCGATGACTATTTCAACGGCAACCTGCTGGCGCTTGCCGATGCGATGGAGCGGGCGGGGATGGCCAACCGCTACCACCAGATGGTGAGCGCGCTCAGCGAGACCAGTCAGCTGAATCTCCAAGTCTACCGCGTATGGATCAAAGCGGTGCGGTCCTGTGCGGTGTGGGACTTCAAGTCCGTCGACAATTCGGCGACGCTGCGCAGTACCTTATGCAACGCCGAGTGCCTCGAAGATCTCAAGGCGGTCTACGCTGGTTTGAAGGCGGCCAACCTGGTGCTTGCTGATGGCACGGTCAGGAAGTCTATGCCAACCATGCCGATTCCCGCCGAGTGCGAACCGCCACCGCCGTAGGAAGATCCGGATCGCACGTAGTCGGATCAGCGTGGGGAAAACACATGCACGCTCGATGGATACTCGCAGCGGTGTGGTTGTTGGCAGGTGTAGCTGCCGCGCAGCCCAGTGGCGGTGCAGACGCGGGCGAAGGCAAGCGGCAGTTCACTGTCGCTGTGGTCGGAGCGGCGAGTGGCACGCTCGCCTACGGTGATCCGATCGTTTTGACGGTCAGAATCATGCCCATCCAAAAGACGGCGTTCTCGGACCTGGAGCTGTCGCCGCTCGGCGACCTCGCAGCCATTTATGGGCCGTCGCGCGACAAGGAAGGCAACGACAAGGCCACCTGTGTGTTCGACGGCCCTGTGCTCGTCGATGCCGCGGCGACCCTGGTCGCGACCTGCCAGTTGGTGGCCATCGAGGGTCGTCCTTTGTGGAGTCCAGCAACTTGGCTGCTGGCGCCCGGGCGACAGCAGGTATCGGTCAAGATCCCGGTGGTCGGCAAGAAGGCAGAGGAGATCCCGTATTACGAGGAAGTGCCCATCACGTTTCGTGCACCGCTGGCCGCGATTTTTCTCGGCGGACTCACCGGCGCCCTGTTGTTGGCCCTGTTCACCGTCGTGAAGGAGCGCGCCGATGCACCGGTGGTCCCGCTCGTGGTCAAGAACTGGGTTTCGTTCGTGGACGCTGCACGCCTGTTTGGCGGCTGGCTGATGAGCCTGCTTCCGCAGATCTGGAGGATGCTGCTGCAGACAGTCATGGGTGGAATCTGCGCGGTCATTCTAATCCTGCTGGCCCAGAGCACCGAGGGGCTGAGCCCGCCGATCTCGATCAAGATCCAGGATTTCTGGGGCGGGGTCGTGATCGGGCTCTTTTCCATCCCGCTATCGCGCTGGATTTGGACACAGGTCAAGCCAGCGCAGCCGCCGGCCGCGGCGCAACCCTAGGAGTGTGTCCGAGTAAGCGGTTTTGTTAGCACGGTCTCACCCCTGCGCGTGGATAACGCGCATAACACCTTCCGACCCTATGAACCCGATCAGCTGCTGTTGATGCCGCCGTCGCTGTTGCACTCGGTTCCGGAGGATCATGTGGCCCGGTTTGTCAGCGACCGGGTCGACACACTGGTGTCCCTCCCGAGCAATCCATCCGGCGAGGTTCTGACCGACAGTCTTCCTCCCTAACTTCCTTCGTGAGGGTGCGGCACGCGTGAGGATGGACTCGGAACACGGAGGGTTCGCTGCGGATGGAGCTATCCCGCGGGTGCGGACCCCTGGAGGCTGAACAACCCTTCGCGGGGACGCCACTTCGCCGACTCTCTATCTGTTAACCCGGACTGCCCCAGAGTTCGAGGAGGTTGTCGCTTGGGGAGCCAGCCAGCCGCCAGTCTCCGCGAAACGACGTGGTTCTGCCCCGACGCCGAGAACATGTTGACAGCAATCTCAGCCCGGCGTACAAGGGATTCGCTCGCTCTCGACCGGATAGTCTGCCAGCGGTACGGATTCCGAAGCTCGGGGCCCCCGGGGCGCCTTGAGTCAGGAGGGGTACATGCGCGTGCGCCGGTCCTTCTCCCGCTGGCAGCCTGAGCCTGTCGCGCTGACTCACGACGTAAAGCACGACCGACCGCGTCGCCCTCGGGCGCGCACTCATCGAACGCGGTTAGCTACTCATCAGGAGCAGGCACGTTACTCCACCGATTACCCTTCGATCTGCAGGCCGAATAACGTGAGGGGCACACTCATAAGCACAGCTACGGGAGGTTCCATGCTCAAGGGGATTCTCACGGTAATATTACTGCTTGTATTGGAAGTAAGTGCCGATATAGCACAACCACTTACGCAAACCCCCACGTGGTTCGCTGAGAGTGACCAGGCAGGAACCTGGTTCGGTGTGTCTGTAGCGACGGCAGGTGATGTGAACGGCGATGGGTATGATGATGTCATCGTCGGAGCTCCGAATGTCGACAATCAGGGTTTGGCGTTGGTCTACTTGGGTTCGCCTGCGGGGCTTGGAAGCATGGCAGCCTGGTCAGCGCGTGGTGGCCAAGCGTTTGCGCAGTTTGGTATTTCCGTCGCGGCTGCGGGCGACGTGAATGGTGATGAATATGGTGACGTGATCGTTGGAGCTCGTAGTTTCGACAACGGTCAAATCGATGAAGGCGCTGCGTTTGTATACCTTGGTTCGGCCCAAGGCCTGGGCCTGAACCCCTCCTGGATGGCCGAAAGCAATCAAGCGTCGTCGTGGTTCGGCGAGTCGGTCGCGTCCGCTGGCGATGTCAACAACGATGGATACTCGGATGTCATCGTTGGGGCATATAGATATGACAACGGCCAGACTGACGAGGGCCTAGCGATGGTCTACTTGGGTTCCGCTTCGGGCCTGCAGACCACTGTCGCCTGGAGGGCCGAGGGGAATCAGGGGCCTGGAACTGCAGGAACTGGCGCCAATTTCGGCTATTCAGTGGCGGCGGCAGGTGATGTCAACGGCGATGGGTACGCCGATGTCATTATTGGAGCACCGGGCTTCGACAACGGTGAGCTCGATGAGGGCGCGGCATTCGTGTATCTGGGCTCGGCGTCAGGTCTGTCGAATACAGTAGCTTGGATGGCACAATCGAATGATATTGGACGCAGGATGGGAGAATCAGTCGCATCGGCCGGTGATGTTAACGGCGATGGGTATTCAGATGTTGCCGCGGGGATATCGTATTATTTCACGCAACGAGGAAAGGTACACGTGTTTCATGGGGCTGCGTCCGGGTTGTCACTGTTGCCCGACCGTGTCCTCGGATTTCCGTTAACGCCGTGCTCCCAGTCCGATTTTCTGATGTACTTCGGTAACTCTGTGGCCTCAGCGGGTGATGTTAACGGCGATGGATACGACGATCTGGTTGTGGGTGCACCGCTGATGGACAACTGCGAAGACGACGAAGGCTTGGCGTTTCTATACCTTGGCTCTGGTGCGGGACTTGTTTCGTCTCCCGCTTGGTTGGGGGAGTTCAACCAGGCGAATTCTTTCTTCGGGTACTCAGTCGCGTCGGCTGGTGACCTGAGGGGAGATGGGACAGACGATGTGATCATTGGGGCATATCAATATGACAACGGGCAGACCGACGAAGGCCGCGCCTTCGTCTACGAGAGCGTATGCGGAATCAGTGCTGGGCAGGGGCCCTATGGACAGCTCCTCTTCCCCCCGCTGTGCACCCGTGATGCATCGGCGCTATCCGCGGATGTGTATGACAGCACTGCGCTTACAATGATCCGCTCAGAACGGGACAGGTTTTTTCTGTCAGCGTCAGGAGGGGTGACCTCGGGTGTAGTGCTTGGTGACATTTTCGCGCCGCTCATTGTCGATGACGCTGTCCATATAAACGGAACGGGCAGCGGGCTGGGGCCCTATACCTTCCAGTCTGACGTGCCACCTTTCCGGCTGGGCGTGCCAATTGAAAGCAACCTAATGCCATTACCACCGCACGATGTCACGAGTGTGATTCCGCTAGGCCCAAGCACGGTCCTCTTTGAGTTGCTCGATACACAGCGCGCAATCTACGGCCATACGGCAGTCTACTTGATCCAGGACTGTGGTATCTGGCTGTCCGGCCGCGCGCCAACGGTTATCAACTGGATTACCCACGACGACGAGATTGCTAGTGTGCCGCCCGAGTTCGACGCCCGCTATGGACTACTCTCCGAACTGAAGGAGGACCGCAATTTCAGCCGCGCCATGTGCTTGGGAGTGTTCACCGATACACCAGCCTCCGACAGTGTGCCTGACCCGACAGCAGGTGACGGGTACTACTATCTGGTGAGGGGCGTGAGCAGCTGCACGGCCCAGGGGTACGGGGACTCCAGCCTCATCCCGGATCCGAGGGATGCGCTGGACGCATTGCCGATTTGCCCTTGAGAAAAAGCGCCCGGATGTGGCAGCGCAACCCGTTGACAGCAATCTCAGCCCGGCGTACAAGGGATTCGCTCGCTCTCGACCAGATAGTGTGCCAACTGTACGGATTCTGAGGCCTGAGGCCGCCGGGAGGCCTTGAGTGCGGAGGAGTGCATGCGCGTCCTTCGATCCCACGGCGTAGCTCGCCTAGTATCTCATCTCAAGGAAGCTGTACTCCGCAACGTCACCCCTATCTCAGCCGTGCGGGATCGAAAGTGGTCATGGACGCATCGGGAGCCGTTGAGGCACACTACCAACTACGCTTCGTCGCCTGGACGAATAGCCCAAGGAGCACTGATGCGGGAACGAAGAGACGACTCCTCTGCACATCCCATCGGGAGATCGTGCAAGCATGGGTATGAGCGTTCGTCGTAACGACAGGGGTGAGCGATGACACACCGTCTTGTTCTGATTGCAGGCGCGATCGTCGGGCTCGCATTCACAGCGTCTGTCCAAGGCAGTCCGACGGTACTCATACGTAACAGCAATTGTGTCACTCTGGACCCCCCAACTCCACCGAACGCGGAGCGTTTCGATTCGACCACCGGGGCTTTGCTAGGTGAGCACATTCCGCAGCCCTATGCCTATAGTTTTCACACTGAGGCGATCGAGAACCTCGCAGATGGCTTGTTGGTCTTCTATCAACTCGACGATCCCGAACAAACGTTGTTCATGTCGACATATGAGGGACGGGTGGTGTTGACGTCCTTCCGTGGTCGCTGTCGACTGTTGGACGCAAGCCAAATGCTAGCCACCATCAACACAATCCCAAGTCTTTCTCTCGAATACGAGCATGCCAATTATCTGTTCGGTCTCATCAGCTACTCTGGCGGTGTCGTATGTGACGACGCAGTCGGAACCCTCAGCGTGCAAACCTTGCCCGTCGCAGTTGCCGCTGACCGGTCCGTCGCATTGCTCTTTCTGCGCGATGAGGCCGATGAGCCGCTCTCCTACATTCAGGTTGCTGGCCCCAGCAGATTCGAGTACTACAGCGTCAACGGGGGCGGGTTGCGTTACGACGAGACTGACCCTCAAGTGCCGATGTACGTTGCCCTTGGTGGGGATGGGGATCAGGCGGCAGCGACATTCTCGATGCTCGATGGACAACCGACCTGTGAGGAGGTCGGGCTCGCCTACCATGATTGTCTCACGCGGAACGCGGAATGGAGTGCGTGGGCACGCGATCTCGCATCTGTCTCGCTCAGCACAGCGATGATCAGGGATAACTGCTGGCTCGCAGGGGCGTCGCCGCAGATCGCTTTTCAATGCGCTGGAATCGCTGGCATCGGATTCTCTGCACTTATTGTTAGTGGGACGCTTGGCCTTTTAGACTGTCAGGATACCCTGCAGCCAGCGACTTGCCCTCCCGCACCGGGCTATAGCCCAGAGTGCCTGGGCGGGGCCACATGCCACCTCAATTTTGGACATGGTCACCCGTACTGCACATTCGCACCGCCCGTGCCGAACACGTGTACGCCGTCAAGAACCTGCGGCGGTCCGGGTCACTGCAACGACTACGGCCAGTGTTGGACTGATCCAAACCCGCCTGAGATCTGCGACAACTATGACAACGACTGCGACGGGACGGTGGATGGCTTTGCGACGACGTGCGGCCATGGTGCCTGCGCGGCGGCTGGCACGTGCACAAACGGAACGGATTCGTGCACCCCGGGTGCTCCCGCCGCGGAGGCATGCGATGGCATAGATAACGACTGCAACGGATCTGCTGACGACACTGGGGACGTCCTGTGTTCTGACGACAACACCTGCACAGGGCTTGAGACCTGCAGCGGTTCGGCAGGCTGTCAACCCGGAGTGTTGCTCGACTGCAACGACGGGAACCTCTGCACCGATGACTCCTGCGACCCGGGTAGTGGCTGCGTGCACACCCCCAACTCTGCTCCCTGCGACGACGGGGACGCCTGTACAACGAACGACGCATGCAGCGGGGGCTTCTGCGTCGGCGGCGTGCCGATGAACTGTATCGACCCGGACCCATGCACTGCGGATTCGTGTGACCCGGCGACTGGTTGTACGCACACGATTATCTCGGGATGCAGTGCGAACTCCACATGCCTTCAAGTAGGTGGCGGAGGCTGGGTTGAGGCGCCTGACTCTCCGACCTTGGACGTGTCCGGAGACATTACGATCGAGTTTTGGGCCTATATCGTCAGCGGGACTCCGTGCAAGGGGGGTGTCGGCACCTGTTTCCCGGTCGTCAGCAAGTGGCGCGATGGGGGGTATAACGATCGTGCCTACTTTGTCGATGCTCGCGCGGCAGGCACCCAACAGCCACGGTTCACGTGGGGACCAAATGGTCGCGGTTACTACAACCTCTATGGCCCGACGGTAATGCCACAGAACGAATGGCACCACTATGCGGCGGTACGACAAGGCACTGCGATGTTGCTCTTCATCGACGGTGCTTGGGTCGCCTCGACAACGTGCTCAGCTGACGCGATCTACAACACGCCCCAGCCGCTCCGCATCGGCCGAGGCCTTCTCTACGAGACAGACGTCCGAGCCATCGGGCAGATCGACGAAGTCCGTATCTGGAACGTGGCGCGCTCCCAGGCCGACATCCAAACCTATCCGTTTGGACTACCCTTGCCCCAAACCGGCCTCGTCGGGTATTGGACGTTCAACGAGGCGTCGGGTGTCGCGCTGGACCTGAGCGGGAACGGCAACGACGCAGTGTTTCAAGGAGACGCCACGCGGGTGCCTTGCGCCTATCCGTAGCCTGATCCCTCCGAAGACTATCCGGCTCCTGACGGTCATGTGACATTGACGGGCCGGCCGAGCAGGACGCGGAGTCGGTCGCGCTTCTCATCTGTCAGGCGCCTTCCTGGCCGAGTGGGTCGGGTGGCTGCAGGCCGACGCGTACAAGGGGTACGACCGCCCGTTCACGCGACCGGGGGCGACCGCGGTGGAGGGCGGATGCCTGGCGCACGCGCGCCGGTACTTCACCGACGCCCTGGAGAGCGACCGCCGGGCGGCGCTGGCCCACCATTACATCGACCAGCTCTACGAGGTCGAGCGGGAGGCCAAGGAGACAGGACTGGACCCCGAGGCCTGCCTGGCGCTGCGACGTGAGAAGTCGAAGCCGATCCTGGAGGTCTTCGGCCGTTGGGTGGTGTCTCGGATATCAGGGGGATCGAGCAGCCGAGATCCAGATTTAGGCCGCCTCCCGCCACCCCTCCCGGCCCCAGCGGATAGCCTCCCGGCAGGCCCGGATCTGCATCTTTTCTGCTTCATCGCTTGTCCAGCCGATGAACCGCGCGGCGCGGGTCTTGTCGCCGGCGAAGTTGTGCAGCGCCTTCTCGATCAGGAGATGCTCGCCGGCCTTGTCCTGGGCCGAGTAGTCGGGGGCCTCCTCGGTGATCAT
>Ga0210377_10000929_pt1 | contig 27581 bp, 18 predicted proteins | sample PLM4_65_b1redo_FD_155480 | JGI IMG/M metagenome (GOLD analysis project Ga0210377, IMG submission 155480) | Groundwater sediment microbial communities from an aquifer in East River, Colorado, USA - PLM4_65_b1 redo | ecosystem: Environmental > Terrestrial > Soil > Riparian zone | place: USA: East...
ATGCGCCCTTCGGGTTCGCGGCGGCGCGGGGCCGTCTGCGTCGTTGCCGCGCCTCGGCGATGTCCCGCATCGCGTTCGTCGCGGCGCCTCGCATACGGCCCCGCGGCGCCGCGAACGCGACCCATCCTATTACTCGGACAGGCTCCTAGTGTAGTGTCTCCAAAGTTGCCTTACAGCGAGAGACCTTCTTGAGGATCTGCTCGACGGACGCGGTCCAGGTGAACGGTTTCGGGTTCTCGTTGTTGTGCTCGAGATACTCCTCGATTGCCGTCACGAGGATCTCGACGCTCGGGAAGGAGCCGCGGCGGATGCGCTTCGTCGTGATCTCACGGAACCAACGCTCCACGAGGTTCAGCCACGATGAGGACGTCGGGATGAAGTGCAGGTGGAAGCGCGGGTTCCTCTTCAGCCATCGCTGGACTGCCGGGTGCTTGTGCGTGGAGTAGTTGTCGATGATGCAGTGGGCATCGAGATCGGCCGGCGTATCTCGGTCCACCCGGCGCATGAAGCGGAGGAACTCCTGATGCCGGTGGCGCTTCATGCACTGGCCGATGACTTTGCCCTCCAGGACGTTCAGCGCTGCGAACAGCGTGGTCGTCCCGTTGCGCTTGTAGTCGTGGGTCATTGTTCCCGCGCGGCCCTTCTTGAGGGGCAGGCCCGGTTGGGTGCGGTCCAACGCCTGGATCTGACTCTTCTCATCGATGCTCAACACGAGGGCGTGCTCGGGAGGGTTCAGGTAGAGTCCCACCACATCCCGTAGCTTCTCCACGAACCGTTTGTCGCGACTGAGCTTGAACGTCTCGACTCGATGGGGTTGCAGGCCATGGGCCTTCCAGATGCGCTGCACGGTCGCCGGGCTGATGTCTTGTACCTCCGCCATGGTTCGAACACTCCAGTGTGTGGCTGCGGCAGGTTTGCTGTGCAGCGTCGCCTCCACCACAGCTTCCACCTTGCGGGCGTCGATGACTCGCGGGCGTCCGGGCCGCGGGGCATCGTGCAGAAGAGCCTCCACGCCTCCCTGAGCGAAGCGCGCTCGCCATTGCAGCACCGTGGGGCGAGACACTTTGAGCTCCTGTGCGATCGCCTGATTGGCCCTGCCCTCCGCCGCAGAGAGAACGATCCGGGTCCGCATCACCACACGCTGTTCAGCAGTTCGCGAGCGCAGGATGCGCTCCAGCGCCCGTCGTTGTTCGGCATCGAGGTCGAGAGCTTCCGCTGGTCTTCGCATGGCGACAGCCTACAGAAGGTCGTCGCCAACTGTCAACCTATTTCTGAGACACTACACTAGCGCACCACCCGCCCGTCGAAGTCAACCCGAAGCCTGTAGCGATCGTCCGGGGTGTGCAGCTCGTAGCCGATGATCTGCACCCGCCAGGTACCTACCTGGGGACCGTAGAGGGTCAGCGCCTCCGGGTCGGCGAGCGATGCCCCGGCATAGAACGCCGTGCCGTCCGGGGCAGAGACGATCATGTCGACGTCGTTCACCGGGTAGTTCGACCAGTCCTCGCGCCACGACAGCCGGAAATCGACCCGCCCCGTCCCCGCCGGCACCACGATGGGGACCTCGATCGTCTGGTACGGCGCGATCGTCCCCTGCCGCGTCGTCTGCGGCGACGGCGCTCCCTCGGCGACGACGGTGAGGTTGGCGGCGATGTCACCCGCATTGGTCCACGAGCCGAGCAGGGTGGCCCGGACGACCCCGGTCTCAATGACGCCGATGGCGTAGGTCCCGCCGCTGGTGTAGGTCGCCAGCAGGTAGTCGCCCGAACCGCCGTACGGGTCGGTCTGCCGCCCGGTCTTCGGGCTGTGCACCCAGAGCATCATGTCGTCGCCGAAGAAGCCGTTCTGGCCGGCGGGCGGCAGCGACGGCGTCACGTCCGCCACCGTGATGACGAGGCGGGTGGTGTTGGGCGGCACGGCGTAAAGAAGCTCGAAGCGCTGTGCCGGATGCAGGAGGCCGGTGGCGCGCGTCACGGCGCCGGTGTCGACCGTGACACCACCGTCGCGCTCGATATTGGCGGCGACGCTCTTCACCGGATTCGGGGTCGGCGGCGGGGTGTCGGGCGCCAGACCGGCGGCCAGCAGGTTGTACGCCGCCTGGCCGTTCACCAGCCCGGCCCCCTGCTCGTTGATCGTGGCGCCGGGGACGGCGGCGGGATCGGCCGACATGACGATGGCGTTGCGGATCTGGCGCGCGGTCGCCGACGGAAAAGCCTGGCGGAGGAGGGCCGCGACGCCGGCGACGGTCGGCGCCGAGAACGAGGTGCCGCTCGCGAGGTTGATGGTGGTGACGCCGCCGAGTCCCATGCCGTAACAGAAATCGCCGCTCGCGACCACGTCCGGGTCGGGGCGGCCGTCGGGCAGCGGACCGCGCGACGAGAACAGCGACATCTGCGGCGCCTCCCACGGCCGGAACAGGTGGGCGAAGCCGGCCCCCAGCTGCAGCTGGCGCCGGATGCGCTCGTTCCCCACCAGGCTGACGGAGCCGACGGTGATGCCGTCGTAGGCCGAGCCCGGGCTGCCGATCGTCATCCCCGACGGCCCGGTGTTGGAGGCCGAGTTGACGACGACGATGTCGGCGTCGAAGAGGCGGTTCACCGCCATGTCGAACAGATCGCGCCCGGGGTTCAGGCTCGCGCCGCCGAGGCTCAGGTTGACGACCCGGATGTCGACGCCGCCCGGCTCGCCGCGGTCGTGCATGCGCCGCAGCTCGATCGCCCGGTCGAGACCGGCCATGATGACCGAGCTCGGCGCGCTGCCGAAGATGTCGAGCACCCGCATGGCGTAGATCTTCGCCAGCGGCGCCGAGCCGATCATCGGGATCGTCGAGGTGCCGGTAACCGCGTCCGGCAGGTAGGTGCGCACGGCGCGCACGAAGGCGCTGGTCTGCGGGAAGACCAGGGCGGCGTTGGCCGAGATCATCCCCGCGACGAAGGTGCCGTGGCCGTTGTTGAGGAAGGACGAGTACGACAGCCCGTCGCCGACGAAGCTCTCGCCGCCGATGATCGAGCCGTCGGAGGTCAGGTGCGGGTAATCGGGCCGCACCCCCGAGTCTATGACCGCGACGATCACCCCTGCGCCGGTGTACCCGGCGGCGTGCAGCGCGGCGACACCGTGGATGCCGGCATTGACCGAGTAGGCCTCCGGGTGCGCGCCGGCGAGCGCCGCGATCTCGGCCGCGCCGCCGATCGAGGCGGCGCTCTCGAAGACGATGCGCTCCTCGTCGCCGGTGCTCTGCCACGAAGGGGCGCGCCTCCCCAGGCTGTCGACGACATCGTCCACGTGCACCAGCAGGTCCTTGCTGATCGCACCCGGCCCGGCGAGCGCGCCGATCTCCGCCAGCGCCGCGCGCGGCAGGCGCGCCGCCATCGCGTCGATGTGGAGGTAGCGCCGGGTCACGACGCCGCCGGCGGCGGCGATGCGCGCCGCCAGGTCGTCGCATGTGGTGGAGCAGCGGACGAGCACCGCCTCGCGCCCATCGGCGACGGCGACCGGCGACCCGGGGTCGGCGGGCGGCGGCTTGATGGAGAAGCCGCCGGCGACGGCGCCCGGCCGGGGCGCGGCGAGGAGGACGGCGAGGACGGCGGCGGCGAGCAGGGCGACAGCCGCGGCCCGGCGCGCGCGTGCGGCCGGCGCGCCGGGTGCGGCGGGGCTTGGCTTCATGGACGGCTCCTTCCGGACCGGTGCGTGGCGGGTGCGGCCCCCTTTGTACCCCCATCCCGCCGTGGTGCGCAAACACCGCATGGCGGCATGCGCTCGCGCCGCGGGGCGGCACGTCCAGGGACAGCGCGCCCGGCAGCCGGCGCGGCCGGCTGCCGGCGTCGTTTTTTATTGACCCGCCGCCGCGAATCCCGTACAACTGCGGGACGGTGGAGGATCGCATCGATGGCCCGGGTTCGCATCATGTACTGGAAAGAGATCCCCTACGGCGTGCGCGCCCAGGACGACTCCGGGCAGGTGACCCGGCAGCTTCCGGCCGGGTTCCAGGAGGCGATCGACAATGCCGCCATGCTCTCGGGCGACACCTCGGCGGAGGACTACCAGGCGAAATTCCGCTGGGGCGCGGCCGAGGAGCGCACTGGCACCGCCGCCGAAGCGGCCGATGCCGAGGTCGCGGCGCTGGTCTCCACCTACCCCGCCGCGCGCCTCGAGCAGCTCGCCCGCGGCAACGGCTGAACCGTATCATTCTCGACGGACCCGGGCGGATCGTGATCGACCGCACCCTTTCCCACTACCGCATCGAAGACCGGCTCGGCGCCGGCGGCATGGGTGTCGTCTACCTGGCGCGCGACCTCGCGCTCGGGAGGATGGTGGCGCTGAAGGTGCTGCCGGAGGGGTTCGCCCCCGACCTGCGCGAGCGGCTCATGCGCGAGGCGCGCGCCTCGGCGCGCCTGCAGCATCCCTGCATCGCCACCTTCCATGAAGCGGGCGAGGACGACGGCGTGGTCTGGATGGCGATCGAGTATGTGCGCGGCCGGACCCTGCGCCAGCGCCTGGCGGAGGGGCCGCTGCCGCTCGAGCAGGCCCTCGCCGTGACCGGCTCACTCCTCGAGGCGCTCGCCCATGCGCACGCCGCCGGCGTCCTGCATCGCGACGTCAAGCCCGAGAATGTCATGCTCGCCGACGGGGGCGGCGTGAAGCTGCTCGATTTCGGGCTGGCGAAGCACCTGGCTCCCGAGGCCGGGGGGGCCGACCGGGCGACGCTGACCCTGATCACCTCGAGCGGGGCGATCACCGGCACGCCCGGCTACCTGGCGCCGGAGCAGATCCGCGGTGAAACCGCCGACGCGCGCGCCGACCTGTTCGCGGTCGGGGCGCTGCTGTACGAGACCCTCACCGGAACACCGGCGTTCCCGGGGGCGAACCCGATGGCGCGCCTGGGCGCCACCCTGTCGCGCGACCCCGCGCCGCTGCCGCCGGCGCTGCCGGACGGGCTGGCCCGAATCGTCGCGCAGGCGCTGGCGCGCGACCCGGGAGGGCGGCCGGCGTCGGCCGGGGCCTTCCTCGCCGATCTACTCCAGATGATGGAAGGCCGGCTGGGGTCGGAATGCGCCCGGAGCCTCGCGGTGCTCGACTTTCGCAACCTCGGCGGCAATCCGGATGACGACTGGATCGGCAGCGGCGTCGCCGAGAGCCTCATGGCCGACCTCGGCCGCCAGCCCGGGGTCACGCTGGTGCCGCGCGACCGCGCGCTGGCCGCCCTGGCGGTGCACACCGATCCGCTCGAGGCCGGGCTCCGGCTCGGCTGCGGCGGGGTGCTCGCCGGCGCCTGTCAGCGCGCCGGCGACACGCTGCGGATCACCTGCCGCCTCGTCGAAGTGCCGACCGGCCGGCTTACGTTTGAGATGACAGTCGATGGGCCGGTGGCGTCGATCTTCGATCTCCAGGATCGCCTCGCGGCGGCCGCGATCGCCGCCCTGCGCATCGGGGCGCGCGGCGCGGCCCCGGCGCCGCCGCGCGCCGGTCTGACCGCCTTCGAGGCGCACGCCCGCGGCCGCCGGCAGGCGCTGCGGTTCGAGAAGGGCTCCTTCGACCAGGCGCGCGCCCTGTACGAGGAGGCTCTCGCCGCCGAGCCGGCGCATGCCGGGGCGCTCAGCGGCCTGGCGATGATCGAGGCCCTGCGCTTCACATTCACGACCGACCCGGCCGATCTCGACCGCGCCGGTGACTACGCCCGTCGCGCCATCGCCGCCGACCCCGGAACCGGTGAGCCGCATGTCTGGCTCGGATACGCCCTCATGCGGCGCAACCGGCCGGACGAGGCCATCGCGCACTTCGAACGGGCGATGGAGCTCGACGCCGTGGGGTATTTCGCACCCTATTTCATGGCCTGCGCCGAAACGGTGCGCGGGCGGCGCGCGGCGGCATTGGCGCTCTACCAGAGGGCGGTCGATGTCGAGCCGAAGTACGCGTTCGCCTGGCTCGGCGTCGGTCATGCGCACATGGAGCTGGGCCACCTGGAGGAAGCGCGGTACTGTTTCGGCCGCGCCGAGAGTCTCGAGAACCCGCCGGGGCCGCATGCGACGGCGGGAGTGGCCGGGTACCTGGGCGAGACCCTGCGACGGATGAACCGGCTGACCGAGGCGCGCGACGCCTGCACGCGCGGCATCGCCGCGGCGGAACGGAGCGATCACATGTTTCGCGACACCTTCAGGGCGGTGGGACTCGTCGGTCTGGGCCGCGTGGCGCTGCGCCAGCCCGACCCGGCGGCCGCCGCCACCGCCTTCGCGCAGGCGGCGGAGCACCTGCGCGGCCGCACCCGCGCGCTGGCGGGCGGCCATTTCCTCGTGCAGGCGCTGGCCGGCGCGGCGCAATGCGGCGGCGACGCCGGCGCCGGCGCCTTCGATGCGGCGCAGGACCTGTTCGAGTCGCGCCGCGGCCACGACTTCTCCTGGTTCTGGGGCGCCACCGACGAAATCGCCCTGCTGGAGCTGGCGCGCGCCGCGCGCGCCGTCGGCCGGGCCGCCGACGCGGCCACTCTCCTGCGCCGCGCCGACGAAGCCGGACGCGAGCGACCATGAGCGACGTGGCTCGCACTCCCTCGATCGACGCCGTGATCACGGCGCTCCTGCAGGCCCCCGACGAGGCCGAGGCGCTGCGGCTCGCCGACGAGGCCGCCCGCCACGCCGACGCGGCGATGCGCGGCCCGATCGCCCGGCGCCTGCGGGCGATCGGGGCACGGCCGGGGGACGCCGCCGGCGAGGCCACCCTCGCCGAGGTGCGCGCCGAAGCCGCCGACCATCTGGCGGCGCGCCTGCTGACCCTGCGGCGCGGCGCCCATGGCGCCGCCGAGGCCCGGACCATCGGCGACCTGCGCACCCACGCTTCGGGGCTGGCGGGGCGGATTGCCGACGGCTGGGCGCGCCGCCGGCACTCCGGGCGGGCGCGCCTGCGCAATCGCCTGCGCTACCTGCTGGCGCGCGACCGCCGCTTCATGCTGCGCCCGACACCCGACGAGGAGTGGCGTTGCGGGCTGGCCGGCCGCGACGCCCGGACCTTCGCCTCGGGGGAAGCGGCCGGCCCGGGGCGACGCATGCCCGAAGTTGCACCGACGGCCGCGCGCGGCCGCGAACCGGCCATCGACCCGACACCGGTGGCGCTGGCCACGCTGGTGCTCGATCTCCTGACCAGGGCGGGCGGGCCGGTCGACCTCGAGCAGCTCACCGACGCGGTCGCCGAACGCGTCATCGCGCCCGCCGGCGGCGCCCGCGGCGACAGCGCCGACATGACGTACGCGCGCGACGTGGCCGACGAGGAGGAGATGGCCGCCGCCGACCCGCGCGGCTGGCTCGAGCGGTTGTGGGCCGAGATCGCCGCGCTGCCGCCGATGTGCCGGACCACGATCGTCCTCGGACTGCGCGACGCCGACGGCCGCGGTGTGCTCGGGCTCTTCCCGAGCGCCGGCGTGGCCGGCCTGCGGCGGATCGCCGAGACCCTCGGCCTCTCCCCCGAGCGGCTGGCCGATCTGTGGAAGGGACTGCCGCTCGACGACAACGGCATCGCGGCGCGCATCGGCGTGACCCGGCCCCAGGTCATGATGCTGCGGCGGGCGGCGCGCGCCCGGCTGGCGCGGCGGATGGCACGGCGATGACCGAGCCTCTGACGCCCGAACCTCCGGCGCCGGAGCACCTGACCGCCGACCGGATGAACCGCTACGCCTTCCGGGCGCTCGACGCCGAAGGCCTGCTCGCGGCCGACGACCATCTCACCGCCTGCCCGGAGTGCCGCGGCCGCATGGTCGACGAGTCGGGGCTCGGGGTGACCGTCAGGTCGCTCGGGCGCGAAGTGGGCGCGGCGCGGCGTCCCGACCCGGACCACCTGGCGTACGAAGCCGTCGAGGCGCTGGCCGAGGAGCGGTTGCGCGGCGCGGCGCGCGAGGTGGCCGAGCTGCACGTCGAGGGATGCGCCGTCTGCGCCGGCGAGGTGGCCGACCTGCGCGCCTTCGTCGCCGCCCATCGCGAAGCGCGGCGCGCGGCCGCGGCCGCGGCGACCGCGGGGCACATGGGAGGGCCGGTGACGGACGCCGGCCGCGCCGCGGCAAAGGGCCCGGGCGCCGGACCGGGGACGATCGCGGTCGCGGCGGAAATCGACGCCGCGGCGGCGGCCGGCACGGCGATCGGGGCCGGGGCCGCCGTCGACCCGGGACGCACGCTCGACGCTCCCCTGACACTTCCTTCGGCGCGGCCGCGGCGCGCCGCCACGCCGATCGTCGCGGCGATCGCCGCGACGCTCCTGATCGCCGCCGGCGCCGGCTACCTGGTCACGCGCCACCTCCGCCGCGAGCGCGACGAGCTGACCACCCGCATGCAGGAGCTGACGCAGCAGAACGAGTCGCTGACGGCGCGCGCCGACGAGGCCGTTCGTTCGCGCACCGATCTCGAGCGCCAGGCGGCCGCGGCGGCGCAGGCCGTCCGACCGGCACCGGTCACCCTGAACGATCGCCACGGCAAGGACGGGACGATCGCCGTCGGTCTCGACGACGATGGCCAGCTCACCGGGCTCGACACGCTCGTCCTCGCCGACGCGCGCGCCGTGGCCGTCGCCCTGCGCCGCGGCGCGGTCGAGATCCCGGCCGAGGTCCTGGCGCTGGTGCGCGACGAAGGGGGAGCGGCGCCCGGTCCGACCCTGGTCGCGCCGGTCGGAGTGGCGATCCGCGGCACCCGGCCGACGTTCGCCTGGCAGCCGCAGGACGGCGCCACCGGCTACGCGCTCGAGGTTCTCGATGCGGGCGGTGCGGTCGCCATGCGCGGCGGCCCGACCCGGTCGGCGCAATGGACCCCGCCGCGGGCCTTGCGGCGCGGCGCCACCTACGCCTGGAGCGTGGCCGCAACGGTGCCGGGGGACACCGCCGAGCCGGCCGACACCGCTGACCCGACCAGCACCGGCGACAGCGGCGGCGCGGGCGGCGGCGCCGAGGCCGCGGCGGCGCCGGCACGCGCCATGACCGTCGTGTCGGCGCGCGGCCGTTTCCGCGTCCTCGACACCACCACGGCGACGGCACTCGAGCGGGCGCTGCGCGCCTCCTCGGGCTCGCGCCTCGCCGCCGGCGTCTTCTACGCCCGCGCCGGCCTGCTCGACGAGTCGATCGTCGAGCTGCGCGCGCTCGCCGAGGCCAACCCCGCATCCGACCTGGCCCGGAGTCTGCTCGCCAGCGTCGAGACGGCGCACACCGCGCGCTGAAGGGAGGCCCGCCGATGAAGCAGCACCAGGCGACCCTCACGGTCGCGACCCGGCGCGGCCTCACCGACATCACCGGCCAGGTCCGTGAAGCGGTGCGCGCCGCCGGGATCGCCGCCGGGCTGTGCACCGTCTACATCCGCCACACCTCGGCGAGCCTGGTGATCCAGGAGAACGCCGACCCGGCGGTGCTCGTCGACCTCGAGGCCTTCCTGAGCCGTCTCGTCCGCGACGGCGACCCGCTGTTCACCCACATCGACGAGGGCGACGACGACATGCCGTCGCACGTCAAGTCGGCCCTCACAAAGACGTCGGAGTCGATACCGGTCGCGAACGGCGCCCCGGTCCTCGGGACCTGGCAGGCAATCTACGTCTGGGAGCACCGCCGCGGCGCCCGCCGCCGCACCATCGTCGTCCACGTCATCGGCGAGTAACCGCGGCGCCGCACGGCGAACCCCGCCGCGGCGCCCCTCGCCCCGGAGCCCATCACCAGGGAACGACGGCGCCGCTGTAATCGAAGAAAGAGCCGCTCTGCGCCGGGGTGGCGCTGTCCACGACGCGCCTCATGCCGGCGACCGCCTCGGCCGCCCGCAGCGGGGCCTTGTCGCCGCCCATGCGGGTCTGCACCCATCCGGGATGGAGGAGCAGGCAGAGCACGCCGCCGTCGCCCAGGTCGTGCGCCAGGTTCGCCCCCAGCATGTTCAGGGCGCTCTTCGACATGCGGTAGGCGTACGAGGAACCGCCTGGCGCGTCGCCGATCGACCCCATGCGCGAGGTCACGAACAGGATGCGCGGCGACGATGCCTTGCGCAGCAGCGGCAGGAAGGCGCGCGTCACCCGATACGGGCCGATGGCGTTCACCTCGAGCACCCGCCGGACCTCGTCGGGCGCGGCATCGCAGGCGCGATCGCCGCGCGGCCCATAGATACCGGCGTTGTGCACCAGGTCGTCGACGGCGTCGACGCGTTCCGCGACGGCGCGCACGCAGGCCGCGACCGAGACGTCGTCGGTGACGTCCATCTCGAGGATGGTGAGCGCCGCGCCCTGCGGCCCGCGCGCCAGCTCGGCCAGCCCTGCGGCCTCGGCCTTGCGCCTCGCGGTCGCAATGACCGTCGAGCCGATGGCCAGCTCCTGCCGGGCCCACTCCAGTCCAAGTCCGCGCCCCGCGCCGGTGATGAGAACGTTGCGATCTTTCGTGGCCATGGTCTCCTCCGTGCGCCGGCGCGCCGCGTGGCGGCCGGGCGCGGTCTCTAGAATGCCTGTCCGATCGAGATGTAGAACTGTCCCTGATCCTCGTCCGGAAGGCGATCGAGGATCAGGCTGTATTCCATGCGGAACGGGCCGATCGGCGTCATGAAGCGCAGCCCGGCGCCGGCCGACTCGCGCAGGTCGCCCAGGCTGAAATCGCCCACGAGCCGGTAGACGTTGCCGACGTCGACGAAGACGGCGCCCTGCAGCTGCCGCCAGATCCCGAAACGCAGCTCCTCGTTGAGGATGAACAGCGCCTCGCCGCCGATCGGGTCGCCCTGGTCGTCGAGCGGGCCGACGAGGTCGCGGCCCCAGCCGCGCAAGGTCGTGTCGCCGCCGGCGTAGAACCGCTCCGACTGCGGCAGTCCCGACACCGGGTCGCCGGTCGACGCCGGGTCGCTCTTCGACGTGCCGAAGGTCGGCGCCACGCCGGCGCGCAGCGCCTGCGCCCACACCGCCCGGCGGCCCATCCGCCGGAAGGTGAAGGCCTGGGCGTAGAGCTTGCCGTACTGCGCCTCCGACCCGATCGCGTTGGCGAACAGCTGGGTCTCGAGAGCGAAGTAGTGCCCGACGCGCGGGTCGAACGGCGAATCGCGGGTATCGTGCACGCCGGCGGCGGTGAGGCCGGCGAGCCGCAGGGTCGTGCCGGTGTAATCGATGGTCGACTCGGAGAGGTTGACGTCCTTGAGGGCGTAGCGGTACTTGAGGCGCGTCGCCCTGGTGACGTCGCGGCCGAGCTGGGCGGCGACGCCGACCGTCCGGCCGGTGAAGGCCGGCCGCTCCTCGTCGATCCCGAACGCCGTCCCCTGCAGGTCGTAGCGGCCGCCGAACACCCCCTGTTCGCGGTAGATGAGCGAAGCGCCGGCCTCGATCGAGCTGCCGCGCAGCTGCAGCCCGAGATAGCGCGCCGTCCCGAACAGGTTGTTGTGCGCGATCTCGTACAGGCCGCGCACCTTCTCCTCGCTGTCGTAGCCCAGGCCGAAGGTCTGGCGGATCGGCGCCGCCTCGCGTACGAAGGCGGTCACCGGCCGCTCGATCGGCGCCGCGGTCTCCGCCGGCGCGGTGTCCGTGGCCACCGCCTCCGCAGCCGCGGGCACCGCCGGGGCCGCCGGGGCTGCCTCGGGGATTCTCTCCGGCCGGATCTCGACCGCCCGGAAGACCCCCAGGCGATAGAGGTTGGTCTGGGTCTTCAGGAGATCGGCGCGGCTGAGCGGATCGTACGGATCGATGCGCAGGGCCCGGCGGATCGACGCGTCGTTGGTGATGAGATTACCGGCGATGGCGATCGGCCCGATGGTCTGCCGGCGGCCCTCGTCGATGGTGAACACGATGTCGTCCTCCTCGGCCTCGGTCGCTTCGCCGCCGGCCGCGGCGCCCGTCAGGTCACCCGCCACCCCGCCCCCCGGCGCCTCGGTCGAGGCGTGCGCCGTCATCGGCAGTGCCGCCCAGCGCACCCGGGCCTCGGGCCAGCCGGCATCGTCGTACGTCCGGCGGATACGCGCCGCCGCCTCCTCGACCGAGGCGCTCGTGAACGGCGCCCCTTCCGGCAGCGCCGCGGCGGCGGCCAGCCGCTCCGCCGGCATCGCCGTGGCCCCCTCGAATTTCAGGTCCGCGATCGACACGCGCGGCCCTTCGTGAACCACGAAGGTGACCACCGCCTGCTTCCCCGATGCGTCGAGATCGACGCGCGGCGGATCGGCCACGGCGCGCGGAAAGCCGCGCCCGAGAAGGAACGTCCCGATCGCGCCCACGTCGGCGCGCAGGCGGTCGCCGCGCACGATGCCGCGGCGCCAGGCCGAGTCGGTGCGGGTCGTCAGCAGGGCTTCGAGCTCGGACGCCGCGACCTGATGGGTTCCCTCGACCCGCACTTCGATTGCACGCGTCCGCGGCCCAGGCGTCACGGTGAAGACGGCGAGCCGCTCGCCGCCCGGGGCGACCGAGGTTGCCGCCGTCACCGTCGCCCGCTGCCGACCGCGGTCACGGACGATCTCCTCGAGACGCGTCCGCGACGCCTCAAGGGTGTCCTCGAGAAACAGCGACTGCTGCCACAGCGGCTCGATCGCGTCGCGGAGATCGCCCTTGCGGCGGACGCCCTCGATCTCGAGACGCATGCGCGGGCCGGCGCGGGCGCCGACGGTGAGATCCACCAGGCCGTCGCCGGCGGGGGCCTCGTCCACCTCGACCTCGGCCGACAGGTACCCCTCGCGGCGGTACAACGCCAGCAGACGCTCGAGACGATCGCTCAGCTTCGCCCGATCGCGCCGGCCGCCGGTCTCAAGCCGCAGCGCGCGGAGGATGCGCTTCTCCTCGAGCACCGGCTCGCCCACGACCTCGATGTTGCGGATGCGCGGCTTGACGATCTCGATATCCTCCGGCGCCTCGCCCGGCAGCGACGGCGATCGCCCCGGCAGGGTGTAGCGGAGATCGCCGCCGATCGAGCCGTCGGTGTCCCGCAGACTCGTGAGCCCGACGTTGCGCGCCAGCATGTAGTCGAGCTGGTAGCTCGCCCCGGCGCTGCCGCCCAGCATGTCGGAGTAGGTGACTCTCAAATCCGGTGTGATCTGCTTGGCGAGCGTCACCCGCGTCGCCGACTCCTCCTGGGCGACGACACTCAGCGGGTCGATGGCGATCATGTCGGGCGCCACCTTGCCGAGGAACCTGCTGCTCATCTGCTGGGTGAACGTGCCGGCGAGGTAGGCCGAGACGTTGTCGGCGGTGAAGGCGCTGGCGCCGAAGCCGAACGTCGACGGCGGCTGGCCGGTGATCAGCAGCGCGACGATGTCGGCCTCGGGCAGCGACGGGTTCGAGGACAGCTCGTAGCGGAAATCGTCGGCGGTTCCCTCCACGCGCAACGTCACCGAGTACTCGCCGACCGTGGTCTCGGCGATCAGGTTGAAGTAGGGGTTGATGATCTCGGGATCGTTGAAGTCGATGGTGCCGCTGATCACGCGGTAGCGCACGCGGTTGAAGTCGATCGTGCTGCCGTCGAGGGCGGTGATGCGGCCGGCGACCGACGGGCGGCCGGCGGTGCCGGTGACTTTCAGGTCGACCTGCCCCTCGATGCGTCCGAAGTCGTTGCGCACCCAGATCTGCTCGGCGGCGCGCAGCGTGAGGTCGAGCCGCAGCGAGGCGAGCGGCTCGGCCGGCTGCGTGAGACCGAACAACGACACACCCCGGCCGCGCAGGATCGACGACTCAATCCGGAAGTCGCGATCGTAGACGCCGCGCACGAAGTTGACGGCGCCCGACAGCTCGGCGCCGGTCGGGTCGTACACCAGCCGGAGCTCCGGATCGGAAAGCGACCGCAGCCCCGGGGGAAACATCGCCCGCACACCCTTCCCCTTGAGCGTGATGTCGGCGGCCAGGATGGCGGCGAGACCCCGGGTGACCCCCGACTTGCCGATGAGCGCCTCGCCCGTCCCCTCGACGAGCCCGCCGCCGGCCTTGAAGCGCAGACTCTCGATGCGCGCGGTGATGCCGTCGAAGGTGATCGCCTCGTCGACGTCGTCGATCGGGAACGGCAGGTCGCCGTAGCGGATGTGCGGCGCCCGCATCGACAGCGTGCCGCGGAACGCCGGGTCGCGGCGCAGCCCCGAGACCGCCAGCGCGATGTCGCCGCGCCCCTCCGCCTGCAGGCCGCGGACGAACGAGCGCAGCAGCGCGAGGTCGAACTGGCCGCGCGCGTCGAGGTGCACCGTCCCGAGCGGATCGAGATCGAGACCGGCCTCGAGCTCGATCCGGGTTCCGGGTCCCGCGAGGAGCGCCGGCTGCACCTCGAGCCGGCCGGCCGCGAGGGTCGCTTCGACCGGATGCTCGTTCATGACGCCGGCGGCGCCGACCGCGAGTCCGGCCTGCGTCAGCGTGATCGTCCCCTCGATGGCGCGCGGCCGCGCGCCGGGGCCGGTGAGTCGCGCCCGGCCACCCAGTGAGAGCACCACCTCGTCGGGGATGCCCTCCGCCAGCTCGCCGCCGCGCAGACTCATGTCGCCGGCCTCGACGAGCAGGTCGACGGGCCAGTCGCCGCCCACACCCATCGTTCCCGTGGCCGTGAGCGATCGCGCCGCGGCGGCGGCGCGCACCGTGGCGGTGGAGCGGGGGTCGCCCGGGGCGAGATCGGCTTCGACCGTGACATCGCCGGCGGCGAGATCGTGCAGGCGCATGTCGTGCCCGTCGATGCGCACGCTTCCTCCGGGGGCGGCGAGGGCGCCCTCGAGATTCGCGGTGCCGGAGACCTTCCCGGTGATCGGCGTCCCGCCGAGGATTGCCGCCAGGCGCGCGAGATCGATCTCGCGGGCGTCGATGGCAAGACCCGGCGACGTCGTCCCCGGACGGAGCGCCAGGCCGCCGTCGCACCGCACCGTGCCCTCCCCGAGGCGGACGCGCAGGTCGCGCGCCCCGAGGACGCCGTCGCCCAGGGTCATGCCGCCCGCGACACTGTCGAGCGTGACGCCGGCGATGCCGACAGCAGCGCCGGCGATGGTCGCGTCGACCCCGGGGTCGGCGAAGGCGCCGGTCACCGCGGCCCTGCCCGACACGGTGCCGCTGGTCTCGAAACCAAGCCCCGCGAGCGCCAGGAGGAGCGGCGCGGCAACGTCGTGGAATTCACCCCGCAGATCGAGACGGCCGGCGCCCCGGAAGTCGACGCCCCCGGCGATCGCCGCCGACCCGCCACCGGGGGTCCTCAGGGTGAGCCGATCGATCGTCAACCGCTCGCCGCCGTAGTGCACCTCGGCGTCGAGATCGCCGATCGCCGTACCGTGCCACTTGAGATCGCGCCCCCGCACGTCTCCGTCAAATCGCAGACCCTGGCGATCCATGCGCAGGTCGCCGTCCCATTCCCAGCGGCCGCCGAGGGTGGCGGCGATGGCGTCGAGCGGATTCGCCGGCGGTGCCGCCTGGCGCGTCACCAGGCGCACCGGCAGCAGCGGCCCCGGGGGAGGCGGCAGAAGCGCCGCCCGCGCCCCGCCGGCGGGACGCGGCGCGAACAGCGGCAGCAGGTCACCGAGCGCGCCGGTGCCGCCGCGCAGTCGCAGCGCCAGGCCCGAGGCGGGGTCGAACCGGCCGTCGAAGCGCGCCTCGACCGAACCGGCGGCGAGATGACCGGCCGACAGGATGAGGCTGGTTCCCTGCGTCTCGATGCGCACCTCGGCGGCGACCGGCCGCGGTGGTTCGCCTCTGCCATGCATCGTGCCGTCGAGCGCCAGATCGCCGCCGCCGGCGAGCGACGGCGGGCCGCGCTGGTCCATGGTGTGCCGGCCGCGGTAATTGACCCGGCCGGCGATCGCCGGGCCGGGCCAGTCGGCGAGGGTCAGGAGCGCGGCGGCATCGAGCCCCGCGGCATCGACCTGCGCCTCGAGGGTGTAGCCGCCCGCACGCGGTCGCGCCGCCAGCGCGCCCCGCACATCGCCGCCCAGCACGCGCGCCCGCACCTCGTCGAGTCGCAGTGTCCCGTCCCACGACAACCGCGACCGCACGCCGGCGGCCTCGACCCCGAACAGTCGGGCGATGGGGGCCTCGAGCGATCCTTCGGCGCGCGCCTGCCCCGCCTCGACCGTGCCGCGCACGTGCGTCTCCACCCGGCCGCCGGGGTCGGCCCCCACGGGCAGGAACGGCGCCAGCCGCACCAGGTCGAGCCCGAGGGTGATCGCACCGGAACCGCGCGCCAGGCTGGCGATCGGCGCCGTCGCGGCGGGTGCCGCCCCGGCGGCCTCGGTCCCGGCGGGCCACGCCACGTCCGGCAGGTCGACCTCCGCGCGCCCTGCCATGTCGATCCCTTCGCCATGCAGGACGACCGGGTCGAGCCGCAGATGCCGCGGCGACCAGGCGAACCCGGCCTGACCCGAAAGCCCCTCGATGACGGCGCTCGGTGTCGACAGCCGGCCCTGCGCGCACACCAGCCGCCCGGCGACCGGCGACTCCCCTTCCGGGCCGGCGTCGAGGCCCAGTCCTTCGCAGGCGAACTCGAAACCGGGGGCGTTGAGGTCGACCCCACCGCCTCTCACCCGAAGGATCGATCCGCGCGGCCAGACGGCCCGCTGATCGGCCCCGGCGACGCGCCCGCCGGCGGGCGCTGCCGCCGGTCGGCCGAGATCGATCGACAGGCGCGGCCCCTCGACAAGCACCTCGATCGGATGCCGGCCCCAGCGCACGAGCGCCAGGGGCGACGCGCGCAGCGTCATCCTCGCGGCCTGCGCACCCCGGGCGAGACCATATGGCCCCGCGCCCTCGAGCTTCAGATCACGGAAGACGATGACGACAGGATAGAGATTCTCAACGGTGACCTCGCCGGCGCGCAGGACGGCCCCCGGGGCGGGCGACGCGCCGGTCTCGATCTCGTGGCGGGCGCGGGCGGCGATCAGGCGGGTGGCGATCGGGCGGAACGCAACACCGGCCGCCCCCAGGAGGATGACCGCCGCACCCAGGATCAGAAGTCGCCGTCGGCTCAGCGTCCGTGTGCCTTCCACAGCGCGATGAAGGCCGTGACCGCCGCCACCCGGCGGCGCACGAAGAGAATCATGATGAGTTCATACGCCGACCAGGCGAAGTAGACCAGAGTGACAGAAGTGTGCAGGCCGGGGACCAGGAACTGACTGCCCCAGAGGATGAAGATCCCGGCCGCCTCGGCGATGTGGAACGACATGTTCGACAACAGCAGCATCCCGAGGAGCGACTGCGCGATGGTCAACAGGATTTCCTTGCGCTGCTGGTCGTCGAACGGGACGAACATCACGTGCCCCTGGCTCAGGCTGTAGACCGCCGGGATCATCGCCGCCAGCATGGTCCACTGGTTGATGTTCGCCGAGACCATGTTCATCAGCGCCATCGACGCCTTGCCCCGCTGCCGCGCCCAGTACATGGCGCTGAGCTTCTCGGGGAACTCCGACAGGAAAGGCGCCACCCACTGGATGAACAGGTACTCCGACACCCCGAAGTAGACCGCGAACTTCAGCATGCTCTGCAGGAACGGGTGCGCCGAAAAATAGAGCAGCAGACCGCCGCCGACGAACAGGCCGACGATCACGGCGATCTGCGGCTTCTTCGGCAGACGCATGATACTGCGCGGGATCGCTTCGAGATCCTCGACATGCTCGACGTCGCGCGGCGGCACCTTCTGGAGCAGCTTGAGGTAGGTGACGTAGATCGCCAGCAGGACGACGGCGTCGACCAGCGTCAGTGTCGCCTTGGCATAGATGACGAAGAAGTACGCGATCGGCATGCCGAGCGACAGGACCTCGATGCAGTTCTCGTCGTCGAGGTGGATGCGTCGCAGGAGCGTGCCCTCGCGCCGCCATGTCCCCCAGGCCGCCACGCCGAAGATCAGCGGCCAGCCGAGGCCGACGAGCAGCCTCAACGAGCCGGTGAAGTTGGCGGTCATGAAATGCACCTTGCCCGACCAGGCGATCACCGCCTCGACCGCGAACTCCGGGAGGGCCTGCAGCCACGCCAGTATCGCCAGCGCCAGGCCGCGCGACACCCAGAACTGGGCGCACTCGGCTCCCCAGGCAATGAGGAACGCCGAGAAGACGACCGAGGGGAATGGCCACAGTCCCTTGAGGAGGGCGAGACCGCCGATGGCGCCGGCTCCGGCGCCTGCCCCCGCGCCAGCGCCAGGGCCCGACGTGGCGGCGGCCTGATCGGCGACCGGGGCGGCCGCGCTCAGCGACCACAAGGCTCGGCGGGCGCGTGCCGACGCCCTGAATCGCGGCATGGTCATAAGCCGGCGATCTTAGGCGGCGGCCGGAGGCGTGTCAACGCGGCCGCGGGCGCGGCGATTCCGGTGGCTGCGGGGTCGGGCGCGGCGGCTCGGGGCGCGGCTGCAGGCCGTGTCCCTGGATCGGGCGGCCGTCGGGGGTGAGCGCTTCGCCGGCGGAGACCAGCACCGTGTATCCCCCGGGCAGCACGCGCGAGTTCTGGAACAGCCCCTTGCCGTAGGTTGGCTCACCGACGAGGGTGGCGCGGCCGGCGGCATCGAGGCTGCCGGCGAGCCGCTCGGCGGCGCTGCCGGTCTGGCCGTCGACCAGCACGGTGACAGGGCGGTTCGTGATCGCCCCCTCGCCGCCGGTGATGCGCGGCACAGCACCTCCGGGCGTGACGTCGACGCCGGTCTCCTTGCCGGGGCCTATCAGCATGTCGGCGACGGCGTCGGCCGATCGCGCCAGACCGCCGGGGTTGCCGCGCAGGTCGAGGATGATCCCCTCCTTCTCGCGCATCGCCATGAGGGCGCGGCGCACCTCGGCGACCGCGTTCGGGTCGGTGAGATTGGTGATCTGCAGATAGCCCATGTTCCCCGGCAGGTCGTCCGTCACGACCGTGCGGCCGTGCGGTCGCTGCCGCCCGAGGCGATCGGGCCCGGCGGGGCCGCCGTGACGCGTCAGGAAGACCGCCGCGGTTTCCTCGGGGTCGCGCAGCCGGGTGTAGGTGTCGTCGAGCGACGCGAGCATCGCGGCGATGGCGCGGTGCGCGTCGACCGGCGTCGCCAGGCGCCCCTGGTAACGGCCGCGCCAGGCGTCCCAGTCCTGTCCCTTGAAGCGGCGATCGCGGTACGTGTCGCGCGCGAACGACCAGGCCTCGAGGTAGTCGAGGTCCGGGAACTCGGGCAGGTTGCCGGCGAGCGCCCGGCGGGCCTCGATGCTGCGGCCCAGACCCGCGAGGACGAGCGGGTACTGGCCGCGCGCCAGGTGGAAGTTGTCGGCCGGGTCGGCGACGAGCGCCGCGGCGTAGGCGCGCGCCGCCCCCTCGAGATCGCCCTGCTCGGCGCGCGCCGCTCCCGCGAGCGACAGCAGCTCGGCCGATCGGGGATGAGTTTCGAGGCCGCGATGCGCCACTTCTTCGGCGGCGGCGGCGCGCCCGCCGCGCAGGAGCATCAGCGCCAGGTCGACGCTCGCGGCAGCGAGCCCCGGATCGGCGGCGACGGCGCGCCGCAGGGCCGCGAGTCCGGGGCCGGGATCGGGAGGTGCGCCGGATTCGGGAGCGGCGCCGAGCAGCGCCTCGGCAAGGGCCGATTGCACGAGCGTGGCGGCCGGCGCCAGTCGCGCGGCCCGCCGCGCCAGATCGGCCATCTCCGGGTCGCGGCCGGCGAGAGCGGCGCAACGCGCCAGGAGGAGCAGAGGCATCGGATCGTCGGGCGCGGCGGCCGCCGCAGCCTGCGCCCGCGCCGCGATCGCCGCCAGCAGGGCGGGGCGACGCGCCAGGATGTCCTGCGCCACGTCGAGCGTCCACGGGTCGGTCGGGTCGGCGGCGAGGGCCGCGCCGAGGGCCGCCGCCGTCCCGTCCCAGTCGCCGGCGTCGGCGAGCAGCAACGCCCGCCGACGGGCGGCCGCGATCGTCGACCCGGTCGCGGCGGCGAGAGCGCGGGCGCGCGCCGCGTCGCCGGCGCCGGCGACGAAGAGGGCCAGGCCTCGGGCGCCGTAGATGTCGTCCGGCCGCCGCGCCACCAGCATGGCCCACGCGGCCTCCTCGGCCTTCGGGTCGCCGGCGCGCCGCGCCAGCGCCGCCAGGTGGTAGAGCGCGAGACCATCGTCGGGCGCTTTGCTCAGCACCTTGCGGAACTCGGCCGCGGCCGGACGGTCCTCCCCCAGGGCGAACAGCGCCAGCGCCAGGCCGCGGCGCGCCGCGATGCCGGCCGGGTCGAGCCGCAGGGTCGCGCGCCACGACTCGGCGGCGCCGGGCTCGTCGCCGATCACCGCCAGCAGACGCGCCTGCTCGGCCAGGAGGGCCGCGCGGTCGGCGCCGCCGCGCCCGGCCACCGCCAGGGTCGCGCGCAGCGCCGCGAGCGCGGCGCGCACCTCGCGCAACTCCTCCCGGCGCAGCGTCGCCGCGCCGTCGTCGGGGCGCGCCTCGATGCAGCGCCCCCAGAGGTCGATCGCGGCGTCCAGATCGCCGCGATCCTCAGCCAGGCGGGCCTGGCCGGCGTACGCCGCGGGCCGCGTCGGATCGACAGCGAGCGCCTGGGCGAAGAACACCGCCGCCTCGGTCGCCCGCCCTTCGTGCCGCCGTGTCTCACCCATCGAGATCAGCAGATCGGCGCGGTTGCGGCCGGTGACGCGCGCCAGCGCCGGCTCGACCACCGCCACCGCTTCGTCGTACTGGTATCGGGCCCGGAGGATCAGCGCCTGGCCGGTGTACCCCCCCGGGCGCGCCGGGTCGATGCGCACCGCCTGGACGTACGACGCGGCTGCCTCGTCGGCGCGCCCCATCCGCCGCAGCGTGTCGCCGACGAGGATGCGGAGCTCATAACGCTCGGGGTCGAGACCGGCGGCGGCGCGGTAGGCATCGAGCGCCTCGGGCAATCGCCCCGCCTGGCGGGCCTCGTTGCCGCGCCGCACCCAGTCGAGGGCGACGGCGTCCGTGGCCTGCTTCTCGGTGGTTTCGGCGCGTCCGGGAGCGATCCCGGCGCCCAGCACGAGGAGGACGACGGCAACACGGAAGCCCTGCGGGGTGCGCGACACGGAGCGATGAAGGTACGGCGACGGGGCGGCGAAGTCAACGACGGGGGCGGCGGCCGGCGGAGTCGGGGCCGTGGTGCGGCGCGGCGCGGCTCAGGCGGCGCGGGTGCGGGCGGTCTGGTCCACCAGGGCCAGGACCGACTCGAGCTTGAACGGCTTGCTGAGATAGGAGCAGCCGCTCCCCTGCAGGAAGCCCTGCGTGTCGGGGTTGACGACGTCGCCGGTCGTGAAGATGAAGCGCCCGTGCATGTCCGGGTGCTGCCGGCAGACCTCCTCATACAGACCCTGGCCGTCGAGCCCGGGCATCTTGAGGTCGCTCAGGATCATGTCGTACGGCTTCGCGATCGCCATGCGCAGCGCGACCCGGCCGTCGCGCGCATGCTCGACGTCGTGCCCCACGCTCTTCAGGAGATCGCTCAGCAGCTCGGTCAGCACCGGCTCGTCGTCGACCACGAGGATGCGCAGCGGCGCGGACCGGGCGGCGCGCGCCAGGACCGCAGCCTCGGGGCGCGGCGCCGGCGCCTGCAGGCACGCGACCAGCGGCAGCTCGAACGTGAAGCGGGAGCCCTCGCCGACCGTGCTCTCCACGGCCATCGTTCCCTGGTGGTCCTTGATGATCCCGAGCGACACGCTCAGACCGAGCCCGGTCCCCTTGCCGGCTTCCTTCGTGGTGAAGAACGGCTCGAACAGGCGGTGGATACGATCCTGCGGGATGCCGTTGCCGGTGTCGGCGATCGACGCCCGCAACCGGCCGTCGTGCATCCCGGTCGTGACGGTGAGGCGGCGCGGTCGCGGACCGTTCGCCATCATCGCCTGGTGGGCGTTGTTCACCAGGTTGAGAACCACCTGCTGGACCTGGTGCGTGTCGAGCATCGTCGCCGGCAACGCCGGGTCGTAGCACCTTTCAATGGCGATGTCGTCCACCTGCATCTGGTAGACGCGCAGGTCGAGGACCGTCTCGATCACGTCGTTCAGGCTCTGTGGCGTCTTCTCGGGCTTGTGGCGCCGCGCGAACGATAACAAGTTTTGGACGATCTTCTGACAGCGGACGGCTTCGTTGTAGATGCGCTCGAGGTGCAGCTTGGCCTTGGGGTTGGTCTCGCTCGCCTGCAGCAGCTGGGTGAAACCCATCACCCCGGACAGCGGGTTGTTGAGCTCGTGGGCGACGCCGGAGATCAGCTGGCCGATGGCGGAGAGCTTGTCGGCCTGCATCAGCTGCTCCTGGGCGTGGCGCAGGCGCATCTCGGTGTTGCGGGCGAAATGATCGAGGCGCTTGCGCTCGAGGAGGCGGGCCATCGGACCGGCGAACAACTCGAGCGCGGCCACCATCGCCGGTTCGCGCGTGGCGCGGTCACGGCCGTCCTCGATCACCAGGCTGCCGAGAAACTGGCCGCCGGCGCCGCGGAACGGGACCACCAGGATCTCCTCGGCCGCCGTCGCGGCGCTCGCGGTCTGGGCCGTCGCCGCGCGCAGGCCGGCGCGGCCCCGGCATGCGGCGATCGGTACCGCGAAGGCGGCGACACGGTGCTTGTCGGAGAACCACGCGTCGCGCTCGGCGGCCGTGGGACGGTGGGCGTGGAAGTGGTCGATGTCGGCATTGTTGAGCCCGGCGAAGAACCACTGCTGGTCGCGCCCCTGCGCGTCGGTGACGGTCAGAATCGCCCGGCGAGCACCGTAGTGCTGCCGCAGGGCCGAGAGGAACAACGCCGCGGCGGCGTGGAGGTCGGCCTCGCGCTCGAGGCGGGCCGCCGTCATGGCCGAGGCCAGGAGCAGCCGATCGCGCGCCGCCGGGTCGCCGGCGGGCGGATGCGGACCAGTCGTGGCCGGTTCGGGGACGGACATGGCTCCTTTCGCGACCGGGCCCCCGGGGGAGGGTGGCCCTGCCGGCACATGGCAACGGCGGCAATATAAATATGAAAGGGAGCCGAATCAAGAATATGGAATCAAGTCAGGGCGGAAAAGCGTCCAACCGCGCCGGCGCGGCGGTCGGATTTCGATCTTGTAACGGGTGCCGGGTGCCTGGGGACGGAGGGCCGGGCGGGCCGGCCACGCGTCAGGGCTTCTTCGCGAGCGGCTTCTTGAGTCCCTCGGCAAGCAGATCGCGTGTCGCCTGATCGGTGAGCAGCGTGTCAATCATCATGCTGCGGCCGGTGGGGTCGGCCAGCAGGTGGTCGATCATGGGCTGGCGCTGGCCGCCATCGGCCATCAGCTTCTCGATGACGAACGTCTTGACCTTCGTGTCGCCCATGAGGGTCTCGGCAAGCTCCATTTTGGAGTCTTCGCCGGTCGTCAGCCGGTTCATGACGTTCTGCTTGGCGACGCTCTCCTCCAACAGCCGGGTGATGATCTCATCGCGGGTGCTGGGATTCATCACCATCTCGTCGGTGTCCATCTTGCAGGCGGACAGGGTGGCGAGGGCCGCCACGCCCGCCAACAGCGCCAACAGGCTGCGGAACGATCTCATCGGGCTGTCTCCTCGGCGGTCGTGCGCCGCCATCACGCCTGGGTCGGTGCGGCCGGGGTCCCCTCCGCCCCTGCCTTCGCCCGCTTCTGGGCCTTCGCTTCGACGGCGGCCGCGGTGCGCCGCGCCCGCTGCAGGCGCTTGAGGCGCTTACGCGTCTGCCGCTGGCGCAGCGTGGTCATCGCGGCCCCCTTGGAGGCCACCTTCTTCTTGAGCACGTCAATCTTCGTCTTCAACTGGCCTGCAGTGGCCATTCTTCACCTCCTGAATACACTCGTCCGGAAGGCCCGGAATGGTAGTCGGGCCGGCCATCCACGTCAAGGACTTCCGGATCGCCGTGCTAGACTCGCCCCGTGGAGCGTATCCTCCTGTTCGACATCGACGGCACCCTTCTGTCGATGGGCGGAGCGGCCCGCGACGCCTTCACGCAGGCCCTTTCCGAGGCTTCGGGGCGCGCGGTCCGCGCGGAGGGGACCTCGTTCGTCGGCAAGACCGACCCGCAGATCGCCCGCGAGCTGCTCACTGGGCACGGCGTCGATGGCGCCAGCCTCGAGCCCGCCATCCGCGAGACCATCCGCCTCTACCTGGGCTATTTCGAGCGTGACCTGCCGGCGGCGCGCGCGGCGCGGCTGCTGCCGGGTGTCGCCGCCCTGCTCGATGCGCTGGCAGGGCGGCCCGGTATGCGGATCGCCCTTCTGACCGGCAACGTCGAGGCCGGGGCGCGGCTCAAACTGGGGCACTTCGGCATCGAAGGGCGCTTCGATTTCGAACTGAGCGCCTTCGGCAGCGACGACGCCGACCGCTACCGCCTGCCGGCGATCGCCCTCGACAAGGCACGCCGGCGAATCGCCCCCTCGGTCGACGGCCGACAGCTGGTGATCATCGGCGACAGCGAGCACGACGTCCTGTGCGGCCGCTCGGTGGGGGCGCGCGCGGTGGCGGTGGCGACCGGGTGGACGCCGGCCGAGGTCCTGCGCGCTCTCGGCCCCGATCACCTGCTGGCGGACTTCTCCGATACGGATGCGGTTGTCGCCGTCCTCGGCGGGGAGCCGTCGTGAAGCGCCCCCTGCGGCCGATCGACCGGCTGGTGAAAATCCCGCTAGGATTGATCTGGTTCGGCGTGCTGGCGATCCTGGCGATCCCGGTGCTGCTCTACATGACCGGGCTGCACTACGTCGTCGGCCGGGTGCGCGCGCTGCGGTCGGGCGGCGGGCCGGACCAGGGCGGGTCGCGCACCGAAGCGGTGTGACGACCGACGGGGGGGAGCCGGCCCTCCCGCCTCAGGCGTGGCGCAGCTGGCGGAGGATTTCGCGCAGGCTCGGGCGCTTGCCGTACATCAGCAGGCCGAGCCGCATCAGCGCCCCGGAGACCCGGATCGCGACAAAGACGCCCGCCGCCAGGAGAACCGCCGCGACGAGGACGTCCCACCACGGCACCTGACCGGTGCCGAGCCGCAGCATCATCGTGATCGGCGCGGTGAGCGGGAACCATCCGAGAACGCGCGCCATGGTGCCGTTCGGCGCGTCGAGGATCCCCATCCAGGTGAACAGCGGCGGCATGATGGTGATGGTCGACCAGATCGCCGCCAGCTGCTGGCTTTCGCGCGCGTTCGAGCCCAGCGCGGCCGTGCCGGTCATGAGGCTGCCGAGCATCAGGAAGCCGAGCACGAAGAACACCAGGCACCCGGTGAACAGCTTGAAATCGAGGACCGCCAGCGCCGTCGCGGCGAGCAGGCTGGTCGCCATGCTCGCCACCGAGAGCCAGACCACGAGCTGCAGCAGTCCGGCCGCCCCGAGACCGAGGAGCTTGCCGAACAGCAGCTGATCGGGCCGGACCGACGACAGGATCACCTCGATGACGCGGTTCTCCTTCTCCTCGGCGACACCCTGCAGGAGGTAGCCGGCGCTCACCATCACCGACATCAGGAAGAGGATCGCGAAAACGCCGGGGATGGCGACGCGCGCGATCCGCCCCGCGACGTCGAGCGGCTCGAGGGTCCCGTCGTCCTTCATGGTGAACGTCCGCGAGGCGGAGCCCAGGATCGGCTGCTCGATGCGGGGGCGCAGCTCGGCGGGCACGCTGCCCGCCATGAGCGAACGCCCCAGCAGCTTCTCGAGCGACTCGCGGGCGCGCGCCCGGCCGAATCCGAACGAGGCGTCGGACCGCTGGTACGTCTCGATCCCGCCGGTCTTCAGGTAATCAACCGGGATCAGGTAGACCTTGTCGACCTGGCGCGATCGCAGCGCCTCGAGCGCCTGGTCGCGCGCCGGGAAGACCACCAGCCGCGCCGACCCGGCGGTCTGCTCGAGCATCGCCACGGCCGTCTTGCCCGAGGCGGTTCCACCGAGACGTTTCGTGAGCTCGCGCATCGGCTGATCGCTCCCTTCGGTCCCGAGCGCCGCGATCTCCTCCACATGGACGACACCGGCCTCGTCCACGAGCGCCGATTCCTTCTTCTGGGCGCCGCTCTGGGCCATGAAGATCGCCGGCACGAGCGCCACGAGGCCGAGGTACATCGACACGAAGAACGGCATCCCGAAGGTGACGATGAGATACGACCGCCGCTTGACGGTCGACAGGAACTCGCGCTGGACGACGACCGCGACCTTGCTCACGAGCGACTCCCGTCGTCCGCGGCCTCACGGGGCATCGCCCCGCCCGCCGCCGCATCTCCGGCCTCGACAGTGCGGACGAAGATCTCCTCGACCGGGGTGCGCATCACCTCGAAGTGCTCGACCGGGATTCCCTGCCGCACCAGCAGGTCCATGAGGTCGCGCGGCCGCGCCCCCGGCTTCAGGAAGACGCGGCTGAGACCGCCGTGCCGCTCGACCCGGTCGACCACGGCGAACGATCCCAGCGCGCCGTCCGCGTCGACGAGTACCGAGGCCTCGCCCTGGCTGCGGCGGATCTCCTCGAGATTCCCGTACAGGACCAGCCGGCCGTGGTGGATCATCGCCACCCGGTCGCACAGCGCCTCGACCAGCGGCATCTGGTGGGTCGAGAGAATCACGATGCCGCCGGCGCGGCTGCGCTCTCTCAGGACATCCTTGACGAACACGGTGTTGATGGGGTCGAGACCGGAGAACGGCTCGTCCATCACCACGATCGACGGGTCGTGCAGCAGGGTGCCGGCGATCTGCACCTTCTGCTGCTGGCCCTTGGACATCTGGTCGACGCGGCGCCCGGCCATCTCGCCGAGGCCGAACGCCTCGAGCCAGCGCATCGCGCTCGCCCGCGCCGCGGCCCGCGCCAGTCCCTTGAGCATGCCGAAGTAGACCAGGACATCGAGCACCTTCTCCTTGCGGTACAGGCCGCGTTCCTCGGGCAGGTAGCCGATGCGGTCCCGCTCGCGCGCGCCGATCGGCCGGCCGTCGAGCAGGATCGCGCCGGTGTCGGGGGCGATGATGTCCATGAGCATGCGGATGATGGTCGATTTCCCGGCGCCGTTCGGACCGAGCATGCCGAAGACCTCGCCCGAATGCACCTCGAACGACACGTCGTCCGCGGCCACGGTCGTGGCGTAGGTCTTGCGCAGGTGGGAGAAGGTCAGAGTCGGCATGGCGGCGGCGCATTATAGCCACCACGGGCGTGCGGGCGCCGGTTGCGATTTTCCGACGGCAAATTTACAATAGTGCGGCCCCGGAAACCGCGTTGCTCAATATGAAACAGGCGCCATGCGGCGCCCGCGCCCCCGGGGCCTCAGGGGACGAGGTCATGGAGACGATCACCAGTACGCCCGCCGGCCCGCGGCCGGTGCGCGCGGCCCAGCAGCCGTTCCAGTACCCGCCGAAGCGCGCCTTCGTCGAGCCCGACTGGCGCCGCCTTTCGGGATACCGGGAGGTGACCGCCGCCGAATGGGAGAGCGCCCTCTGGCAGCGCAAGCACACGGTCAAGAACCTGCGCGAGCTTGGGGAGGTCTTCGGCCCGCGGCTCCCCGAATCGCTGCTGCGGGGGATCGAGCGCGATCAGCGGGAGCGCGCCACCATGTCGATCCTGGTGCCGCCGCAGATGCTGAACACGATGAACGAGCAGGACCTCTGGAACGATCCGGTGCGCCGCTACATGCTGCCGGCGTTCGAAGAGCGCGACCCCGAGTGGCCGAGCCACCCGCGGGCGCAGCGCGACTCGCTGCATGAGGCGGAGATGTGGGCGGTCGAGGGCCTCACGCACCGCTACCCGACCAAGGTCCTGGCCGAGGTGCTGTCGACCTGCCCGCAGTACTGCGGCCACTGCACCCGCATGGACCTCGT
>Ga0210377_10000930_pt1 | contig 27573 bp, 30 predicted proteins | sample PLM4_65_b1redo_FD_155480 | JGI IMG/M metagenome (GOLD analysis project Ga0210377, IMG submission 155480) | Groundwater sediment microbial communities from an aquifer in East River, Colorado, USA - PLM4_65_b1 redo | ecosystem: Environmental > Terrestrial > Soil > Riparian zone | place: USA: East...
GTCGGCGGCGCCTGCGTCACCGAGGAGATCGCCCCGGGCTTCCGCGCCTCGACCGCCGCCTACATCGCCAGCATGATGCGCCCCGAGGTGATCCGCGACCTCGGCCTGACCCGCTACGGCCTCGAGATGACGCCGTGCGACCCGCTGCAGTTCATCCCGGCGCGCAATGGCAACGCCCTGTACTACTGGCAGGATGCGCGGCGCACTGCCGCCGGCATCGAGAAGATCTCGGCGCACGACGCGCGGGCGTTCCTCGAGTTCGACAGCGAGATCAAGCGGCTGGCGGCCTACCTCGAGCCGTTCTTCCTCGAACCGCCGCCGCCGATCGACGAAGGGGTGCGAGCGCTCCCCGACCTCGGGCGCATTGCGCTGCGGCTGCGGAAGATAAGCGAAGCCGACATCGGCCGCCTGACCCGCTTCCTCACCGCCAGCGTCATGGATCTGGTCGAGACCCGCTTCGAGCGCCCCGAGGTGAAGAACCTGATCGCCTGCTCGAACGTGCTCGGGGTGCACGGCGGGCCGATGACCCAGGGGAGCGCCTCCGGCCTGGTGTTCCACTCGCTCTCGGGCGGCGACGAGCTGTCGCAGGGGTTCATGGGGCACGTCAAGGGCGGGATGGGAGCCATCACCCAGGCGCTCGCGGCAGCGGTGCGCGCCGCCGGCGGCACGGTGCGCACCGGCGCGCCGGTGACCCGCATCCTGGTCGAGAACGGTCGCGCCGTCGGTGTGGCGCTGGCGAGCGGCGAGGAACTGCGGGCCCGCGTCGTGGCCAGCAACGCCGACCCGAAGCGCACCTTCCTGGGGCTGGTCGACGCCGGCGATCTCGACGATGAGTTCCGCGCCGCGGTGGCGGCGATCAAGATGGCCGGGCCGTGCGCCAAGATCAACTTCGCGCTCAGCGAGGCGCCGGTGGTGCCGCAGATGCCGGCCGACGCGACGCCGTCCATGCTCAGCGACTTCACCATCTGCCCGGGGACCGACTACCACGAGCGCGCCTGGGACGAGGCCAAGCATGGCCGCGCCTCGACGCATCCGTACGTCGACTGCGTCGTGCCGACGCACCTCGACCCCGGGCTGGCCCCGCCCGGGCGCCACGTCCTGACGGCGTTCGTGAACTACGCGCCGTACCGTCTCGCCGAGGGCGACTGGGTGACCGAGCGCGAGCGTCTCGCCGACCGGGTCACTGAGACGATCACCGAGTTCGCGCCCAACTTCAGGCGGTCGGTGCTGGCGCGCGACATCCTGTCGCCGATCGATCTCGAGGAGCGCTTCGGCCTGACCGAGGGGAACATCTTCCACGGCGACCTGAACCTCGGGCAGCTGTTCCTCGGCCGGCCGCTGCCCGGCTGGTCGCGCTACCGCACTCCTGTGCGCGCCCTCTACCTGTGCGGCGCCGGCACCCATCCCGGCGGCGGCGTCACGGGTGCACCCGGCTTCAACGCCGCGCGGCAGATCCTGAAGGACTGCAAGACGAAGCGTCTGCGCTGACCGCGGGGCAGCGATCGCGGCCGGCAGGAGGTGATTCGCATGCACGTCCCGAGTCGAGTACGCCCGCTGTTGCCCGCCCTGGCGGTGGGATGGCTGCTGGTCATGACATCGTCCTGGTCGCAGACGCCACCCGCGGCCCCGGCTCCGGCGACACCGTCGGCCCCGCCCGCCGCCACGGCCCCGCCGGCGCCGGCCGCGCCACCCGCCGCGCCCGCCGCGCCCGCCGCTCCCTCGACCGCTTCCGCCCCCGGCGCGCTGCCACCCGGGTGCGGCACGCCTGAGCATCGCCAGTTCGACTTCTGGGTCGGCGAGTGGGATGTCTTCGCGCCCGACGGCAAGCGCGTGGGCGGGAGCAGCATCCGTCTCATCCTTGGCGGCTGCGTCGTGCTCGAGAACTGGAAGGGCGGCGGCGGGGTCGAAGGGACGAGTTTCAACATCTACGATCGGTCGGATCGTCTCTGGCACCAGTCCTGGGTCGACGGCAGCGGCTCGCGTCTCGAGCTCGCCGGTGGACTGCGCGACCGATCGATGGTCTTGAGCGGTATCACCGCCGGGCCTGCCGGCGCCAAGACGACCGAGCGGATCACCTGGACGCCTCTCGGTGGCGGCAAGGTGCGCCAGCTCTGGGAGCAGTCGAAGGACGGCGGCACGACCTGGACGGTGGCGTTCGACGGGACCTACGTGCGGCGCGCCGGCGCGGGAGCAGGTGCCGGGTCGGGCGGCGCGTCGGGGAGCGGGGCCGCGGCCGGCGGTGACAAACCGGGCGGCCGCTGAGCAGCGCGCGGGGGCGATGCCCCGCGACAATGACCCCAGCGGGGAATGGTGCTGCGGCCACCCTTCAAGGCGCACCGAGCACGCTGACCCTCCTTTCATTGCGGTAGACGACAGTGACGTCCGGGCGGCCGAGTCTCCACGTCAGGTTGATCGGCGCCTCGCCGCGCACCGACATGAGTCCGCCGTGCTCGCCCCGCTGGTGGTGGAAGCGGCAGAGCGTCACCCGGTTGCCGTGCCCGTCCCCTCCACCCCGCGAGCGGTAGACGATGTGGTGGTCTTCGAGGTGCCGGCGCGAGGTGCAACCCGGTGCGGCGCAGCGCCAGCCGTCGCGGACGAAGATCGCGTCGTCGCGGCCGTCGGGGGCGCCGGCATCGTGGTCCCAAGTGCGGGCGAAGTCCTCGAGCAGCGCCAGCAGCCCGACCCACATCGGCAGGCGCCGGCCGCGGATGAACTCGACACGCGCCACGAATTGCGCGGGGGCTGGATCGGAGACGCTCCACGGCTCATCCCATGCGGACGCCGCCGCGGCCCCTTCGAGATCGGCGCGGGCGGATTCGATGGCCGCGACCAGGTCGATGGCGAGATCGCCGGGCAGCCGGAGCTTGAGGAAAACATCCGGCTCGGCAGGAAGGAGCTGGAAGACATCCGGCTCCGGCGCATCGCCTGAGCTCGCGTCGCCTGAGCTCGCGTCGCCCGAGCTCGCTGCCGGCCGCCCGGCGGCACGCCATCCCATCGCGAGGACTCGAGAGATTGTGGCGCCGGCCTCCCTCCGCAGTGATGCGTGCCAGGCACTGTCGTCGAGTGGCCGGGGAGCGGCCGTGACCGGGACGCCGGCGGTCGGCGGGTGGTCGATACGCGGGTTGTCGATACGCGGGTTGTCGGTCCGCGAGTGGTCGATACGCACGCGGTACGGGTCGAGTCGCGCGCGGTAGCGGCCGATCGCCCTGGCCTCCTGACGCAGCCGCTTGACCGTGGCCTCCGTCGCGTGCCGGACCCAGGCCTCCTCGGTGTCGGCGTCGACGGACTCGTTGCCGATGAGCCGATGGATGATGGCCGCCGCGTCGGCGGAGACCTCGCCGCTTGCGCACGCTGCCGCGAGGCGAGGGTGTCCCCGCAGTGCGCGCGTCAGGCGGACCCGCTCCCCGGTGCGGCTGCGCGAGAGCCCCAGGCGTTCCTCGGCGTAGTGACCGACGCTCCCGAACATGAGGGTCGCCCACATGCCCCTCTCGCTCATTTCAGCGAGCAGGGCGCTCAGCCTCGCCTCGAGGTCGTTCTCGAAGTCGATGAGGGCGCGGATCTGGCGGTCGAGCTCCGCACCGTCACCATGACCGGCGGCCCGCTCGATCTCTCCGAAGCGGCGCATGCTGCGGCCGATGCCGGCGAGGATTGCTTCCATGCCTGTGGGCGCAGGTGGCGGGAGTGTCTCCCAAGCCGAGGTCGAACGACGCAGCGCGGCCTCGACCTGGGGCTGATCCCGGCCGTGCAGGAGCGGGGAGACGAAGGACGTCGCGTCCAGGGGGCGCGCGGCGCGCGCTTCGCCGACGAGCGCCTCGACGAAAGACGTGACGGTGGCATCCCTCCCCTCCACGGCGCGGTAGAGATCGAGCGTCTCGTCGAATGCCACCAGGACCGAAAACGGGACCGGCACACTGAAGCGCACCCTGTCATCGTCGGGATCGTCGCCGGCGACCGTGAACGCCGGGGCCCCGTCGCCGCCCGGGTCGGCGTTCGCACGATCGGTCGCCGCATCGGTCGCGGCGCGCGCGCGCCGGAGCGCCGCGCGCAGGTCACGCACGCTCTCCCGGCGGGCGAATTCGATCCAGTCGTCGATCGAATCGGGCGCATCGGCGCGGGCGATCAGGAGGGCTGCGACCCGGCCCAGCGGCCGGCCGCCATCGGCGCCGGTCAGTGCCGCGAGCAGGGCGGGAGAGGCCCCGGCCGCCTCGCCGAGCGCGGCGAGATCGCGGACCCAGCGGCCCGACCGCCCGAAGCGCTCGCGCGCGTGGTCGTCAAGACTGGCGTGACCGAACTCCGTCCAGGAGCGCCGCCGCACGAACGCGCTCGCCGCCCGCGCGAGCGGCGCTGCCAAGCCATCGAGGGCCGACCGCAGGGCGAGGGCCGCGGCGTCGGCGACTGCAGCGTTGGCGGCTGCAGCGCCGGCGGAGCGTGGCGGCTGGGGGCTGAGGACCGGGATTCGCGCCGGAGGGAGCGCGGGCGCAGGTGCTGGCGCGAGCGCAGGTGCTGGCGCAGTCGCGGGCGCCAGCGCAAGTGAAGATGCGGATCGGATCGACTCCGGAGCCACACATTCCAGCCTGGGGGCGGCTGAGAAGCCCGAGCTCGCTGCTGCTGCTCGGGCGTGTGAAGCTACCGAACATCAGGTGTAACTACGGCGATAATATACCTCGATCCGCACCCGATGCAAGAGAAAAGTTTCAGCAAGCGAAAGTTTTCAGCGGGAGGAGCCGGATGGTGCCAGGCCGCGGGCAGGCCGCTGAGTGGCGCGCAGCCGGACGGTACCTTGGCTGGCCGCCCCCGTCACTCGCCGCGCAGCGCGATCATCGGGTCGACGTGCGCGGCGCGGCGCGCCGGGAGCCACGAAGCGACCAGCGCGACCAGCGCCAGGATCGCCGGGATGGCGACGAAGGTCATCGGATCGGCGGCGCCGACGCCGTAGAGCTGGCTGGCGAGGAAGCGCGTCGTCACCAGCGCCGCCACCGCGCCGACGACCAGGCCGATGGCCGCCAGGCGCAACCCCTGCCGCACCACCATCCGCACCACGTCCTCGACGCGCGCGCCGAGCGCCATGCGGATGCCGATCTCGTGCGTCCGCTGGCTGACGGCGTAGGCGATGACGCCGTACAGACCGACCGCCGCCAGCACCAGGGCGACGGCGGCGAAGATCCCCAGCAGCAGGACGGTGAAGCGGCGGCCGACGAGGGTGTCGTCGATCACCTGCTGCATCGTCATCAGCTTGAACACCGGCATGTCGGGGTCGATGCCGCGCACCGCGGCGCGCGCCGCCGTCGCCAGACCGGCGGGGTCGCCTGCCGTCCGCACCACCACGAACATGCTGCGCTGCGGCCGCTGCGCCGCCGGGAGGTAGTACTGGTCCTTCACCCGTCCGTCGAGCCCGTACTTGGCGACGTGGCGGACGACACCGACGATCGTGCGCCACACCGGCGCCTCGGTCGTCCCCTCGCCGTACTTGTTGAGCCGGTGGCCGACGGGATCGTCGCCCTTGAAGAAGTGATCGGCGAGCACCTCGTCAATGATGATCGCCGGTGTCGCCTCGGCGCTGTCGCGGGCCTCGAACAGGCGCCCCTTCACGAGCGCGATCCCCATCGTCTCGAAGTAGCCCGGCGAGACATAGTGCGAGTCGCCGTGCGGCGACGGCTGCCCCTCCTGCGTCGGCCGGTTCTCGATCTGAAACGAGCCGCTCGAGTTGTCGCCGCCCATCGGCAGGTTCGAGATCATCGCCGCCGCCGTTACCCCGGGCAGCGCCTGCAGGCGCGGCTGCAGCGTGTCGAAGAAACCGTTGATCTGCGCCGGCTCGGTGTAGCGCGTCTCGGACAGAAAGACGCGCATCGTCAGCAGGCCGCGGGCGTCGAACCCGGGATTGACGGCGCGCAGCGCGCCCATGCTGCGGATGAGCAGCCCGGCGCCGACGAGCAGCACCATGGCGATCGCCACCTGCGACACCACGAAGACGCCGAGCATCCGGTGCCGCCCGCCCGCGCCCTCGCGGCCGCCCTCCTTGAGCATGCCGGAGAGATTGGGTCGCGCCGCCGCGACCGCCGGGACGAGACCGAACAGCACGCCGGTGACGACCGAAACGCCGAGCGTGAACGCCAGCACCGGACCGTCGAGCCCGACGCTGCGCCCGGCGAGGACCATCTGCAACTGCTGCTCCGGCATGGCCGCCATGAGCGCGTGCAGACCCCAGTAGGCCACGAGCAGTCCGAAGGCGCCGCCGGTCAGGCCGAGCAGGACGCTCTCGGTCAGAAGCTGGCGGACGATCCGCCCGCGTCCCGCGCCGAGCGCGGCGCGCACCGCCATCTCCTTCTGCCGCGCCGTGCCGCGCGCCAGCAGGAGGTTGGCGACGTTGGCGCAGGCAATCAGCAGGAGACAGCCGACCGCGGCCAGGAGGAGGTAGAGAGTCGGCCGGACCTCGCCGGTGACCTCCTCGACCAGCGGGTTCATCAGGATGGTCCAGCCCTCTTCGTAGAACTGGTCCCGCAGCCGCGCCGCCGTCACATCGAGCTCGGCGCGCGCCCGCGCGAAGGTCACACCCGGCTTCAGCCGCGCCACGCAGCCGAGAAACTCGAAGCCGTGGTTCGCCGGTGCCGCCTGTTCGGGGGTGAAGGCGATCGGCTTGAAGAGATCGACCGGGCGGAAGAAGGCGAACCCCGGCGGCAGGACGCCGACCACCGTGTGCGCCTCGCCGTTGATCGAGACCGTCGCGCCGACGATCCCCGGCCTGGCGCCGAAGCTCCGCCGCCACAGGCCATCGGTCAGGATGACGACCCGTTCCGAGCCGGGCCGGTCCTCCTCGGCGAGGAAATCGCGCCCCTGCGCCACCTTCACACCGACCGTCTTCAGGAAGTTGGCCGTGACGCGCGCGCCCTGCACCCGCTCCGGCTCGCCGCTGCCGCTCAGGTTGGAGTTCCAGGGGGTCACCGCCGCGACGCTCGCGAAGGCGTCGACATGGTCCCGGTACTCGATGTAGGACGGCACCGACAGCGTCGCCTGCGGCAGGTTCGACAGCGGATAGGCGTGCCACAGCATCACCAGCCGCTCGGGCGACTCGTACGGCAGCGGCCGCATCAAGATGGTGTTGACGATGCTGAAGATGGCGGTGTTGGCGCCGATGCCGAGCGCCAGCGCCAGCACGGCGACGACCGAGAACCCCGGCCGCGCGAGCAGCGCCCGGGCACCATAGCGCAAGTCCTGAAGCAGGTTGTTCATGCGGGCTCCCCAGGCGGATGAACGCGCGGCCCCTATGCAGGGTTCCCTGCCGCTTTCAGGGCAGCGCTCGGATGCCTCACTTAAGGATACGGATGTGATGGCGCAAAGTAACGAAAAGCGTCACTTTATGCGCATGCAACCGGCGCGACGACCTCCCAACGCCCGACGGTACATTGAGAACCTGGCCGCAGCGGGCCGCCATCGTTTCAGTTCAAAGCCCTCGCGCGGTATGCCGAAGTCACGCGTGCTGATTGCGTGGAAACGCCTGTCGGCGTAGACTTTCGAGCATGAGTCCCAGCCAACTTGAGCAGATCCTGAACCTGAGTGTTGAAGACCGTATTCAACTTGTCGAGGCGATCTGGGACAGCATCGCCGACGACCCAGAGTCGCTCCCGGTCACAGACGCCCAGCGGGCAGAGCTCGACCGGCGGTTGGCCGCCCACCTGCGTGATCCCGGGGCGGGCCGGTCCTGGCCACAGGTCCGCGACGAGCTGAAGCGGAAGAAGTGAACATCCGGCTCAGAGACGCCGCCGAAGCGGACGTCGGCGATGCTCTTGCGTGGTACCGGGAGCGCGGTCATGAGCTTGGTGACCAGTTCGTGCAGGCGCTCGATCAGTGCCTCGAATCCATCCAACGCAATCCGCTCGCGTTCGCCAGGGTCCACGGCGAGATTCGCCGTGCGCTTCTGCGGCGATTCCCGTACTGCGACTTCTATATCATCGCGGCGTCGGAGGTCGTGGTGCTTGCATGCCTTCACGGTCACCGCGACCCCAGGATCTGGCAGGGTCGTCGAGACGCATGACCACCACGTCGAGCCGGCGGGTAGGCTCCGGGGTGGGCCCACCTGGATTCGAACCAGGGACCAACTGATTATGAGTCAGCTGCTCTAACCGTCTGAGCTATGGGCCCGTACCCGGATCTGCAGGCCGGATTATAGGCGCGCTCAGCCGTTGCGGGGTGGCGCCGGGTTGCTCGCCTGCTTCGGGGCGGGCGCCGGCCCGAGCGGGGTCCTCGAGTACATCCCTATCGGGTGACCGGCCGGATCGACGACCAGGCCCACGGCCCCGCCGCCGTCCGGCAGGTCGAAGGGGAATCCGGGGACGACGGTGCCCCCGAGTGCTTTCGCCTTCTCGCAGCCGGCCTTGATGTCGGCGACCTGGATGTAGACGACACCGTTGAAGCCGGAGATGGCGCCCTCAGCGACGCGGATGGTGCCGATCGACGTGCCGCGGGAGACGATCTCCGCCGCCTGGTCGGTGCCCGGGACCGCGGTGAACTCCCACGCGAACAGCTTGCCGTAGAACTCCTTCGAGCGGGCGAGGTCGGTCGTGGTGATGTCGAACCAGGCGACGCGGCCGGGGCCGACGTCCGATTTGAGAGGCTTGGGGGGCGCCGCGAGGAGCTCACCAGCCGCAAGAATCGAGACCACTATCATCGCCACCATCGCGTTTCGCATTGCTGTTCTCCTGAGCGATTCCGCACCGTCGCGTATTGTACAGGCTCGCCCGGGCCATGCAACGTCGCCGCTGGTCAGGGCGAGCTGCTTCAGCAGGCCTGGCTTGCTTACGGCGCGGCGACTGTCGCGGGTTGCACGCGTGCGCCCACGATCAGCAGCCACAGCATGAGCGCCACCTCTCCGAAGAGGACGGGGGTGGCGATTGTGGCGACCATTTTGAGGTGTTGCGGCAACAGCAGCCCCGTCGAGCTGATCGTCACATAGGCCAAGCCGTTGATGAACAGCCAGACGCCCAGGAGACGAGGAAGAAAGCCCGATCGATACACAAGCAATCCGAGGGGAAGGAGCCAAAGCCCCCAGAACATCTCGGAGACGAGAACTCCCTGCCCATCGAAGTTGATGAGCAGGGTGGCCACGGCGTCGCGTTGGGGTTTGTCGAATACAGCCAGGAAATCGGCTCCGCGCAGGAACGTGAGGGTGGCGACTTCGTTCGCTACGCCCAGGAATGCCAGCGGCGCATCGATCAGAATCAGTATCACCATGATGATGGCAAGCTGGGGACCTACCTCCTTGAGCAAGCGGTAGAGAGCCAACACGACCGAGATGAAGATCAACTCACCAACGAGCCCCACTACGATGTAAGCGCGGAACAACGACTCGTGAGCCAGGATGTTACTGGCCGTCGCGGTTGCGTCCCCGGGCACGAACAGCTTGCCGGGCACATAGATGAGGACGAACGGACCAGTGAACACCACCAGCAGGTACAGCAATCCCGCGACTCGTGCTGTCTTCTTGATTGGATGCATCGCTCTAACTCCTTGATTTCTTCGGACGCCGTGTCATGCCAGCTCCGAGACGAAGCCGATGCAAGCGACAACGACCAGCACCAGACCCGTGACTCTGCGCCGTCTCACGAGAGCCTCCGATCGTCGACTCGGGGGTCGGCCCGCGTCACGGTGAGCCCACAACCTCGGGTTGCGCTGTCGGGTCCAGGAGCGCAAGAAGATCTTTCGCCGGACCCTGGACGTTGAACAGGACGCTGTTTTCGGCGAGGTATCGGATCGACTCGCTTCCACGGCTCCGGATGTAGTCCCGATCGCCCGCCACCGTGCGGGCGATTTCGAACAGGTTGTAGAGACCCTTGTTGCGATCTCCATGGCTCGGTCTGCCGATCTGATCGACAAACGCATCGATCAGATGATGTCTCAGGCGCTTCGATTTCACGGTGCCGACGAACTGGATCGTGAAGCGCGAGAGATTGTTCCTGACGCCGCCGTCCGGGTCATCCAGAAGCGCCAGCGCCCGGCGAAGCGTGCGCTGCATGTCTCCGCCGGACCAGTTCAAGAGCTCCGCCGCCCTTTGGCGCCGCTTCGCGTCCTTCTCGTGCCGCAGGACATCGAACAGATTGTCCCTGTATTGCGGAACAAGTTGAACGAGCCGATCCACCAGGGGGCTCAGATCCTCGTTCTTGCCGGTGGCGTTCTCATAGGAGAGGTACCCCTTCTGCCCGCTCTCGTTATAGAAATTACCGGCCATGGATGCTGCCCGCACCTTCGAGTCCAACTCGACGTTAACGCGGACCATTTCGTCGTTGGCGAAGGCGACGCTCCCCAAGGGGGGATCCCTGAACTTCATCACGCCTTCCCGGCCCTTCTCGACGACATCCATGATGAGAAAGGCCTTGCGGCCGTCGAAGACGCGGACCGGGACATCGCCGCACACGACCGCGGCAAAGTCGAACTTGCGTTGCACCTCGGCGCACGCATCCTTCCAGAAGGGCGCGTCGCCCACGTGGTAGACGCCACCCATGGGGATCGGGATGAGCACCTCGACCTCGGAACGCGGCACCGCGTGGTTCCCGAGAATCTCGACGCCCGCCCAGGTCCATGGGGTGTCATCCGCCGCCAGGACAAGCGAGCATCCAAGAACGGCGATCATCAGACTGACCACGAGTCGAATCGTCATCGCTGCCCCCGGCTGTTGCCACAACGAATGGGTGTCACAACCGACCGACCGGCGGCGTTGAAGGCGAGGTTGGCGGCGATCAATCGAAGCCTCATCGACTCACCCTCGGCGACATCACGCCCGTTCGTCAACCCGCGGCATCCGCTGCGGCGGGAAGCGCCACCAGCTCCAGGCTGTCGTCCGGCTGCTCCGCCCGGCGTCGAAGGGCGAGAACGACGAGCAGCACGGTGATCGCTTGCGGCACCGTGCTGGCGACAGCGCGCCACCCGGGATCCATCGGCCAGTCGTTCGGCCAGTACGTGTTGAGAGCGAACCATGCGAACAGCACCGCGGAAGGCGCTTTCATCATCGGAGCGCCGCTTGCGGCCAGGAGCGTAAGCAGCCAGAGAACCGGGATAACAGCGTAGGTCTGGGGAAGGAACGGGCTGCGCAGCGTCGCCAGAATCAGGATCGCCATCCACACCTGCGGCGTCTCCCCGTCGCGCGATGTGCGCCATCCGGCGACCACCGTCGCCACACCGGCGACGATCGTGTACCCCCACCCGACGATCTTCGCCGCGTCGAACGACATTCCCGGAACGCCCAGGAGCTTCAGCTTGAACACGAGCCCGGGGATCGAGAAGTTGATGGCCATCGCGGCGGGGTTGCGGAAGGCGGGGAAGGCCTCGCCACCGAGGAGCCCCGGGAGATGGTCGAGGAAGGCCGCGTACGGCCCCCATCCGAGCGTCAGGTACGTCAGCGCGCTGAACGCAGCCGCGAACGAAGCCGTCCACGCCGCCGCGCGCCACTGGCGTCGCCCGAGTAGATACACGATCAGCAGGCTGGGATAGATCTTGCTCACCGTCGCGAATGCCAGCAGGGCGCCACCGGCCGCCCAGCGGCGGCGCGAGAAGAGCACCATCGCAAGCATCGTCGCCGCGATCACCGCGATCTGCACGTTGCCCTTCTGCAACGTGCTCAGTGTCGTCGGGAGCGCTATCCACAGCAGCGGCGAGAGCAGCAGCGCGCGCGTTCCGACGGCCGGGCCCAGGACCTGCGCCACGACCAGGAGGGCGAGCAGCAGGATGCCGCCGTTCAGGGCGAACCACAGCATGCGCAGGTCGACGAAGTCCGGCGTCAATAACCTGAAGGCCAGCGGCAGGAGCAGGAACTGCGGCGGGTACTCGTAGACGTCGATCTTGAACGGGCCGAGCATGCGCGCCTTGCGGAGTCCATTCGGATCGTCGTCGGGCATCGAGTAGAGCGCGTCGTCGTAGACGTTCGGCGTCGAGGACGCGGCCTGCGCGGCGACGAAGTAGGCCGACAGGCAGGAGTGCTCGACCTCCCACTTGCTCGCGGGCATGAATGAGTACCCGACCCGCGACGGATCGACCATGAAGACGGTGAGGCGGGCCAGCAGGACGAGGCCGACCAGCGTCGCCAACCCGGACACGATCATGAGGCGTCGGGAGCATGCCGTCGCGTCGAGCGCCGGGATGCGACCTCTGTGGATCAGCAGGGCGGCGAGGCCGGCGCAGACCGCGGCGATCAGGGCCGCGGCAAGCCACGAGCCCGTCAGGCCTGCGCCCGCCGCGAAGCCGAATGTGCCGGTAGCGATACCCACGGACGTGGCGACGAGTGCGCGCAGCATCTTGACCTGCCTTCCTATGATCCCACCTGGGGTGTTGAGACGTTGTCGCGTATTGTGCCGCGAAAGCACCCCGGGTGGGAATGGCCCGTCAGGTCGACCGCTCGGCCAGCGGGCGCGAGAGCCGGAGGTAGTCGGCGTCGAAGAAGAGTTGCCACCAGACTGCGTTCATTTACAGCCCTCGGCGACCGCGTCCGGCATGTAGGCGGCCAGCATGCCCTGGTCACGCCGCTCGAGCAGCCCGTCCAGGAACGGGAGCCGCTCCTCCGGCAGGGTTTTGGCGAGGACCTCGTACACCTTCAAGGCACCCAGCATGCCGGCGGTCTGCACCGCCACCTGGTCCTTCGCCTTGTCGGGGTGCTCGATCATGAAGGCGCCCCCCGAAAACATCGACTGCGTCAGGACCTGGGGGAAGAACGGATGGTCCTTTTTCGGAAACGGCCCCAAGAGGCTGCACACGGTGAGCGTGATATCCGGCACCCGTGTGTACCAACCGATGAGCCAACTGCGCTTGTCGGGCGCGTCGTCGGCCATCGGATTCGCCTCGAGCTCGCCGGCGAACCGCACGGCCTGCGCCCGATCCTCCGGCGTCGATACCGGGCGCTGCGCTTCGACAGGCTGCCCGGGGCCGCCCTTCTTTTCGATGACCTTCGCGATCAACTCGCCCACCCTCTGGCGGATGGCCGGCAGCTGCGCTTCCCCGGTCTCGCGCTTATTCTTGTGGACGGTGTAGCGGACCTTGAAGAAGACGCCCTGCTCCGCCATCAGGTAGAGGTACGAAGTGGCGCTGCCCTCCTCGGATTTGACCCCGAACACGGCCTCCCGGGCGGCGAACAGGTGCGGGGGCGCGCCGAATCGAGCCGTTCCCTCATGCTCCAGCTTCGCGTGCTTCCAGGCACGCGGGTCCTGGATCGCCCCCTTGGCCTGCGCGAACTCGGCGTTGAGCTGTTCCGATTCGATGCCATCGGGAGTGCCGGGGCGCGCGCCGTAGATGTAGACGGTCAGCGTCAATCCCGGTGCCTTGTACACGAGCTGCGTCGATCGGGCCTCTTCCGTTGGCTTGCGACCCCCGTCGAACTTCAGATCGCCGATGGCCGCGGGAATATCGAGCGACAGGGTTGTCGAATCCTCTGCGGTCGGGCCACCATGAAAAGCCGCGAGCAGGCACGTCGCCAACGCCAGACCGCGAACGGCCCGGCACCACGTCATCGTCAGCATGCGTTCAGCACCCCCGGTCATGCAGCGCTCACTTCGACGTCCGCCTGAAGGTGAGGCACGGCCTTGAGGGAGTTCGTGATCAGGCACGACTGCTCGGCACGCGCCAGCATCCGCTGTGCCTGCTCGACATTGGTGCCGGCGGGGACACGCAGCACGGCCCGCACGTTGAACTCGGTGAACTGCGTGACCTTCCCGACCCGGTCGAGCGTGCCGACGACGTCGCAGCGGATCGAAAGCCAGGAGAGCTTCGAGGCGCGCGCGATCGCCCGGAACGTCAGGATGAAGCAGTCGGCCACCGCCGCGACGAGCAGCGTCTCCGGCGACCACCGATCGCCCGGGCCACCGAACTCCGCGGGCGGCGCCGATATGAGCGCTGGCAGCCTGTCGCTCTGCAACGCGACGTCATCGTCGGGACCCGCGCTTGCCGCGACCGAGTAGCGATGCGGGAATTCCTGCATGTGGAGACCTCCTTCTCGATCCGTGCGACTGGCGCGATCACCCGCTGCACGGCCGGCTGAGCGGCTGGTTGACACTATGTCAGAACGGACATATACTCTCGAACGGAATGAAGCGCCGGTCGAAACCGCTGGTCTGGCTGCGGGGCCAAATCAAGACCCCGCCATTCTCGGCTGATGCCAGGCTTGAAGCCGGCCTGTTCCTTCGGCGGCTGCAAGAAGGTGAACGCTTATCGATGCCCGACTCTCGACCTATGCCCAGCATCGGGCCACGGTGCCACGAACTTCGCATCTCAGACCCGGGCCGGGAGTGGCGCATCGTGTACCGTCTAGACTTGGACGCGATCGTGATCGCCGACGTGTTCACCAAAACCACCCGCAAGACTCCTGATCGGGTCGTCAAGGAGTGCGGCAGGCGCCTAAGACTGTACGACGAAACCATCTGAGCTGGAGTGACCCCCATGCGCAAGGAGAAGAAAGCGAAGCTGGAACGAGCCGGCTGGAAGGTCGGGTCAGTTGCCGATTTCCTGGGGCTCTCTGCGGCCGAGGAGGCGCTGGTGGAGCTGCGACTCACCCTCAGCCGCGGCCTGCGTGAGCGCCGGACGCGGCGGCGGCTCTCGCAGGAACAACTCGCAAGGCTATTGGGCTCGAGCCAGTCCCGCGTAGCCAAGATGGAATCCGGAGACCCGTCAGTATCGATAGACCTGTTGATCCGGTCTCTACTCGCCATGGGAGCAACCCAGAAGGAACTTGCCCACGTCATCGGCCACGGGTCAAAGTGAGGCGGCCGCGATGACCGCGAACATTCGCAATCACGACGATCCTTGGGTCGGCGCTTCGGTTGACGTGGAAGATGGCAGTGCTATTTCAACTCGATGATCCGCTCGACAGCGTAGTCTTGCCCAAGTTCACGCACACTGTCCTGGCAGGGGGGATTTGCGGACGGGGTAACGCGCTTCTTGGGCGGCGTGAGACGCGCCAATATCACCGACATGACCAAGCCTGCTGAAGCGGTTCTGGCAGAAGCCCTGCGCCTGGATGTAGACGCCCGGGCTGAACTCGCCGCCGAGATTCTGGCCAGCCTCGACGGCCCTCCTGACCCCGATGCCGAGACGGCATGGACAGCCGAGATCGAGCGGACGATTCTCGGGCGGTGACACGTCCCTCTACACCCCGGGCTTCCGTGCGCCGGGTGGGGCGTCAAACTCTGGCGGGCCAAGCGGACTTGGCGGGCATGCAGCTTTCTGAACGGTGTAGACCCCTCCTGAAATCCGCCAGCCATCAGCCGTCTCGAGGAGCTCGAACACATCGATGCCGCAGTGGCTGAACGTGCCGTTCAGGTAAAAGTCGTATGGAGCCGTCACGACCGCCATGTGACCGTGAAGACGTACTTCGGGACTCCACATCCGCTCGAGATACGTGTCCGTGCGCTTCGCCCATTTCCCTATATCTTCCTGGTTGCTGAACGAGCGATTCACACGTTTCCCGCCCTCCTCGCGCACGGAGGAGAACCGCCCCTCGGGAAGAACCACCTTGAGCGCCATGGCCGGATCACGTTGAGCCATCGCGTCGAAAAAGGTCTGAACGATCGCGACGATTTTCGCCGACTCGTCCTGCTCCGCCCGCACGGGAGCGCCCAGGACCGCGAGGGAGAACGCAGTGCCCAGCACAAGACGTGAACTGAACGTCATCGCCTTCACCTCGGATCTCATCGATGTCGCCTGGCGCTCCGCATCCAGGCGGTTGTTGGGCAGCCACCCCCGCCATCAAGACCCTCCGTTACCCAGCACCCTTGCGATCGCAGTGATGGTATTCCAGTTGCGCGTAGTGACCGGGACTCCGAAGAGCCGGTCGAATGTGCCGAGGTAGCCGATAGCCTTCATCTGGCGCCGGTACACCCCGAAGACGAACCGGTTGTCGGTCGCGAGGATCTTCACCAGCCATTTGTCACTCGAAGGCAAGCTCATCGGTGTCGATGGCGTCGAGCGGGGGCGTTTCGACAGGACGCTCACGAAGCGGACGATATCGTGTCGCAGGGGCTGGTCCGCGAAATGATCCTGAGACATCAGTCTGACAATCTCGCGGCCCTCGCAGATTATGATCTCGGTATCGAAGGGAAGCCTGCGTGCCAGTTCCGCACGGAGCTGCGTCCGGGTGACCGGTCGTCGGATCACGAAGGTGCCCGCCGCGCCGATGTTGACGGCATCGAGGTGTCTCAGCTGTTCGGCCAGGGTGGAGGGTCGGAAGGTCCTGTGACCACCGACGTTGACCCCTCTCAGAAGAACCACGAGTGCCACGCGTCCCCTCCTGGCGGCGCCGCTCGAAACGGGTCGACCGGCCCTCTTGTCTGCCCAACACGCGCGTCAGCGGACGGGGCCACGCAACGGTGGCCACGACCTGGATGCCGACTAGAAAGACGCGGTCCCGATCCTGAAGCGAAGAACCTCGAAGGCCTTGCCGGACTCGAGTCGCTCCGTACGTCGCGACTCGAGGTGAAGCCCGAGGGCGATCGCATCCGCCGCGAGGTCGTCCGGCTCGACGAAGCGGAAGATCGACTCCAGCGAACGCAGCCTCGTGAATCGCGTCGGCGTCACGGCCGGAGTCGCCTGCGATGGACGCTGCAACACCACGCTGAGCATGCCCCGGGGGCGAAGCGCCCCCACCACGCGCGGCAGCAGAAGCGACCATTCGACGTACTCGAACACCAGCGCGGCATGGACCAGGTCGAACGCCCGGGGCTCGAACGCGTACGCGGCCAGGTCGTAACACCGGACATCCAGGGCGAAGGCCGGGTGCGGGAACCTCTCGACGAGTCGCTGGAGATAGCCGGGGTTGATATCGACGCCGACGACCCGGGAGGTCACGCCCGGGTCGATGTGCTCGAACCCGTTGCCCATCGCACAGCCGAGCACGAGGAGGCTGCGGGGGCGAATGCTCCCCAGAGCGTCGCGCAGCAGACCGTTGAGGACCTGGTACTGACCGACCTCCGGACTGCTCATGTGGCCGACGTATTCGTCAGCCGGAATGTGCAGCCACGGGTTGCTCATCTGCATCACGGTACGGTCGCATGCCGCCGGCTGCACGGCGCGGCGGGCGCGGCCGACCCTACTTTGCCGGAGCCGCCGACGGGACCGCGTCCACAGCCGACTCGAATGCGATGAACAGGACGCAGGGTCCGCTGCCTGCACAGGTGGCGCTATGCGGGAGCTTCGCCGGCCCATAGGCGTACATGCCCGGCTTGAGCACGACCTTGGCCTGACCCGTGTAGGCGACGGAGAGCTCTCCCGCCACCAGCACCATGCGCTCGGCCGACGTGTGCCAGTGCTCCGGGATTACGGCATTGGCGGGGAGCTTGAGAAACACATCGGCGTTCGGTTTCGCGGGATCGCCGTGGAGAACGGCGAGACCGCAACCCGCCGGCATGAAGGGCGGACACGGCCCCCACTGGAGCTGAGCGTCCTGCGCACTATGCGCGAGCGCCGGCTCCGGGGCAGGCGCTTGAGCGATCGCCAACGCCCCCATGAGAGCCAGCCCGGTTCCCAGCAACCCCTTCACCAACCCACGGCTCGACATGCGTCGTTCTCCTTTTGGTTGAATGCGAATTCTAATACATGACCGGCGAGCGCTCAGCAGGACCGCATGGAACCGGCCCCAGAGAGACAGCAGCCCGACCATGGCCAGCAGAGCCTGCATGCGGCAGGCGTGCCGGGCGCTGGGCCCGAAATGCTTGATGGCCACGGTGCGGGAATCGCCACCTGCACACGCCTGAGCGCGGCGTCGATCGTCTTACCCGTGGCTACACAGCCGTGGAGGTCCGGAACCGACGCCCCCCAGTCGCTGTCGGAGTCCTTATCCTCTTCACGACTCGCCTCGCTTCAATCCGGTTCACGCCAGCTTTGCTGGCTGGCGCGTTCGAACGCTCGTCCCCACTCGAGCATGGTTGGCTGGCCGCGAATCCATCGGTCTCAGGGACAGGCGCTGCTCAGGCGGTCCTGGCCGGCGATGCCGGTGCGATAGCGGCCCACGCCGCAGACGTTCCGCGCCCGGACGTAGAAGAACCAGCCGCGGCCCGGCGGCGGCAGCGGCGTCGTGTCGGCGAGAAGTGTCGTCGTGAGTCCCGACGCGAGGCAGAGATCGTGCGGCCCGGTGCCGTTCGCGGCGACCTCGGCCAGGTCGCCGGTCAGGACCTCGTAGGCGATCGCCGACCCGGCGGCCGGCGCGGCGCTGGCCCAGGCGAGGGTGCCCGGTGCCGAGAAGCGCAGGCTCGCGACCTCCGGGGGAATCGCGAACGCGCCGGCGTCGGCGGGGGCGCAGTCGCAGCCGTCGGAGTGCATGTCGCCGTCGGCGTCACCACCCGCGGCGCACGCCACCGGGATGACCAGCACCAGCCGCGGAGGCTGGCCCCCCTCGGCGCTCAGGTAGGTGGCCTGCGCCGTGGCGGTGGTGGTGAGCGCGAAGGCGACCTGGGCGTCGGCGTCCTGGTTGAGCATCGCGGTCATGTTCGCGGCGACCGTTCCATCGCGCGACGATTGCGGCAGGCTGGCGATCGGCGCGCCGGCCGGCGGCGCGGTGGCGTAGGTGATCGACGCCTGGCTCCAGGTCGTATCGGCGACCGGCGCCAGGCTCCCGCCTCCGCCTCCCGACACCCGCAGGCTCAGTTTCGCGAGGAGTGCCGGTCGCCCCGCCGCGGCAAGATCGAATCCCAGGTAGGTATCGATCGGCGCGGCGCCGCCTTGCGCCAGCAGGAGCGGATCGGCGCCGAAGTTCACCCCCGGGCTGGCCGCGCGCACGCTCGCGTCGTCGCGGGCGTCAATCGCCAGCAGCGTCGCGTCGGGCCGCGCCGGCCACCACGGGGCGGCGGTCTCCTCGCCCGCGAAGAAGCCCGAGAGCAGCGCCGCAACCTTGGCCTCGCCTGAAGGAGACGGGTGGGTATGGTCGTTCTCGAGGTCGCCGATGAGCCAGGTCAGGCCGTCGGCGCGCGGGGTAGTGCCGTCGGCCCAGAGGTAGGGACCCCAGAGAAGAAGCGGGGCGCGCACCGGACCCGGGAGGCGGCCGTCGTTGAGACCGGGGTCGCCGGCGATCTGATCGGCGACGAGCCAGCGCACCGCGAACCCCGACTCGTAGGCCTGTGGCTCGGGGTTCAGCGAGCCGGGCGCCGCATAGCCCCCGTAAATCCGGCTGGAGAGATAGGCGAGCGCCAGGTTGGGGAACTTGTCGTGCAGGTTGTCGACCACCTGCTCGAGCTCGTCGCGCAGCCGCTGCGCGTGGCCGGGGAAATCGTCCGGCGGCTGCGCGTCGGCCTCCTTGACCCAGGCGACCTGCACCTGCGCCGCGCTCAACCCCATCGCCGCGAGCCGCTGCTGCATGACGTTCCAGTAGGCCGCCGCCGGGTCGGCGATGATGGCGGCGGTCTGCCCGCCCAACGCCGTGTCCATCAGGACCACGCGCGCGTTCCGGCCCGGGTTGGCGTCTTCATTGCGCTCGAATACCGCGAACTCGTGGGTCGTGTTCGACATCCCGACGGCGATCAGGACGATCAGGCCGTTGGGGTCTGGGTTCCCCGCCGCGTCGCGCGGCACGACTCGTCCGGCGGCGGCGAGCGCCAGGGCGCGATGCGCCTCGGGCGGCAGGTTCGACCCGCCGGGGTAGAGCCCGCCCTCGTAGCCTTTATAGGTTCCCGCGCCGAGGTCGGTGAGTGGGACGAGGCCCGTCGTCTGGGCCGCGGCCGGGGTGGAGAGAGCGAGAGCGAGGCAAATCATGAGCGCCACTGCGCTTATGCGCATGGCGGGAAAATGCCACGGCCACGGGTTCGGTGCAAGGGCGATTTCGGGAGGCGCGCGCCTTCCGGCGCCATGCCGTGAATGATAATCATCCACGCAGTGAATAGTCATGCGGCGAGGCGCTCAACGAGGCTGGCGGCCTGGGGACGCTGATAGGACATCGGGTCCATGCGGATTACTCAACATGGTGAGTAGATTTACTCAACGGGCTGCGCAAGGTCGTTTCATCCAGTTTCCCACAGCCTGCGCACCGGCACCGCGAACAGGCCGTCACCGAGGTTGACCGTGGCGGAGCCGTCGTAGAGCACGACGCCCGCGACGAAGCGCGTCCCGGCCGCCTCGCGCAACTTCCTAAGGCCCCGAAGATCACCCGGGACGACTGTTGCGGCGGCCTTCACCTCGACGCCCGCCACGGCCAACTGCCCCTGCTCGAGCACGATGTCCACTTCGAAGTCGTCGCGATCCCGGAAGTGATGGAAGGCGAGCGGCTCCGGCCGCGCGCTCGCCTGGCGCCGCAGCTCCTGCAGCACGAAGGTCTCCAGCATCGCGCCCAGCAGCACCCGATCGCGTTCGAGTCCCGCGGCGTCGATCCCGAGGAGCGCGCAGGCAACGCCGGTGTCGCCCATGTGGAGCTTGGGGCGCTTCACCAGCCGACTCAGCCGGTTCGTGTGCCACGGCGGCAGCCGTTCGACCAGGAAGACGCGCTCGAGGAGCGTCACGTAGGCGTGCACCGTCTGGCGTGTCAACTCGAACGGCGCCGCGAGTTCCGCCACGTTGATGAGCCGGGCGGTCTGTGCCGCAGCCAGAGCGAGGAGCTTCGGCAGCGCATCGAGCGAATGGATGCGCGTCAGGTCGCGGACATCGCGTTGAATCTGCGTCTCGATGTAGTCGCGATACCAGGCGCGGCGTCGCGCTGGAGTGCGCCGCGCCAGCGCTGCGGGATAGCCGCCGGCCACGATGCGCTCCGCCAACTCGCTGCTCAGGCGCTCGGCGAGGCCGGTCCTGAATCCGCCGCGAAACAGCGTGTCGATGAAGCGCGGCCGCTGGTTGGCGGTCTCGGCCTGTGCGAGCGGATGCAACCGCAGGATGCCCATCCGCCCGGCGAGAGAGTCAGCGAGCCGGGGAACGAAAAGTACGTTCGCGGAGCCGGTGAGGATGAACCGTCCCGGCGTCCTGCGCCGGTCGATGGCGGCCTTGAGCGAGGTGAATATCTCCGGGACCCGCTGTACCTCGTCGAGGATCGTCTTCGCCGGCAGAGCGCCGACGAAGCCGACAGGATCTCTCGCGGCCGCCCCGCGGATCGCCTCGTCGTCGAACGAAACGTAGCGATAGCCGCGCGGCTCTCCGACCGTGCGCGCCAGGGTCGTCTTGCCGCTCTGCCGCGGGCCGTGGATCAGGACCGCCGGTGTGTCGGCGAGCGCCTCGCGCAGACGAGGGGCGAGGTGGCGTATGTACTGCCGGGCGGCCCGGGACATGGCAGATGCTAGGCCCGTCCGTCGGCTGAATGCAAGTCTGGGGGTCGGCTGAACGCTAAAATCCGTGTCGGCTGTTCGCTAGAACCGGCAGACCGAGGCGCGACGGCGAGCGCCCCTACCGGTCCACCATCGCCTGCTGCTTCGGGGTGTAGCGCGGGCCGGCGATCTTGTCGGGCGCGAGCGCCGCGTCGAGCGCGGCCATCTCGGTCGCGCTGAGCGCGACCTCCGCCCCGCCGACGTTCTCCTCGAGGTATTTCCTGCGCTTGGTGCCCGGGATCGGCACGATGTCGGGACCTTTGTGGAGGAGCCACGCCAGTGCGACCTGTCCCGGAGTGGCCCCCTTCGCCGCCGCCAAGGCGCGCACCGCGGAGGCCGCCTTGACGTTGGCGTCGAAGTTGGCGCCCTGGTAGCGCGGGTCGTTGCGGCGGTAGTCGGACTCCCCGTACTCCTCGGCCCGCTTCACGGTGCCGGTCAGGAAGCCGCGGCCGAGCGGCGCGAACGGCACCAGGCCGATCCCCAGGTCGCGCAGCAATGGAATGATGCGCGGCTCGAGATTGCGCTCCCACAGCGAGTACTCGCTCTGCAGCGCCGCGATCGGGTGCACGGCGTGGGCGCGCCGAATCGTCTGTTCGCCCGCCTCGGAGAGGCCGAGGAAGCGGACCTTCCCCGCGCGCACCAGCGCCGCCATCGCGCCGACGACCTCTTCGATCGGCACGGCGGGGTCGACCCGGTGCTGGTACAGAAGATCGATGCGGTCGGTGGCGAGACGGCGCAGCGACCCCTCGACCGCCTCGCGGACGTGCTCCGGCCGGCTGTCGAGGCCGGCCATCCCGCCGTTCTCGATCTTGAAGCCGAACTTGGTCGCGATGACGACGCGGTCGCGCCGCCCCGCGAGCGCCTTCGCCAGGAGCACCTCGTTCACGAAGGGGCCGTAGACCTCGGCGGTGTCGAAGAAGGTCACGCCCAGGTCGATGGCGCGGTGGATGGTGGCGATCGACTCGTTGTCGTCGCGCTCGTCGGAGGTGCCGTAGAACTGGCTCATGCCCATGCAGCCGAGGCCGAGGGCGGAGACTTCGAGGCCCCGGGCGCCGAGTTTCCGTGTGGTCATCATGTCATTTCTCCTGTACGACCGCGATCGCACAGTCGACGATCTGCCACTCACCCCGATGCCCAAGCTCCTTCAGCTCCGCGACCTCCGGCGGCGAGGCGGTTTCTTATTCGCGGGCCGCTTTACGGACGCCTTCCGCCCTCTCGCGCCTGCCTCCAACCGCTTCACCTCCTCGACGGCCCGGTCGAAGTCGCTCCCCGGCTGCGCCGCCTCCAGCCGCTGACGCTCGGCTTCGTGCTTCTCGAATTCCGCGTATGCGTGCTGCTCGGCCAGTTCGTGCGAGACGCGCCCCGCATGCGTCAGCACGTTCCGCTCGTTGAACTGGAGGAAGGCATCCAGCCGCTGCACCCACTCGGCCATGTGCATAGGGCGCTTGCGCTGCGCCTGGTCCTCGGCGAAGTCGAGGTACATCGTCACGACGCGGTTGAGTTCGCGGATCTCATCCTCGCCGAGGTAGTTCTTCGCCACGGTGACGTCGGCGCGGCGGATCGGACCGCGGGGTGCGTTCTTCCACGTCGTCAGGCCCATGTGCGGGCGCGAAGCGTTCGCGCGCTCGGTAATGAGCTCCGCGGCGGTGCGGCCGTGGATCGCCCAGTGCAGCTTGTTCTGGACGGTGGCGAAGAAGGTTTGGCTGATCGGGTGCGCGGGGTCGTAGTCGATGCTCGTCGCGTAGATATCCGTGATCTTTTGGTAGAACAACCGCTCGGAAGCGCGGATGTCGCGGATGCGCTCGAGCAGTTCGTCGAAGTAGCCCGCCCCCAGGGTGCGCCCTTCCTTCAGGCGCTCATCGTCGAGGGTGAATCCCTTGACCAAGAGCTCGCCGAGCCGGATCGTGGCCCACTGGCGGAAGGCAGTGCCCCGCGCGGAGCGGACCCGGTAGCCGACGGCCAGAATGGCATCCAGGTTGTAGTGCTCGACCGTGCGAGTGACGTCGCGTGCGCCCTCGCGCTGAACTATCCGGAAACTCCGGACAGTTGCCTCCGTGTCAAGCTCGCCTTCGTCGTAGATGTTGCCCAGATGCTCGTTCACGGTCTTGACCGAGACCTGGTACAGCTCGGCGATCACGCGCTGGGAGAGCCACGCCGTCTGCCCTTCGAGACGGACCTGGAGGCGGGTGGCCCCGTCCTGGTAGATGAGGATCTGCCCGGTCTCGGGAGGCGGAGGAGGAAGGGCGTCACCCGCCATACCCAAGCTCCTTCAGGTTGGCGGCGATCGTGGCCTCGAGACCGTGCCTCCGGAAGTCCTCCAACATGGCGCGCTTGCAGAAGCCGGGCAGGTTGTAGTGCGCGGCAGTTATCCGGAAATGCCGGATAACTGAACCCGGCCGTAACTCGCGCTCGTCAAAGAGGTTCCGTACGTGCTGGAAGAGATCGGCCATCTGCTTCTGCGTCAGCCAGACCGTCTCGTCTTCCAGATGGACCTGAACGCGGGTTCGGCCGCCCTCCGTCTGGTAGATGTGGATGGTGGCGATCGACTCGTTGTCGTCGCGCTCGTCGGAGGTGCCGTAGAACTGGCTCATGCCCATGCAGCCGAGGCCGAGGGCGGAGACTTCGAGGCCCCGGGCGCCGAGTTTGCGTGTGGTCAGCATTTCATTTCTCCTGTAGGAGCTTTCGCCGCGTCAGCATAAACCCGGTCGAGCTCACCTGGTTAGGCCACGCTGCCCCGGTCCGCGCTCAGGCATCTGCGACCCTGAGGGATTTTCCTGCTCTCCCACTGAACGTACCGCGCTGTGCCGATGAGGACTTGCCCGGGCTCGACGCTCACCTGCCGCGGCTGCGCAACCTTGAGGTGCATGGCGCCGGCACCGGCAGCCCGGAAGTAGAAAGGCCACCCCTCGAGGGCCATCAGCGCGCGCGGCAGAGGCTGGCGCAGCCCGGCGATGCTGAAACCAAGAAGCCCACCCGTGATGGCGCCGACAACGACGAACACGACCTGGCGGGTCAGTAGCGCCGCGGCGAGTGCCGACACGGCAAGGATTCCGAGAAGAGCGTTGGACCAGCGATGGCGCATGCGAATGTAGCCCGGGGCTCGGCTCAGACGATCGGCTTCAGGACCATCCTGCCGTATGCGATGAACGCCATGAGGAGGCCCAGCACGCCGCTCATGATGATGGGCGGGAGCTCGCGGTACTGGACGTGCACCCAAACGAACACGAGGCTCTCGATCGCCAGGACCGTGGCGGCCACCACCGTGAGTGCCGGCTTCCAGTGGAAGGCGGCGGGGACGATCAGCCCGACCGTGCAGACGAGTTCGACGATGCCGAGGGTCATCCAGGCCTCCCGCGGCAACGCACCAAAGGACGGGACCCCCTCGCTGACCTTGTCGAACATGAAGACCTTCATGACGCCCGACGCTCCGTACACGAGCGCGGCGAGGACCTGCAGCACCCACAACAGGATGTTCATCGTGTGCCTCCTCCCGGTTCCCGCGCCGGCGCGCGCAGGGCGGTGTCTCCCCGCCCGTCTCGCCGCCTTTGGTACGAGCACAAGACGATCACCGCCCCCGTGGCGATTGCCAGGTCCGCCAGGTTGAACACGCCTGTTCGGATGGAACGGATGCCTATGTTCACGAAGTCTCTGACTACACCTGTGCTCGCGCGATCGATGAGGTTGCCCATCCCGCCGCCGAGAGAATCATCGCCATGCCAACGACGTATGACAGGCGCACCGTACCGCCGAGAATGGAAAGCACTTCGTGTCCTGCCAGGTGCTGGTGAGCAACAGTTTTGGTGACCTGATCGCACCCAACACACGATCCCGCTATCAGTCCGACTAGAGCGGCTCCTGCTCGACGCTTCATTTCACCGGCCCGCGTAGGCAAACGAAGCGTGCCGGCGCGGACCCGCTGCAACTGATGGTTGGCCGTCTTTTCATAAGAATCGGTTCCCGGGTCCCGACAGTAGAACTCCGCTGCTACTGCCGATGTTTTCCCTCTCGAGGGCTCTTACTGATTTGCGAATGTCGAGAAGCACGAGGAATGGTCCTATGAATACGGCCAACACCAGGAATGTAGCTACAAGAAAGAAGAGAGCGCCATAGGCCTTCCACGCCATTTCGTTCTCAAGAATCAGTCCGGCAGCGTTGAGTATCGGAACCGCGAAGTGATAGCCAGCGACAACAGAGATAAGCAGCATGAGCCACAGAGAGATCTCGATAATCCAAGCGTAGAGATTAACTATTAATCTAGTAAGCATTTGGCCCCCCCTCACCGCGAAACGCCCCAAGTCACTCTCGGAGACACCCAAGGCTCGCCATCAGCGGCGGCAGGCGCGCCACAGACAGCTATGCCTTTCACGAAAGATACTGCGCGACCGCCGTCCGCTGAACGGCGTTGGTTAGCAGGCGCCAGTCTCGCCGCAGTCTCAGTCGCTGATCCTACCGTTCAGGTTCCGACCAGCCCTCAAGCTTACCGTCGATGAAGTAGACATTGGCCTTGGCCCAACGCCAGAAGGTCCAGGATCCGGCCTCCACTCTCTCGGGCTCGCCGAGCAACGCTCGGACCTCATCCATGGTCATTCCGGGGCGCAGTTGACGCCAGTTCGCGATGTCCTTCCATCCGGTCGGCGCCGGGATAGGCCGGCCTTTGGATGGCTCACTCTTGATGAGGGACTCCAGCTCACGTACGCGTCGTTCGAGGTCGGTGTTCGCGCGCTCGAGGAGCTCTATTCGGTGAAGGAGGCTGTCGCTAGACGTGTCCTGCCCTGCCGCGACCGCCGGGATGGAAGCGGCTGCCAACGCGGCGAGAAGCGCGGTACGAAGTATCGCGGTCATCGTGGGCCTCCTTGGGCGGCTCCAGGCCAGTAGAGATTGAATTGACGGCGTGAGTTCGGGGCGTAACTACGAATAGCCAAGACTCTTGTTCAACAGATCTCCTCGGCAGCCTCTGTCGCTTGATTCTGAGACTGCCTGGCCGGAGCCCATTGACTGCATCGAGGTTACCACTGCTCGCGGTCGTCGGGCCCGACGAAATATGAGGGCCGACGGCGAGCATCTCAATCTCCGCGGCACCGTCGGGCGTATGCTCGCCGAGGCGCCGCTAGAGCCGATCTGCGTCCAGCTCACCTACCATGGGCGGCGGTGACGACGGCGAACATTCGCATGAGCAGCTGCCGGGAGGCCTCTTCGACCGGGTACCACTGCGACAGCAGAGCCCGACACTCGTCGAATCGCTCGAGGTGCTGCGGGATGCCGAGCACGGGGCCGGACGCCGCCGTCCAGATGGCGAGGCCCCGGCCGGGGGTCACCCGGATGCGGCGAATGTCGCCCCCGTTGACCTCGACCGTGGTGTACCCGTCCTGAGTGCGCGTCACCGTGGTGGGGGTGATGGTCAGCTGGAACGCGTGGTAAGACCCAGCGTGATTGCGAGGACGACGACGATGACAACCCAGGCCGCGATCGTCGGGCCCCATCCGGTGCCCTGGCGATTGCCACTCAGCATCCCGACCGCCACGCAGCGAAGTATGAAAGGGACCGTATAGGTCAGCTCTGTCTTCCGAGCCTGTGCCGCGGAAGCCCATCCGCGATCTTCACCCATGGCAGCATGCGGTCGGACCACAGGTGATCCGCGGGTAACACCGCCTCCGGGTTGTCGAGACTGCACGCCGTCACGTCGATTTCCTCCGGCTCGTAGGCGCGCTGATACGTGAGTGGCGTCCCGCAACGACCGCAGAACTGCCTCGTGACCTGAGGGCGCGAGTCGTATCGGCAGGGTGACCCGGACAGGAGCGTGAAATCCGCGGACTGGCACTCCACCCACGTCACGAACGCCGCCCCGCTGGAGCCTCGGCAGTGCAGACAGTGGCAGTGCGTGCCTCGGCGGGGAGGCCCGTTGATTCGGTAGCGGATGGCGCCGCAGAGGCAGCCGCCTTCTAGGGTCCTTCGCTCTTGTTGAGCAGTCATGAGATGTCTCTCCTGCCGAGCCCCTGTGCTCTAGCGAGGTGGCACGCCGGGCTTATGGAATGCGACCTTGGCCGTAACACCTCCCGGGAAGTTGCGAACGGCCGGCAAGTTGTAGGGTACGGCGACCACCCCTTCGAATTCACCCGCGTGTGCGGCATGGGCCGGGGTCCTGCTGCCCCACGATACGTCCACGTCGACCCGCACCTCGTCGACGGTGCTTGCCTCAGAGTCAAAACATGTTAGCGAACACCCAAATGCGGCCAGGATCGAACACTTGAAAGGCGGCCACTTCGGGTAGGGGGATTTCGGGCATCCTCCGTCGGTTGAACGACGGAGGGTGCTGGTGTCCAACTACCTGAAGATG
>Ga0210377_10000931_pt1 | contig 27537 bp, 29 predicted proteins | sample PLM4_65_b1redo_FD_155480 | JGI IMG/M metagenome (GOLD analysis project Ga0210377, IMG submission 155480) | Groundwater sediment microbial communities from an aquifer in East River, Colorado, USA - PLM4_65_b1 redo | ecosystem: Environmental > Terrestrial > Soil > Riparian zone | place: USA: East...
CCGCGCGGCCGTCGCCGCATTCGCGATGTTCTCGTTGCGCATGAAGCTGACGGTGCCGGCGCGCGCGTCGCGAACCAGGTGGATTACGAAGAGATCGAGCTCTTCGATGTCGCGCAGGAACTTCACGCGGATCGAGTCCTTCTGCGCGTCGGCGAAGATCCGCTTCCCGGTGACCTCGAGCGCGGCCCGCGCGAAGGCGAGGTTCCGCTGCGCGATCTCGCGGATCGCGCTGCGATAGCCCGGCAGGTGCGGCACGACGCGATCGCGGATCGCCTCCAGGAAGTCGCTCTGCAGCGGACGCACCAGCGGGATGTCCAGGATCCGGTGCTCGCTGAGCTCGAACTCCATCTTCCAGTCGCGCAGGCTGAACGAGCTGCCGAGCGCGTTGATGCGCGCCTCGAGCTTCGTGAAGAAAGGACACTCGAGCATCATCGCGCCGCAGGAGCACGGGTAGATCACCGGGTCGATCTTCTTCATCGGTCCGCCCGTCTCGCTCACCGTCGTGATGTCGGGATGCGAGTTGAGCAGGAACGCGAGCAAGGTCGATCCGGAGAAGGCCGCCCCCGTCACGTAGATGTAGGGAAGCGAGCGCGCCGTCATCTCAAGAAGCCCGGAAGCGCGCGATCCTCTCGGCGGGGATCCGGCGCGGGCGCTGGGTCTTCGCGTCGACGTAGGCCCAGGTCGTGATGGCGGAGACCAAGACTTCCCCGCCGGCGCGCGAGAAACGCGAGTGGCGGATGCTGCGCGCGCCGGTCATGGCTTCGACCCAGGTCTCCTCGACGATCTCCTCGCCGGGCAGGGCGGAGCGGTGGTAGTCGATCTCGTGCCGGCGCACGATCCAGATCGCGCCCTCTTCGCGCAAGGTCTCGTTGTCGAAGCCGTGGCGCGAGGCGTGCGCGCCCGCGAGCTCGGCCACGAACCCGACCCAGCGCGCGTTGTTCACGTGGCCGAGCTCGTCGCAATCGTCGGCGTGCACGATGCGCGTGCGTCGGAAGATCGCGTCGCTCATTCCGTTTCGTGCAGCAGCGCCGCGCAGTAGTCGCGGTAGGGCGAGGACGGCATCGCGGCGAGGGTGCGCTCGAGTCCGGCCGCGTCGAGGAAGCCCTGGCGGAACGCGATCTCTTCGGGGCAGGCGATCTTCAGCCCTTGCCGCTGCTCGATCGTGGCGATGAAGTTCGCGGCTTCGAGCAGGCTCTCGTGCGTGCCGGTGTCGAGCCAGGCGATGCCGCGGCCCAGACGCATCGCGCGCAACGCCCCGCTCTCCAGGTACGCGCGGTTCAAGTCGGTGATCTCGAGCTCGCCGCGCGGCGACGGGCGCAGATTCTTGGTGCGCTCGACGACGCTCCGGTCGTAGAGATAGATGCCGGGAATCGCCAGGTTCGAGCGCGGCTGCTTCGGCTTCTCGACCAGCGACAGCACCTTTCCCTTCTCGTCGAACTCGACCACGCCGTAGCGTTCCGGGTCGCGCACCGGGTAGCCGAAGATGACGGCGCCCGAGCTGAAGTCGCGCACGATCTCGTCGAGACGCATGCGGCCGTAGAAGATGTTGTCGCCGAGGATCAGCGCGACGTCGTCGCCGGCGATGAATCGCTCGCCGACCAGGAACGCCTGCGCGATGCCCTTCGGCTCGGGCTGCACCGCGTACGAGAGCGAGATGCCCCAGCTCGAGCCGTCGCCGAGCAGCGACTGGAAGCGCGGAACGTCGACCGGGGTGGAGATCAAGAGGACGTCGCGGATGCCCGCGAGCATCAGGGTCGAGATCGGGTAGTAGATCATCGGCTTGTCGTAGACCGGCTGCAGCTGCTTGCTCACGACTTGCGTGAGCGGATGCAGACGTGTGCCGGCGCCGCCGGCGAGCACGATTCCCTTCATGCACACCCTCCGATTCGGCCCGGGATGGTAGCAAGGGTCCGACGGGAAGCGGCTCGCATCAGGTCTTCACGCACTCGAGGATCAGGTTGAAGCCGAAGCGATTGAGCGGGAAGACGCTCGAGCGCGAGATCAGGAGCTTCACGCGGCCGAGCCGAGGCACGGGCAGGTGGTAGTCGTAGCCCGTGGCGCGCAGGACCCGGAAGCCGTGGGCGCGCAGAAGCGCCACGATCTCGAATGAGCTGTAGATGTGGACGTGAGTCGGATCCCAGGCCTTCCAGACGGCTTTGCGCCGGACCTTCTCGTGCCAGTAGTAGCCTGCCAAGCCCTCGGGCGAGAGGCGGTTCGGCGTCGACAGCAGGAGCCTGCCGCCGGGCGCCAGGAGCCGGTGGAGCCGCTCGAGCAGGGTCTCTCCGCGCGCCCTCGGCATGTGCTCGATGATCTCGAGCGCGAGCGCGAGGTGGTACTTCGCGGCCGGCAGCTCCGCCAGCACGTCGACCGCGTCGCCTTGGAACGTCTCGGCGGCGAACCTGGCCGCGCTCTCGAGGTTCGAGGCGTCGGTATCGATCGACGTCGTCGAGAAGCCGCGCGATGCGAGAAGGTTCGAATAGAAGCCGGGACCGCAGCCGACGTCGACCGCGAAGCGGTTCTGCCCGTCGGGGATCAGATCGGTGAGGATCGCGATCCGGCCCGCCTCGTACGCACCCTGATACTTCGAGAGGCGGAACGGCGTACTCGTGGCTCGGAAGTTCTCGTCGCCGCCCATGGCTCGCTCTCTCCGCCGAGGGTGAAGTCAGTCAGCGACGAAGCTTCGCGAGCTCGTCGTCGCGGAGTCCCGCCTCGCGCAGGATCGCCTCGTTGTCCGCACCGAGCTCCGGCGCGGGCCGGTTCGCGGGCATGGCGAAGTCCGACATCAGGAACGGCGTTCCCACGGTCGGAAAATTGCCGACCCGCGGGTGCTCGACGATCGGCAGGTAGCCCATCTCGCGCGCCTGCGGATCCGCGGTCACCTCGTCCATGCGGCGCACCGCCGACCAGATCAGGCCGGCCTTCTCGAGCGCCGTCTCCCAGTCTTCGAGCGAGCGCGCCAGGAAGATGCGGTCGAAGATCTCGACCAGCGCGCGCGAGTTCTTGTAGCGCTCGACCGGGCCCGCGAAGTTCGGGTCGTCGATCAGGACTTCACAGCCGAGCGCATGGCAGACCGCCGGCCAGTAGCGGATCGAGTCCACCATCACGAGCATCAGCCAGCGCCCGTCCTGGGTCGGATACAGGTTCCAGAGCGGGTTGCGCGGCTGCGTGCGGTCGTGCATCGGCGGGCTCTCGCCCGAGGCCAGCACCTGGGACATGTCGTTGCCCTGGATGTAGAGGCCGATCTGCAGCAGCGACACCTCGATCGCCTGGCCCTGGCCGGTGCGGTCGCGCACGCGCAGCGCCGCGAGGATTCCGCAGACCAGCGACATGCCCGCCGCGTGGTCGCCGACGCCCGGCCGAAGGAACGCAGGCGTGGCGTCGGGCGCGCGCATGATGTCCATCATGCCGCTCCGCGCCCAGTAGGCCGTGTAGTCGAACGCCGGCCGATCGGCCTCGTCGCCGCGCGTGCCGTAGCCGTTCAGGGTGGCGTGTACGAGCGCCGGCTTGCGCGCGCGCAGCGCGTCGGGATCGAGGCCGAAGCGCCGCTGCCGGCCCGGGAGCAGGTTGGTGAGCACCACGTCCGCGCGGTCGATCACGCGCAGGAGCGCGTCGCGCGCCTCGGGCTTCGCCAGGTCGAGCGCCAGCGAACGCTTGCCCCGGTTGTCCATTTCGAAGGCGGGGGAGACGTCGATGTCGCTCTTGAAGCCGTTCATGCGCGGGCGGGTGTGGCGGTAGAGCTCCCCCTCGGGGACCTCGACCTTGATCACCTCGGCGCCCAGGTCCGCGAGCAGCGCCCCCGCGGAGGGCGCCGCGACGAAGCTGGCGATCTCGACGACCCGGATTCCCTCGAGCGGTGCGGCCATCCGCGGAACCTCGCAGCAGGGGGCGCGAGGTGTCAAGGAGCATGCTATAACGCCGCCCATGGCCAAGAAGGGCGCACGCGAAAAGATCAAGCTCGAGAGCACCGCCGGGACCGGCTTCTTCTACGCCTCGCGGAAGAACAAGCAGAACACCCCCGACAAGCTCGAGATCAAGAAGTACGACCCCGTCGTGCGCAAGCACGTGATCTTCAAGGAAGCCAAGCTCAAGTAGGCCTTAGCGGGACCCGGCGCGGGGGCGGCCCCGCGCCACCCGCTCTTCGCTCGGCTTCGCCTCGCTGCGCGCTGCGCTTGCTTGCCTACGGGCCTCCCGGGTCCCGCCTGAACGGGTCGTGGCGCGCTGGCTCCTCCGCTGCGCGCGGGGCAGGGCGCCTTCGTCGTCCAGCGCGTCGATGATCTCGCTGACGCGCGACAGGAAGCGAACCCCGCTCGCGGCTTCGGACGCCGACAGGCGATCGACCATCGTCTGGATGAAGGCGCGTCCGCGCTCGACCATGCGCTCGATCCGCTGCTCGCCGCGGCGCGTGAGCACGACCTCCTTCTCGCGGCCCGACGTCGAGTGCTCGACCAACTCGATCAGCCCGAGCGGCGGCCGCGCGAGCGAACGCAGCGCCTTCGAGAGCGCGGAGCTCTGCAGCTCGAAGAAGCGCGTGAGCGAATATTCGATCCGCTTGCGGGTGAGTCGCACGCCCGCGTCGCCTTCGGAGCGGATCAGCCACAGGATCGCGGCCTGGTGCCGCGACAGGTCTTCGTCGCGCAGCGCGTCCTCGATCTCGATCCCGACCTTGTAGTGCACCGGATAGAAGAGCTCGAGGAAGCTGCGCGCGGACGGGGAGACCCGGCCCCGCTTCGGCGTTCGAGTTGACATCCGGGTGCGCTCCTGCAAAAACCGTCCGATGGACACTATTTCCAGTCGACCTGATCCGCAAGCGATCCGACCCGAAGAGCTCGCGACGGCCCAGGTGATCGCGGACCCGTATCCGTACTATGCGGCGCTGCGCGAGCGCTCGCCGGTCTTCGGCTATGCCGATTGGCCGCCCGGCACCGTTCCCGGACAGGATCCGCCGGTTCGCGCCTGGGCGTTCCTCAAGTACGAGGACGTTGCGGCCGCCGCGCGCGACCACGTGACGTTCTCGTCCGCGAGCTTCCAGCAGGCGACCACGGCTCCCACGCTCATGCTCGTGAACCAGGACGAGCCCGAGCACGCGCGCGTGCGCAAGCTCGTGAGCCGCGCGTTCACGCCGCGGCGCGTTCGGGAGCTTCGGCCGGCCGTGATGGCGTTGATGCACGAGCTGCTCTCGGCGCTGCCCGACGGCGAGTTCGACGCGGTCGAGGCGATCGCCTCCGAGCTGCCGACGCGCGTGATGCTGCACCTGCTCGGACTGCCTCCGGACCTGTGCGTGGACTTCAAGCGCTGGTCGAACGCGTTCATGCTCTCGGCGGATCTCGAGCCCGAGGCGCGCAATCAGTCGAACCGCGAGATGGTGGAGTACTTCCAGGCCATGGTCGCGAAGCGCGCCGCGGAGCTCGCGCGCGGGGACGCCGCGCGTCCGGACCTGGTCGACGCGCTGCTCACGGCCGAGCTCGACGGAGAGCGGCTCTCGCAGGCGGAGGTCTGGCGCTTCTGCTTCACGCTCGTCGTCGCGGGCAGCGAGACCACGACCTACTTCGCGGCGAACGTGATCGACGCCTTGCTGCAGCGGCCTGAGCTGTTCGAGAAGCTGCGCGCGGACCGCGCGCTGATCCCCCGCCTGCTCGAGGAGGTCCTGCGCCTCTCCGGCCCCGCGCAGCGACTCTTCCGCGTCGCCACGCGCGACGTCCGGGTGGGCGAAGCCGACATTCGCAAGGGCGATTGGGTCGCGCTCTTCTTCGCCGCCGCGAACCACGATCCGCGCGAGTTCGCCGAGCCGACCGAGCTGCGGCTCGAGCGACCGAACGCCGCGCGACACCTGACCTGGGGGATCGGCGTGCACTACTGCCTCGGCGCACCGCTCGCCACGCTCGAGGTGGAGTGCCTGGTCGAGGCGCTGCTCGACCACTTCGCGTCGATCGAGCCGGGCGTCGCGAAGCGCATCCCGCAGACGGCCACCCTCTTGCAGCACAGCTGCGTTCGCCTGCCCGTGCGAGCGCAGCGAAGAGAGCGAACCTTGGAAGAGCGCAATCTCGAAGCCGTGCGAACGGTCTTCGAGCGCTTCGGCGCGGGCGACGTGCCGGGCATCCTCGAGGGGCTCGAGCCCGATGTCACGATCGAGTTCTACGGCCCGTCGGTGATTCCGTACGCAGGAACATATCAGGGCCGCGAGGAAGCCCGCGGCTTCTTCGAGACCGTCCTGCGCTCGGTCGAGATCCACGTCTTCGAGCCGCAGGAGATGATCGCGCGCGGCGACAAGGTGGTGGTGACGGGCCACCTGCGCCTGACCGCGAAGTCGACCGGAGGCGTGATCGAGTCCGACTTCGTGCACGTGATCACGCTCCGGAACGGCCGCTGGGCGCGTTTCCGCGACTTCATGAACACGGCGGTCGCGGTCGAGGCGTTCACCCCGGCGTAGCGGCAACTCAACCGCCGAAGTCCGCGGGCCGATGAGCGTCGACATGCTCCTCGGAATGACTTCAGCGCCACGCCTCGTGCTCTGCCTCTGTCTCGCGCTGGCGGCCGGCGGCGCGCGCGCGGACGTGGTCGTGATCGATCCGTCGCAGCTCGCGGCGCCCGGGGTCGACCCGTTCGCCTGGAGCCCGGCGAACGTGCGCGCGAACGGCGCGATCGCGATCACCCCGGCGAGCTCGCCCCCCGGCGACGGCGGCGGCTCGATCCAGATGGACACGGTGAACCCGCCGATCGTGAACGGGCAGGACAAGGCCGACCTCGAGATCTACTTCGCCGATCCCGGCCTGACGCTCGGCGACCTGACGTCGCTCGCGTTCGCCTGGCAGCGCGCGAGCACGAGCACGGTGCCCGTGCATCTCTCGCCAGTGCTTCGCGTCGCGTTCCAGACCGCGGGCGGGCAGCAGGGGCTCCTGATCTGGGAGGCGGTCTACCAGACACAGTACGGTGGCGCGATGCCGACGGACGTCTGGGTCGACGAGGACGTGATCGGCGGGCGCTTCTGGATGCGCGCGTTCGGACCGAGCCGCACGATCGACGTGTACAACCTGACGCTCGCCGGCTGGATCGCGGCGGGCGCGGTCAGCGACGGCGTCGACGCCGGCTGGGACATCGATGCGGACACGCGCGTAGTCGGTGTCGGAGTGGGCTTCGGCTCCGGTTGGGGCGGCGGCGAGTTCCACGGCTTCGTCGACGCCGTGACGCTCGGCTTCGCCGGACTCGAGACGATCTGGGACTTCGACTTCGTGAACAGCCTGCTCTGTCCCGCCATCCCCTCGGACACGTGCGCGGGCGGGACCGCGCCGGAGCGCGCCGTGCTCTCGATGCGGAACCACGCGACCAACGCGGCGCGCGATCGGTTGCGCTTCAAGAGCCGCCGCGGCGAGTCGGTGGACGTCGCGGACTTCGGCGATCCGCGCGTCGACACCGACTACCAGCTCTGCGTCTGGAGCGACGGCCCGGGCGGAACCACCTTGATCGCGGATCCGGAGGCCCCTGCGGGCGAGGGCTGGAAGGCCAGACGCAACGGCTTCCGCTACAAGCAGCCCGACGGCGCGAACCCGGACGGGCTGCGCAAGATCCGCTTGCGCGCGGGCGAGGACGGCAAGTCGCGCATCGCGGTGAAGGGAAAGGGCGCGCTGCTCGTGCTTCCCACGCTTCCCATCGCGGAGGACGACGCGGTCGTGGTGCAGCTCCACAACAGCACGGGCGCGTGCTGGGAGGCGAGCTTCGATGCACCGCGCGAAAACACGTCGACCTTGTACCGGAGCCGGGGCGAGTAGGGCGTCTGTCGGCCCGCGCTAGAGGACCTTGCGGTACTGGATGAAGCCGGAGCGCTCGGCGATCCGGTCATAGAGAAGACGCGCCGTCGCGTTCGACTCCTGCGTCAGCCACCACACGCGCGAGCAGCCCCTGCGGGCGGCTTCGGCGTAGACGTGCTCGATCAGCCTGCGGCCGTGCCCGCCGCCGCGCGTCTCGGGCGCGACGAAGAGATCCTGCAGGTACATGTAGTCGCCCGTGGTCCAGCAGCTGCGGTGCTCGATGTAGTGCACGAAGCCGACGATGCGCCCCGTGTCGAGCGCGAACGCGCCGTGCATCGGCTCGGCCGGCTCGAGCAGGCGCTGCCAGGTCACGCGGCTCGTCTCGAGCGGGATGTCGACCGCGTAGAATTCCTGGTAGCCGCGCCAGAGCGGAAGCCAGGCGTCGAAGTCCGCGCTCGAGAACATGCGAATCGCGGGCGCGCTCATCGGGACTCCTGTCAAAGCCGCTTCGTCGCGAAGAGCGTTCGCGATTCCCAGCCGGCAAAGCCGAACTCGCGATAGAGCCGCTGCGCGCCGGTGTTGGATTCGTGCACCTCGAGCGTCATCTTGCAGCAGCCGCGCGCGCGAGCGCGCCGCTCGGCTTCGTCGAGCAGCGCGCGGCCGAGGCCGCGCCCGCGGTGCTCGGGCAGCACCGACAGATCGTGCACGTTCAGGAACGGGCGGCCCGCGAACGTCGAGAAGCCGAAGAAGCAGACCGCCGCGCCGACCGGCGCGCCGTCGACGAACGCGAGCAGCGCGAAGGTCTGCGGGTGCGCGCGCAATCCGGGCACGAGCGCTTTGCGCGCGTCCTCCGTGAGCGGTGCGTTCTGCCCGCCGGGTCCGCGCGCATAGGCATCGAGGATGGCGAAGAGCGCGTCGGTGTCGCGCGGGTCGTCGAGATCGGCGTCGCGGATCATGCGCGCGAGACGGGCTGCGCCTCGAGGATCTCGATCAGGTAGCCGTCGGGGTCGCGCGCGAAGCCGATGATCGCGTTCGCGAACTCGGGAACCGGCTCGGGCTCGCGCTCGATCGGCAGGCCCGCCTCGCGAATCCGCTTGGCCAGCCCGCGCGGGTCGGGCACGTAGAAGACGAGCTTCGCGCCCGTGTTCGCGTAGTCGTGCACCGATCCGTCCGTGTACTGCATCAGCACCAGCCCGCCGCCCGCCGCGCCGTCGAAGCCGAGCACGACCTCGTTCATGTGCGGCAGCTTGAACTTCATGAGCTTCTTCATGCCGAACACGTTCATGTAGAAGTCGACCGAGCGCGCGAGGTCCTTCACGCCGATGCCGGTGGCTCCGAAGCGGGGACGGGGTTCCTGACTCATGCGCGGCAGTCTATCATCGCGACATGGACGGAATCCGCCGCGCGACACCGGCCGACGCTCCCGCGATCGCCGGCATCTACAACTGGTACGTCGAGAACACCGTGATCACCTTCGAGGTCGACCCGGTCTCCGATGCCGAGATGGCGCAGCGCATCGAGGGCACGCTCGCGAAGTACGAGTGGCTCGTCCACGCGCGCGGGGGGGAGATACTCGGCTACGCCTACGCGGGCCGGTTCCGCGAGCGCGCCGCGTACCGCTTCATCACCGAGTCGACGATCTACCTGCGCAACGGTCTGCAGGGCCAGGGACTCGGCAAGCCGCTCTACCGCGAGACGATCGAGCGCACGTTCGCGCTCGGCTACACGAGCCTGATCGGCGCGATCGCGCTGCCCAACGAGGCGAGCGTGCACCTGCACGAGTCGCTCGGCTTCGAGAAGGTCGGGCATCTGCACCGGGTCGGCTGGAAGCACGAGCGCTGGATCGACGTCGGGTCCTGGCAGCTCTCTAAGCCGCCGGCGGCCTGATCAGCGCACAGGCGCGCTCGCCCGAGATGCCGCTGATCACGAGCCGCTCCTTCGCGTTGCTGAGCAGCTTCCGCGTCCAGTCGACCGCGCCGCCGTCGCCGAGCTCGAGCCACTCCCCGCCGGCGGCGCGCGCGTGGATCTTGAAGCAGACGTCGGTGTAGTAGCCGCGCCCGCTCGTGCGCGCCGGGTCGGAGACGAGCTCGGCGTGCGGGTACGACTTCATCCAGGCCTCGCGCGGCGTCTCGGACGCGAGGTCGGTCAGGGCGATCCGCACCTCGAGGTCCGGCCCCATGAAGTCGCGCAAGAGCTCCGCGTAGAAGCGCAGATGCAGGTCCAGCGCGCCCGGGTGGAAGGGCTGATCGCGTGAGTCACGCCCCGCGCTGCACAGCGCGAACAAGCGGAAGTGCGCGAACGACAGCGGGTCCTTGTAGAGCGACGTGCGCAGGTGGCGGTGACTCGCCGCCAGGTGGACCGGCTCCGGCGACCTCCGCCGGCGCGAGGCGCACTCGAGCGCGAGCACGTTCGTCGCATCGGAGAGCACCTCGACGGAGCGGATCGAGGAGAGCGCCTTGTCCTGGTGCACCGTGGCGAGCACCGAGCTCGTACCGAGCGGGGCGACGGGCGAGAGCTCGATCGGCTCGAACTCGTGCGGCAGCAGGGCGAACGCCGCCGCGTCGAAGCGCGCGAGCGCGCGCGGGTCCGTCGGCGACGGGCGCACGAAGCGATTGGAGCCATAGTCGGCGAGCAGCGCTGCCGGGGTGCGCTCGCTCGCGCGGCGGTGGAACACCGCGAGCAGGAGTGAGTGGAGGTCGGCCTGCTGGATGCGCGTGCCGAGCCGCTCCGCCAGATCCGGAATCCCGAGCTCGCGCTCGATGCGCCGCAGGATCTCGTCCTTCATGGCCGCGAAACTAGCCCACCGGCCTTCAATGTGATCGTGCGCCTGCCTGGGAGCCCCGGCTACTGGTACGTGTACCCGAGAGCCACGGTGTCGCGCGTCGCCGCCTCCGTCTCGGTCCACGGGTCCATCGTCGCTGCGGCCCCCATGAGGGGCGGGTTCTGTCCAGCATGTGACGACTGCCACACTGCCCACAAACGGTCGATCTCCGCGTGGTGCATCCAGAACACGGGGTCGGCGGGCGCCGTCATGATGCTCTGCATCGTGCCGCCCACCCACACGTGTCCCGAGTTGTGCACGCCCTCGAGCGCGCCGGCAAACGGGTTGTAGGTCGCGTTGGCCAGCACCGCCGTGACGCTGGCCGCATTCGGCAGCGTTGCGAACGCACCGATGTTGCGATTCACGGTGTGAGGGCCGCTCGCGAGGTTCACGGTCGGCGTGAAGCCCGTGAGCCACGACGGAAACGCCTGTTCCTCACTCGACTTCCAGTACGGAATGCAGACGCTCGGGTCGACCATCATCAGCAGCTCCTCCAGCCTGAGCAGGTAGATCCGGTGCCAGGGCAGGAACCGCGGGTTGCCGTGCATCTGGTGCGCTGCGTTGGAGTGGATGTCGACGAGCGGGCCAAGCGCGTTCATCGCGTTGGCCTGTGTGAAGGCGTTCAGGAATCGACTCTGCTCGTCGGCGGTCAGCGCGCGGTGATCCTTTCGGACGCACAGATCCTCGTCACGTTCGTGATCGTCGCAGGTGACCGGCGGCTTGTAATCCTCCTTGCGCGGCCGGAAGCAGACGTGATCGTAGGGATGCGGAAGGTAGACCGGTGGCTTGTTCGAGGCGTAGGACCCGTAGATCCGACGGTCCGGATACCTCGGGTTGTCCGGAGGCGTGCGGTGGTGGTGATCCGGCGGATTAGCGTAGTCCGGGTCCTCGTACGGCGGCCGGCCGTGTCCGTGCCGGTGCCCGTCGCCGGAACTGTGGCCGTGTCCGTTCGGGTGCGTGCCCTTTCCCGGCCTTCTGTTCTTGCGCTTTGCCACGAGACACCTCCTCTGTTCCGCGCGCTCAGGCGCGCATCGAGTCAGTGACGACCTCACCTCCGAGCTGGCGCTGTCTTCGCTATGGCGTAGTCACGACGTGATTCCCGGTGATCGCCTCAGACGACCGAGAACTCTTCATGAGTCTTCTCAACCTATCTGACCGTTCAATCAGCTGTCCATTAAAATCGAAGCGAGACGGCGACAAGGTCTGTCATGCGGCTCGCTCGGCTGCGCCGTCGGATGTGCGTTCACTGCTGTACCTGCACAAGAACGAGCGAGCGCGCGCTTGGACGATTCGTTGGCCCCCGCGACGGTCGGCGGGCTCGTCCGGTCGGCGGAGGGCTAGGGCGTGTCCGGCGTTGGCGGCGAGGACGCCGGCGCGCGCATTACCCGGTAGAATGGCTCCATGGACTTCGCACAGGACCCCGATTCCCTGAGCATCACGACCGAGGCCGGCAAGCTCGCGGCCGCGTTCGACGACGACTACTGGCTCGAGCACGACGACAAGAAGCAGTTCCCCTGGGAGTTCTACAACGCTTTCGCTTCCGCAGGCTGGGTGGGCGTGCTGATCCCCGAGCAGTACGGGGGCGCGGGGCTGGGCGTCACGCACGCGGGCGCGCTGCTGCGCGCGGTGGCGGGCAGCGCCGGCGCGATGAACGCCGCGTCGACGTTGCACCTGTCGATCTTCGGCATGGGACCGGTGATCCACCACGGCTCCGAGGCGCTGAAGCAGAAGTACCTGCCGCCGACCGCAACGGGCGAGCTCCACGTCTCGTTCGGCGTCACGGAGGACGACGCGGGCACCGACACCTCGCGCATCCGCACCTTCGCCCGGCGCGACGGCAACCGCTGGATCGTGAACGGGAAGAAGGTCTGGAACACGAAGGCCCAGCAGGCCAGCAAGATCCTGCTCCTCACGCGCACGACGCCGCGCGAAGAGTGCAAGCGGCGCATGGACGGCATGACGCTCTTCCTCGCCGACCTCGACCGCGCGCACTGCGAGATCCGCGAGATCCCGAAGCTCGGGCGAAACGCGGTGAACTCGAACGAGGTCTTCATCCACGATCTGCCCGTGTCGGACGAGGACGTGGTGGGCGAGGTCGGGCGCGGGTTCTACTGCCTGCTCGACGGCATCAACCCCGAGCGCATCGTGATCTCCGCCGAGGCGGTCGGCATCGGCTTCCGCGCGCTCGAGCGCGCCATCGCATACGCGCGGGAGCGGGTGGTCTTCGACCGGCCGATCGGCCAGAACCAGGCGATCGCGCACCCGCTCGCCGACTCGTACAGCGAGCTCGTGGCGGCGGAGCTGCTGTGGCAGAAGGCCGCGTGGACGTACGACCGCGGGGAGCCGTCCGGCCCGCTCGCGAACATGGCGAAGGTCCGCTGCGCGGACGCCTCCTTCCGCGCCTGCGACCGCGCCCTGCAGACCCTGGGCGGCTTCGGCTACGCGAAGGAATTCCACGTCGAGCGCTACTGGCGCGAGTCGCGGCTGATGCGGCTGGCGCCGATCTCGCAGGAAATGGCGCTGAACTTCGTGGCGGAGCACGTGCTGGATCTACCTAGATCTTACTGAGGCGCGATCGGGCGTCCGGCAAGCGAAGCGCGGTGCGCGAGAGTCAAATTGAGCCTGGAAGGCCCGCCCGGCCTAGAAGCCGAGCGGAGAGCGGGTGGCGCGCGGCCGTCCGCGCGCCGGGCCCCGCAGCGACGTGCTGCGGTTCCCTAACTTGACCCCCCTCCGCGCGCTGGATAACCTGCGCGCCGGCCGTCGGGGCCCGGGGGCAGGACGGACGATGATGCTGCGAACCGCTTTCTACGAGCAGCTCTCGGTCTAGCCGGATGTCCCCTCTGTCCGACGACACCCGGAGGGCAGCCCGCCGCGCCGGACGCGGAGCGATGGCGCTCGCGATCGTGGCGTGGTGCCTGGTCGTCGTCGGCGCGCTCGTTCGGGCGCACGGTGCGGGCCTCGCGTGCCCGGACTGGCCGCTCTGCTTCGGCGACGCGATCCCCGCGTTCGACCTGCGCATCGCCTTCGAGTGGGGGCACCGCGCGCTGGCGGGGAGCGTCTCCTTGGCCCTGGTCGCCCTGGCCGCGTACATGCTCTGGACGCGCGCGCTCCGCGAGCGCTTCCTGCGCCCGCTCGCGGCGATCTTCGCGGTGCTCGGGGTGCAGATCATCCTGGGCGCGCTCACGGTCCTGCTCGGCCTCCCGCCGTGGACCGTCACCGCGCATCTCCTGACCGGGAACGCATTCGTGATCGCGCTCTTCTGGCTCGCGTTCGCGCTGCTCGAGAGCGCGAGGCCGGTCGCGCTGGAGCGCCCGCGGGTTCCTCCGGGCGTGGCGCAAATCGTCTTCGCGTGTGCGGTGCTGGTGGTCCTGCAGATCGCGCTCGGCGGGCTGGTCGCGAGTCACTACGCCGGACTCGCGTGCTCGACCTTCCCGCTCTGCAACGGTGACTCGCTTGCGCCGGCGCTCACGGGGCAGGTCGGCCTGCAGGTGGTGCACCGGCTGAACGCCTACGCGCTCGCGCTCGCGGTCGGCTTGCTCGCGTGGCGCACGCGCGGCCTCGGTCGGATCGGCGCGCTCGCGGGCGCGACGTTCGCGCTGGTGCTCCTCCAGGGGATCGTGGGCGTCGCGAACGTCCTGCTGCGTCTGCCGGTCGAGGTGACGGGCGCGCACTCGGCGCTGGCGACGGCGATCGCGCTCGCGACCGCGCTGCTCGTGCGCGAGACCCTGACGGCGCGCGCGTCCGCGACCTCGCCCGCGAGGTCGGCCGGCGGCGGGATCGCCCTCGAGGGTGTGCGATGAACGCCTACCTCGCGCTCACCAAGCCGCGGCTGCTGCCGCTCGTGCTCTTCTCCGGCCTTCCCGCGCTGGTGATGGCGCAGGGACGCTGGCCGTCGTTCGAGCTCGCCGCGTGGACCTTGCTCGGCACGGCGCTCGCGGCGGGAGCGGCAAACGCGCTGAACAGCTACCTCGAGCGCGATCGCGACGCGCAGATGGAGCGCACGCGCACGCGGCCGCTGCCGTCGGGCGCGCTCGATCCGCGGCGCGCGCTCGGCTTCGGGCTCGTCCTGTCCGCGCTCGGCACGCTCGTGCTGTGGCTGGCCGCGGGCCCTGCCGCGGCGCTGATCGCGCTGGCCGCGATCCTCTTCTACGTCTTCGTCTACACGCTCTGGCTGAAGCCGCGCACTTCGTTCGCGGTGGTCGTGGGTGGAGTATCCGGCGCGATCGCGCCGCTGATCGCCGACGCGGCGATCGACGGCCACGTGTCCGCCGCCGGCTGGCTGCTCTTCGCGATCATCTTCCTGTGGCAGCCGCCGCACTTCTACGCGATCGCCCTGTACCGGCGCGACGACTACGCCCACGCGCAGTTCCCGATGCTGCACGACCGCATCGGCGAGGACGCGACGCGCACGCGCATCATCCTCTGGATCCTCGCGCTCCTGCCCGTCACGATCGCGCCCGTTGCGCTGGGCATGCTCGGCCCGGCGTATGGCGTGATTGCCGGCGGGCTCGGGCTCTGGTTTCTCGCGCAGGCCTTCGTGCTGAAGCAGCGCCGGGACCGCACGAGCGCGCGCCGAACGTTCGTCGTCTCGCTTGCCTATCTGGTCGGCACGTTTGCGGCGATGATCGGGGATCTCGTCTGGAGGGCGGTCGCATGAGAGTGCTGGTGGTGCTGGGAGCGCTTCTCGTCTTCGCTGCGTGCGGGGACTCGTCGAAGAGTGGGGCGCCCGCGGAGACGCCGGCAGCCGCGCCCGCTCCCGCGGCGCCACCTGCACCGACACCCGCACCCGCGGCGGCCGCACCGACGGGCAGCCTGCGCGGTGACCCCGCCGCCGGCGTGAAGCTCTACGCGACGTACTGCGCGAGCTGTCACGGACCGGAAGGGAAGGGCGACGGACCGGTCGCGGCCACCTTGAGTCCCCGCCCTGCGAACCACGCCGATCCGGCGTACATGGGCACCCTCACCGACGAGCACCTCTACAAGGTGATCTCGCAGGGCGGCACGGCGGTCGGAAAATCCCCGCTGATGGCGCCGTGGGCCGGGGTCGTGAACGACGAGGGAATCCGCGATCTGATCGCGTACATCCGGAAGCTGTCGGGGACCTGAGCCTTCAGGCGTACGGCGGCCGGCGCCGGGCGCGCGTCTCCGTCGCTTCGAAGGCGTGGCCGACGCGGCACAGCGTGGCCTCCTCGCGGTGTCTGCCCACGAGCTGGAGTGACAGGGGCAAGCCGTCCGCAGTGAAGCCGCTGGGCAGCGAAAGCGTCGGGCTGCCGCTGAAGTTGAACGGGCCCGTGAAGCGGATGATCGTGCTGATGCCCGGCTCGAAGCGGGCTTGCGGCGCGAGCGCGGCGACGGGGAGCGGCAGGAAGGGCATCGACGGACACGCGATCATGTCGACGTCCTCGAGCACCGCCGCGAAGCGCGCGTTCCACTCCTCGCGCGCGAGTGCCGCGGCCGCGACGTCCGCGCCCGACAGCTCGCTGCCCCACTCGAGGAAGCTGCGGAAGGTCGGACCGTAGGAGGCCGCGCGCTCGGGAAAGAGGCCGCGGTGATGGACCACGGCCTCCGCCGCGCAGATCACGGCCCAGGCGGGAAGCAGCGCGTCGACCGACGGCACCTGCACGGGCACGATCGTCGCGCCGGCGGATGCGACTCGCCGGACGTCGTTGCGGAAGGCCTCCGCCACGGCCGGCTCCACGCCGTCCGTCGCGTAGGCTTCGTCGACTCCGACGCGCACGCCGCGCGCACCCTGTGCGAGCGTGGCGACGCAGTTCGGTGACGGCGCGCGAAGCGCGGTCGGATCGGCGGAGTCGGGGCCCGCGATCGCGTCGAGCACCGCGGCAGCATCGGCGGTGGCGCGCGCGAGCGGCCCGACGTGATCGAGCGAGCCTCCCAGCGGGAAGACCCCCGCGCGCGAGACGCGCCCGCGCGTGGGCTTCAGCCCGACCACGCCACACGCGGCGGACGGAAACCGGATCGATCCTCCGGTGTCGGTGCCGAGGGTCGCGAAGGCCAGGCCAGCAGCGGTGGCGACGCCCGAGCCGCTCGACGAGAGACCCGGGAAGCGCGAGGGGTCCCACGGGTTCACCGGCACCGGCAGCTCCGGGTGGTAGCCCGAGAGCGCGAACTCGGTCATGTGGAGCTTGCCCACGATCACGGCACCGGCCTCGCGCAGGCGGCGCACCACCGTCGCGTCGCGCTCGGCGGGGCGCGGGTCGAGCACGCGCGACGCGCACGTGGTCGCCACGCCGGCGACGTCGCACAGGTCCTTCACGCCGATCGGCACACCGTGCAGCGGTCCGCGCCAGCGCCCCTCGGAGATCTCCTTCTCGGCGCTCCGCGCTTCGGCGAGCGCGCTCTCCGCGAGCACCGCGAGGTACGCGTGGAGCTCGGGGTTTCGCGCTTCGATCCGCGCGAGCTGCGTGCGCGCGAGCTCCACGGGCGAGAGCTCGCGGCTGCGCAGTCGCGCGCTCGTTTCGGTCAGGGTGGCGAAGCAGAGGTCGGCGTCGTTCATCGCGCCAGCATGCACTAGCGACGCTGCAGAAGCGCGTCGAGCTTCGAGAGGAAGCGCGAGCGGTCCTTCGGGGCCAGGCCGCGCGGCCCGCCGGACACCATGCCCGCGTCGCGAAGCTGTGACATGAGATCGCGCGTCGCGAGCGCGCCGCCGATCGAGTCCTCGGTGAACGACCGGCCGTCGGTGCCGAGCACCCGTGCGCCCGCGGCGATGCAGCGCGACGCGAGGGGAATGTCCGCGGTCACCACCACGTCCCCCGCGTGCACGTGCTCCGCGATCCAGTCGTCGGCCGCATCGGGCGCGCCGTCCACGATCACCATCTCCACGTCGAGCCGGGCCGGGACATGCAGACGCTTGTTCGCGACCAGCACCACCTTCGTCCGGTAGCGCGCAGCGACGGCGTAGACCTCGTCCTTCACCGGACACGCGTCGCCGTCGATGAACACCCGCTGCAATGGGCGGTCTCCCGTCGTCACGGTACTCTCTTATGGTGGAGCAGCTCTCGCGCGAACAGCTCGAGCTCGTCACGACGCTCGCGCAGCGGCTGGGCGCGATTCGCGGGATCCGCGCCGTGGTGCTCGGCGGCTCGCACGCGCGCGGCCGCGCGCACGCGGGCTCGGACATCGATCTCGGGATTCTCTACTCCGAGGCGGCGCCCTTCGCGATCGAGAGCGTCCGGGAGCTGGCGGCGTCGGTGAACGACGAGCCGAACCCCGTCGTGAGTGGCTTCTACGAATGGGGCCCGTGGGTGAACGGCGGCGCGTGGCTGACGATCGGCGGACAGCGCGTGGACTTCCTCTATCGGAGCCTCGAGCACCTGGAGCGGGTCGTCGCCGACGCCGCGGCCGGCCGCCACGAGCTCCACTACGGTCAGCAGCCGCCGTTCGGGTTCTTCAGCGGAACGTATCTGGGCGAGCTCGCGATCTGCGTTCCGCTGCTCGATCCCGATGACCGCGTCGCGCCGTTGAAGCAGCGGGTTGCGCACTACCCGGAGCGCCTGCGCAGCTCCGTCGTGCAGGATTACCTCTGGGCGGTCGAGTTCGGTCTCCGCGCGTTCGCCGCCAAGTTCGCGGCCCGAGGCGACACCTACGGGACCGCGGGCTGCCTGACGCGCGCGGTGAACCAACTCGTCCTGGTGCTGTTCGCGCTGAACCGGCGTCATCTGCTGAACGACAAGACGGCGCTCGCCGAGATCTCCGAGTTCGAGCGCGCGCCGAAGGACTTCGGGCGGCGCGTACAGGAAACACTCGCCCGGCTGGGAAGCTCCCAAGGGGAGCTGGCCGCCGCCGTCGACGCGATCGAACGCCTGTTCCGCGAGACGATCGCGCTCTGCGACGGCCTGTACTGCGCGCGCTACCCAGTCTGAGAGCGATGGAGAATCCTGCATGTCCGATCCCGCCTCGAACCTGATCCTGTACCCGGTCTTCGCGATGTTCGCGCTGGTCATTTTCGTGCTCATGCGCATGAGGTCGATGCGCTTCGCAGCCGTCCGGAATCGCGAGGTGGACGTGCGCTTCTACCGGGCCTTCCAGGAGGGCAGCGAGCCCGAGCCGCTGCGCGTCATCTCGCGGCACTTCGTCAACCTGTTCGAGATGCCGGTCCTCTTCTATGTCGGCGTGATCATGACCTATGTCACGCAGAACGTGAGCGGGTGGATGGTCGGGTGCGCGTGGACCTACGTCGCGCTCCGCTACGCGCACAGCTTCGTCCACCTGACGTCGAACAACGTGCCGGTCCGGGTGAGCGTGTACTTCGCGAGCAACGCCGTGCTGCTGGTGATGTGGGCGACCCTGCTGGTTCAGCTCCTTCGCGCGGGAGAGCCGTGAACGCGCGCGCGCTCCTCGCGATGACGTTCCTGCTCGGATCCTGCGCGACGCCGGATCCAGAGGCCGAGTTCACGAAGGGAACCGCGGCGCTCGACGCCGGCGAGCTTCCGACTGCCATCGCGCACCTCGAGAAGGCGGTCGAGCTCGAGCCGGGCCTCGCGCGGAACCAGAACAACCTCGCCTCGGCGTATCTCGCCGCGGGGCGCTCGAAGGACGGCTGGCCGCACGTGCGGCGCGCGGTCGCGATCGATCCGCACGACGCATATGCGGTCGCGAACTGTCGCGTCTTCTTCGTGAAGATGCGGGACGAGACGCACCTCGCGAACGGAGACCCGTTCGACCAGGTCCGCAAGAAGCTCGGAGATCCCGACGAGGAGCGGAACGAGGACGGCGCCGTCTCGTGGCGCTACTGCCTGATCTCCGTGCAGTTCCGCGACGGCAAGCTCGCGGGCGCCGTCGATCTCCCCTTCACCGAGAAGCCTTGAGGGGCGTAGACTCGGTACATGAACGAGAAACCCCTCCCCGACATCGCTGCCATGCTCGGCCAGTTCATCTCCGGAGTGCCGCAGGCGTTGCAGCCGCGCTTCCTCGCGCTGCTCGAGCGCGCGGCGGCGGAGCGCTACGAAGGCTGGGCCAAGGAGCTCCCCGAGCACGCCCCCGGCCTGCTGGCGTGCCGCGGCCGCGAGATCGAGATCGCCGAGACCGCGGAGCGCATCTTCCCGCTCGACGCCGACGCGCGCGCGAAGCTCGACGCGCCGCTCGCCAGCGCGCGCGAGGCGTACCTCGCGGTGCTCGCGGAGCTGTCGCTGCGCGATCAGCTCCGCGTCCAGTCGAACGGGGAGCGCGCGGGCGGCGGCGCCTGGGGCGCGTTCGCGGGAGCGGTCTCCGACGCGCGCGCACGCGCGGACCTCGAGCGCTCGGCCGTGCTCGAGGAGGCGAACGCGGCCCATCTCGACTCCGTCGTCGCACGCCTGTCTGCGTAGTCCGCTGCGGATCATCGGCAGCCCGTTCTCGCCGTACGTCCGCAAGGTGGCGCAAAATGACAGGTCCTCTGCCGAGGAAAAGGGCAGAATCAACGACGAGTGACTCCGTGATGAGGGAATTCGACCCATGCTGATCTTTCGATCCGTTCTCGTCCCGTTCTTGCTGGCCATCGCGGCGCCGGCGTTCGCGCAACAGCCGGCGCCCGCGCCGGGCTCTCCCGCCGCAACGACGACCATCAACGGCAAACAGCTCCCCGCGCCCGATCCGAAATTCGGCGGCGTGATCAAGGACGACGCCCTGCAATCGAAGGCTTGGTGGGCACCGCGCATCGTGCCGCCCAAGCAGGCTCCCAACGTCCTGCTCATCATCACGGACGACTCCGGGTTCGGCGTGCCCAGCACCTTCGGCGGCGTGATCCCGACGCCCACGATGGATCGCGTCGCGAACAGCGGTCTGCGCTACAACAACATCCACTCCACCGCGCTCTGCTCACCGACGCGTGCTGCGCTGATCACCGGCCGGAACCACCATTCAGCGGGCTTCGGCGTGATTTCCGAGCAGGCCACGGGCTTCCCCGGCTACAACAGCATCATTGCCAAGGACAAGGCCACGATCGGGCGGATTCTGCTCGACAACGGCTACGCCACCTCGTGGTTCGGCAAGAATCACAACACGCCGGCGTTCGCCGCCAGCCAGATCGGGCCGTTCGACCAATGGCCGACCGGCATGGGCTTCGAATACTTCTACGGCTTCGTGGGCGGCGACGCGAACCAGTGGCAGCCGAACCTCTTCCGCAACACCACGCAGATCTATCCCTTCCAGGGCAAGCCGGAATGGAATCTGGTTACCGGCATGGCGGACGACGCGATCGACTACCTGAACCGCATCAACCAGACGTCTCCGTCCAAACCCTTCTTCGTGAAGTACGCGCCCGGCGCCACACACGCGCCGCATCACCCGACCAAGGAGTGGGTGAAGAGGATCAGCGACATGCACCTCTTCGACGAAGGCTGGAACAAGGTTCGCGAGCGGATCTTCGAGAACCAGAAGAAGCTCGGGGTGATCCCGGCCGACACGCAGCTCGCGCCCTGGCCGACGGACATCATCAAGAACTGGGATGACTGCACGCCCGAGGAGAAGAAGCTCTTCATCCGCCAGGTGGAGATCTTCGCCGCCTATTCGGCCTACAACGATCACGAGATCGGGCGGGTCATCCAGGCCGTCGAGGACATGGGCAAGCTCGACAACACGCTCGTCATCTACATCAACGGCGACAACGGAACGAGCGCCGAGGGCGGTCCGCTCGGGACCCCCAACGAGGTCGCGTTCTTCAACGGCGTCTCCGTGCCCGTCGCGGATCAGATGAAGTGGTACGACGTTTGGGGCACGGAGCAGACCTACAACCACATGTCGGCGGGCTGGTCCTGGGCCTTCGACACGCCCTTCAGCTGGTTCAAGCAGAACGCCTCGAAGCTCGGCGGGATCCGCCAGAACATGGTCGTCTCCTGGCCTGGTCACATCAAGGACAAGGGTGCGCTCCGCGAGCAGTTCACCCACGTCATCGACGTCCTCCCCACCATTCTCGAAGTCAGCGGCATTCCGGCTCCCGAGATGGTGGACGGAATCAAGCAGAAACCGATCGAAGGCACGAGCTTCGCCTACACGTTCGACGCGAAGAACGCCAAGGCGCCGTCACGGCACAAGACCCAGTACTTCGAGATGATGGGCCAGTACGCGCTCTACCACGAAGGCTGGCTGCTCAGCACCAAGGTGAATCGCGCGCCGTGGGAGGCCTTCGGCGCAGCGAATCCCGATCCGCTCAACAACCAGGTGCTCGAGCTCTACGACCTCTCCAAGGACTTCAGCCAGTCCCAGAACATCGCCGACAAGCACCCCGACAAGGTGAAGAGCATGAAGCAGATGTTCATCGCGGAGGCCCGCAAGTATCAGGTCTTCCCGATGGACGCCTCCGTGGCTGCGCGCATCGTGGCCCCGCGACCGAACATCACCGCGGGTCGCACGGAGTTCGTCTACAAACACCCGATGGTCGGTTTGCCGCAAGGCGACTCACCGATGCTGCTCAACAGCTCCTACACCATCACCGCGGACATCGAGGTCCCGGCGGGCGGTGCCGAGGGCATGATGCTGACGTCGGGCGGACGCTTCGCCGGCTACGGCTTCTACCTGCTCGAGGGCAAGCCCGTGTTCCTCTGGAATCTCATCGACCTGAACCGCATCAAGTGGGAAGGCCCGGACGCGCTCGCGCCGGGTAAACACTCACTCGAGTTCGATTTCAAATACGACGGACTCGGAGTCGGCACGCTCGCCTTCAACAACATGAGCGGCCTCGGCCGACCCGGCACCGGCACGCTCAAGGTGGACGGCAAGGCGGTCCAGACGATCACCATGCCGCACACGCTGCCGATGATCCTGCAGTGGGACGAGAGCTTCGACGTCGGCTCGGACACGCTGACCGGCGTGAACGATGCGGACTACAAGCCCCCGTTCGCCTTCACCGGCAAGCTCGAGAAGCTGACGATCAAAGTGGATCGGCCGAAGCTGTCGCCCGAGGACATCAAGAAGCTCGAGGGTGCGGAGTCGACCGCGGTCGACGGCAAGCCGCTTCATCGCGCACAGGGCGCGCCTCAGTAGTCCCGCACAGCAACGGGCACGACGAGACGAGCCAGTAGCACCGCGCTCGGCGGTGCGCGGGCGTTGCTGGCTAGCTCCGCGGCTCCTGCGGCAGGGCGTCGAGCAGCGCCTTCGTCCGCGCCTGGATCGGCGCCTCCATGATGCGATCGGTGTGGATGTAGAGCGCGTTCTCGCGCACCGCGCGCAGCACCATCTCGCCGACGGCGTCGGGCGACGCGCCGGAGTTCAGGAACGCGTCGACGACCTCGACCATCTGCGCGGCCGGCCGCGGCGCGGATGCCGGCTGCGTGCGGATCGTGTGGTGCAGGATCTTCGTCGCCACCGGACCGGGGCAGAGCACCGAGACGCCGATCCGACTGCCCTGCAGCTCGAAGCGCAGCGCCTCCGACAGTCCGACGACCGCGAACTTCGCCGTGTGGTACAGGAAGCCGGCGCCTGGCGTCGCCAGCCCCGCGCCGGAGGCGGTGTTCACGATGTGCCCGCCGCCGAGCTGAGCGCTGCGCGCGCACATGCGCGGCACGAACGTCTGGAGCCCGTTCACGACACCGTCGAGGTTGACGCCGAGCGCGAAGTCCCAGGTCTCGTAGCTCATCTGCTCCGCGGGAATGGAGAGCGCGACGCCCGCGTTGTTGAAGAGCAGCGACACCGGACCGAGCCGTGCTTCCGCCTCGTCCGCGGCGCGCGCGTATGCGTCGCGATCCCGAACGTCGAGCACGAACGTCTCGACCTGCGTGTCCTTGGCGAGCTCGGCCTGTGCGGCGCCGAGCGCCGCCGCGTCGACGTCGGCCAGCGCGAGCCGCGCGCCCGCCCGTGCGAACGCGCGCGCGATGCCGAGCCCGATGCCGTTCGCGCCCCCGGTGATGAATGCCGTTCGACCCGCGACGTCGTCCACGTTGTCCCTCGCGTCTTGTCCGCGGGGTAGTCTGCCAGAAGCCGAGGCCGGCGGAGCAACCGCGCGAGCGGGTGAGTCACCCGATCGCGCGGCTGCGCTGCGCGGGCGGACCGGCTACGAGAGCTCGGCCGCGCTGTAGCCCAGGATCTCGCGCGCGATGATCAGGCGCTGGATCTGGCCCGTGCCCTCGTAGATGTCGGTGATGCGGCAGTCGCGGAACCACTTCTCGAGCAGGAACTCGTGCGAGACGCCGACCGCGCCGAGCAGCGCGATGCACGCCTGCGTCGCCGTGCGCGCGACCTCGCCGCCCTTCGCCTTGGCGATCGAAGCTTCGAGGTTGTTCGACTTCGCCTCGCCCGAGAGCCACGTCGCGTGCAGCACGTCGAGCATGGCGGCTTCGATGTCGGCCTCGATCTCGACGAGCTTCTGCTGCACCGCGCTGCGCGCGTGCACGCCCGCGCTCCAGTCGATCTCGACGCCTTCCTTGGCGAGCGCGTCCTTGGTGAAGTCGAGCGCAGCCTGCGCGATGCCGAGCCCGATCGCCGCGACGGCGGGGCGGGTCATGTTGAACGTCTTCATCACGCCCTTGAAGCCACCCGCGCCCTTCTTGGCGATCGTCTCGTCGCCGCCGAGCAGGTGGTCGCGCGGGATGCGGCAGTTCGTGAAGACGTAGGCCGCGGTGTCGTCGGCGCGGATGCCGAGCTTCTTCTCCTTGTGCGTGACCTCGAAGCCGGGCGTGCCCTTCATGACGATGAAGCTCTTGATCCCGGCGCGGCCCGCGGCCTTGTCGGCCGTCGCCCAGACGACGACGCCCTCGGCGCGACACCCGGTGGTGACGAAGATCTTCTCGCCGTTCAGGACCCACTCGTCGCCGTCGAGGACCGCCGTGGTCTGCACGGCCTTCGAGTCGGAGCCGCAGCCCGGCTCGGTGATCGCCATGGCGAGCGTCTTGCCGCCCCAGCGCTTCTGCTGCTCGGGCGTGCCGGACGCGCGGAGTGCCGCGTTACCCAGGCCGCCCGTGCCGCGGCGCATGCGCACCGTGTAGTCGCCCCAGGTCTGGCCGGCGCTGATCAGCATGCTCATCACGCCCATCGACGAGTCGAGGTCGTCGCGTCCGGCGAGATAGGCGAACGGGTTCTTGAAGTCCTTCGCTTCGGGCAGCTCGTCCGGCGCGAACTCCTCTTCGTGGTCGTCGTAGTAGCGTGCGTAGTTGCGGCAGATGAGCGCCTCGGCGCGCACGGCCGCGAGGACCTTCTCGTCGTTCTCGGTGAGGGTGAAGTCGATCATCAGGGTGTCTCCTCGTGGATCACAGTGCGCAGACGGCTTCGTTGACCGTCAGCGCGCGGGCGTTTCGGTACCACATCTCGACCGGGTATTCGCGAATGAAGCCGTGGCCGCCGAAGATCTGCAGGCCGTTGTCGGCGAGCTTCATGACCTCGCGGCTCACGTAGGTCTGCGCGAGCGTCGTCTCGCGCGTCGCGTCGAGGCCGTTCTCGAGCTGGCTCGCCGCCTTCCAGACCAGGTGACGCATGGAGTTCACCTCGATCTGCATCTCGGCGAGCATGAACGCGATCGCCTGCTTCTGGGCGATCGGCTGGCCGAAGGCGATGCGCTCCTTCGCGTACGGGATCGCGAGCTCCATCACGCCGCGCGCGAGGCCGACCGCGAGCGCGCACGACGCGGTGCGCAGGCTGTTCACCAGGCGCGCGCCGTCGATGCCCTTCTCGCCGCCGAGGCGCGCACTGGCCGGCACCTCCACGCGCTCGAGCTCGACCGCGTAGCGCGGCAGGGCCTGGAAGCCGAGCGTGCGCTCGGCCTCGGCCGAGATCGTGAGTCCCTTCGCGTCGCGCGGGACGATGAAGGCCTCGAGGCCCGCGAGCCCCTTGCGCGCGCCGCGCGCGACCACGAGCAGGTGGCTCGCCGAAGCCGCGAGCGGCACGAGCCGCTTCGCGCCGGTGAGCGAGAACCCCGTGCCCTTCGGCTCCGCGATCGTGCGGAGGTTGCCCGCGTCGAAGGTGAAGCTCGGCTCCAGGATCGCGAGCGAGGCCGCGTGGAACTTGGAGCCGGTGAATAGCGGCAGGTACGTCTGCTTCTGCTCGTCGGTTCCGAAGTCCAGGATCGGCTGGACGAACAGCGCCGGCGTCATCGCGGCTGCGGCGAGCGGAACGTCGCCCCAGCCGAGCTCCTCGAGGACGAGCGCATGGGTGACCGGCGAGCGGCCGATGCCGCCGCCGCCGTACGACTCCGGGATCGCGCCGGCGACCAGGCCGAGCTCCCAGCTCTTCTGCAGGAGCTCGTCGGGCAGCTCGCGCTTCTCGTCGCAGGGCCGCGCGATCTCGCGCATCTCGCCCTCGGCAAACTCGTGGACGGTCTGCCGGATCAGGTCCTGCTCTTCCGTCGGTCCGAACGCAATCATGGGATGTCTCCTCGTTCCATACGCTTTGGGGTGTAAGGCTGGTGGAAATACCAGGCGATCGAGCCGCCCTGACCGTCCTTGGTGAGCCGGCCCTTGGTGAAAGCCTCGCGGTCGTCCATCAAGCCGAGCGCGAGCAACGTCCAGTCGCGCGCGTCGGCCGTGTAGCGGACCTGCGCGCGCGGCGCGTAGCCCTCGCGCACGCTGCAGGTGCCGTCGTCGATCTCGACCACCCACACGCCGCCGCCCTTGCCGGTGAGGCGCAGCTCGTAGGTGATGCGCACGTCGCGCGCGCGGTCTTCGCGAAGCAGGAAGGGCAGGGCCTCGACCACCGACGCCGGCGTGGTCTCCTTGAAGGGGCCGGTCTCGCTCATGAAGTGGCGCACCCACCAGAGCGCGATCTCGCGCACGATCGGCTCGAGCGTCCGCCCGAGATCCGTGAGCGCATACAGCGACCGGCCGCCCTCGGGGACCGTGCGAACCAGGCCTCGCTCGGTCATCTGCCGCAGCCGGGCCGAGAGGATCCGCGGCGCGATCCCCGTCCGTCCCTTCAGCTCCTGGAACCCGCGCCGCCCGCCCATCAGGTGGCGGACCAGGACCAACGTCCAACGGTCGCCAATCAGGTCGAGCCCCCGTCCGACCGGGTCGAACAGGGGTCCGGGCAGTCCCGCGGGGTTGGGGTCCTTGGTCGCCGGCATACTCAGGCCCGCATCTTTGCAGAACCAAAGTCAGTATTCAATGGGTACTAAGCGGCGGGAATGGCGCTTGGGATAAGATCGCCGCGACGGCGCGGGCTTCGCGCGAAGGGGATGGCATGCGTATCGGGCTGATGGTCGGGGCGACCGAGGGACCGGACGGGACGATCGACGGGCTGGTCGCCGCGGCCAAGCGCTACGAGGCGGCCGGCTTCGACAACCTCTGGATGGCGAACATCTTCGGGCTCGACGCGATCAACGCGCTCGCGATCGTCGGCCGCGAGACGAGCCGCATCGAGCTCGGCACGGCGGTCGTGCCGACCTATCCGCGCCACCCGATGGCGATGGCGCAGCAGGCGCTGACCACGCAGGCCGCCTCGCGCGGGCGTTTCTCGCTCGGCATCGGGCTCTCGCACAAGATCGTGATCGAGAACATGCTCGGCTTCTCGTACGACAAGCCCGCCCGACACATGAAAGAGTACCTCGAGGTGCTCGCGCCGCTCTGCCGCGGCGAAGCCGTCAAGTACATGGGTGAGCAGTACAAGGTGGCCGCGCAGCTCCAGGTGCCCGGCGCGACGCGCGTGCCGGTCCTCGTCGCGGCGCTCGGACCCGTGATGCTGAAGCTCACGGGCCGGCTCGCCGACGGCACGATCACCTGGATGACGGGTCCGAAGACCCTGGCCTCGCACATCATCCCGGTGCTGCGAGAAGCGGCCAAGCAGGCGGGCCGGCCCGAGCCGCGCGTCGTCGCCGGCTTTCCCGTCCTTCTCACGAACAAGCCCGCCGAGGCGCGCGAGAAGATCGGCCAGGCGCTCGTCATCTACGGGCAGCTCCCGTCCTACCGCGCGATGCTCGACCGCGAAGGCGCGGCGGGCCCCGCCGAGATCGCGCTCGCGGGCGACGAGGCGTACCTGCGGCGCGAGATCGCGCGCCTGCGCGACATCGGAGTGACGGACTTCGACGCCGCGATCACGCCGGTCGAGGACGGCGCGTACGAG
>Ga0210377_10000932_pt1 | contig 27536 bp, 24 predicted proteins | sample PLM4_65_b1redo_FD_155480 | JGI IMG/M metagenome (GOLD analysis project Ga0210377, IMG submission 155480) | Groundwater sediment microbial communities from an aquifer in East River, Colorado, USA - PLM4_65_b1 redo | ecosystem: Environmental > Terrestrial > Soil > Riparian zone | place: USA: East...
TCGATGAGCGATTGGGGGATGCAGCCGCCCGAAGGGCCGCCCATCTGCACTGCCTTGAACTTCCGGTTGTTCTTGATGCCGCCGCCGATGTCGAAGATCACGGTCTTGAGCGGGATGCCCATCGGCACCTCGACGAGACCGATGTTGTTCAGTGCTCCCGAAAGCGCGAACACCTTCGTGCCCTTGCTCTTTTCGGACCCGAGGCTCGAAAACCAGTCCGCGCCGTTCAGGATGATCGGCGGAACGTTCGCAAACGTCTCGACATTGTTCAGGACCGACGGCCGCATCCACAGACCCTTGACCGCGGGAAACGGCGGTTTGGCCCTCGGCATACCGCGCTTGCCCTCGATGGACGCCATCAGCGCCGTCTCTTCCCCGCACACAAAGGCGCCGGCGCCCTGATAGATCTCGATATCGAGGTCGAACCCCGTGCCGAGGATGTCGTTTCCAAGCAGACCCCGGTCCTTGGCCTGATCGATGGCTATCTGGAGACGGTGCACCGCGAGCGGATACTCGGCCCTCACATAGATATAGCCGTAGTGGGCGTTGATTCCCTTGGCGGCGATGATCATGCCTTCGAGCACCGAGTGCGGGTCCGCCTCCATGACGCTCCGGTCCATGAATGCGCCGGGGTCGCCCTCGTCGCCGTTGCACAGGATGTACTTGATATCGCCCGTGACTCGCGCGCAGAGCTCCCACTTCAGGCCGGTCAGGAACCCGGCGCCGCCGCGTCCGCGCAGCCCCGAACGCTTCACCTCCGCCACGATCTGCTCGGGCGTCATTTCGGTGAGCGCCTTGGCCGCGGCCATGTAGCCGTCGCGGGCAATATATTCCTCGATCTTCTCCGCATCGATGAGACTCCGGTTCCGAAGCGCCCGCAATACCTGGTGCTTGAAGAACGGGATATCGTTCATCACGGGAATCGTGGTCTTCTCCGTTGGCGGCGTATAGAGGAACTTCTGGACCGGTCTTCCCTTGATAAAGTGTTCTTCCACGAGGTACGGCACATCCCCGGGCTTTACCAGCTGGTAGAAGATGTCCTCGGGGTAGACCACGATCACCGGGCCCTTGGCGCAGAACCCGTTGCACCCCGTCAGCACGATCTTGATCTCATTCTGGAGATTTCGCTTGATAAGCTCGGTCTCGAGCGCGTCCTTCACCTTGAGCGATCCGTTTGCCACGCAACCCGTGCCAGCGCAGATCATTATGTTAGAACGGTATGTCGTAGTTTCCACTGTCATTTACTCCGTAAATATATTGAAGATTGTATATTGAAAATTGGAATTTTTAAATTTAGGTGCGAGCTGCTTTTTGACTTTTTCAATTTTTAATTTCCAATTTCCAATCTTCAATTTCCAATGCGCCGTCAATAGGTCGTCTCATGCCCGATAACCAGCGCATACTCCGGGAGCGGCTTGCCCCCTATCACGTGTCCGGCAAAGATCTTCCTGGTCTTTTCCTCATTTAACGCGATGTACTTGACAGGGGGCTCGCCGGCAAGCTCGATCGTGATCATCGGCTCCTGACTGCAGAGCCCGGCGCATCCGGATGTCGTGATGGCTACATCCTTCAATTTGGATTTGGCCAGCTCTTCCATGATCGTGTTCATGATGCCCCGGGCGCCGGCGGCGATACCACAGGTCCCCATATGCACCGTGATCTTTGCCCGAAACCCGCCCTCGCGCAGTCCCTGATGGTAATCTTCCTTGATCTTTTTCAGATCAGCAATCGTCAGTTTTGCCATGGCTACCCATCCTCATTCCGTAATCCGCAATCCGAACTCCGCAATCGCGGAAGCTACTCATACTTTCTGACAATATCCATCACCTTCGTGGCCGCAACGTCGCCGTAGGTGTCCTGGCCGATAACGACCACCGGCGCGAGACCGCACGCGCCGAGGCACCTCACGGCCTCAAGGGAATACTTCTTGTCCCTCGTCACTTCTCCGACCTCCAGGTCGAGCTCATCCTTGATCTTATCAAGGATCTCTTCGCTCCGCTTCACGTAGCAGGCAGTGCCGAGACAGACCCGGATCACGTGCTTGCCGCGCGGCACGAGCGTGAAAAAAGAATAGAAGGTAGCGACACCGAAGACCACGCTCGGCGACATATCAAGCCCCCTGGCAACATATCGCTGCACCGCATGCGGCAGATAGCCGCATACGTCCTGTGCCTGCTGGAGCACGGGTATGAGCGATCCGGGCTTTCCCTTATACCGCGCGACGATCCCGTCGATCTTCAGGTACATTTCGGGAGTTACGAACTCGTTGTTTGTAGCAGTCTGCTGTTCAACCGCTTCGTTGCTCATCGTTTACCCCTTGGCAATTTGAAATATTACATTTCAAATTTGATCTGCTCGTTCAGCATACCCCTGATCGCTTCAAGCACCGCCGGATTATTGATCGGCACATCTTCAAGGTCGTTCCTGATCTCCCGTGTATCGAACCGGGAGGTCCGGTCGCCCTCCCGCGCCTCATAGAGAACATCAAGGTCGGGGTGGCCCGCGATAAGCGTGAGCACGGTATCGGCCATGCTGCCGATCGCCGGCCGGTCCACATGGCTCCAGAGAAAGGTTGCCGCAACCCTCGTTCCCTTGCCCGGAGCGGAATCCACGGTCATCATTCCGCCCGCCTGCTCCGCCGCCTGGGACAGGAATGGTATCCCCAGTCCCGTCTTTTTGCGTTTGGTGCTGAAGAAGGGGTCCCGGACCTTTGCCAGCGTCTCGACATCCATTCCCCTGCCGTCATCATTGACCTCGATCCGAAGGAGGTCGCGCGCCCTATCGCGAATGATGATGATCTCTATTGTCTTTGCATCAGCACGGACCGAATTCTCGGCAATGTCAAGGATATGCAGGGAGATGTCTTCCACCGTCTCAACACTCCGCCTTCCTGCCGTCTCTTCCTGCCAATGCTTTTTTGATCTCGGCCACGGTCCCGTCTTCGATCGTGAAGAGCGTAAACCGCTTGCCGATGTCTTCAGGACCGTGAGCATCCGAACTGGTGATGACCGGATACTTCCTGCAATCCGGGAAGCGGTTCGCTGCGTCAGCCACGGTCGTGTGCTGCGAGATCTCAACGGCATCAGGAGCAAGCTGAGGTGGAATAAACCCAAGCTGTCCGATGATGCTGAACGACTCCCGGTCCACATGCGCCGCGATCACCAGGCTGTCACCGTGCCCTGCGCGCGCCGCTTCAACGATGGCCGCAGCCGGCAGCGATGTCGCACCGATCAAAAGCCGATCGCAGAAGCCGGTCACCCCATCCTCATCGTCCGCGATCACCTGCTGTCCAAAGGCGCGCTCATCATTGGCGCCGGTCAGGTTCCGGTAGATGACATCCTGGAACCGCAGGAGGTCCTCGTCGAGTTCAAAGAACACCAAGAGGTGCGCTTCTTCCGAGGAAGCGACTTCCATCCCTCCAAGCACCATCAATCCGTTTTGCCTGCCCGCCTTCTTGACAGCCAAGACGTTCTCGGCGGAATTATGATCACAGATGCCTATGAGGTCAAGCCCTTTTCGCAGGGCCTCGTGCACGATCTCCCGGGGCGACATGTCCAATTCAGCGCAGGGAGACAGACACGTATGCACGTGCAGGTCGGCCTTAATGCGCCTCAGCGCCACGGATCCCCGCCTTGTATAATCTACCGACCAGCTCAAACGCCGACAGGCCGCTCACCATGACCGGGATGCCCTCTTCCTCGGCCTTGGCAATGGTATCCTTTTCAGGCTGCCGTCCCTGAACCAGGATGATGCCGGACAGGTCCTTGTGCGATGCAACGGCCACGATGTTCTGGTGGATGTGGAGCGTGACCCAGAGTGTCCCCTCATCCGCGTGTGCCAGGACATCCGACAAGAGATCGCTCACATAGCCACTCGTCGCTTCACGGTCAAGATGTCCGGAACCGGTTTTTACTTCCAGACCGAATTCCTTTACAAGGTCGCTTAACTTCATTGGCCCCCGGTCAACTCGTAAAATAGAACTTCATGGTCAAACGCGTTCCCTCGGGCACTGATGAGGTAAGATTCATCTCATCGGAGCATTTTCTCATGTTTACCAGCCCCATGCCTGCGCCGAATCCCAGCTCCCGCACCCAGTCAGGGGCCGTGGAATACCCCGGCTGCATGGCGCGCTCAACGTCGGGGATCCCAGGGCCATTGTCGATGGCCTGAACGATGATCCACCCCTTGTCGATCTGGGCCAGTATCTCTCCGCCGGTGGTATAGGAGGCAAGATTGATCTCCGCTTCATATGTTGCCACCCCGATCCGTCTCAGAGTCGGGGCGGTGACGCCCAGTTTTTTGAGCGCGTTCTTAAGTTCGCTGGCCGCCTTGCCCGCGCTTTTCAGGGTCTGGCCTTCAACATAGTACTTCAAGCAGAAACTGATCTCGTCGGCAATGACGTCCTGAAATAACTGACTCATCGCGGGCCGCTGGTCGTCCTCGTTGACCTTTGACTCGGTCTGCGTGTATTCGATCTCAAGCTTCTTCAGCAGGCCTTCGACGACGTTCCCCTTGGTGAGGATACCGACCAGTTGCTCATTGTGGTCTAATACCGGGTACCGTCTGAATCTGTATTTGGAAAACTTGGCGAGACAGTGAACAAGCAGCTCGTCGCTGTACAGGCACTCAACAGTCCTCGTCATCTTATCCCGGACGAAGGCGTTGATCTCATTATTGCCGAGGGCATTGACCAGATCTGCCATGCTGACCATGCCTACGAGCTTTCCGTTCTCGACGACCGGTGTGCCGGAGATACGGTTGTCCCGCAGGAGGAGACTAAGATCAGCCATGGTCTGGTCCGGCCTTATGGTAAAGATCGTGGTGGACATGACCTCGCCGACCGTGATCTCGTAGGCCATTTCCTGGGTCTTGGTCACCCCGGACGGTGTCCCCTGCTCTTTGCGTTGCTGTGCCATCTGTCTATTGCCGCGCGGCCACTCCTCTGAGTCCCTTCATGTACAGGATACCGCAGGCCTCGAACATGGTAAGCTTCGTCACGAAGAGGGGGATGTCCTTTTGTTTCGCCAGCGCCACCGCGTCGGTTTCCGGCTGTTTGCCGCGCACAATGCAGACCGCTTTTATCTCTGCTATGTCCGCTGTTCGTACTGCCTGGGGATTCGTGAGACCCGTGATCAGAATGCCATTCGCATGAGTGCGGCCAAGCACATCGCTCATGAGATCCGCGCTGAAGCAGTGTTCTACCTCGATCTTACCGACAATAGTATTTCCGGCAAGGACCTCCGCACCAAGAAGGTTCACGATCTCTCTTAAATTCATCAGGAAATCTCCGTTGCTACCGGTCGCACTCGCCGAGCACGATATCGATCGAACCGATACAAGCGACAACGTCCGCCATCATATGGCCGGTCACCATCTTCGAAAGTGCGCTCAGGTTCACATACGAGGGGGCGCGTATCTTGATTCGATACGGTTTGCCGCTCCCGTCGCTCACAATATAGAAGCCAAGCTCGCCCTTCGGGCCTTCCGTGGCCACATACACCTCGCCCTTGGGCATGGGGACCCATTTGCTCATGAGCACGAACTGATGGGCCAACGTTTGCATGTTCTGCATGACCTGCGTCTTCTCGGGGATGGCGTAGCGCGGGTCATCGGTCACGACCGGTCCCGCCTGCATCATATCGAGGCATTGTTTGATGATGCGGTTGCTCTGGCGAAGTTCACCGAGACGCACGACATACCGGTCGTATACGTCGCCGTTCTTCCCGAGGGGGATATCGAAATCTACCTTATCATAGGCCGCGTACGGCTCGACTTTGCGCAGGTCGTAGTTGACACCCGATCCTCGCAGGGAGGCCCCGGTAAGCCCGTATTGTATCGCTTCCTCGGCGGTCATTACTCCGATGCCGATGGTTCGTTTGAGCCAGATACGGTTTTCCCGGATCAGGGCATCGTACTCCTCAAGCCTTTTGGGGAAGAGTTCGGTGAACTCACGGCATTTATCAATAAAATCCCGGGAGACGTCATTCCGCACCCCGCCGATGCGTGCATAGCTCACGGTCAATCTCGCGCCGGTCGCCATCTCGAGGAGGTCCAGGATAAGCTCCCGCTCTCTCGCCGCATAGAGCAGGACCGTCATGGCGCCTATGTCCACCGCGCTGGTGCCAAGCCAGATGAGATGTGCGCTGATGCGGGTAAGCTCCGCGAGAAGCGTCCGGAGGAACTGCGCCCGTTCAGGCACAACGATGCCGGCCAGTTTTTCGACCGCCGTCACATACCCGAGGTTGTTGCACATGCACGAGATGTAGTCCAGTCGGTCGGTCATAGGAATGACCTGGTGGTATGTCTTGCTTTCCATCCACTTCTCGATTCCCCGATGGAGATAACCGATCTGCGGATCCATGCCGACAATGGTCTCGCCTTGAAGGTCCAACACCAGACGGAGCACGCCGTGCGTGCTGGGGTGCTGGGGACCCATATTAAGAGTGATCTCTTTTTGAACGATCTCTTTTGTCTCGGTTACCAACATAGGTTCACCAATGATCATGAATTCCAATATTCAAATTTCAAATCCCAAATAACATTCAAATTCAAAATTCCAATGTTCGAAACGATTCTCCTTGCTGCTTGTCATTTGGAATTTATTTGTTATTTAGTGCTTGTGGGATTTGGCGCTCGTTTTTAAATCAGTATCCTTTCAGCGGATATTCTTTCCTGAGCGGGTGCCCTTCCCAGTCCTCGGGCAGGAGTATCCTGCGAAGGTCCGGATGTCCATCGAATTTGATCCCCATGAGGTCGTAGGTCTCGCGTTCGTGCCAGTTCGCCGTTTGCCAGACCGGGGTGACCGAGTCCACCCGCGGGTCTTCTTCCGGCACCCTTACCTTTAATCGTATGCGGTGGTGGTGAACGGTCGATATCATATTGTATACAACCTCGAACCGCGGTCCTGCATCTCCGGGATACCGGGAAAAATCGACTGCTGTGAGATCTGACAGGTGGTCCATTTTGATCGCGGCCTCGTCTCGCAGGAAGACGCAAACGTCCCTGATCATGTCCTTCTTGAGCGACACCCCCACCTGCCCGGCATACGTTGTCGTGCCGAGCACCTGGCCCGCGAATTTTTCTTCTATTATTGTCGCAATCTGTAAGGGATCCATTCGACCTCGGAATTCACTATGAAAATATAACTGCTCACAATTGGTGAGGCATTCTGATGTTGTGCGGTTCGGCGCTCCAGGTACCATAAAACGGCGTATTGATAGTGCCGCGCTGGGTCTACTTCCTGATATAGTGCTCTTTTCTCATCTTTTCCTGCAGCTTGATGATACCGTTCATCAGCGCTTCGGGCCGCGGCGGGCAGCCAGGGATGTACACGTCCACGGGAATGATATTGTCCACGCCCTGCACGACGGCGTAGGTATTGAAGATGCCGCCGGAGGCGGCGCAGCTCCCCATGGCGATGACATAGCGCGGTTCGGGCATCTGATCGTACACGCGACGCACGACAGGGGCCATCTTTTTCGACAGTGTCCCGGCCACCAGGAGCAGGTCCGACTGGCGCGGCGACGGCCGCGGCACCGTACCGAAGCGGTCGAAATCATGTTGCGGAGCTGCATAATACTGGATCATTTCAATGGCGCAACACGCGAGCCCGAATGACATGGGCCAGATGGAGCACGACCGGCAATAGTTCAAAAATCCGTCGATGGTTGTCGTGATGTAGCCTTCTTCAAATATATTCTGGATCACTCCCATTCGAGGGCCCCCTTCTTCCAGGCATAGAAATACCCGACGAGCAGGATGGCGATGAAAACCACCATTTCAACAAAACCATACAGGCCTATATGGTTATAGGCCACGGCCCATGGATAGAGAAAAACGGCTTCGATGTCGAATATAAGGAACAGCATTGCGATGATGTAATAGCGAATCGAGAATTTCTGATGGGCATCCATGAAGGGGGTGATGCCGGACTCATACGTCATCTGCTTTTCGGGATAGGGGTTCCGAGGCCGGAGGATCCAGCTGACGGCAAGCATCCCGATGCCAACGGCTGCGCCGAGCAGCAGAAAAACAACCACGGGCAGAAAGTGTTCCGGAAGATAGGTGCCTGGGCTCATATGCTTCTCCCTGCAGAACAAAAAAATTTGAATTAGCAGGACGGGTAAAACGCGTGCATGATAAGCTAACTCCGATATTTTGTCAAGCAAAACAATAAACAGGACAAACAGTGTTTTTAGATTAATTTATTTTACTTTTCTATAAGGAATAAAGCGAGGGTAACCCTGGGTCGCTGAATCCCGCTGGATCCCGATTAGTGTTCGGGAAGGAAAGCTCCATGCAGGAACAAGTCTTTCTCGCCAAAGGATGGCCCGGGCAATTGCTAAAGCTCTACAAAATAATTCGCCCATGCGCTGTCGATGACCTCTTTGGTCATGACCGGCGGGGTCTCGCGGTATCTGGCAATATCGATGATCTGATCTATGATGTCCCTCGGGTGGCAGGCATTCAACTTGACGCCTGTTTTTTCATAGTGTTCCTTCAACAGGTAATCAAGGACGTCCTTCCTGAATTCCAGTCCTTGTTGTTCGGTCACCCTCTGGAATATCTGGCGATATCCTTCAACAGGAGGATGGCCTATCTCGATCTTGTACCTGATCCTCCTCAGGAAGGCCTCATCCACCAGCTGCTTGGGCTCTATGTTGGTTGAAAAGATGATGCTCTCTTCGAATGGCACCTCAAACTTCTTTCCCGTATGGAGGGTCAGGAAATCCGTTCCTTGCTCAAGAGGGACGATCCAGCGATTAAGAAGATCAATGGGCCTCACCATCTGCCGTCCGAAGTCGTCAATGATAAAAATACCCCCGTTTGCCTTCATTTGAAGGGGGGCTTCATAGAACTTGAACACCTCGTCAAAATCCAGGTCCAGCATTGTTAACGTAAGTTCCCCCCCCACCATGATGATAGGACGTTTGCACAGGACCCATCTGGCATCGCCGTGGTCTTCTTGCGCAACCGGGCTGTGATAGTCGGGTCAAAGACCTTTATCAGCTGACGATCAACGATCACCGCATGGGGTATGTAGACATCGCCGGGTAAAAGGGAACCGATGGCCTCTGCTATGGCGGTCTTTCCATTTCCCGGGGGGCCGTATAAAAATATGGATTTACCCGAGTTCACCGCCGGGCCGAGCTGGTCAATGAGTGTCCCGCTGATAACGAGGTGGGAAAATGCCTTTTTTATGGCCCTTTCATTCACGATCACGCTTTTTACCGACTGATACTCCATCTGCGTGGATAGTCGGCAAGGGTGACAGGGGCTGCGCCTATATAAGTGCACAACTCGAGCGCCTCCTGTGCCCTTTTTCTTCCCAGCTCGGTGATGGAGAACTGGTACGTGGTAGCCTCATAACCTGTCCCTCCCTTTACTTCGCACATCTTCTCCTTTCTCAGGGACTGGACCGCCTGGTCCATAATTGAGGCCGGAAGTTTGACCGCCGCCACCAGGTCTTTCAGCGTAAAGTTTCCCATGAAGTATATATGCTTCATGGTCAGGTCGAATATGAACCCGGGATCAAGGCCTGTTTCCTCGAGGTTTTTAGGTTTATGGGGAATTTTTTTAAAGAAGGCGGCGAGATTTTCCCCCTGTATAAAACCGAGGGCCACGAGGCACTCGCCAAGTCGTCCCCCCCGTTTTTTTTGCCTGTCCAGCGCCTTTTCAAGCTGCTCTGCCGTAACAAGCCCTTCAACGATCATCCTCTTGCCGAGAATATTTTCCATGTGATCATGCCTCCTTCCGTCTCATGTTGTATTGTCAAAAACCAAATCTGAGCCTAGGCACATGCCGCAATGAAACGCAGCAGACTATCAGTCAGGCGGACTGTTTTGTCATACCTTCATTGATTTTTTTGCTACAAGTAGAATGGAAACTCCAAACGGCAAGGATATTCTGGGTATGAGTAGTTTCTCGCTTGAAAATATTTTTGTTAGTAAGACATTCCTAAAGTTTGAAGGCATATTCACATCGGTGCCACCCTTCTTACCGAGAGCTTTATTAAGAAATCTCGTTACAGCAATTACGGGAAAGAGAAACGTATTAAAATATGTTGAGCATACTGAATCAAGACCAGCTCTTTTGACAAGCTGGATTAATTGCTTTTTTCTATAACGCCTTTTGTGCGCCAGGGTAATGTCATGTTCACTCCATAAAAATTCGTAGGCGGGAACAGTTAAGAGTAATTTGCCGTTTGAATTGAGCCTCTTGCTGATTTCTTGCAATATTTTTAGGTCATCATCTATATGCTCCAATACATCTAACATGCATATCAGATCAAATGTTTCTGAAAAAGGAATATTATCTGGCAAAAACCCCTTAGCCACGAGACAAAGTCCTCTTCTATTCGCCATGTCTCTGGCGTCGTCATCCTGTTCCAATGCACGGAGGTCCCCATATTTTGATAGAAGTTCAAAATTTCCCCCAGTTCCACAACCGACTTCAAGAATACTTCTTGTATTTCCATCAGACAAACATCGATCGAGAACTTTTTGAACAATCATCCGTCTCGAGATAAACCACCAGTGATGATCTTCATGGTGATACATTTCAAAATATGCTTCTCGCTGCACTACGATTCTCCTTAGAGGGATGACCACGAAGTTCACAGGGTTTATATATTGTGAACATCTTTCGCAGAAAAAACCCATGCCTTTCCCATCACGGCTTGTTCCGGTGAAACCATATCTTCAAAAGATCCCGCATCATGCGGAGGGAATCCCTGATGATGCCGACCCTTGAATCAGGTGAATTCACCCATACGACCGGCACCTCCTTGATCCTTAGACCCATTTTTCTTGCCAGATACAGGGTCTCCACATCAAAGGCAAACCGCTCGATTCTTTGGAGTGCGAACACCTTCGCGCCGCGTCACCTGTGAAAAGCTTGAAGCCGCACTGGGTATCATGGATTCCCTTCACGGCAAGCGCCCGGACAAACACATTGAAGGTCATTCCCATGAGCTGCCGGTACCACGGTTGTTTTTTGAGTATCATCGATCCTGAAACAGCCCGTGAACCAATGGCAATATCGCATCCCTCTTCCAGTGCCTGATCCAATTTTTCCACCTCCTCGATCGGGGTGGAAAGATCGGCATCCGAAAGAAGAACAAAGGCTCCTTTTGAACCCAGGACACCCCTACGTACAGAATATCCTTTTCCCCTGTTTCCATTGTTCCGGAGAAATAAAATGGTGGGATGCAGCTCCATCGCCTTTCGCACAACCTCATCGGTGGCGTCAGTGCTGCCGTCGTCCACGACGATGATCTCATGGGAAGAACCATATTCCTTCATATAATCACAGATACGATCCAGTGTGCTACCGATACGCAGGGCCTCGTTGTATGCGGGTATGACTATGGAAAGACAGGTATCCATAAGGCTTGCATCCGTCCTGTGGTTCATGCCATTCAGGTCCTCTCAGGAGCGATCATTTGCTCGACAGCACTTAACAGAGGCTCGATATATTCTTGTTCTGGAGCGTAAGTCCCCTTGCCCAGCGTTACGGTCTTGATATTCCTGTTCGTAGTAAGCAGATCAGTTATCAGGATCACCGGGATGTGGGATGTGATCGAGCTCTGGCGTAAATCCGAGAGCATGCGCCGCCAGGAACCCGGCTGGGTGGTGTCCAGGAATATGAGCGAGGGCTTTTCCCTGCGGCAGGCTTCCGCTCCGACGGATTCTTCCGCAAGCAGAACCGTCTGGTTTTCCGCGCCAAGGAGCAGTTGGATCGTCCTTCCCTCGAGACGGTCATGACATATGCCGATGAATGGCCCCTTTACCGCCGGAGAAACATCCTCTACTGCTTTCAGGAGCTCAAAGCGGTCTATCGGCGTTGACAAGAAACCATTCACCGCCAACTGCAGCCCCTGTTTGGGGTCAGCCAAAAGGCAGGTAATGAGGACGGGGATGGTTGAGGTCTTCTCTTGTGCGTTAAGTTCCTTGAGAAAATTCACGTCAGTACTCCGGTAGTTCATTATGCCCGAGAGAACGAGGTCCACGTCCTCACGTATCGCAAAGTCGAGCCCCGACTTGTCGGGCTCCGCACCCATCGTGCTGTAACCCAGTTTCTCAAGCCGTTCTCTCAGAAGCTGGCGAACTGCTATGTCACGCTCAAGGACGAGGATGAGGCTGGTGTCTTTCCTCTTCATGGTCATGCGCGTGCCGGTGAGCTGTCGTTCCGGCATCAGGGCCATCTCACCAAGGTCTATCGGCAGCCTGAATGAGAACGTACTGCTCTTCCCGAGTTCGCTTTCCACCCAGATGGTCCCGCCGTGGTACTCAACTATCTTCTTCGAGATGGCCAGGCCAAGCCCTGAGCCCTTCGGACGTCCGGTAATGTTGTCGGCAATCCTGTAAAATTCCTCAAAGATGACTTTCTGTTCTTCCGGGAAGATTCCTTCACCGGTATCCTTTACCGCCACCTGCAGGTATTCCCTGTCCTTCTTAGCGGTTACCGTTATACCGCCATGAGCGGTGAACTTGATGGCGTTATTCAAGAGGTTCACCATGACCAGGGGGAGTTGAAGATTGTCGCCCTTTACCGGGGGAAGGAATTCCTCCGGCTGCACGAACTCAATTGACAGTCCCTTCTCCATGGCAAGCGGTTTCAGGGCCTTTATGCTGTCCGTTATCACCTTCACCATGTCTACCTTCACGTGGTGACTTTTAACCGTTCCCGACTCAATTTTCGCAAGGTCCAGAATGCCGTTTATTAATTGAGTAAGACGCAGGGACTCGTTGGTAATTATCTCCAAAAATTCCTTCTGGGTGGGCCGGTCAAGATCTTCGTAGGTGGAAAGTATCTCGGCGAATGATCGTATTGACGCAAGCGGGGTTCTGAATTCGTGGGTGAGATTCGAAAAGTTGGCGGTCTTTGTTTTGTCAAGTTTTTTGAGATGCTCGTGTGCCTCAGTGAGCGCTTCAAGCGCAGACTGAAGGTTCTGGGTCTTGAGGCGCAGCGTGCTGTGCAATGCGTGAAAGGTGGACGCGGTCGCCCGTTGCAGCTCGTGCTCCTTTCGGATCTTCGCCGCAAGCAACACTGCCGGCCAGCCTAAAGCGTAGATCAGGGCGAGGTTCATCAGGGCCGGCCGTATATATTCCTTGACCCCCGGATATGTCAGCTTGTGCTGGTCCATCACTGGGAGGAGCAGGATGGCCGATGCATAGGCCGGGAGAAACCATTTTACGGTAATCTCCCCCATCCGTGAGACAATCAGGTAAAGATAAGAAATGCCAAGGTATTTAAGCGGACTTTCCGCGCCGCCCGTGAAATGGCAAAGCACTACCATGAATGCAAGGTCGCCAGTCAAGGCGACAACCGGGACGGCCGGTTTGTGGCTATATTTCAGGTTGAGCGTGATGACGACGAGGTTGAAGAAAAGCGCCGCGGCGAACGTTATGTTAAAGGGGATCAGGTTTTCCCGCGGGGGTATAAAAAAATTGCCGGTCAGAAATATCAGGGCCAGCAACAGGATCCGAAGACCGGCCTCTCGCGGATATCGTGCATCATCACCTTTAGCCGTGATATCGGGAAGCGCCTCAAGGGGGGTGTTGCTTTCCATGTCTGTTCCCACGATTTTTATGGCGACCGTTCGTTGTTTTCCATGAAATGTTCTTTCAACTTTTGTACCACGGCCGCTGGAGAAAACGGTTTGGTCAGGTATTCATCCGCGCCCTCCAAATAGGCCTTGTAGCGGTCCACATCCTGTCCCTTGCATGTCAGCATGATGATATATGGTGAGCGTTCCCGGTATTGCTGGTCGTTCCTCAGGGCATGGCAAACTTCGAATCCGTCCTTTTTGGGCATCATGAGGTCAAGGAACACAACGTCGGGATTGAAGTCCAAGAACTTCCTCAGGGCTTCCTCGCCGTCCTCCGCGCATTCAACCTCATAGCCCTCCTTGCGGAGCACGAAGGAAAGCGCGCGTACCATATAGGGTTCATCGTCAGCCAGGAGAATTTTCCTGTGCGGCATGGCTAAACCTCACTTCCGTTCCGTTTGAATGACGTTATTCCCGCGTTCATCTTATAAACCTTCTCGTCCCTGAAGAGTTGTACCAGCTGCGAATCGAGTCTGCCTTCCGACGACTCCATCTCCAGTATGAACAGGGCTTTTTCTGCAGATACCGACTTCTTGTATGGCCTGTCCCAGGCGGTCAGTGCGTCAAAGGTGTCCGCAACCGCTATCATCCGCGCCTGAAGCGGTATCTCATTCTGCTTAAGCCCCCGTGGATAGCCGCTCCCGTCCATCCGCTCGTGATGGGTATATACTATCTCCGCGATTTTCGGGAAATTCGCGGTCCACGGTATCCTGGACAGGAAGTGGAAGCTGTGGGTAACGTGCATCTCTGTCTCGCTGCGCTCGTCCGGGCTCAGTGAACCCTTAAGCACATTAAGGTAGCCGAACTCGAACGGCGTGAGGTAGGGATGGAGTTTCCCATCTGAACCATGGTAACTCTTTTCCGCCACCTCTGACAGACCGTCGATTTCCGGCAGGTCCTTACTGAGCACCTGGGGATGGTTCAAGAACTCGATGAGTTTCTGATACCTGTCCAGCTCCTCAAGGTCAAGCGCCATCATCGAGTCAATCCCGGGGATTGTCTTGAAGTAGGCTTCCGTCCCTTCACGCAGGAGGACCTCGTGTTTCTTCTCGAGGATCTCGAACCTCTTGAGCAGCCTGATGTAGTCGAAACGGTACCTTACCTCTTCGATCCCGCCATAGGGCAGCTTTGACGCCTTCAGGAGCACGAACTCCCTTACCCCCACTTTTCCAATGTCATGCAGGAGGCCTGCGTACCGCAGTTCGAGCAGTTGTTCTCGCGAGAAGGTGATGCCCTTGAAGGCAGGCAGGTCTGATTCGGAGACCTTTTTTGCCAGCTCAACGGTCAAAGCCGCCACGCGCTTCGAATGACCCGCCGTCGTCGGGTCCCTGGATTCGACCGCCGTTACGGTCGCATCAACAAATCCCTCGAAAAGGCCCTTGATCTCGGAGTACAGCTGGGCGTTCTTTATCGCTATGGCAGCCACGGATGCTATCGCGGATATCAGTTTCTCTTCGCGGGAGTTGAACTCATTGCCGTTCTTCTTGTCGGTCGCGGTAATCATCCCGATGACGTTGCCCTCTGCCATGAGCGGCACGGCAAGAAGTCTCCTGATAGGAAATGGCCAGGGCTTGTGATGTTTCATTTCCTCAACTTCGCAGACAAGCACTGACCGGTGCACGATATACGCCTGCCCGATCAGCCCCTCTTCAAGGCCGGGTGCAAAACCTGCCGCCAAACCCTCGTGCGAACCGGACGCCAGGATAGTGCGGAACACACCGGCCTCGAAGTCTGCAAGTTGAAAAATTATGTCCGTCGGGTCAAGCACACCTTTTGCCTCGTTCATCACGACGCGGCAAATCTCCTCGATGTCCACCTTCGCGCCCAGCCGCGCGGTTAATCCATAGATAAGCGCAAGTTCCTCGTAGACCTTGACCACCTCGCCCGACAGGCTCTCCACCTCAAAACCCGCCTCCGCAAGGACCTCAAGGTGGGACGCTGACAAGGAAAGGAGCGGCAGGGCCAGGTCACCCGCGCCGTCTTTGCCGTTTAAGCACGCCGCGAGGTACCCGCGCGGATGGTTCTTGTAATGGATCGGAGCGGCCATCAGATAGGATCCATCATCAAGCATGCGTCCCGTAGGCCGATCACCCATCACATCGCAGACCCCGGCCCACGCAGCCGGCGGGCAGGAATTCCCCTCATTCGTGTTTGGACCCGCCGCCAAAGACAACTCCAATACCGTGGCGCCTGAAAGGTCAAGGATCCTCAGCGGCATCTTCAAAAACAGAGAGGTCGAATTGAGATACCTGTTCAATCTGTCCCTGGGGATCAAGTCAACGAGTTGTAAGCCTTCTATGATCTTTTCCATATTGTTTAATATTCTGTAACCACTCAGGTTGTCAGGTTCACGGCTCAAGGTTAAGGCTGAATGCACCACCCCGCAGGGGCCACGTCTTCCGGGCGAAGTCCCGGACGACGCGCAGACCTCTTAAAAATAATTTGGAGGCTGATTATCTCGTAAACCTCTGTCTGTTGTTTGAGAGATCAAACGGGATTCACAGCTTTCCAACCCTAGACCGTGAACGTGGTACATTGATCCTGAGTAGTTACAATATACCATAACCGGACGATAATGATTTCGAATAATATACTGTTGTGTGTACCCCTATTTCTTTTCATCGTTCGGCACCAGTTTCACATCCCGGTACTTTTCTATCAAACCTGCATTCAGCGACCCCTTCCTCACAAATACATTCGCCACCTTGTCCGCATACACCAGGTTCCAATTCCCGGTTTCCAGAAGGAGGACCGACAGCGAGGAATTCGCGGTGATCATCATCCATGCTATATCGAACCGGTCAAGGATCTCCTTCCATTCCGGCTTCAGGTCCACGATATCGAAATAATTTTTCAGGAATTCATCGTACATATCCGCCCTACCATCCACAAACACGCCTTCCTTGGGGAAACCCTTGTAGATCAGATATCCCCCGAAGTGATACGCGTTAAACAGTCTTCCCTGTATTCCGTTTCGCTCAGCGAAATCCACGGCCTCTACAGGAACCTTTTTCTTGTCAAATTCATAATCCAGAAGAGTCTTGTTCAGGAATCTTCCGCCAGCGAGGGTGATTGCCGTTATCGATAGGATGACAACGATTGGCAAGACATGCCCTTTCATGGATGCGCTTGTTTGTTGGAGCCTTTCTGAAAGGGAATGAATGCCGATTAACAACCTATTGCCGCCCTCTCTCCCTTCTTTCATCAGCGCTTCCAACCGTATCGCCAAGATGGGAATGACAATGATGGCGAAGATCGGGCCATACCGAACCGAGTGAAGGGAAAGATGGGTCCAGAGTATGACAAGGCCCGCTTCTATAAAACCGAACCGCAACAGGGAAAAACCGAGCGTGACGATCAGGGCGAGCAATAGATATTCATAAGGAAGCACCCCATGAAAGTTGGGGGAAAGCCACTCGTTTATCCTTCCCACGCTTAGCTTCTGCCCCATTATACGGAAGGGAAACAGGAGTGCCTGGTAACCATGCGGGTTTACCATTGCAGCGAAGATGGTCAGCAAACCAACCTTGCCATAGATGATGACATTTTTTTTCTGATCTGTCCGTTCCTTTTCATTCTTTGAAAAAAAGAATTCCGCCAGGCTTCCCAACCAGTAGACGGCGACAAGGAGGAGGCCCGCCATAAATCCTCCATGAAGATTGACCCAGACGACAGTTACTAACGGGAGCAGGTAGATATAGCGTTTTCCTCGTAACCGGTATTCTTCCAAAGCCATATACCAGAAAAGCAGAATGGGCATTGATAGGATATGGGGCCTTGCAAGCCAGTGGACAGAGGTAACGGCAATTGCCGCTATCGTCAGGATGAGTGCCAGGACTGTATTGGTCCCCCGCGAAAGGAGAAATCCGAGGAAGATGGAATTAGTAAAAGCAATGGCGAGGGCTGCAAGAAGAACGATGCCGTTTAGACCCGCTAGCTTGTGAATAGCCGCGAATATTACTTCGGAAAGCCATTCATGGGCCATCCAGGGCATCTTTGCCGCTGTGAATGAAAAAATACCCGTATCGGGGATCGTTCCGGTCTCCAGGATATATCTTCCCACCCCAATGTGCCAGGCGGTGTCCGGGTCACCCAAGAGGTCTTTTCCACCCACAATAAGAAACAGGAAAACAACAAGGAAGATAACGTCTTGTAAGGAAGGGAGCAGCCTGTTTGCCCAGGAGATTATATTCTCCGCAGGCGTCTTGACACCGCCTACTTCAGCTCTTTCCATGTCAGGCCTTCCGGAGAATTGTATTTTGTTACACTGTCCCCGTTCTCGATCGCGCCAGTAAACCATTCCTCTTCATCCCAGAATATCCCCTCAGGCATTAACAGGCGGCCGATCACCGTTCCTTCCTCCCGGATCAGCACCGGTCCAAACAGCCTTGTCTTTCGTTTTGCAGGAAGGGTCACTGCGATAAGGCACTTGGCCGTCTTTCCTCCGGTCACCGAAAGTACATAGGCCCCGGCTTTCGCATCATAGACAGCAAATATTCTTTCCCGGTAACCTTCATGAGCGGACATAAGCGCATGTACCTCGACAGTCGAAACAGCCCCCTGTTCATCACTGAGATAGTCCCTTTTTTTCCTCGCTAATTTTGTCCTTAGTTCACTATTCGGGTCCTCCCAATAAAGGTGCACCAGGAAGTCCGGTGCTCTCTGGTTCGTTACTATTACTTTCAGTATGCTGCTCCTGGCCGATACTCCCTTTGCATTAACAGCCTCTGCCTGCAAGGAATTTTCCCCTTCATTAAATAAGACCGTCTTCTCAAAAGATCCATTCTCCACGGCCACTTCAACAGATTCCCTGTTCACGATAAGCTTCACCGTATCCACGGTACTGTCCCCGACCATCCCCTTTACCGATATGACGGGGGATTTAACCTCTCCTGCGCCGGGTTCTTCTATGGAAAGTGCAAAGCCGTCCGCGGCAGGCATTGCCTCAACGATTATCTGGTCTTTGGCGGAGTACCTGTTCCGGTCCCAGACGGAAGCGGAAATGGTATTCTGGCCCTCCTGCAACACGCCTTCCCAGTGGAATTTATCGTTCTCAACAGGGACCGTCACGATATCTCCGTTGAGTGAGAGAATGGCCCGGGTAATCCCATTTCCTTTCACCTGCCCGCCAATCTCCTGAACTCTGTTGCGGACCATTTTGATCGCGGGTGTTGTGATCTTGACCGTCGGCCTGCTGATAGGAATGCCTATCTTAATGGGTTCTTTGTCGGTCTCAAATCTCTTAAGCAGGGACAGAGAAATCGTCTTCTTGTTGACAGATACCGCGACCTGCGTAGCAACAACCTTTGTTTGGGCCGCCAGGGCTTTATCCTTGGCCCGGTCTTCGATGATAGCCAGAGCCACGGGGATGTTCTTGGCAGTGAGGGCTTCTTTCTTATCCTCTTTTTTAATATCAGGCGGATTGGCGATGACCGGCTTTGGGTCCGGGCCTCGCTCGGGAAGAGGCAGTTCAACTTTCTTGTCTATCGTTACTGATGGAGGGGTGTTGTTCGGCGCCTCCTGGGGAACGGGCGATACAAGAGGCTGCACCGCGGCCTTGGCGGGTTCCTGTACAGGGGCCCCATGCTTTTTTTCAGGCTCTGCCGCTGCTGCCACTATTGGAGCCGGCGGTTGAACCTCCGGCTTTGCCGGCTCCTGGACTTCTTGAACAGGCGGTACAACGGGCGGGGCTTCAGGTTTCACCGGCTCACGAACTTCTTGAACAGGCGCAGCGACGGGCGGTTCTTCTGCCTTGGCGGGTTCCTGGTACACTGGGGGCTCGTGCCTTTCCTCGGGTATAACCGGTGCGACCTCAACCGGAGTTGGAGGCGGGGCTTCAGATTTCACCGGCTCATGAACTTCTTGAACAGGAGCAGCAACGGGCGGTTTTTCTGCCTTGGGGGGTTCCTGGTTCACAGGGGGCTCACGCCTTTCCTCAGCAGCAACCGGTGCGACCTCAACTGGAGTTGGAGGCGGGGCTTCAGATTTCACCGGCTCATGAACTTCTTGAACAGGCGGCTTATCAACCGGTTTAACAGCATCTGGTTTTGGCTTCAGGTTATCCGTGATTGTGATATCCTGTTCCTCCGCTGCTATCATTGGCGGTTGTTCCGGCTCCGGGACTTTCTTCTCAGCAGGCACGGGAGGAACTCCTTCAAGTTTCCGGGCTGATTCTCCGGTAACTGGCGGCCGTTCGGGCTCCTGGACTTTTTTCTCAACAGGCCTAGGAAGAACTTCCTCGGGTTTCGGAGGCATTTCTCTTTGAAATCGCGGTTCAGGAGGCAAGACCTCCTCGCGTTGTCGCGAAATCGGAGCACTGTCCACTTTCGGGGCCTTTGCTACGCGAAAAGGTTTATGAACCGGGCTGATGGTTTTGGCGATTTTTCTGGGAGCCTTGTTCCTTAAAGAAGGCAGGCTGTTTCTTTCAGCACTTTCCTTCTTCTTTATCTCCTCTTTTACCGACGACGCCGCCTTTGCGGTGCCGGGATTCGACGGCTCCCCCGTCCCCTCCATCAGATTTACTAGTATTACGCCGTTTAATTGTTCCTTTAATCTGTCGGCGAAGTTAAGGCTGGAGAGAGGGTCAGTCAGTAATATGAGGACATGCATCCCTATCGAGAACCCGATGGAAAATACCAGGTCAGCGGAAGATGTGCGGCTTGCGAATCTTTTATTATAAGATTCCACCAGAAATCCCTCTTACATTATTTCCTCCCCCTTAACGGGGAAGGAACAGTACACCTTCGATAGATAATCTTTCTAACGTGGTGAACGTCAGCTCATGGACGATTCATGATAATCCGGCCGTAGACGAAGGGTTGTTGTAAATTTTTGACCGCGGTGATCAATATGATAGTGAAAATGATTTTATAACAATTATTAAACAAATGCCAGCGTTTTCGGATATAAAAAATCAGGGCTTGCTCAAAAGCCTCACGATGAAAACTGAAAAATGACTCGACCTGCAAGGGTAGCAGCGGAACATGATCAGGAGATCTATTCGTTTTTATGTGTGCGATCTTACTTGATTCCTTTTTTGTCTTTCAATGACCAGACCCGACAGGGCAACAAAGAACGAAAGAATGGAGATCCACTTTGCTGCCCTCCGCAAGGGTGTATCTCTGAACTCCAATAAGACCGTATTTTCTCCTGAGGGGAGACTCAGCAGCATTGCCCCACTGTCCTTTTCAATGCCGATGGGGATTTCTTTCCCGTTGATGAGAGCCGTCCATCCCGGGTAGAAGAATGTTGATATTCTCAACGTTGCCGCGGATGGAGAGATTGCCTTGATCAGTCTGGATTGGGACTTCCAACTCGTGATTTCAACTGAACCTTGCCCTTCCCTGAAAACAACTGGCAATGTTCCCCGTTCCTGGGAAAAGTCCTTTTGCATATCAACAAGCCAAATCGGTCGATACTCGATCAACTCTGCGCCTTCACTGAATATTCGATCCAAGTCTTTTTTCTGCATTGGCTCTTTTACTGATAGATAGACTGCTGAAAGGTAAAAGTTGACAATAAGGATGGATAGGAAAACAGCTGCAGTTACCCTCGTCGTCCGATCCGTTTTTATATCAGTAAAAGAAAGGGTATCAAACGAGATGCCGATCAGGGCGGCGATGACAAAGGTTGAAATCATCAGCCACCTCCAAGGAAAGAGGGTGGTCGTCAGCCCCGGGACCAGTTCCCAAACAAGTTTGGAAAGCGGGGTTGAGATGAAAATGGTGAAAACAAAAACCGAGGTTGAAAAGAGAACGTGGTCCTGGTTGGGAAAACCACTCCTGGTCTTTTTTTTGTAATAATATAACACCAAGGACGCAATTACAATCAGGACTGACAACTGTACGATTTGCTCCACCATTCCATAAAACGGATTGAAGCTGTTTTCCTTCATGAAGAGGAAGTTGCGGTCATACACCCAGGGCCCGTTTTTCAGCCACTCAATATGGACAAATTTTCTTTCTAGTAACATGGGGATGAAGTATACCGCGGAAAGGGACAGGCCGAAAAAGGAAGCCGCCATGGATTTCAGAAACACCCTGCCTCCCCCCCCTCGTAAAGAAAGAAAAATCGTGTAGGCAGCAATGACAAATGAAAAAATATACGCGGATGCAAGATGGGTGAAGACAAGGCCGGCGTATGAGAACGCCATGCCTATCCAATAAGAGATTCTGTTTTCTCGTGTTCCTCTATACATAAAATACAGGATCAGAGGTAGCCAGAAGAAGGCAAAGGTCTCTGCCAATGTCTCACGAATATATAAATCGAAAATATGATAGGGCAAAAGCAGATAGGCGATTCCTCCCACCAGACTGCCCATGCGATTGCAGAAATTTCGCAGGAATAGATACATCGTAACCCCCGAAAGAAGGAAGCCAAAGAACGTAACAGCTTTCAGTGAGATTACCAGCGAGGGAATGATAAGATTTACAGCTCCGGTCAGAATATAGAAAAGAGGCGCATAAAAGATGGTGATTGGCGCCCCATATCCCCCGTTGGATAGAGCAAGCCAGCGCGGGTAAAAGACCCCCTCTTTGATACCCTCGCTGACCTGGAAGGCATGGTAGAGATGAAGTGAGAGGTCCCAGCCACCGGAAAAGAATCCTGAATGTATCAGAAGCGGAGTTATCGCGAAAAGGGCACCGAGTGCCAGTGATAGAAATGAGATCGTGGTTTTCATCATGTGCACACTATCGTTAGGATCATAAATCTGCTCAGCGCGATTATAAAAAACAGAAAATCCAACAGGGCAGACTATCGTACTCTAATTTCATTGGTGCCCGTTTCGAGAACAATATAGTTTTCGATACAGTTAAATAAAAAGTCGCCGTGTCAGGGCATGAGAAAAGCATCAAGAATGAACTCACCTGCCCGGAGATAGTACCACGTATCTCCGTCCCCCAACAGACCGTTCTCATGGCAGATGATGGACAAAGAAAAGGGATACCGAACAAAAGGTCCGCAATGTTTACAGGAAGAGCCTTAATGCCTGATAGAAACGCCCTCATATTATCTGACCGCCTTCCAGATCCTCGTTGCGCTGAACATGGAAATAATGAGAAGTAACAGCGCCACAATAAAGCCTGAATAACTGCATTCTATAAAGTACATATATACCCACCAAAAGTCAAAGACGTACATCCCCGGTTCTAATTTTGTCTTTTCAGCAGTCAAGGTCTCTTTTGAAGGGTGCACGTGAGTGTATTCGATTAAATTCCCGATCATCCTGTGCACAAATTTAAACTGGTTTCGTATAGACGATGAGTGCCAATCGAAGTAGCATTCAGACGGAGGATAAACAATAGGTTGTACGCCATCACCGGATAATCTGTCTAATTTAACATGTTCTTCACTCACTAAGTAATGCCAGTATGCAGTACGGTGCACAGATATCCCTGCAAGCTGGATGATCAGACTTATGGCAAAGAGAATAGATACAAGCAATTTGAAATATTTTTTTGCTGCTACTGGGGAGTCAAAAAGTTCGGCTGCGGGAATGATGAGAAACGGCGTTATTGCAAAAAGGTAACGGGGCCCCCAAGTGGAATCGCCATGCCAAAAAAGATTTTTGGAGTAAAACAGGAGATACGATAGGATGATAAGGACAAAGCATAAAGCATGTACAGGATATTTTTTACTGAAGGATCTGATGGAAAAGAAGAAGAGGACTGCAACAGGGGAATAATAAAAGAAGCCCTGTCCCGGGCTCGCAAGAAACCCAACAAGACCGGTCAAGAAGGGTGTGCCGGTAAAAAAATCTACTCCGAGACGCTTAGCCGTCAATCCGAATCCGGTCTCAAAGACAGAGCCGAAACGATAGTAATTATACCAGAGCACAATGCCTAGAAAGGGGAGAAAAGATAAAGAGAAGAACACGACGTTTCTTGTTATCAATCGTAGCCCGGTTTTAAAATCATATTCTTTTACATAATACAAAATCATCAATATAAATAATGAAGGCATAACCAGAACAGCATTCGGGCGCGTGATGAATGCAGTTCCGAGGAAGAAGGCCGAAAAAATGAGATGCATAACCCGCTTAGACATAACATGGCGGGACATATAATAGACGGAAAGAAGAATAAAAAATGTTTCTATCCCGTGGTCTTGTGAGTCCTTCGAAAAACGCCATGCCATTGTGCCAAGACCGTAAAAAATAGCGGTAAAAAGGGCGGCCCGACTGGAATAGCCCAGGGAACTGGAAAAGAGAAAGACCAGCACTACGGTGGCGACTCCAATTAGCAGAACAATCAAATCAAATAAACTTTCAGGGGATATTCCTGAAAATTTACCAATGATGTGAACTGGAAGAGCCATTAAGACAGAGCCTATTCCGAACCAGGAGTAATCCCGGCCATCGACCCCCCTGATCCCCGTTCCGCCTGGAACCGCCGCATCGCCTCTTTCCACCAGCGACCTGGCAACCTCCATTCGCATCCGATTAGTATCAACGTTGGAAGGTCCGGAATAGGTCAACAGATATATTGCTGAAAAGAAAATGAAAAGATTTAAGCCGATAAACCTGACCGTTCTTTCATCGTTCCGCATGTGCACAAACAATCAAGCCCCCATTATTGTTTTACAAAATGGTCTTCAATTGACCTGTTTTTACTGCATGGTAAACAGAATAATAACGGTTATGCGCATTGGTGGTATTTTTCTGATTACATTCTATCTGTCGGGCCGGTTTCTTTGCCACATAATAAAAAAGGTGCTTCCTTAAACTTAATATATGAACGGGCTTTATCTCCGGGTATAGCAATATTTCATCTTCAGGCAACCAACATGAGAGTAATATTGGCATCGCTTCATTCAATGTCGTTTCATCAGAATTTTCCAAGTCAAGCATTGAGCGAGGTCCATGATCTCCTGCAATTATTATCACAGAGTCTCCGCAGAGTTTGCTATTATCCCCTCCATCGCATTTTTTAGGCTTCTCGTTTATGTATATGAGTTGCCTGTTATAACCCTGGAGTAGTCACCATATGTCCCCTAACTAGTTTTGGAACATCAATTAAAATCAAAAAAAGTTGTATTTTATTATACACCAGATTGCCCACACACCATCTTTCCAGTTAATCTTTTTGCCTTCGTTATAGGATCGGCCTGAGTATGATATGCCGACTTCATAGATGCGGCATCGCAACTTGGCAACCTTTGCTGTAAATTCCGGCTCAAAACCAAAACGCTTTTCCTTGATATCAGTCTTGGACAATACCTCTTTTTTGAATGCTTTGTAGCAGGTCTCCATATCTGTAAGATTAAGGTTTGTGCACATATTGGACAGCAAGGTCAAGAAGGTATTTCCCACATAGTGCCAAAAGAAAAAAACCCTGTGGGGACCGCTTCCGCTAAACCTTGAACCGTAAACCACATCTGCCTTGCCGTCCAAGATAGGTTTGATCAGTTTCGGGTATTCCTGGGGATCATACTCAAGATCTGCATCCTGAATAATTAAAATATCTCCGCTGGCAAGAGCAAACCCGCTCTTTAATGCGGCGCCCTTCCCTTGATTTTTGTTGTGATAGACGATTTTAAATTTCTCACTGCCTTTGTTCTCAACGGTCCGCAATATCTCGCGCGTACCATCGATGGAAAAATCATCTACGACTACAATCTCTTTGGCAAAAGGCAATTGAACTGCGTCAACCTGCTGCAAAATGGTGGCAATCGTCATTGCTTCATTATAGACCGGGATTATAATTGAAATTAGCATAATTTTTAACTCCGAAAGTTACTTTATCACGGTGACTATGTATTCATGAACATTTCAAAATATCCAGATTTTATATTCTTATTTGAAAAACCCGCCTTCTGCAGCGCAGCAGAGATGCTTGACCGACTGACGGCACCTTTGTGCTCTTCAATTTCTTCAGAACTTACCAATCTTAATCTGGCCATTGAACACAACACTATATCGTTCCAAACTGCCGGCGCCGTCATTACATACATTCCTCCGGGTTTTTCCACCTTTTCAATATCAACCTTAAGAAGTGATATATTGAGCATAGACGCTTGCAGGCGGTACTCTTCCCGAACTACTTTGTCTATGCCAAATTTCTCATAAAATTTGTATTTATTAATAAAAGTGGATATGTTACACAGCCGAGATCTAATATCCTCCCCTTAAACGGCACAAAATTAAACATTCTATTGGCAACCTTCACCCGCTGTTGTGCAAGAAAATTTTTCCAAAAGGCCAGATCCCTTGTTACATGAATCTTTGACATATCTCGTATCCCACTGGAATTTCATTTAGTGCCTCTGCCAGATACTCGATGGTCCATCTTCCCAACTAATGCGATAAAATTTGACTAATTCCTTCTTCTCATCGTTGTTGATATTCCAACCCAATAGATATTGAACGGAGGGATACATCGCCCAGTCTATGCTTACCGGGTTATAAGCCGTTTGATAAGGAGAAGGAAATGTCGGGAGAGTCTTCTTAAACCGTACCGGGAAATAATGAGAAGTCGCCTCGTAATTTCCGACATCCACACACCCTCTAAAAAGACCATAATAGGAAGCGGCATGCAACAATACATCAACACGAGACCATTGAACAGCCACAGGTTTGTAGGTCATGACAAAAGCGCCTTTCGGTATCCCTGCATTTAATCCGCCGAGAAACTTTTTTATCTTGATATTTTGGTCCCATAATATGACCGCGTTGAATGCAACACTGATGGTGACAACACCTGCAATCATGATGGTGCTAAATCGTTTAAATGGGCCAGTATCAGGAATCCGCAGAAGGGGTAATATGATCAAGATAATCACCCATGGAAGTCGCTGGTTAAAGTAGGCGCCACCTCCAAAGGATGAGGGCGCCAATAGATAGATTGCAATAAGAGCCACAGCCAGATAGATCAGTGTTTTTTCTGATGACGTGACCTCTCGGGTCTTAGACCATCTCTTAAAGATATCCTTAAGCGCTGTAAAACCAAACAAAAAAATCAGAAACATGAAAAGGGGAGTTGGAAACAATTGCCACGGCAAATAATTGATCGTGGAAAAAAATGCAAAATCAGTCATCAATAGAGAGACTGCAATAAGAGCCGCAGCCAGATAGATCATTGTTTTTTCTAATGACGTGACATCCCGGTTTTGCGACAATCTCCGAGAGATATCCTTGACCGCTACATACCCAAACAAAACAATCAAGAACAGTAACAGGGAGGCAGGAAACAATTGCCACGGCAAATAATTGATCGTGGGGAAAAATGCAAAATCAGTCATCAATTGCATAAAACGCGAAAACGAGAACAGGTAAGAAATCTTGGGGAAGGGCGTTTGTGTTCCCTGGGCCAGGTAAAAAAAGAGATTCAATAAAGACGGCAAGATTACTACTGTTAGCGTTAATAATTCGATGAGTTTCCTTTTGTAACCGGCAGATTCGGCCATGATTATGGCCAGAAGTGATATTAAGAAAAAAACAAATGGGATAAGATGAAAATAAAATAAAGTAAACCCCGAAAGATTGAGGCAAACAAATCTGCAAAAAATCGATCTCCGGCGGACCTCCCAACCCAGAGCAAATGCAAGGATGAAGAGAGGGACGGTTATGGCGTAACTGTAAAACCCCATCAATAAAGTGAAATTAAAAAGAACAGGAAAGACAAAATATGCAAGGGGCAGAACAGGCCTGTTGAATGTATGCAGTAAAAGAGGGACACTCACCCCCATCAGGACCATATAGCAGGAGATGAATATCTTTTCCACTATCAACGGCGGAAAGACGGACAGGAGTGGATACGCAATTAGATGAAATCCCAGATTGGGCACAGCGAACAATTGCGCAGTAAAATAATCGCCCCACTCCTTTCCCCCATTTAACAGGTCCTTGAGGATAACGAGATTATATATATGACTGGGGCCGTCCTGCGTCGGAACATATGGCAATAACCAAACTATCCCGATGTGT
>Ga0210377_10000933_pt1 | contig 27506 bp, 20 predicted proteins | sample PLM4_65_b1redo_FD_155480 | JGI IMG/M metagenome (GOLD analysis project Ga0210377, IMG submission 155480) | Groundwater sediment microbial communities from an aquifer in East River, Colorado, USA - PLM4_65_b1 redo | ecosystem: Environmental > Terrestrial > Soil > Riparian zone | place: USA: East...
GTGGCCGAGGAGCTGCGCCGGAGCGGCTTCGATCGCTCCTTGCACGCCGGCGTCGTGCTCACGGGAGGGGGCGCGATGCTCGAAGGGATCACCGAGATCGCCGAGGACGCCCTGGATGTGCCGGTGCGCCGCGGCTCCCCCGCCGACCTGGCCGGCCTCGCCGACTCGGTCGCGACCCCGCAGTTCTCGACCGCGGTCGGGCTGGCGCTTCACGGCGCCCGGCAGCGCCGCGTCGCGCCGGTGCGCGCCACGCACCCGTTTTTCATCAACCGCATGACCGGGATGTTCCGGGAATGGTTCAACGAGGTCTTTTGAAACCGCGTCCGCGCCGCGGGCGCGCTCGACACAACAAGGAGGACGTGCAGATGATTCTCATCGATCCGAAGGAACCGACCGCGGGCCCGCGGATCTCCTTCGACGAGACCAAGGCCGTCGGCGCCAACATCAAGGTCATCGGCGTCGGCGGCGGCGGCAGCAACGCGGTGAACCGCATGATCTCCACCAACCTCCAGGGGGTGGAGTTCATGGTGGCGAACACCGACGTGCAGGCCCTCAAGACCTCGAAGGCGCCGCTCAAGATCCAGATCGGCGCCAAGATGACCAAGGGGCTGGGCGCCGGCAGCAACCCCGAGGTCGGCCGCCAGGCCGCCCTCGAGGACTCGGAGAAGATCATCGAGGCGCTGCAAGGGGCCGACATGGTCTTCATCACCTCGGGTCTCGGCGGCGGCACCGGCACCGGCGCCGTGCCGATCATCGCCAGCCTCGCCTCGGAGCTCGGCGCTCTCGTCGTCGGCGTCGTCACCAAGCCGTTCGCCTTCGAGGGCAAGAAGCGCCGCGAGCAGGCCGAAGAAGGTCTGAAAGAGCTGCACAACAGCGTCGACACCGTCATCTGCATCCCGAACGAGAAGCTCCTCAACTCGGTCGACAAGTCGATGCCGCTCGGCGCCGCCTTCCTGTTCGCCGACGACGTGCTGCGCCAGGCGGTGCAGGGGATCTCCGACCTCATCACCATCCCGGGGGAGATCAACCTCGACTTCGCCGACGTGCGCACGATCATGAGCGGCATGGGGATGGCGCTCATGGGCACCGGCATCGCCACGGGTCCCAGCCGCGCCCTCGAGGCCGCCCAGAAGGCGATCTCCTCGCCGCTGCTCGAGGACGCCACGATCGACGGCGCCCGCGGCATCCTGATCAACATCACCGGCGGCCCCGACATGACCCTGCACGAGGTCGCCGAGGCCTCGAGCCTGGTCCAGCGCACCGCCGACCCCGAAGCCAACATCATCTTCGGCACCGTCATCGACAAAGACATGACCGAGCAGATCAAAATCACGGTCATCGCCACCGGATTCTCGCGCGAGGACGCGGCCCGGATCGACGCCGCCAGGAGCGGCGCCGGCGCGAAGCCGTCCGACAAGCCGCTGCCGGCCCCGGCGCCGCGCCGCGACATCGAAACCCCGGCGTTCCTGCGCCGCTCGCCGTCGCAGTCCGCGGTGGCCGCGACGCCGGCTCCGGGTGGCAGTGTCCCTGTGCCCGAGGGCTCGACCTCGCTGCACTACGCACCGATGCCCGACGACCTGGAGATCCCGACCTTCCTGCGCCGTCAGATGGACTGAAGACCGGACGCGATCCCCGGGCCGGGGGGCCCGGGGGCGCGCCGGAGGAGGGGGAACATGTCCGACCACTACAAGATCCTGGTCGCCGACGATCGCGAGGAGAACCGCGGACTGCTGCGCGAGTGGCTCACCGCGCAGGACTACCACGTGCGCTGCGCCCGGGACGGCCGCGAGGCCCTCGAGCTGGCCCGTCAGGACCCTCCCGACCTCATCCTCCTCGACAAGGTGATGCCCGAGGTCGACGGCCTCGCCGTCGCCCGCGAGCTCAAGCGCGAGGACCGCTTCGCGACCATCCCGATCATCGTCCTCACCGGCCGCGACGACACCCGCCGCCAGGCGATCTTCGACGACGTCGGCGCCGACGACCTCATCATGAAGCCGCTGACCTTCGACGAGGTCGAGGTCCGCGTGCGCACGATGCTGAAGAAGCGCGACGTCTTCCGCGCCCTCGAGAAGGCCAACACCGAGCTGCGCGAGGCCAACGAGCGCATGCAGCGCCTGGTGCAGCGCGACGAGAAGACCGAGCTGTTCAACTACCGCCACTTCATGGATCGCCTGAGCGAACAGTTCAAGATGGTGCGCCGCTACGGCTCGAACCTGACCGTCGTCATGTTCGACATCGACCACTTCAAGACCGTCAATGATCGCCACGGCCACGTCGCCGGCGACCAGGTCCTGCGCCAGTTCGGCCAGATCATGTCGCGCACCGCCCGCGAGACCGACCTCGTCGCCCGCTACGGCGGCGAGGAGTTCACCGTCCTGCTGCCGAACACGTCGGCCGCCCAGGGGCAGCGCCTCGCCGAGCGGGTGCGCAAGGCGACCGAGGGGTTCTCGTTCGACGTGACCAACGGCGGCGGGCCGGCGCGGATCACGGTGTCGGCGGGCGTGGCGACCTTCCCGATCAACGACACGATCGCCGAGCCGCCCGATCTCGTCGACGCGGCCGACCATGCGCTGTACCGCGCCAAGGACATGGGCCGGAACCGGTCGCACGTGGATGAGCGGTCGCTGGTGGCGTTGCTGTAGGCGGCCCGCCGATCGATCCTGTTCGCCGGCGGACACGACGGGGCATTTTGTCCGGAGGCGTTACACCCGCGGTGCTGTGTGTTGGGTCGTTGCAGCAACACGTCGCGATTACCTTGAAGATTTCGCTTGCATCGCGACGCGGTTCGCCGGAGATTCCCGCGCACGAAGGCATCAGCCCCGCCGCCCCCGGGGAGTCATGCAGGGCTCCTCCATGGCTGACCTGCCACATGGAGGTCCACGATGCTTCTGCACGCGCACCACCTCACCCGTCGTCCGTTCGTGCTCACTCTCATCGCAGCGCTTCTCACGTATGGGCTCGTCGTCCCCGGAGTCGCGGCGGCCCGCCCGAGGACGCCGCCTCCCATCGCCAGCGGCGAGGATCTTTACCGCGGCATCATCTTCGCCGATGGTCCGGTGGCCGACCTGCTCCCGGAGATCCGCGATCAGATCCGGCCGTCGCTCGATCGCGGCAATCCGCGCCTGCAGCGCGCCGTCGCGCTGTTCCAGGACCAGTTGATCGACGCGCTCGCGCGCCGCGACCCGGCGTTCTTCACAACCTTCGAGGGGACGATGCGCAGCGGCGACCGCCTGCGGATCCGGGAGGCGCTCTTCGGAGCCGCGCGGCTCACCGTGGAGACCCTGCGCGCGTCGCCGGCGGTGAAGGCGGTCGGCCGCGATCTGCGCGCCGATCCCGGGAAGGTGAAGGCGCTCCTGGCGTCGCTGAAATCGAATCCCGGTCTCGAGGCGGCCTCCGACGCCGATCTCCTGCGGGCGGTCGAGTCGGTCGTCTCGCTGACGGTCGACGACCCGGGCAGCGACATCGAGAACCCCTACACCGGGGACAGCTCGATCGTCGCGGTGCTGGTCGCGGTGGCGGCGATCGTGGCGGCGGTCACCATCGTGGCGGCGATGAGCTACGCCGCCGTGCTCAACGTCGCGGGGGCGGTGAACTTTTACGTGGCGGTGGTCGCCACCACCGAGGTCTACGTCACCAGCGGCCCCAAGCAGATCGTGCCCGAGGGGATGACGCTCCTGCAGGAGCAGCTCGTCGACTCGATCGCCGTCACCTTCGGGTCCTGAGATGATCGCGATCCGGACCGGGCTCGCCCTTCTCTGGGCGGCAGTCGTCCTGCTGGTGCTCTCCGCCAGCCCCGCCGACAGCCCCCTGCGCGCCAGCTACCCGACGCGCAGGGGGATGATCGCCCTCTTCCCGCAGGGGTGGGCGTTCTTCACGCGCGACCCCCGCGAGCCGGTGGACCGGGCCTACCGCCCCGGGGCCCCGCCCACCCCGCTCCTTTACACGAACTCGAGCGCGCGCAGTCTGTTCGGATTCAGCCGGAGGGCGCGGGCGCAGAACGTCGAGATGGCGGCGCTTCTTCTCGAGGTGCCGTCGGGGGCCTGGCATGAGTGCCGCGACGCGCTGTCGCGGTGCCTCGAAGCGGCCCCGGAGGCCGGCGTCCCCGTCGCCAACAGATCGATGAACCGGCAGATCTGCGGTCCGGTGGTGGTGGAGCGACAGCCGCCGGTGCCATGGGCGTGGGGGCGCGGCCTCGGAACGGTCCACATGCCATCGAAGGTGCTGCGGCTCGACGTCCGATGCGGCACGGAGGGTTGATCGCCGTGCCTTGGACCAACGTCTACGGCCTGGCGCGCACGCTCCTGGCGGGCGCCACGCTCCTCACCCTCCTGTGCAACCGGGCGGATTTCCTGTTCCGGCCGCTCGGCGTCGAGATCGCGCAGGAGGTGCATGACATCCCGCTGCTCGGGATCAGCCTGTTCACGCTGCTCCCGGGCGACCGGCTCGAGATCGCGCGGTGCCTCGCGATCGCGATTCTGGCCCTCGTTGTGGTCGGCTGGCGCCCGAGGATCACCGGTCTTCTCCACTGGTGGGTGACCGCCAGCTTCGCGGTCTCGTCCGTCATCGTCGAGGGCGGGGATCAGGCGGCCGCCATCCTGACCCTGCTGCTCGTCCCGGTCACCCTGACCGACGGCCGGCGCTCCCACTGGTCGGCGCCGGAGCCCCCGGATGCGGACCGGCGTCCGGGGGTCGCCGCCGCGGTCGCCACGGCCGTGGCGACATCGGCGCTGGCGCTCGTGCGTCTGCAGATGGCGGTCATCTACTTCTTCGCCTGCACCGCCAAGCTGGGAGTCGCGGAATGGGCGAACGGCACGGCGCTCTACTACTGGTTCCTGCATCCGACCTTCGGCGTGGACGGGTGGCGGCGCGCTCTGCTGTTGCCGATCCTGGTCGACCCGGTCGGGGTGACGCTCATGACCTGGGGCGCGATGGCCATCGAGGCGCTCCTCTTCATGGGGCTGCTCATGGAGAGGCGGTTCCGCCCGCATCTCCTGGTCACGGGGATCCTGTTCCATGCCGGCATCGCCGCGATCCATGGATTGCCGACATTCGGGATGATCATGATCGCGGGCCTGGTCCTGTATCTGGTCCCGACCGACCGGGCATTGACAGTCAGGGGCCCCGTGTGGAAACTCAATCGCATCGAAACCATGCTCGCCGCCCGCGGATAGAGGAGAAATCACAATGATGCGCTGTCTCTGGTGCAATCGTCCCGGTGCCGACGTTCGCGAGATCGTCGTCACCACGGTGAATCGCTTTGGCGCCTCGCCCCGGCAGGAGACCCTGGCCGTGCATCCCGAGCACGAGCAGGCGTTCCGCGCCTTCAACGAGCGGGTGCGCCGGTTCGGCGGCCTGTTCCTGGTCCTCGTCGGGGTCTGTCTCGGGAGCGCGTTGCTCCTCGAGCTGGCCCTCCTCAGGATGAGCCCGGCCTACGCCACCGTCGGTATCGGCCTGGCGGTGGCGCTCCTGGGCGGGCTGATCGCCGCCTTCCCGTTCGCCACTCCGGAAACGATCACGTGGCTGGGCGGTCGGGCTTCGATGCGCCTGGCGCGCGGCGCCGGGGCCGCCCTGGTCACCGCGGGGATCCTGGTCGCGGCGATTCCGGCGTTGTAAGGCAGAGGCGGCCGAGCGGATAGACGAGGAGAATGTCGACACCGTCGGGGCATCGTTCTCACCTCGATGGCCTGCCACCGATGTCGGCGGGCCGTTGGGCGGGACCGGATGGTCCAGCCGCCCGGCTGGAGCATGAGTAGGTTAGGCCGGGTTTTATCACTGCGTGGCTCGTTGCGCCGCGCCACCGCCGAGCCCCCCGGCGGCCCGCCGGGGGGCGTGCCGAAGGCCGGCGATTGGGGGTACTTCACCACGCCCGCTGCGCCCCGCCTGCGGGCGGCGTGACGGACGCGCGTCTCGGGATCGACTACGAGCGGTTCACTTCAACCGCAAGCGCGGCCGGCGCGACGCCTGCCGCGTGGTTCGCGTCTCGCCCAAGCGCTCCTTAGGCCGCCAGCGACCGCAGCGCCCGCTGGCGCGAAGGGAGCGCGTCGGCCGAAGTACCGCTTGGCGACGCGCGGAGAACAGCGCAGCTTTGCCCTTCCTTCCCCGAGGCTCGGCACGTTGACAGCGCAAGCCTTATCGATGCGGCAAGCCGCCAGCTTCTTCCCTCCATGGGTGGACTACTCCTCCCCGGCGGTCAGTTTCTGCAAACAACTGCACCTTCATTCGATTGCGTACGGCGCCAATACTATGACCCGCCGTTTCAAGGCTAGCGCACTCTGGCCGTCGAGTCTAAGGGCACCACAGAAGGAGCGCTCCCCGCAGAACAGCAGGGCAAGATTCTGTTGACGGGCGAGAAGCGCCTTGCCCACGGACACTTGACCGACCTCCTTCGTTCTTGCGACCTCGACGAGACCGCTGCCTTGAGAAGCGAGCAATACTGATATACGGGGCAGCGTCGTCTTGCGTAGTCCCGATTGGCTCCTTTCCGCTTTCGACTGCCCCGCACTCAATGGGCGCCAACACCTAGTTCTTCAGCATCTCATCCACAATCTTCTTTGCCTCCCCTTCCTTACTTATATCTGGCTTCTCTGTGCGCACATCCTCCCGCAACCTGCTGCCCGAGGCTCATCGGCTTCCAGCTCCTCCGGGGTCTTTAATTGCGCTTGCCCTTCTTGGTGGACCGATTCGTGGGCCACGGTTGCGGCACCCGATCGATCTTTGTAGTCACGTCAATATGATTCGTGTGTGGCAGGTCGGCGCCCGGGTCCGCGGCACCGCCCACCCGACAGTCCCCTAGTCCCCGCCACACGTCGCCCGGTCGGGCGGGGTGTTCTGGCAGCGGATCGACTCGGTCATCCCACCGGCGAGGGTGGCGCAGGCCGCGGTCGTGGCGCTCTGCATCGCCATCTGGCGGGTGTCGGACGAGGCCTTGCGGCACTGCTGCTCGCCGTCGTAGGTGATGCAGACCTCGCACTCGATCTTCGGGATGCTGATGCTGCGGGCAACCACGTAGCCGATGAAGAGCGCCAGGAAGACGACCGTCGCCTTGGTGGTCTTGCTCATGGGCCCACACGGTATGGCGGCGCGCCCGCCGAAGTCAACGGCGAGGCCGCCCGGCGATGCCCCCCGGCGACGCCGGCGGGCCATGTGATAACGTACGCTGCGGTGTCGACGCTCGAAGTCGAAGTAAAACTGTTGGTCAAGGACGCCGCTGGGATCCCCTCCCGCATGGCCGCGCTCGGGGCCCGCCTCCTTCATCCGCGCGAGTTCGAAGACAACCATCTGTACGATTTTCCGGATCGCGGTCTGCTGAAACAGGGGGGCATGCTGCGGGTGCGGACCACCGGTCGTGGAGCCCTCCTTACGTACAAGGACCGGGCCCGAACCGAGGACGGGGTGAAGATTCGCGAGGAGGTCGAGACCAATCTGGCCCCCGCGGAAGCCGGTCCGCTGTGCGAGACCTTTCGGCGGATCGGGATGGAAGTCATCTTCCGGTACCAGAAGTACCGGACGACCTGGCAGATGGATGAGACCCTCGTCACGCTCGATGAGACTCCGATCGGTCCCTTCCTGGAGATCGAGGGGCCACGCGACCGAATCGATGCCGTGGCGGCGCGCCTCGGCCATTCCACCGGCGATTACATCCCACAGTCGTACCGCGACCTCTACGTCGCTTCGCTGGCGCGAACGCCGGGGCCGGTCGACCGCATGCTCTTCCCCGATCGCGACAGGGACGAGGGATGATCGCACCCCTGCGCGACCCGATGGGCGCATCGTGGCACGATGTCCCCGCGAGGCATCGCGATTACGATGACGCGAAAGCAATAAAAACCCCGGTCCATGCCATCACCTGCCATGGCCCTTTTATCCACAAGGCTTGTGGGACGCGCCATTGCAGGGATGTCGCCGCGCCGACTTATGGTGACACGACATAATGAAAGCGATGATTCTGGCGGCCGGGCTCGGAGAACGGATGCGCCCGCTGACCGAGGGTCGTGCGAAGCCATCACTTCCACTGATCAACAGGCCGATCATCATCCAGACCCTGATCTATCTGAAGAGCCATGGCGTCGACGAGGCAGTGATCAACCTGCACTACCAGCCCGAGTCGATCCGTGGCCTCATCGGTGATGGAAGCCGCATCGGAATCAAGGTCCATTTTTCCGAAGAACAAACGATCCTGGGAACGGCAGGAGGTCTGAAGAAGGCCGAAGCCCACTTCCGCGATGCGGGCACCTTCATCCTGATCAACAGTGACTTCGCAACCGATTGCGATCTGACCGCGGCGGTACAGGGTCACCGTCAGTCGCAGGCGGTGTCCACCCTGATCCTCGCCCCGCGGCGAGGAGGGGCGGAGTACAGCCCGGTCGTCATGGACGGCGAGGGTCGGATCATGTCGATCGCCGGGGCTGGTCGGGAGGGCGAGGGCGAGGCTTTCACTTTCACGGGCATCCATATTCTTGAACCATCGATACTCACGGTCATCCCGCCTGGCGTTCGATACGAGATCAATCGTGAGGTCTACCCCGTGCTCATGCACAAGGGTGCCCTGATCAGAGGCTACGTCCACCCCGGTTTCTGGCGTGAAATGGGTACTCCGAGGCTGTATCTCGAAGGGGCCATGGAGATTCTGGCCCTGGGGCGTGATTCGGCTCTCGAACCCATGAAGCATGGAGACGGCATCTACCTCGATGGGGTCGCTCTGCCGTCGGACACGGTCACCGGCCCTCCTTTGTATGTAGGGCGTGGGTCGGCCATCGGGCCCCACTGCTCCCTGCAGGGAGGCGTGATCATCGGCCGGCAGTGCCGGGTCGGAGCCGGCAGCGCCTTGAGATCCACCCTGGTCTGGGACGGAGCCCGACTGGGGGACAAGGTCCAACTCACCGACTGCATCGTGACTTCGGGGGTCTATGTCCCGTCGATGACCAACCTGACCGGCCGCATCCTCTTTAGAGTCGATGGGTATCAGGGGAAGAAGGACAACCTGGAGCGGGTCGGCACCTCCTGGGCCGCCCGCCTGGCCTGACGACATGACGCGGTTTGACTCCAAGGCCCGGGCGGCGGGCGGATGAACGCCCCGGCACCCCCCGATCCGGGGCTCGTTCGCGGACTCGCGCTGGCCCGCAGGGCACTCGGCCCCGCCGCGACCCTGACCGAGGTCGCGAGGGATGCATCGACTCGCCGCTTCTATCGCGCCGCCGCGGGGCCGTCGACCGCCATCCTGATGGCGCATGGGGAGGCGCTCGCCCCCGACGCTCCCCTGTTCACAAACCACCGGATCCTGGCGGCGATCGGGGCTCCGGTACCCCGACTCATCGACCGCGACGAGGCGGCGGGGCTGGTCCTGGTCGAGGACTTCGGCGACCTGACCCTGCAGCGTCACCTGCTCACCACCGGAGCCGGGGCGGCCCCCCCCTATTACCACCAAGCCGGCGACCTGATCGCCCTCTTTCAGGGTGGGGCGCCGGCGGCGATGCACCCCGACGACTTCGCCGCCAGGAACGCCCTCGACCGTGAGCGCTTCCTGTTCGAGCTCGAGCACTTCCACCGGCACTACGTCCGCGGCCTGCGCGGGCTGACCCCGACCGCCCCTGAAGAAGCGCTCATGCGCAGGTTCTACGCTGATCTCGCCGCCGACTGCGACCGCCTGCCGCGTGTCTACTGTCATCGCGACTTCCAGTCACGCAACCTGATGGTCATGGGCGAAAGGCTGGGGCTGGTCGACTTCCAGGATGCCCGGATGGGGCCGTACACCTACGACGCCGCATCGCTTCTTCGCGACTCGTCGCTCGACCTCGAACCCGCCCTGGTGCAGGAGATGCTTGATCGCCTCCTCCGCTCGATCGCCGCACCGCTCGGCATCGGGCCGGAGGAGTTCGGGCGCGATTTCAACCTGATGGCGCTCGAGCGCAACATCAAGGACCTTGGAACTTTTGGATACATGGCGACGGAGCGCGACCGGAAGGACTATCTCGCCTACATCCCCCGGACGCTCGAGTCGATCCGGCGAACCGTCGCAGGCGACCGGCGCTGGCACCACATCCACCCCTGGCTCGAGCGCTTCGTGCTCGGCTGGGCGGGCTAGAAGTCCGTCAGCGATCGTCGCCGGGCCGACGCCACGGCCCCATCCCCTCGAGCACAACCGTTGGCGCCGCGACCGGCAGCCCCACCTGGTAGAAAGCGAGATCATCGAGTGTGGCCGCGACCGCCCTGACCAGGGCGGCGGGCGTCCCCTCCCAGTACAGCCCATCGGCCGCCGCGCCCGACTCCCATTCGCCCCGCCTGATCTGCACCACCCACGTTGACCCGGTGCGAACTTCGATGACCGCGGCACGCACGGTCGGTCCGGAAGGCGCGAATGCGCCTGCCGCGCCCGCGCCCGGCATGCCCGCACGATCCTCGCGCTGCTGCCCCGGGAGGATCGCCAGACCGGCCGGCGCCATGGCGGCAAGATCGCGATAGGAGGGCCGCTGGAACGGGCCGCTGTCAGGCGTCAGCCGCCCGACCGCGCGGCCGTGGTCGAGCAGCAGGAGCCGGCGCGCCGGCCTGCCCGACCCATCGAACGGGGCGCTCCCCGGCCGGCCATGGGCGAGGCCGTCGTCGACAATCGAGAGCGCTGAGGGCCGATTCACCGAGACCGCACCCGCCGTCACCCACGGCGCCAGCGCCGCCAGCAGCGTCGCCGCGGCGCGCGGCGCGAGAACGACATGCGGCTTCTGTTCGGCGGGCGGGGGGGACGCGGGCGCCGCGCGCGGCGGCAGGCCGCGCAGGATCGCGTCACGCGCCACCTGCCGTGGGTCGAGATCGTCGAGCCGGCAGGCCGACCGCTCCTCGGTCACCGCCGCGGCCCCCGCGAGGGCAGGCACCAGGGCGATTGCAAGGGCGGCGATGGTCCGTTCGTAGGCGCCGTCGAATCCGTCCAGGCGCGCGAGACGCACAGTGGTGCGCGCCTCGGTCACCAGGATGCGGTCAACCTCGAGGGCGCCTTCCGCCGCGGCCGCGACCTCGAGCGCCGCGGCTTCGACGAGCGCGACCAGCGCGGCCTCCGGTCGGCCGAGGCACTCGGGATCGACAAGATCGAGCGAGCCGGAGGCGTCAGGGTCGGGGTCGGCGCCCGGGTCAGTGTCGGCGCCGGTGGCGCCGGTGGCGGCGGCGGCGTCAATGGCGCCGGCGGCGTCAACGGCGGCGACCGGTCCGCGCGCCGCGCCGCCGGCGCGCGCCGCCGCCAGGGCGTCGGCGATGAACCCGGCGATGGTGGCATCATCCGGCGCTTCGAGGAGCGTCGGTCCGCCGCCCCGCCAGGCCAGCCCGGAGCGCCCCTCGGAGTCCACGATCAGCAGCCCGGCCCCCGCTTCGACGGCGCGCGAGGCGGCGATCTGCGCCGGACCCCCGGCGCGCAGCGGCGGCTCCCAGGCGACCTGGCGCGACGCCGACGACTTGATGAAGACCTCCGCCGCACGGCACGAGGCGGCGCGCGCCGACGCAAGGACGCGCGCGGCGAAATCGCCGCCGGCCTTATCGCTGTCGGCCCTATCGCCGCCTGCCTGCTTTCCCCGCCCGGGGCGCGCCGTCACGTTCCCTCCGGCAGAGCCACGAGCCCGTCGACGAGAAGCGTCGGCTGACCGACGGCGGCGCGGGCTCGCTGACCTTCCTTGCCGCATTCGCCGGTCCCGGGGTCGAAGCGCAGGTCGACGCCGATCATCCGGATACCGGCCAGCACGGTGACGCCGTTGCCGGCGATGAGGCAGGGGCCGACCGGCGCCACCTTGCGCCCGCCCGCCACGATGAAGCCGCGGCGCACCCGGAACGAGAAGTCGGCCGTGGCGGTGTCGACCCGGCCGGCGCCGAGCTCGGCGATATACAGGCCGCGCGGGACGGCGGCGACGATCTCCTCCGGTGTGCGCGTGCCAGCGCGCACGAAGGTGTTGGTCATGCGCGGCAGCGGCAGGTCGCGGTACGACTCCCGGCGCGCGCTGCCGGTCGGGGCGGTCCCCGCCCGCAGCGCAGTGGCGCGGTCGAGCAGGAGCCCGGCGATGCGCCCGGCATCGACGAGCACGATCGGCGCCGCCGGCCAGCCCTCGTCGTCGATCCGGCGCGAGCCGGCGAGACCATCGAGGGTCGGATCGTCGACGATGGTCAGGGTCTCCGGACCGACCTTCTCCCCCAGGAGGTTGGCGAAGGCCGACCGGCCACGCAGCGCCCGGTCACCCTCGAGGGCATGGCCGCAGGCCTCGTGGATCAGGATGCCGCCCACGCCCGGTCCGAGGATCACCGACATCGCGCCGGTCGGCGCGGGGGCGGCGGCGCCCGCTTCGTCGAGCGCCTCGGCGAGGCGCGCCGCCACCTCGGCCGGCGGGTGGATGGCAACGAGGCGCGCCACGTCGCGCGCCCCGCCTCCCGCCGCCGCCGACAGCATCGCGCCGGCGCGCCCCGGCCGGCTCACCCGCAGGGTGAACGAGGCCCAGGCGCGCCGGTCATGGGCGATCTCCCCTTCGGAGGTGGCGATGATGACCTGCTGAGCGCGCGCCTCGGCGCGCATCTGCAGCGTCCCGCCGGCGGTGGCGCCTGCGGCGCCGCCGCCGGCGAGCGGTCCGGCCCCGACCGCCGCTTCGAGGGCGTCGAGGTAACGCGCCAGCGCCGCCGCGGTGTCGGCGGCGTCGACGGGCGGGGCGCCGCCGGTCACCGGGTCCGCAGCGCCCGGATCCGCGCCCCGGTCGGTCAGCGCCTCCGCGAGCGCGGCCGCCGGGACCCCGATGAGATCGCCCGCGTCGCGCCCGCCGGCGGCGCGGTGGCGCGTGCCGTCCGCGCCGAGAACGCGGGAGGCGGCGCCCGACCCGCCGCCGAGCAGCACCTGCCGGCCGCCGCCCTCGTCGCGACGGATCTCGGCCGTGGTGACGCTCTCGACGAACAGGTCGCCGTAATCGCCGGCGCGGCTGGCGAGCGCCGCGGCGGCCTTGCGCAGGAGTGCGGGGTCGTGGCGAGAGGGCATCGGTGTCGGCCGGCGCGGGCCGCATGATCGCGGCGTTCGCATGGCCGGCGCTCATTGTAACGGCGCCGCGATGCAAATAGGATGGTGGCGATGCAGCCCTACTCCCTGATGCGTGTCGGCGGGATCCGGATCGTCATCGATCCGACCTGGGTCCTGGTGTTCCTGCTGGTGATCGGGAGCATCGGCACCGACTACCTGCCGGTGGCCGCCCCGCAATTGCCGGTGCTCACCTCGTGGCTGCTGGCGGTGCTGGCGGCGTTGCTGCTGTTCGGGTCGGTTCTCGTGCACGAGCTGTCGCACGCCTTCCTGGCGCGGCGCGCCGGCATCCCGGTGCCGCGCATCCGCCTGTTCCTGTTCGGCGGCGTCGCGGAGATGGCGGCCGAGCCGCACGAGCCGCGCGCCGAACTGCGCATCGCCGCCGCCGGGCCGCTGACGAGCCTGGCGATCGCGGCGCTCGGTTTCGCCGGCACCGTGGCGCTCGAAGGAACGAAACCCTCCGGGGCGCGGGCGCTGGTCGAGTACCTCGCGGTCGCCAACCTGCTGCTCGGTCTGTTCAACCTGCTGCCCGGTCTGCCGCTCGACGGCGGCCGGATCCTGCGCGCCCTCCTGTGGTGGCACCACGGCAATCTCCTGCGCGCCACCCGCACCGCCGGCAGATCGGGGGCGGTGATGGGTTGGCTGCTGGCCGCCCTCGGGCTCGTGCGCGTCGTGTTCGGCGGCTGGCTCGGCGGTCTCTGGCTGGTGATCATCGGGCTGTTCCTCAACCGGGCGGCGATGGCGACCACCGAATCGTCGCTTCTGCGCGAGAGCCTGCGCGGCGCGCGGGTGCGCCAGCTGATGACGCGTGACGTCGTCACGGTGCCCGACCACATCAGCCTCGACGAGATGGTGCGCGAGATCGCCCTGCAGCGGCCGTTCGCCGCCTACCCGGTCGTCGCCGGTGATCAGTACGCCGGGATGATCGGTCTGGACCAGGTGCGCCGGGTGGCGCGCGAGGAGTGGGTGCGAACCCCCGTGCGCCAGGTGATGACCGTGGCGACGCTCGCGCCGCCGGTGACACCCGACGACGAGGTGCTCGCGGTGCTCGAACGGATGCTGCGCGAGGACCAGAGTCTCATCGGGGTCGTCGTCGAGGGGCGCGTCACGGGCGTGATCGCCCGCATCGACATTCTCGAGCTCTACCGCGTGCGCTCGACCCTGGGCGCCGCGGAATGACGCGGGGCCCACTGGCGCGGGGCGCACGGGCGCGGGGCGCCACCGCAGCGGCGGGTGCGTGACCGGGCCGCTCACGGCACGCCGGCTCATCGGGTCGCTGCTGCTGCTCCTCGCGGCGCTGTTGGCGACGATCGTCGCCGGGGCGGCGGTCGGCAGCAGCGGGGTCGGGCTCGGCAGCCTGTTCGCCGGCGACGACGCGGCGACCACCATCTTGAGGTTGCGGGTGCCGCGCCTTCTCCTGGCGGCGATCGCCGGCGCGGCTCTCGGGGCGGCCGGCGCGGTGTTCCAGGCGATCCTGCGCAACCCACTCGCCGATCCTTACATCCTCGGCGTGTCGGGCGGGGCGGCGCTCGGCGCCTTCGCGGCCACCGCGGCGGGACTGACGGCGCTGGCGCCGCTCCTGCCGGTGCGCTCGGCGGCGGCATTCGCGGGTGCGGCGCTCACGGTCGCATTTCTATTCGCCCTGTCGCGCGTCGGCGGGCGGGTAGCGTCCTACCCGATGCTGCTGATCGGGGTGGTGACCAACACCGTCTACCTGGCGGTCATCATGTTCATCCAGACGATCGTCGAGATGACCCGGCTGCATGGGCTGCGGATCTGGATGATCGGCAGCATCCCGCTCGAAGGGTACGACGTCATCGCACCGGTGGGTCTCGTGACCGCTCTGTGCATCGCGGTCCTGGCGCTGTACGGGCGCGACCTCAATCTCATGAGCGCCGGCGAGGACACGGCGCGCGCGCTCGGGGTCGGGGTCGAGCGGACGCGCGCCTGGCTCGTCCTGCTCGCTTCGCTCGTGACCGCCCTCGTCGTCGCCGTCACCGGCCCGATCGGCTTCGTGGGTCTCATCGTCCCGCACGTCGCGCGCCTGCTGTTCGGGCCGGATCATCGGCTTCTCGTGCCGGCCGCGGCGCTGTCGGGGGCGATCTTCCTGGCCGCCGCCGACACCGCGGCGCGCACGGTGATGGCCCCGACCGAGCTGCCGGTCGGGGTGATCACGGCGTTGTGCGGCGGGCCGTTCTTCCTGTGGCTCTACCGGCGCCAGCGCGGGAGGACCTATTTTGAGTGAGCGGCGCGCGGCGCCAGCGAGCGACCGGTCCGCCGGCGTGGTTGTCGCGGCGGAGAGTCTCTCGTTCCGCCACGCCGGGGCGGCGGCACCGCTGTTCGACGGCTTGAACCTGGCGGTGCGTACCGGCGAGTGTGTCGGGATCATCGGGCCGAACGGGTCGGGGAAGACGACCCTGGTTCGGCTGCTCGCGGGTCTCATCCCGCCCGCCGCCGGGCAGGTTCTGCTCGAGGGGCGCCCTGTGGCCGAGATCCCGCCGCGCGAACGCGCCTGCATCCTGGCCGCCGTCCTTCCCGAGGCGCCGCTTCTCTTCAACTTCAGCGTGCTCGAGGTCGCCCTCATGGGGCGCGCGCCGCACCTGGGGACGTGGGGCCTGGAACGCGCCGCCGACTACGAGGCCGCCCGGCGCGCCCTCGCCGACGTCGGTCTCGCCGGACTCGAGGATCGCCCGATCCACGACCTGAGCAGCGGCGAGCGACAGCGGGCGATCATCGCCCGCGCCCTGTCGCAGGAGCCACGCCTGCTGCTTCTCGACGAACCGACGGCGTTTCTCGATCTCAAGCACGGCATCGCGGTGTACGAGATACTCGCGCGCCTGCGCCGGGAGCGGGGCCTGACGGTGGTGGTCGTCAGCCACGACCTGCACCTGGCGGCGCGTCACGCCGACCGGCTGGTGTTGCTGCACCATGGGCGGATCGCGGCGGACGGGCCGCCGGCCGAGGTGCTGACGCCCGCTCACCTGTGCCCGGTCTACGAGACCGCCGTCGAGGTTCTGCGCGATCCCGCGAGCGGCGCGCCGATTGTCATTCCGCGCGCGCCCGGCGCCGCGGCGGGCTGAGGATCAATTTCTCCGGCGCGGCCGCGACCAGGGCGGCGAGCCGCTCGGGCGCGACCTGGGTGGCGAGCCGCAGCCAGTGCCGCTCGCTGCGCGCATCGGACGCCTGCGCCACCAGCCGCGCCTGCTTCCAGGTGATCCGCCCGCGCCGCCAGGCTTCAGCGGTCGCCGGCAGCGTCGCGAGCGCACGATCGATCGCCAGCAGCTCGCCGACACGCTGCGGCGTCAGCCCCGGCACCGCGGCCGCCCACTCCTCGATCGATCGCGATCCCAGGTCGAGATGCAGTGAGTGTCGCCGCAGCGTTGTGAGAAGCCGCCCCAGCCGCCACTCGATCGACTGGCGCAGGACGACGAGATGCCGCAGGCGCGCCTCGCCCCGGATGGCCGGGCCGCCCGCGCCCACGGCATCGAAGAGCGTCGCCGCCGCGCCACGCCCGGCGGGCGGCGCGCCGATGCGCCCCGCTGCCAGGGCGGCCGGATCGGTGTCGGGCCCCAGCGGACGCAGCGCCTCGCGCACCGCTGCGGTGGCGTTCATCCAGATGGGGAACTCGTCGCCGGCGGGCGGCACCGGGCGCGGACCCGAAACCGCCACGACTCCGCGAGCCACGACGCCCCCGGCCGCCGCGCCGATCGCCCCGAGCCCCGTGGCGGTGTAGCGCGCCGCGCGCGCCAGCCAGATCTCTTCGGTTTCACCGATCGCCTGTGGCAGCAGGGCGAGCATCTTCGCGCGCGGCAGCTCACCGGCGTCGTAGGCGGCCGCGATTCGCGGCAGCGCCGCGAGCGCCCTGTCGAAGCGGATGAGCTCGCGCACGGCATCGCTCTCGAGGCCGAGCGCGCGCGCGAAATCCTCGGCGCGCGGCCACGCCGGCCGCAGTGTCGCGGTCCGCGGCACTCCGCCGGTCAGCGGCATCCCTGACGCCTGCGGCTCTGCCGCCCGGGCGATGCCACCCACCGTCGCCTCGCGCAGCCCTGCCGCGAGCAGTCGCTCAAGCCGGGCGTCGGCGCGGCTCATCCGCTCGATCTGCTCGGCGAGCAGGTGGGCGGAGAGCAGGCGCAACCCTCCCTGGCTCGGGGCCGCCCCGGGCGTCTGGAGCACGGGGCGGGACGGTGCGGGTGGGTGTGGGTGCGACGTCCGGGGCGGCCCGAGGGGTGCGGCATGCGACATGGGTGACTCCTGGATGGCGGCCTCTCCATCGGCCGGGATGGCAGCAGTATGGTGTAAGTTAAGCACCACGTCAAGAGTATTTTTCGCTAACTTACGCCACCCCGTCCGGGCCGACTTCGGACCCCGGCATGTCCGGGTCATAGGCGGCCGCACCGGCGGCCGGGTATAGTCGGCGCCGCACGCGGCCGGCGTCGGTCCGGCGCCGGCCGTGCCGGAGGCACCGATGAAGATCGCCAGCTGGAACGTCAATTCGGTGCGCGCCCGCTCCGAGCGCCTGCAACGCTGGCTCGAGACCCACGCGCCGGACGTTCTCTGCCTTCAGGAGCTGAAGGTCCAGGACACCGACTTCCCGTTCGAGGCGCTGCGCGCCGCCGGCTACGAGGTGGCGGCGCACGGCCAGAAGACCTACAACGGCGTCGCCATCCTGGCGCGCACAACGCCCACCGACGTCGAGCGCGGCTTCGGTGACGGCGGCGACGACTCGCAGTCCCGTCTCATCGCCGCGCGCGTCGGCGGCATCCGGGTGGTGTCGGTCTATGTTCCGAACGGCCAGGAGGTCGGCTCGGAGAAATGGACCTACAAGCTCGAGTGGCTGCGCCGCCTGCGTGCCTGGCTCGATCGCCGCTGCCGACCTGACGAGCCGATCGTCCTGTGCGGCGATTTCAACGTCGCCCCCGAGGCGAAGGATGTCCACGACCCGGCGGCGTGGGAGCCGACCGTCCTGTTCCACCCCGAGGCGCGCGCCGCCCTCGAGTCGGTGCGCGCCTGGGGATTCACCGACACCCTGCGCCTGCACCGCCAGGAGGACGGCCTCTACTCGTGGTGGGACTACCGCATGCTCGCGTTTCCGAAGAACAACGGCCTGCGCATCGACTTCGTCCTCGCCACCGCCCCGCTCGCGCAGCGCTGCAACGCCGCGTCGATCGACCGCGACGAGCGCAAGGGGACGCTCCCCTCCGATCATGCGCCGGTGATCGCCGAGTTCAGGGAGGCGTAGAACCGCGGCGGGAACGCCGCCGCGGGGGGAACGCCGCCGCGGGGGGAACGCCGCCGCAGCGGTAGCACCGCCGCGGCGGTGTCAGGGATTCCGGCGGCGGATCGCCCGGATGACCTCGTCCAGGCGATGCAGGAACTTCGACCGGTCGCCGGCGCCAAACGGCGGCGGCCCTCCGGTGATGCCGCCGATGTCGCGCAGGTGCGACATCAGCTCACGGTTGGCGAGCGCGCCGCCGATGTTCTCCTCGGTAAATGAACCGCCGCGCTGATCGATGACGACCGCCCCCGCCTGCAGGCAGCGGGAAGCGAGCGGGATGTCGGCGGTGATCACGACGTCATCCTTGACGGCGCGCCCGACGATCCAGTCGTCGGCGGCGTCGAAGCGATCGCCCACCACGACCAGCGCGATGCGATCATCCTCCGGGATGCGCATGCGCGAGTTCGACACCACGGTCACAGCGAGCCCGTGCCGCCGCGCCACCTTGTAGACCTCGTCCTTGACCGGGCAGCCGTCGGCGTCGATGAAGATGTTCAGCACGGGGACCATTCTGTCCCACTTCCCCCCCGAATCGCATCGCGCTGCCGCGGCGCTCTCCGGGGCGCATGTATACTCCGCGCTCCATGCCACCCAAGGTTCTCCTCGGCTGCGAAGACATCACCAAATCGTTCGGCGCGGCGCCGTTGTTCGAGGACCTCACCTTTTCCCTGCACGAGGGGGACCACGTCGCGCTGGTCGGCCCGAATGGCGCCGGCAAGTCGACGGTCCTCAAGATCCTCGCCGGGCTCGAGACGCCGGACAGCGGGTCATGCGCCCGCCGCAAGGGGCTGCGTGTCGGCTACGTCCCGCAGACACCGGAGTTCGCCCCGGGATCCACGGCCGAGGACATCGTCGCCGCGGCGGTCGCCACCGACCACAGGCTCGATGACCACGAGCGCCACCGCGGCGCCGTGCTGGCGCTGCGCCGCGTCGGCTTCACCGATCCCGACGTCGCGACCGACACCCTGTCGGGCGGCTGGCGCGCGCGCCTCGCGATCGCCCGCGCCCTGGCGTCGTCGCCCGACATCCTGCTTCTCGACGAGCCGACGAACCATCTCGACATCGAGGCGATCCTCTGGCTGGAGAACCTCCTGCGCGGCGAGCCGGAGGCGTTCGTCGTCGTCAGCCACGACCGCTACTTTCTCGACAACGTCGCCGGCCGGGTGCTGGAGATCAACCGCCTGCATGCCGAGGGACTGTTCTTCGTCGACGGCACCTACACCGACTTCCTCGAGGCGCGCGACGAGGCGCTGCGCAACCAGGCGGCCTATCAGGACACGCTCGCCGGCCTCGTGCGCCGCGAGGTCGCCTGGCTGCGCCGCGGCGCCAAGGCGCGCACCACCAAGTCGAAGGCGCGCATCCAGTCGGCGGAGCGCAGCATCGACGAGCTGGCGGAGTCGCGTGCCCGCAGCATCGTCGCGACCGCGGGGATCGAGTTCACCGCCTCCGGGCGGAAGACCAAGCGCCTGTGGGCCGGCGAAAGACTGCGGGCCGCGTACGGCGAGACGACGATCGTCGCCGGTCTCGACCTGGTGCTGACACCGGGGATGCGCCTCGGCGTCATCGGCCCGAACGGCTCCGGCAAGACGACCCTGCTGCGGATGATCGTCGGCGAGATCGAGCCCGCGGCGGGGCGGATCGAGCGGGCCGAGGGTCTGCGCGTGGTCTATTTCGATCAGGCGCGCGAGTCGCTCGACCCCGGCCTGTCGCTCAAGCGGGCGCTGGCGCCCGCGGGTGACAGCGTGATCTACCGCGACCAGTCGCTGCACGTCGCCTCGTGGGCGAAGCGCTTCCTGTTCCGCTTCGAGCAGCTCGAGACGCCGGTGTCGCGCCTGTCCGGGGGCGAGCGGGCGCGAATCGTCCTGGCGCGGATGATGCTGCACCCGGCCGACCTGCTCGTGCTCGACGAACCGACGAACGACCTCGACATCCCCGCCCTCGAGGTGCTCGAGGAGTCGCTGCTCGAGTTCCCCGGTGCGGTGGTTCTCGTGACCCACGACCGGCACCTGCTCGACCGGGTGTCGACGCAGGTGCTCGCCCTCGACGGCCGCGGCGGCGCGCAGCATTACGCCGACTACACCCAGTGGGAGGCGAACCGCGCCCGGACGCCGCCGCCGCGCCGCGAGGCGCCGCGGTCGGCATCCGGCAAGGCGGTACCGGGCGGGACGCGCCGTCTCTCCTACCTCGAGCAGCGCGAATGGGACGGCATGGAGGCCGCGGTGCTCGCCGCCGAGACCCGGATGGACGAGGCGCGCGGGCTGGCGGAGGATCCCGCGATCGCCAGCGATGCCGGCACGTTACAGCACCGGCTCGCCGATCTCGCCGAGTGCGAGCAGGAGGTCGGGCGGCTGTACGCCCGCTGGGCCGAGCTCGAGGCCAAGCGAACATGAGGGGCGCCCCCCGGAAACCGGGAGGCGCCCCGTTGTTCCGCCCTGCTCGACTGAAGCCCTACTCGGCGGCCTCGCCGGCGGCGTTGCCGGCCACCACCTTGTAGTAGACGACGAACGCGTCCGTGGTCGCGGCCTGCGGATCGCGGGCGTTCTCGGCGGTCACGGTGCCGACCTCGTCCCACGGACCCTGGGGCGAGAGCGCGCGCAGGACGCGGTACTGGCCCACCGGGCCGTGCGTCGTGTCGGCGGCCGGACGCTTCCAGCTCAGGATCACGTCGGTCGGATCGGACGAGACCTCGAGCGTGTCGCCGATGCCGTGCGGCGGGCGCAGCGGACCGGCGATGGTGAAGTCGGCGTCGCTGGTGTCGTACCCCATGACGCCGTGGCTGTCGAGCGCGAAGACGCGGATGCGCGCCTGGTCGCTGAGCGCGCCGCCCACGGTCCAGGTGTACGACGTTCCGCCAAGATCGGTCGCCAGCGACTCCCACGTGCCGCCGTCATCGCGGCTCAGCCAGACCTCGTAGCGGACGTTGCCGGACGCCGGCGCCCCGCTCCAGGAGATGGTCACCGGTTGATCCTGGCTCAGGTATTCGCCGCCGTTCGGCTGCGCGACGCGCGGCCTGATGGCGCGGACCGTCGTCGTGCCGCGGAACCACGCCTGGTCCGGGATTTCGCCCTGGACCGTGATCGGCACCTCGGCGCCCTCGGTCAGCACCGCCTCGACCGCGGCGCGGTTGAAGCGGACGACGATTTCCTCGATGCCGTTGTCGTTCTCATCGGTGAAATCGACCGGGAACGCCCGCGCCGGCACCGTGTCGTTGAGGCGAATGGTGCTGACATCGATGTCGCGCGGGTCCCATTCCGGCGGCAGCTCGATGACCAGCTTCACCATCTGTCCCATGGAGCTGAGGTTGAGGGTGTCGGGATCGAAGTTGAGGTAGGTGGTCGGGGTCAGCCCGACCATCAGCGACACCGGCACCTGCAGGAGCGGCCGGTACGGGTCGTTGCCGGCCAGATCGATGCGACCCTCGTGCAGGCCGTCCTCGAGACCGGCCGTGTCGAGCGTCACCGTCACGTCCTGGTGACCGCCCGCCGGGATGGCGCCGCTCGTCGGATCAAGATGCAGCCAGTCGGGGATCGGCCGGATCTCGATCGCCAGGTTGTCGTGCATGTACGCCGCGTTGTAGACGACGTTCAGTCCGTCGTTCTTCGCGGCGTTCTGCTGACCGATGGTGGCGCTGGTCAGGAAGCCGTTCATCGTCAGGTACTGCATGACGATCCGGCCGTTCGGATACAGGATGACCTGGAAGGTCAGGTGGGCCGGTGACGGCAGGTCGGTGGTCGAGTGCCGGTCAACATCCGTCCACTGCACGATGAAGCGCGTGCCGTCGTTGTGGTAGCGCGCCCTCGTCGTGCCGCGGAAATCGAGATCGTCCCAGAACGCGGCGATCAGGTTCTCGGGCACCGTCGAGCCGGTGTTCGGCAGCGGCTGGTTGGTGAACGTCGTCGCCGTCGAGGTGAACGACAGCCAGCCGTTGGTGGTCGCCCGCACCTCGGTGAAGGTGTTGCCGTAGAAGGTGAACGGGAAGCCGATGGCCACCGGGCCGGCGTTCTGATCATCGCCGGTGAGGGTGGTGAACGGCGTGCCGATGCCGCTGATGTCGACCCAGTCGAACACCGGTCCGCCGGGCTCGTCGGAATCGGTCCACTTGTAGCCGAAGACGTCCGGTCCGCCGGCGCCGAGGATGCCGGGACGCGGATCCTCCTCGAGCTTGCCCAGCTCGAGATAGGTGCCGGGCTCGACGGCGCTGCTCAACCGAACGGTGCCGGCGTCCCAGTACAGGTCGCTGCCGCCGGTGTTGTGGATGGTGAGCGTCTTGGTGCGGGTCCCGCCCGGAGGCAGGGCGGTGTCGATTGAGGTCGGCGTGGTGCCGATCGCCGGCGGTACGAGAGCGTCGCCGGTGAACGCGATCACCAGCGGCGACTCGTCCGGGTCGTCGCTCGTCAGGGTCAGGCTGCCCGGTCGCGGCCCGGCCATGGTCGGCACGAAGCCGACCGTGAGCGGGATGCTGCCGCCGGCCGGCAGGCTGATCGGCGTCGTGAGACCGGTGACGGTGTAGTCGCCGTCAACGGCCGCCGTGGAGATGTGCAGCACGTCGGTGCCGGTGTTGCGGATGGCAAGCGGCAGCGACCGGCTGAAGCCCACAAACGTCGTGGCGAAGCCCAGCGCAGCCGGCGACGCGTCGATGTCGGGGATGCCGGTAACGTGCAGCGACAGCGGCACCGTGACCAGGCCGTTGGCCGGGTCGTTGGTCAGGAGATCGACACCCGCGAGGTAGTCGCCGCCGATGATGTTCGTGGCGTCGATCCGCACCTCGAGATCGGCGGCTCCGCCCGGCGGGATGGCGCCGGACACCGGGTTGACCGACAGGAAATCGAGCGGCGGGTAGAACCCGACCGCCAGTCCGTCGTGCATGTACGCCGCGTTGTAGACGATGTTGAGACCATCGTTCATCGCGGCGTTCTGCATCCCGAGGGTGGCGCTGGTCAGGAAGCCGTTCATCGTCAGGTACTGCATGACGATGCGGCCGTTCGGATACAGGATCGCCTGGAAGGTCAGGTGGGCCGGTGTCGGCAAGTCGGTGGTCGAGTGCCGGTCGACATCGGTCCACTGCACGATGAAGCGGGTGCCGTCGTTGAAGTAGTGCGCCTTCACCGCGCCGCGGAAATCGAGATCGTCCCAGAAGACGGCGATCATGTTCTCGGGGGCGCCGGTGGTCGGCAGCGGATCGTTCGAGAAGTCGGTCGTGGTATTGGTGAACGACAGCCAGCCGTTGGTCGTCGCCCGGACGGTCGCGAAGCTGCCGCCGTAGAACGGGAACGAGAAGCCGATCGGGATCGGGCCGGCGTTCTGATCGTCGCCGGTCAGGGCCGCGATCGGGGTCCCGACCCCGCTGACGTCGGTCCACGCGAAGACCGGGCCGCCCGCCTGGTCGGAGTCCTTCCAGCGGTAGCCGAACAGGTCCGGACCGCCGCTGCCGAGGACACCATCGCGCGGGTCGTCTTCTTCCTTCTTGATCTCGAGCTCGGGGTACTGCGTGACCGGCGTGCCGCCGAGCGCCCGCACCGTCGTGCTGAAGGTGAGGTTGCTGCCGCCGTGGTTCTCGACGTGCAGGTTGCGCAGCAGCACCTCGCCGACATTCATCGACTCGGTGTAGGACGACGGCGACCAGGTGGCGACCGGCGCCGGGATGGCCGAACCGGTGACCGCCATGGTGACGATCGGGCTGGCCGGGTCGTCGCTGTGCACCCGGACCTGGGCGTTGAGCGGGCCGGGACCCGGCGGGACCCAGCGCAGGTTGAAGACGCGCGCCCCGCCGGGCGGCAGCGGGAACGCGGCGGCGATGCCGATGTCGCCGGTGGCGCCCGGACCCGGCTGGTCCTCGACGGTCAGCGCCGGGTCGGTCGTCGTGATGTCGGAGACGTTGAGGACGTCGGTGCCGTTGTTGAGCACCTGGAACGTCGTCAGCTGCGTGTAGCCGGCGAAGACGGTGCCGTAGTTGAACGACGTCGGGGCGACGACCGCCTGCGGCGCGCCGATCACGTGCAGCATCGCCGGCAGGCGCAGCTGCGCCTGGCTCGGGATGTTGGTGTTGAGCACGACCGCGCCCGTGAGCGTGCCGCCGGGACGCGAGGCGGCGTCGAACCGGACGTTGAACGACTGGCTCATGCCGGGCGGGATTGTGGCGTTCGCCGGTGTCACCTGCAGCCAGTCGGGCACCCGGCTGTATTGCAGCGCCAGGTTGTTGTGCATGTAGGCCGCGTTGGCGATCACCTGGAGCGCCGTGTTGCGATCGTAATTCTGGATGCCGATGGTGGCGCTGGTGAGCAGCGGTGAGGTCATCGTCTGGTACATGACGAGGACCCGGCCGTCCGGGTAAAGCTGCGCCTGGAAGGTCAGGTGCGAGCCGGTGGTGATCCGGTCGACGTCGGTGAACTGGATGATGAGGCGCGTGCCGTCGTTGAGGTAGCGCGCCTTCTGCACGCCGCGGAAGTGCAGGTCGTCCCAGAACAGGGCGACCGAGGCCCGCGGCAGCGACGTCGACGGCAGGGTGCCGTTGGTGAACGGGCACGACGTGTTGGCCGTGTCGAAGGTGATGAACCCGTTGGTGCAGACCTTCATCTGGGTGTAGTTCTGGCCGTAGAACGGGAAGGTCATGCCCATCGCGAGGGCGCCGCTCAACGAATCGTCGCCGGTGATGGCGATCGGCGTCCCGGTCGACGAAATGTCGACGAAGTTGAACGTCGGTCCCCCCGCCGCGTCGGAATCACGCCAGCGGTAGCCGAACGCGTCCGGCCCGCCTGACCCAGAGGTTCCCTCGTCGGGTGTCACGACCAGCCCGCTGCCCATGTCGGCAGCGGCGGTCAGGATGAGCGGGCTGCCACCGGCGTTGGTGACGTTCAGCGTCCGGGTGACGTTGTTGCCGCTGAACAGGCTCTCCTCGAACGAGGTCGGATCGAGGACGATGATCGGCGCCGGAATGCCCGCGCCTGTCACCGGCACGACGATCTCCGGCTCGCCACCGTCGTTGCTATGGATCGTCAGCGATCCCGAGAACGGCCCGAGGGCCGACGGTGTCCAGTTGACCGCGACATTCTGCGAGCCGTGCGGCGGCACGCTGAACGACGCGGGCGACGCCGCGAGCTCGGGAACGCTCGCCAGGATGTCGGTCACCACCAGCGTGTCGGTGCCGATGTTGGCCACCGTGAGCGTCAGCCCCTGAGGCAGGCCGAGGAACGCGTCGCCGAAGGCGAGCGCCGCCGGCTGCACCGCGCCGTCGGGCGCGCCGGTGACGTGCACCGACACCGCCAGGGTGACGACGGCGGCGTTCGGGTCGTTGGTGTTGATGCGCACCTCGCCGGGATAGGTTCCGCCCTCGAGCCCGGCGGCGTCGATGTGGACGCCGAGCGGGATCGACTGGCCGGCGCCCAGGCGGCCGGAGGTCGGGGCGACCGACAGCCACTGCGGCAGGGCGGTCATGCGGATCGCCAGGCCGGAGTGCAGGTACGCCTGGTTGAACGCCACCTCGAGACCGGTCGTCTTCGCCGCGTCCTGCAGCCCGACCGTGGCGCTGTCGAGCGTGCCGGTCAGCGACAGGTACTGGTAGGTGATGGCGCCGCCCGCGTCGAGGATCACCTGGAAGGTCAGGACGCTGCCGGCGTCGTTGTAGCGCGGCACATCCTGCCACTGCACGATCGCCCGGTTGCCGAACGACTGGAAGTGGATGCGCTGCACGGTTCCGGGATTGAGGTCATCCCAGAACGGCGCCACCAGGTTCTCGGGGGCGCCGGAGTTCGGCAGCGGCTGATTCGAGTACGCCGTCGCGCTGCTGGTGAACGACAGCCAGCCGTTGGTGCAGACGCGGACCGAGTCGAAGAAGGTGCCGTAGAACGGGAACTGGAAGCCGAGCGGCACGGCGGCGCTGGTGGCGTCGTCGCCGGTCACGGCCAAAGCCGTCCCGGTCGCGCTGATGTCGATCCACGCGAACGGCGGGCCGCCGGGCTCGTCGCTGTCGATGAAGCGGTAGCCGAATCCGTCCGGGCCGCCATGCCCCTCGATCACCGGAGGCCCGGTGCGCGGATCGGGCTCGTCCTTGCCGAGCAGCAACGGCTCGGCGGGCGCCGCCATCGGCTCGCCGAGGAAGGGCGCGGGGATCTCGAAGTCGAGGGTTCCGGGGCCGACGTTGCTGAGGATCGCGGTCCGGTCGACGACCTGGCCGGTCAGCATCGTCTCGCTGAACGATGTCGGCGCGAGATCCGCCACCGGCGGCGGCAGCGTCATGGCCGAGGCGAGGTTCGAGATCGGCCCGGCGTTGCCCCACTCGTCGATCGCCTTGACGGCGAAGTAGTGCATCGTGCCCGCCGCGAGGCCGTGGACCTCCATGGTCTCGGGCGTCCCCGCAACGGCGGGATCAGGGACGTTGCCGGCGCGCGTCGCGGCCGCGAAGGTCGTCTCGTCGATCGGCGCGGTCGACCAGCGCAGGTCGTAGGAGTTCGCGGTGCCGGTGCCGCCGTCGTCGCCGGTCGCGGTCCAGTTCAGGACCATGTGGTTCGAGCCCGGGCTCACCGCCGCCAGGTCGGCGATCATGCCGGGCGGTACGTCGTCGGGCTCGGCGATGGCGAAGAAGGCGTTGAGACGGCCGCCGGTCACCGTGCGGCCGGCCATCGAGGCGATGTGATCGACGGAGTTGAACAGGATGTTCTTCAGCTGCGCGACATCGATGCCCGGCGCCACCGACTTGATCAGGGCGCAGACGCCCGACACGTGCGGCGTCGCCATCGACGTCCCCGAGGCGAGGCCGTACGAGTTGCCGGGCAGCGTGCTCAGGATGTCGACCCCGGGCGCCCCCAGGTCGACCGACACCAGGCCGTAATTCGAGAACGACGCCCTGGCGTCGTTGTGGTCGGTGGCCGCGACCGAAATGACGTTCGCGAGGTCGTAGTTCGACGGGTAGTGCGGCGTCACGTCATTGTTGAGGTTGTCGTTGCCGGCCGCCGCCACGAAGGCGATGTTGGCCGCCCCCGCCGCCGCGACGGCGTCGTACAGCGCCTGCGAGAAGCCGCCGCCGCCCCACGAGTTGCTCGTCAGGTCGACGCCCATCATGGTGGTGTACTCGACGGCGCGCACGGCGTTGGCGGTCGTGCCCGAGCCGGAGGAGTCGAGGAACTTCGCGCCCATGATGCTGACCTGCCAGTTGACGCCGGCCACGCCGATGCCGTTGTTGCCGACGCCGCCGATGGTGCCCGCGACATGCGTGCC
>Ga0210377_10000934_pt1 | contig 27496 bp, 21 predicted proteins | sample PLM4_65_b1redo_FD_155480 | JGI IMG/M metagenome (GOLD analysis project Ga0210377, IMG submission 155480) | Groundwater sediment microbial communities from an aquifer in East River, Colorado, USA - PLM4_65_b1 redo | ecosystem: Environmental > Terrestrial > Soil > Riparian zone | place: USA: East...
GTCCGGGCCTCCCGCGGTGACGACGATGGCGTCGTACGGCGCGTGCTCCGGCCAGCCGAGCGAGCCATCGCCGTGCCGGACGTGGACGTTCGCGAATCCAAGCTCCTCGAGCCGGCGACGCGCCGACTCCGCCAGCCGCTCGAGGCGCTCGACCGTGTAGACATCGGCGGCGATCACGGCGAGGACGGCGGCGGCATAGCCCGAGCCCGTGCCGATCTCCAGCACCCGGTCGCGCGGCCGCAGCCGTAGCGCTTCGGTCATCGCCGCGACGATGTAGGGCTGTGAGATCGTCTGCCCCTCGCCGATCGGCAGCGGCGTGTCGTCGTACGCGCGGTGCGCCCGGTCGCCGGCGACGAAGAGCTCGCGAGGGACCTTCCGCATGGCGGCGAGGACCGCGGGATCGCGCACGCCACGCCGGACGATCAACTCGACCATGCGTTCTCGCTCGTCGATGAAGCTCCGGCTCCGGCGCCTCCCGGTGATCTCGTCGCGGAGCAGTCCGGCGGCGTACCGGCGGGCGCGCCGGCTGATCTCGCGCTGCTCGTCGGTGCCATCGGCCAGCACCGACCCCCGATCGAGCTGGGGTTCGTCGGGCCTCGCGGCCTCGGCGGCGCCGGGCTCACCCGCCAGGAAGCGCTCGCGGATCATGTCGACGATTACGGCGGCCGCCACGTCGGCGGTCTGGGCGGTGGTGTCGACCCGCAGCTCGGGCGCGAGCGCGAACTCGTACTCGACGTTGACCCCGGGAACACGCGCGCCTGTCTGCCTCGCCCGCGCGTAGATGCCGGCCGGCGCCGCGCCACGTGGCCGCGCCGCCTCGCGCTGGCGGCACACCTCGAGCGGGCAGAGGAGCTGCACCTCGGCGAAGCGCGGCAGCGTGGCCCGGGCCAGGTCGCGCCAGGCCCTCCGGTGCGCGGTGGCGTCGAAGATCACCGGGATTCCGGCATCGACGAGGCAAGCGCCGATGTAGATCAGGGCCCGGTACACGGCCTCGCGCTCGGCGTCGGTATACGTCGCCGCCGGCGTGATGACGCGCCGGATCGCGTCGAGCTCGAGCACGTGCACGTCCTCGCTGCCGGCGTGCAGCGTCTCGGCCATCGCCCGCGCGATGACGGACTTGCCGCTGCCGGGCGGGCCGGTGATCCACACCGCCCAGCTCATCGCGCCCTCGCGGGCTGGCCATCGAGGACCGCCCGGCAGTCGGCCAGGGCCTCGGCGTGCGCCGCCGTGTTGCCGGCCAGGAACGGCATCGGCGACCCGCCGTACGCCGCCGCCTCGGGAGGGAACACAGGCTGCCCGCTGGGACCGGTGATCGTGCCGCCCGCCTCCAGCAGGACCGCGGCTCCGGCGGCGAGATCCCAGAGCGTGGCCTTGTGGTCGAGGACCACGTCGAGGGCGCCGATCGCCGCGTAGGCGAGGTGCAGCGCCACCGAGCCGAATCCGCGCAGCTTGTAGCGCCGCAGCCAACCGATCGTCGCCGGGGCCAGGTCGGGATCGAGCGGAACGCGTACCGCCACGTTGGAGGCCGGCGTCAACGGCCGTCCAGGCAGGGTGGTCATCCCGGCGCCGGCCACGGCACCGTGCCCGCGCAGGGCCGAGCAGGTGAAGCCGGTATTGGGATCGTGCACGACGCCGGCGTGAGGCAGGCCATGCCGCAGAATGCCGATCGACACCGCATAGCACGGGATGCCGAGCGCGAAGTTGTTCGTGCCGTCGAGCGGATCGACGACCCAGACGAACTCCCGCGCGCCCGGATCGAAGGCCAGACCCTCCTCGGCCACGATCCCGTCGTCGGGAAAGTCGCTGCGGATCCGTTCCACGAGCCGCGCCTGGATGGCGACATCGACATCCGTGACCCGGTCGCCGGGCCCTTTCCAGTCGACACGCACCTCTGCGCGCACGGCGGCGGCAGCCTGCCGTCCGCCCTGATGTGCCAGGGCGAGGGCGAGCCGGAGTCGAGCATCGCTCGAGACGAGTCGATCGGTCATCGAGCGAGGGCGTCGCAACTCGAATGCCAGCGGCGTCGCGAGCGAAAACAACAGGTTATCGAGGTGGCGTCTGACTGAAGGTGGGGCGTGTGCGCCACGCCGGGGCGCCGGCGGGGAGGCGCCGCCGGACGCAGCGGACGTGTAGAGTACCCGCCGTGACCAGCGAGGTGGCCGCGGCGACGTCGAGTGCCCTGCGGCGGGCGACCGTGCCGCTTGCGCTCGGCGCGATCGTCCTTGTGGTCCCTACCCCAGCCGGCTTGACGCCTGACGCGTGGCATTTCTTCGCGTTGTTCGTCGCGACCATCGCGGCCCTCGTCACCGAGCCGATCCCCAGCCCCGTGGTCGGACTGCTGGGAGTGACGACGGCGGCGACGCTGGGCCTCGTGGCCCCCGATCCGGCCGCCTCGATTCGATGGGCGCTGACGGGATTCTCGGACAGTACCGTGTGGCTGATGTTCGTCGTACTCATGCTCGCGCTCGGGTATCAGAAGACGGGGCTCGGACACCGGATCGCCTTGACGCTCGTCGAGCGTCTCGGCGGCCGAACGCTCGGGCTCGGGTACGCGGTCGCGTTCGCCGACCTCGTCCTGGCGCCCCTCACGCCGTCCAACACGGCGCGAGCCGGCGGCATCCTGTTTCCGATCATCCGGGCGATCCCGGCGCTCTACGGCTCGTCACCCGGCCCGACCGCCCACGGACTGGGCGCCTACCTGATGTGGACCTCGTTCGCGGCGATGTGCGTGACGAGCTCGATGTTCCTGACCGCGCTCGCGCCCAATCTGCTCGCCCAGGCGATGCTGAAGGACATCGCGCGCGTGAACGTCACGTGGGCCGAGTGGTTCGTGGGATTCCTGCCGGTCGGGCTCGTGCTGTTCGGTCTGGCGCCGCTGCTGGTGTACTGGATCTATCCGCCGACCCTGACGGCCAGCGCCGAGGTCCCCCGGTGGGCCCGGGCCGAGCTCGAGCGGCTCGGCGGCATCAAGCGCAGCGAAGTGGTGATGGCGCTCCTGGTCACCGTCGCGCTGGCCCTGTGGATCCTCGGCAGCCGCTGGGTGAATCCGACGACGACCGCCTTGCTCGTGTTCTGCCTGATGCTCCTCACCGGCATCGTCGATTGGGACGACGTGCTCGGCGCCCGGCAGGCCTGGAACGCGCTCGTGTGGTTTGCCACCCTCGTGACGCTCGCCGACGGGCTGAACCGGGTCGGGTTCCTCAAGTGGTTCGCGGCAGGCACGGTCGGCGCGCTGGCTCCGCTGCCCGTCCTCGCGAAGATGGTCGGCATCGTCCTGGCGTTCTTCGTGGCCCACTACATGTTCGCGAGCCTCACCGCGCACACGGCGGCGCTGCTGCCGGCGTTCCTCGCCGTCGTCGTGGCGAGCCCCGATCTTCCGCTGCGGCCGCTGTCGCTCCTGCTCTGCTACACGATCGGCCTGATGGGAGTCCTCACCCCGTACGCGACCGGGTCGGCCCCCATCTACTACGCGAGCGGGTACATCACCCGCCGGGAGTTCTGGAGGCTCGGCGCGATCTTCGGCGCTGTCTACCTGGCCGCCCTTCTGGGCCTCGGGCTTCCCTACCTCGTGGCGCTGACCCGGTAGCCGGCCCGGCCGCCGGCACGCGACCGCTGCCCGGTGTCGGGTGAGCCTGTCGGCGCGCTCGCCCGCGCCAGCGCCGTGATGATCTCGTCGCGCACGAGCCACGGGAACGGCACACGGCGCCCCTGCCGCCGGGCGTGTACGCCACGCCCCGACGCGACCGAGCCGATGACCCGACCGGCGATGTCCTGCCGGGCCCACGCCCGCAGCAGGCGCGAGGCTCGAGCCGCCGGCGCCGCGACCAGCAGGGCGCCGGAGCCGATCAGCCCGAGCGGGTCGATGCCGTAGTGGCGGCAGATCCGCGCGGTCGGCGGCAGGACGGGGATCCGGTCGAGATCGACGTCGATCTGCACCCCTGACGCGAACGCGATCTCGTGCAGCCCGGCGCGGATCCCGCCTTCCGTCGGATCGTGCATCGCGGAGGCGCCGTGGCGGGCCGCGACGAGGGCCTCGGGGACCACCGAGATCCCCGGCTGGTACCGCAGCCGTTGAGCCGCGCGCAACAGCGCCGGTGGCAGGGCGCGACCCAACTCACCGGCCCGCTCCTGGGCGAGGACCGCCGTCCCCTCGATGCCGGCGGCCTTCGTGAGAAGGAGGAGATCGCCGGGGCGTGCACCAGCGGCCGTGATGACGCGAGACGCGAGCAGCGGGCCTTGCATGTCGCCGGCGACCACGGGGCGTGTGACCGCGTCGGTCACCTCCGTGTGGCCACCGGTCACGGCCACCCCGAGAGCCCGGCAGGCGGCGTCGATGTCGCGGGCGATGGCCATGATGACCGAGGCCCGGGTGCCGGGCGGCACGAGGATCGTCGGCTGGAACCAGGCGGGTCGCCCGCCCATGACGGCGACGTCGTTGGCGTTGACCTGGACGACGTACCAGCCGATCCGGCGCGCGGCGAACGTCACGGGATCGCTCTTCAAGATCAGGCGATGGCGTCCCAGGGCGACCACGGCGGCGTCGACGCCGCAGCCCGGTCCGACGAGCACCCGGCGGTCCGGCGCGCCGCGCCAGCGGAGGAGCCGCTCGAGCAGCCGGGGCGGGAGCTTGCCGGTGAGCAGACCGTCCGTCGTCACGGCCTCCGCCCCGTGCACGGCCGATGCCTCGCCCGGCGGCGTCGAACGTGCGGAGCTCGGCCAGGAGAATCGAGCGCTTGCCGCGCCGGCGCCCTCGGCGCCGCCGCGGCCGGCGAGAACGCGCTGCCCCAGGTGGGGTATCACTGTCCCAGCGCGGCCGCTGCTCGTCGGAACGTTTGGAGCCCTCCCTCACGCGTGCGGCGGCTCGGTGCCCGGTTTCGCCGCGTGGCATCCGCGATGCAGCGCTGTCGCGACTGACGGCGGGCGTAAGCCCCAGGAGGACCACGACGTGACCGCTTCGTACGATGACATCGCCGCGCAGCTCGCGCGCCTGGAGCGTCTACCAGCGGCCCATCCCGGGGTGGTCAGCGTCTACCTGAACACGCAATGGTCGGACGAGCACCAGCGCGATCGGACCCGCGTCTTCTTGACCGGCGAGCTTCGCCGGGCCAGAGAGGCCGGTGGCGTCGAGCCCGAGGATCTCGACTGGGTCGAGCGAGAGGGCGACATGCTCGTCGACCAGGCCGAGCAGCCGGAGGCCAAGGGCGTCGCGCTGTTCGCCTGCCGGGCCCTGGGCCTACGCGAAGTGATTCCCGCCCGCGTCCCGTTTCACGAGCGGTTCGTCGTGGCGGAGCGGCCCGACCTGGGCGCGCTCGCCGAGCTGCTCGACGAGCACGGCTCGGCGATCGTCGTCTTCGTCGACGGCGAGAGTGCACGGCTGCTTGCCCTCCATCCGAGCGGGGCCGGCGCCGAGGTGGCCCTCGAACGCGACGTGCCGGGTCGCCACACGCGAGGGGGCTGGGCCCAGCTCGCCCAGTCGCGCTATGCGCGGCACATCGAGACCCACCGCGATCGACACTTCGAGGCAGTCGCCGACGCGGTCACCCAGATCGTCGACACGCAGGCGATCCGCCGCATCCTTCTGGCCGGTCACGAGAACGAGCTCGCCGCCTTTCGGAATCAGCTCCCCGAGCGGCTGCGGCGGCTCGTGGTGGGACAGATCCACGCCACCCGCTGGGAGACGGCGAGCGCGATCCTGCACCGCGCGTCCGAGCGACTCGATCTGCAGGAGCACAGCGACGAGGTGGTCGATGTCGACGATGTCCTCACCGAGGCGGCGAAGGGCGGGCGGGCCGTCGCCGGTCCCGGCACGCTGGAGGCCGCCCGCCGTGGGGCGATCCATCGGCTGTACATCCTGGCCGATCTTCGCCGGCCGGGCCGAGCGTGCGAGCGCTGTGGCGCGCTGCAGGAGACGGGTCCGACGTGCTGGCTGTGTGGGGGACCGGCGCGGGAGGTCGAGCTGGCCGCGGCCGTGGTGGATCGCGTGCAGTCGACCGGAGGCACCGTGGAGACGGTTCTCGCGCACGCCGGTCTCGCCGCGGTGGGAGGGTTGGCCGCTCGTCTCCGGTACGGGCTGTAACCCTGATGCTTCGCGCGCTCGAGCTCCTGTACGTCATGGCACCGGCCTACGTCGCCACCATGTCGGCGCCCCTGACCCGGTACTGGAAGGGCTGGAACCGGCCGATCAGCGCGCGATGGCTCGGGACGCACAAGACCGTGATCGGGTTCGCGGCCGGTCTGCTGGGCGCGCTGGCCACGACCTTCGTGCAGCACGTGATCGACGGGGAGACGCGCCTCGTCGACCACACCCGCTGGGCGGACGTCGGACTGCGGTTCGGCCTGGGGGCGATGGCAGGTGACAGCGCAAAAAGCTTCTTCAAGCGGCGCCTCGGAATTCCCCCGGGGCGGCCATGGATTCCGTTCGACCAGCTCGACTTCGTGCTCGGCGCGCTGATCCTCGTCGCGCCCCGTTCGACCCTCGGTCTCGGTGACATCGCCCTCGTGCTCGCTCTGAGCTTCGGCGGCCACATCGCCGTCAATCATGCGGCGTACTGGCTCGGCATTCGCGACGTCAAGTGGTGACGAGATGGGCGGATCAGCGGGTGATCACGGTCACTACTACGATGACTTTTCTCCCGTACCCACGGAACGCGCGGTCCGACACCCAGCCGTGACCGTTGTTCGAGGACCGCGCGCCTCTACGGCGTGATCGCGGTGGCGTGCGTGGGGCCGAGCAGCTCCTGAAATGCGCGGAGGACGTCGGTCTCGGTGAGAAGACCGATCAGGCGTTCGCGCTCCACGACGGGCAGGGCCCCGAGCTTGCGCTCGTGCATCAGCCGGGCCGCGTCACGGATCGACGTCGCGGCTCGAACGCTGAGCACGCTCCGCGTCATGACATCGCCGACGGCCAGCGTCTCGAGGAGGCCCAGCACGTCCTCGGTCTCGGACTGCACGGCGGGCGCGAACAAGGCCTGCCTGAGGTCACGAGCCGTGACCATGCCCACGAGGCGCCCGGCACGATCGACGACGGGCAGGTGACGGATCTTTCGCGTCCGCATGAGCAGCGCCGCCTCGCTGAGGCGGGTCTCCGGTCGCACCGTCGTGACCCGGCGGCTCATTCGGTCCCGCACCGACATCGATCGTTTCCGCTGCGGCATCGCGTCAGACCGGCTCCACTCGCAGAAGGTTTTTGACGGCGCGGACACCGGCGGTGAACCGCACCGCCCCGAGCACCGACCGGTACTCCGCCCACGACCTCACGGAGCCCGTCAGCGTGACCGTGCCGTCGGCGACGTCGACGCGGATCCGCCGCGCTTCCCGCTCGGCGCGTCGCTCGAGTGCGCGCTCGATCACCTCGCGGACATCGTCCACCGCCGGTTTCGAGGATGTCACGGCGATCTTGTTCACCACGGCCTTCACGCCCGCCAGGTTGCGGACCGCTCGCTCCGCGTCATCGCGCTGCACCAATTGCTCGACGGTGCCCTCGAGCGTGACCCACCCGTCGGTCACCGTCGACGTGATCCTGTCGTCGGGCACGAACACGTCCCACTCGAGCGTGTGCCGTATGGCCTGAGCGATCTCCGTGTCGCTGCGGACGAGGCCGCCCGGGATCTTGACGGTGATGTCGTTCGCCACGTCCTGCACCCCCCCGACGCGACGCGCGGCATCCTGGGCCGCCGTGCGCTTGGCCCAGCTCGTCACCGTACCCGTCAGTGTGACGACGCCCGTGTCGACCTCGACGCCCACTTCCGTCTCGTCGACCCGGGGATCCCACTTGAGCTCTTCGAGCACGTCGTGATGGATCTGAGCATCGGTCTTCTTCGTCGTGGATGTCATGCGGCTCTCCTCTTAGCTGCTCGATCCGGGACGTCAACGCCAAGCGGCGCCGGCACGATGGGCACAACGCAACCGGGATGCCAGCGCCGCTCCGAGCGAAAACGACGGTTTAGCGGGATGCGCTCTTGCTCGAGTGTGGCGGGTCCGCCCCGCTGGGTCCTCGGCGTCCCAGGCCTCGCTCACGCGTAGAGCGAATCCAGGAGCGCCGCGTATCTGGCGGCCACCACCTTGCGCTTCATCTTCTGGGTCGGCGTCATCTCACCGGCGGCCTCGGTGAACTCGGCGGGCACGAGGCCGAATCGCTTGACCCGCGCATAGGACTGGACCTCGGCGTTCTTGGCCTCCACGATCTGCGCGACCCGCCCCACGACCTCCGGATGGCGGACGAGTTGCGCGTAGTCACCGTCGAGGATGCCCCGGGCCCGCGCGAACCGGCGGAGCTCGGGGGCACTGACCTCGATCAGCGCCGTCGGGTAGGGCCGGCGATCGCCGTACACCAGGGCCTGGCTGATGAACGGATCGCTCCGCAGGAGATTCTCGAGCTGTTGCGGCGCGATGTTGACGCCGCCCGCGGTCACGATGAGGTCCTTCTTGCGGTCGGTGATGTAGAGGAAGCCGTCCCCGTCGATCCATCCGATGTCGCCCGTCTTGAACCATCCGTCGGCGCCGAACGCCTCCGCGGTGGCCTCCGGCCGGTTGAGGTATCCGCGGTGCGCGATGTTCGGCCCGCGCGCGAGAATCTCGCCGTCGGGGGCCAAGCGCAGCTCGACACCGGGAATGGGCGGGCCGACGGATCCGAGCTTGAAGTGGTCGATCCGGTTGAACGTCAGTACCGGGCAGGCCTCGGTGAGCCCGTAGCCTTCCAGGATCAGCACGCCCGCCGCATGGAAGAACTCGGCGAGCTCCTTGGCCAGCGGCGCTCCGCCCGACACGGCGAAGCGGAGCCGGCCGCCGAGCGGGCGACGGAGCCGGGCAAACACCAGGTGATCGGCGAGCCGTTGGCCAAGCCGCAGGCGGCGCGTGAGCGGCTCGCCGGCCCGTTGCCGTCGCGACGTCTCGTGTCCCACGCCCATCGCCCAGGCGAACGCCCGCCGCTCGAGCCAGCTGCCGGCATCGACTCCGGCCAGGATGGCCGCGTGAAGCTTCTCGAACACCCTGGGGACGGCGAAGAGGAAGTGGGGGCGCACCGCGAGGAGGTCGCTCCGCATCGTCTCCAGGCTGGTGGCGAAAGCGGTGGCGAGCCCGCGGTGCACGCCGACAAAGGCCTCGGCCCGGGCGAAGGAATGCGCCAGCGGGAGGAACAGCAGGTGGACGTCACCGGGCTGGACGCCCGGGATCCGGGACAGCGCCGCGAGCGTGGCCATGTGGTTGCCGTGCGTCTGCACCACGCCCTTGGGCTCTCCGCTGGTCCCGGAGGTGTAGACGATCGTGGCGACGTCGTCGGGTCCCAGCGACGCGAGCCGATCGGCCAGCTCGCTCTCGAGCTCGTGTGCGCGCGCGCGGCCGATCTCGCGGAGCCGTGCCCAGGTCAGCACGGACGGATCGTCGCCCTCGTCACCGTCGATGACCACGATCTCTTGCAGCCGCGGCATCTGCGCGCGGACCGCGAGCGCCTTCGCGAGCTGGGCCCGGTCCTCGACGATCAGCGTTCGCGCATCGGCGTCGTTGACCAGGGAGGCGACCTGGGCGGACGTGTACGTCGCGTAGATCGGAACGGTCACGCAGCCCGCGGAGAGGATGGCGAAGTCGGTCTGGACCCATTCCGCGCGACTGCCGGAGAGGAGGGCCACCGCGTCCCCTCGCTGGCAGCCACGGGCGAGGAGCCCGAGGGCCAGCTCGCGCACGCGGTCGCCGACCTGTTTCCAGCTGAGCGCAGTCCACCCGTCGCCCTGCTTGACCAGCTGGGCGGGCTGGCCGGCGTCGGCGGCGACGCGGGTCCAGAACATCGCGCTGAGCGTGCCGTCGCTTGCCACGGAAGTTCCAGCCCTCGCCGACAGGCCACGACGCGCCTCGGCGGCGGGAGACATTCGCTCCCACCGCCGGGGCCGCGGCCGAGGCGGGGATGGCGCCGTCAGGCGCTGAGCCTGACCTTCAACTCGTCCTGGAAGTGAAGCGCCAGATGGTCCACGATGCGCTTGAGCTCTTCCTCGTCCCGGGCCTTCATGTACGCCCAGATCTCCTGGCACTGGGTGCAGTGCGCCGCGTCCTTCCTGAAGACGTCATAGCGGTGCAGCCCCTTCGAGAGGACGCTGGCCGTTTCCATCAGGTCGTACGTCGGATTCTTGAGCATCTCGGCCTCCTGTTCTGTGAGCGCAGAGGACTGTGGTCTCGGCCAGGCGTCGTGTCACCTCATCGAAGCGATCTGCCGCGTACAAGCGCGGCGGCGCGATGCCGCGGTGGAAGAAGTCGCACATGATCCGATTTCCGGCGGCCCAGCTGTCGGTCGACACCGCGGCGTGATGCGCGCAGAGACCTGCGTTCCCCACGACCCGTTGCCCACACACCGAGCACAGGCTCATCTCGATCGCATCCCGAGGCATTGGCACCATGGACCTCACGTGGCCCAACTCCGCTGCATCAGCGATGCCGGAGCCGGACGCTCGATTCTTCGATCTTTTCGCCGCCGCGTGGCGGCCAGGGCGAGGCATCGGCTTCCCACGTGTCCCAGCCTCGCCACGCCCAGACCGCCTTCAGCTTCACGTCGGGAGCACGAGCTCGAAGCGCTCCCATGGGATGGCGGTCCAGGTCTCGGTGTAGCCGTGCCCGTACGAGCGAATGATGGCCACGACCTTGGACGCCACGATCTCGTCGGGCGCCTCGAAGATGTCGAGGTAGTCGTAGGGGCCGAGGATCGCGTAGTTGGCCACCCACTTCACCTGCGGACAGTCCTTGCGGATGTGTTCGGCGACGACACGTTCCAGGCGCTTGAGCTCGCCCGGCATCTTCACGGCCTCGGGGGTCAGTCGGGTCAGGACCACGTACGTTGGCATGATCGTCCTCCCTTTCACGGCCTCTCAGTGCTTCTCGATCAGGAATGCGACCTCCACCGCCCGGAGATCGTGTCCACCTCGGCGGCCCCCTCGCCTCGTCGGAGCAGCGCCTCGAACTCGGCCGGGCCAAGTGTGCGAACCCGGAGCCGCCTCGCGTCCCTGCGCTTTCGTCCGGCGGCCTCGCCGACCACGACGTAGTCCGTGCGCCGCGACACCGAGTCGGTGACGCGACCGCCGCGCGCCTCGACGCGCGCCGCCGCCTCGTCGCGGGTGAGGCCGGGGAGGGCGCCGGTCAGCACGACGGTCCGGCCGGCGAGCGGGCCGCGCGCGGCGGGCGCCGCCTCGGTCATCGTCACACCGGCCTCCCGCAGCCGGCGCACCGTGGCGCGGTTGCCGGCGTCGGCGAAGAACTTCACGGCCGACTCCGCGATGGCGGCGCCGATGCCGCGAATTCCGGCCAGCGCGTCGGCGGAGGCGGCGGCCAGCCGGTCTAGCGTCCGGAAGTGGCGGGCGAGGAGACGGGCGACGTGCTCGCCCACCAGCCGGATCCCGAGCGCGTTGAGGAGCCGGGCCAGACCACGCCCGCGCGAGGCCGCGATGGCGGCCAGGAGGTTCCGTGCGGACCGCGGCCCGAAGCCGTCGAGGGTCTCCAGGTCGGTCGCCCGCAGCCGGTAGAGATCGGCGAAGTCGTGCACGAGCCCGCGCCCGACGAACTGGTCGATGACCGCGTCGCCCAGATGCTCGATGTCCATGGCGCGACGCGAGCCGAAGTGGCGCAGACGCTCTTTGAGCTGGGCCGGGCACGCGCTGTTGACGCACCGCCAGTACGCCTCGCCCTCGGGCCGTAGCGTGAGGCCGCCGCAGGCCGGGCACCGGCGCGGGAAGCGAAACGCGCGAGCGTCCGGGGGCCGCCGGCTGCGCGCGACCTGCACGACGTAGGGAATCACGTCGCCGGCGCGCTCGAGCAGCACGGTGTCCCCCACGCGGATGTCCTTGCGGGCGATCTCGTCCTCGTTGTGGAGGCTCACGTTGCGGATGACGACGCCGCCGACCTCGACGGGATCGAGGCGGGCGACCGGCGTGAGGATGCCCGTCTTGCCGACCTGCACGTCGATCGCGCGCACGCGCGTGGTGGCCTGGCGGGCCGCGAACTTCAGGGCCATCGCCCAGCGGGGATGGTGGCCGGTCGCGCCGAGGCGCCGCTGCTGGGCCAGCGCATCGACCTTCACGACCATCCCGTCGGCGTCGTAGGGGAGACGCTCGCGCTCGCGGCCGAGGCGCTCCCCGTACGCCAGGACGTCCTCGATCCGCTCCGCGCGCCGGTTGCGTGGGTTGACCGGCAGCCCGGCCGCCTGGCACGCGGTCAGCCACCGCCAGTGCGAGTCGAAGCCGGGCCCGCTCGCGTAGCTCACGTGGTAGGCGAGAAAGTCGAGCGGGCGCCGCGCGGTCACCGTCGCGTCCTTCTGGCGCAGCGACCCCGCCGCCGCGTTGCGCGGATTGGCGAACGTGGGCTCATCCCGGCGCTCGAGCGCGCGGTTGAGCCGCGCGAACGCCGCGCGCGTCATGAAGACCTCGCCGCGGACCTCGAGCTCGTCGAGGCGGGCGGGGGTCCCGCGCAGCGTCGCCGGCACGGCGGGCAGGGTGCGCAGGTTGGCGGTGACGTCCTCGCCCGTGCGCCCGTCGCCGCGGGTGGCGCCGCGCACGAGCCGTCCGCGCCGGTAGAGGAGCGCGACGCCGAGGCCATCCACCTTGGGCTCGCACACCCAGGTCACCCGGTGGCCCGGGAGTCCCTGCCGGACCCGGCGCTCGAAGTCACGCACCGCGGCCGGATCGCTCGCGCTGTCGAGCGAGAGCATCGCCACCCGATGCTCGACCGGCCGAAACGCCGGCGCGCCGGCCACGCGCTGCGTCGGACTGTCCGGAGTGACGAGATCGGGAAACCGGCGCTCGAGTTCGGCCAGCTCGTGGACGAGCGCGTCGTACTCCGCGTCGGAGATCTCCGGCCTCGCCTGCACGTAGTAGAGGCGATCGTGACGCCCGATGTCGCGGCGCAGGCGCGCGATCCGCCGGCCGGCCTCGACCCGGCTCATCGCCCGTGCCGCTGTGCCCACGCGCACAGCTTCTTCGCGGGCCAGGTGTTCACGACGCCGGCCTTGCCGACCCAGGCTCGCCGGGCCGTCAGCACGCCGAGCTCCATCGAGGCGAGGTGGTCGAGCACGTGGGTGTCGGTGTCGATCGCGAGCAGGACGCCGCGCTCGTGCGCGCGCCGGGCCTGGACGTCGTTGAGGTCCAGTCGCGTCGGGTAGGCGTTGATCTCGAGCGCCTTGTCGTGACGCTTGGCGGCGTCGAGCACCCGCTCGAGATCGAACGCGTAGGGCGCGCGCTCCCCGAGGAGCCGGCCCGTGGGGTGGGCGAGGACGTCCACGTGCGGGTTGGCGAGTGCGTGGCATAGCCGCCGCGTCATCTCGGACCTCGGCTGCTTGAATCGTCCGTGCACGGCGGCGACGACGAGGTCCAGGCCGGCCAGCACCGCGTCGGGATAGTCCATGGAGCCGTCGGGCAGGATGTCGCACTCGGTGCCGGCGAGGACGGTGATGTCCTTCGACTTCCGGGCCACCGCGCGCACCTTCGCGGCGTGAGCGCGCAGCTCGTCGAGGGAGAGACCGCCCGCGACGCGGGCCGACCGGCTGTGGTCGGAGACGACGACGTACTCGTAGCCGCGCTGGCGGGCGGCGGCCACCAGGGCCTCGATCGTGGCGTGACCGTCGGAGGCCTTGGTGTGGCAGTGCAGATCGCCGCGGATGTCGTCGAGGGCGACGAGCGCCGGCAACCGGCGGGCGAGCGCCGCCTCCACCTCGCCCGTGTCTTCCCGCAGCTCGGGCGGGATCCACGGCAGGCCGATGGCCGCGTACACCTCTTCCTCGGTGGCGCCGGCCACGCGCCGGCCGCTCGACTCGCGGAACAGGCCGTACTCCGAGAGCTTGAAGCCCTTGCGGACCGCCATCTCGCGAATGCGGATGTTGTGCTGCTTGGACCCCGTGAAGTACAGGAGCGCGGCGCCGAAGCACTCGGGCTCCATCACGCGAAGGTCCACCTGGATGCCCTCGCGGTGGCGGATCGACCCCTTGGTGGTGCCGTGCTCGAGCACCTCGGCCACGTCGGGCAGCGCCACGAAGGCGTCCATCACGACGCGTGGGTGGTCGGAGGTGACCAGCAGGTCGATGTCGCCGACGGTCTCGCGGCCCCGTCGGATGGAGCCGGCCAGGGCGATTTCTTTCACGCCGCGGGCGCGCCGCAGCGCCTCGACCAGTGCGCGGCCGAGGGGCAGCGCCCGGCCGAGCGGCATCCGGGCCTGGCCCCCGCGCACCAGGGCGATGCCGCGCAGGATGCTCTGCTCGGTCCGGGCCTGGATGCCGGGCAGTCCCCGCAGGCGGCCGGCGCGCGCGGCCTTCTCCAGTCGGTCCACGTCGGTGATGCCCTTGCGATGCAGGCGCATCGCCATCTTGGGCCCGATGCCCGGCACGTTCATGAGCACGACGACGCCAGCCGGGATCTTCTTCGTGGTCCGGTCGATGTCTCGCACGTGGCCGGATTTCAGATACTCGGCGATCTTGCCGGCCAGGTCGGCCCCCACGCCCGGGATCTCGTGCAGCCGGTCCTCGCGCGCCAGCGTCTCGACATCCTCGCGGAGCGCCTCGAGGTTCTGGGCGGCGCGCCGGTAGGCGCGGATGCGGAAGACGTTGTCTTCCTTCAGCTCCAGCACGTCGGCCATGAGGTTGAAGAGCCGCGCCACCTCGAAGTTCTTCATGGGCGTGCGATACACGGTTTCACGGCGCGTCACGCGGCACAGTCGGCATGGCGATTGAGTAGGATGCAGGAGTAGTGCCCCACAGCCACCGGCCGGCTCGGCCAATGAATCGAGACGTTGGGGCTGCGACCCCCTCACGGGTGCCCGGCCGCACCGACGGCCGGGGAGGGCGTCGCCGCCTCAGTGGGGCGTCGGATCCTCAACGCCCGGAGGGAGACCATGCGGCTGTCGCCCAACGCCCTGCGGGTCCTCGAGGCGCGGTATCTGCGGCGGGACGCGGCCCGCCACGTGATCGAGACGCCCGAGGAGCTATTCCGCCGCGTCGCGCGCACGATCGCCGAGGCCGAGGTCGCCTGGGGCGGCGCCGGCGACGCCGAGCAGTGGCGCGAGACCTTCGAGGCCGTGATGGGTGCTGGCGACTTCCTGCCCAACTCGCCGGTGCTCATGAATGCCGGCACGCCGCTCGGCCAGCTCGCCGCCTGCTTCGTGCTGCCCGTCGAGGATTCCATGGAGTCGATCTTCGACGCGCTCAAGTCGATGGCGCTCCTGCAGCGGGCGGGCGGCGGCACCGGCTTCTCGTTCTCGGCGCTCCGCCCCTGCGGCGACGTCGTCGGCTCGACGGGCGGCGAGGCCTCGGGCCCGGTCTCGTTCATCCGCGTTTTCGACTCTGCCACCCAGAACATCAAGCAGGGCGGGCGCCGGCGCGGAGCGAACATGGGCGTGCTGCGCGTGGACCACCCCGACATCCTCGAGTTCGTCGAGGCCAAGCTCGACGGACGAAGCCTGCAGAACTTCAACCTGTCGGTCGGCGTCACCGACGCCTTCATGCAGGCCGTGGAGGCCGGGCAGCCTTACGACCTCATCCACCCGGGCCGTCGGCCGCCGGTAGGGCGGCGGCCGGCGCGCGAGGTGTTCGAGCGAATCGTCCACGCCGCCTGGACTTGCGGCGATCCCGGCCTGCTCTTCCTCGATGCGATCAACCGAGCGAACCCGCTGCCGGCGCTCGGCCCCATCGAGGCGACGAATCCCTGCGGCGAGGTCCCGCTGCGGCCGTGGGAGAGCTGCATCCTGGGCTCGGTCAACCTCGCCCACGTCGTCCCCGGCGGGGTCATCGACTGGCAGCGGCTGCGCGCGCTGGTTCAAACGGGCGTCCGGTTCCTGGACGACGCCATCGAGGTGAATCGCGACCCGCTGCCGCAGGTCGCCGCCGCCACCCGGGCCAGCCGGAAGATGGGCCTCGGCGTGATGGGCTTCGCCGAGTGCCTGATCCTCCTCGGCGTCGGCTACGACAGCGACGAGGCGAGCGCCTGGGCCGACCGCCTGGCCACCTTCATCGCGGAGGAGGCGCGCGCGGCGTCACGGCGGCTCGCCGAGGAGCGCGGCGTCTTTCCGGACTGGAGTCGAAGCATCTACGCGAGCACCGGCGAGCGCGTCCGCAACGCGACCCGGCTCTCGATCGCGCCGACGGGCACGATCAGCATCATCGCGGGGACGAGCGGCGGCATCGAGCCGCTCTTCGCCCTCGCCTACCGGCGCCAGCACACGCTGGGCGGGGAGCCGATGACCGAGATCAACCCGATCCTCCTGCGGCATGCCGAGGGCCTCGGGCTGGACGTCGGCCGCTTCGTCGACCACGTTCGCACCGTCGGCCACCTCGGCGCCTTGTCGGGCGTCCCCGAGGCGGTCCACCGCCTGTTCGTCACCGCAACGGAAATCCCCGTGCGCCGGCACCTCGCGATCCAGCACGCATTCCAGCGCCACGTGGACAACGCCGTGTCGAAGACGATCAACCTGCCTGTGGACGCGGGCGCCGACCGGGTGGCCGAGACCTACCTCGAGGGCAGGCGGCTCGGGCTCAAGGGGGTCACGGTCTATCGCGCGGGGTCGCGGCCGGGCGAGGTGCTCACGCTCGGGGTGGACGAGCCACTCGAGGCGCTCGAGCTCTTCGCCAAGTGCGACCCCGGCGCCTGCCGGCTCTAGCTTTCATTCCTGGCGGCATCACCCGCCGTGCTCCCAGCGACGTGGACGGCCCCGTCGAGATCGTCCACCCCGAGGACGACGAAGCCGTGATGACGCGGGCGTTGCCGAGGACATCGCCGAGCCGAGCCAGGCTGCCCGGCGTGTCCTCGAGGGTGACCTGGAATGCGGTTGCCATGGCTCACCGCCTGGGTATCACTCGGGCTCGAGCACCTCCTGCAGCACCCGGAGCACGTCGATGTAGCTGACGATGCCCACGATCCGCCGGGTATCCGGCGTGACGACCGGGATCGCGCCGACCTTGTGTTCGAGGAGGAGCGTGACGATCTCGCTCACCTCGGTCTCGGGCTCGGCGGCGACGACGTCGGTGCTCATCAGCTGGACCACCGGTCGGGCGAGTTGCCGCCGCAGGGCGTCGGCGCCTTCCTCGGTGAGCAGGCGAGTCACGTCCAGGCCGCCGAGGTCCCGATCGCTCAGCATGCCGACGAGCGCCTCGCCATCGACGACCGGGAGGTGCCGGATGTCGAGCTCGCGCATCAGGTCCCACGCCTCGGCGATCGTGGCCCTGGAGGTGACGGTTGCGGGATCGGACGTCATGATCTCGTGTGCAGTCATGGATCTCTCCTCCTGCGTTCTGGTCGGCCCTATGCTCTTCTCGGCGTGGACGCCACCCGGCGATGCCGGCGCTTCACCCCTACGGCACCGCCCGCCTCCACGATGGACTCGGGGATGGCGAAGTCGCCGGGATGCGCATCGACGAGTCGCTTGAACTCCGACCACCGCATGCGGATCGCCGACGCCGGGTCACCGGCCGGCATCGTGACCTCCGGCACGGCCAGCAGGCTCCGGTCGATGAAGGCGCGCAGGCCGTACAGCGCGCCGAACGGAGGGATCGACCCCGCCGGGCAATCGGGCACGACGCCGCGGACCTCCTCGACGCTCGCCAGCCGGACCTCGCCGTGGCCGATGAGACCCTTGAGGCGGTCGAGATCGAGCGCCGTCGCCGCGGGCATGATCGTCATCACGAAGCCGTCGCGCTCCTTGACGATGAGCACCTTGGCGACACTCTGTCCCGGCGCGTGCATGACCGCTGCCTGCTCCTGCGCAGTGACGGCGGCAGGGTGGTTGATGGTCTCGTACGCGGCGTTCCGGGACCCCAGGAACTCCTCCAGGCGCTGATACATCATTCTCCTCCTGTCCGCCAGCCAGACGACCGCGACGGCCAGCCTCCGGCGGCGAGCGGCGCGGTGTGCTCCCGGGGCGGGTTTCCGGCTCCGGGGCAACGAGATGAGTGAGCAACGACGATGCCGCATCCGACACGCGGCACTCCGCGCAGTTGGGAGTCCCAAGGCTTGGCCGGCCGGGGCATCGGCACGACACGTGAGGCGCCGGCGCCACGCCGCCGGCTCGCGCGAGCGAGAGCCGAAGCGACCGAAATCGTGGCGCTCGAGCGTGGCATCGCTGATGCAGCCTACGACGCACCGTTGCGGACAACGGAGGGCACCATGGAACAGACGGTCATTCACTTCTTCGGTGAGCGTCCTCTCACCGATCGACGGCCGGGCGCCGGCGCTCGATGATCAACGGGATTCCGTGCGCGCCGACGCCGCGCAACGAGCCCGTCCTGAGTTACGTCCCCGGCAGCCCCGAGCGGGTCGTGCTGCGCGCCGAGCTCAACCGGATGTCGACCGAGGTCATCGAGATCACCCCGCGGATCGGGGGTGAGCGCATCGCAACCGGCCAGCGCGCCGAGGCCGTCATGCCGCACAACCACCGCCACGTGCTGGCGGTGTGGCATCGGGCGGGCGCCAAGGACGTTCAGCGGGCCATTGACTGCGCGCTGGCCGCCCAGCCGGAATGGTCGCGCCTGCCCTGGGAACAGCGGGCCGCCGTCTTCCTGAAGGCGGCTGACCTCCTTGCCGGGCCCTGGCGCGCCACACTGAACGCCGCGACCATGCTCGGGCAATCCAAGACCGTCCACCAGGCCGAGATCGACGCCGCCTGCGAGCTGGCCGACTTCTGGCGCTTCAACGTCGCGTTCGCCGAGCAGATCTACCGCCAGCAACCAGCCTCGGCGTCGGGCACTTGGAACATGCTCGAGTACCGGCCCCTCGAAGGCTTCGTGTTCGCCGTGACCCCGTTCAACTTCACCTCGATCGCCGGCAACCTGCCGACGGCGCCCGCGCTACTCGGTAACACGGTGGTGTGGAAGCCGGCCTCGTCGGCGGTCTACTCCGCGCACGTCCTCATGGACCTCCTCGAGGCGGCGGGATTGCCGCCCGGAGTGATCAACATGGTGCCCGGCGCCGGCGCCGAGGTCGGCGAGGCCGCCCTGGCCTCTCCCGACCTGGCCGGGATCCATTTCACCGGGTCGACGGCGACGTTCCAGGCGATGTGGGAGACGGTGGGGCGGAACATCAGGCACTATCGCGCCTACCCGCGCCTGGTCGGCGAGACGGGCGGCAAGGACTTCGTGTTCGCCCACGCCTCGGCCGGCCTCGATGCGCTCGCCACCGCGCTCACCCGCGGCGCCTTCGAGTACCAGGGCCAGAAGTGCTCGGCCGCCTCGCGAGCGTTCGTGCCGGCCTCGCTGTGGCCGCGGCTCGAGCCACGGCTGCGCGAGCAAGTCGCCGCCATCCGGATGGGCGACGTCGCCGATCTCACCAATTTCATGGGCGCCGTGATCGACCGCAACGCCCACGCGCAGATCACGCGCTACCTCGACATCGCTCGGCGGAGCCCGCACGCCGAGGTGCTGGCCGGCGGCCTCGGGGACGACAGCCGGGGATGGTTCGTGGAACCCACCATCGTGCTGGCGCGGCGCCCCGATCTCCCGCTGATGCGCGAGGAGATCTTCGGGCCCGTCCTCACCGTCTGGGTCTACCAAGACCTGGAGATCGACGAGACGCTGGCGCTCTGCGATCGCGGCACTCCCTATGCGCTCACCGGCGCCGTCTTCGCCCAGGACCGCAACGCGATCGTCAAGATCACCGAGACGCTGCGGCATGCCGCCGGCAATTTCTACGTCAACGACAAGCCGACCGGCGCCGTCGTCGGCCAGCAGCCGTTCGGCGGCGCGCGGGCGTCGGGGACCAACGACAAGGCTGGAAGCGCGCTGAATCTCCTGCGCTGGCTGAGCCCACGCACGATCAAGGAGACGTTCGTGCCGCCAACCGACTTCCGCTATCCGTTCATGCAGCCAGGCGACTGAGCCTTCATCGACGATTGCGCGCGTGAGCGGCCGGAGCCTGACCCCTTCGCCGCCCGCGAGGATCAACCCCCCCGGAGCCTCCTCCTGCGCGGAACGGGTGTCGCAGCGTCGCCCCAGGCGGGGCGGCGCTGCCTTGCCCGCGAGGACGAGCGTTCGCGCGAGGCCTCGATTGGCGTGGACATCCGAATCGGTCTCGATCTTGCTGAGCCACAGCCAGGTTCACCGCGCGGGCCGGTCGAGACGGACGGCCGAGGGCACGATGACGAGACAACATCGCGGCAGGTACGGCAGCCTCACACACCGTCCATGTCACGGCCAGGCTCCAGATGCTGGCGCGGACCACGCCGAGCATGGCGCCTGGATCGGCGGGGAAGGTGAGCGCCAGCTGCCCCTCGCGGTGCCGTTCAGCGACAGCTTCACCGTGGCGAGCACGCCGCGTCTACGACCCCTCGTGACGGCGCTCGGCGAAGCGCCGCGAGCCGCCGTGCTCTTCGTCGACAGCGAGAGCGCGCGCCTGGTCGCGGTCACCGAGGGAGGGCCCGGCGACGAGATCACGCTGGAGGCGGCCGACGTCATCGGTCAGCATCGCCGCGGTGGCTGGCTCCTGCTCCTGCAGTCGCGCTACCAGCGACACATCCACGTGCACCGTGCGCGGCACTTCGATGCGGTTGCCGCCGCCCTCACCGACCTCGTGGACCACGACGGCCTCCAGGCCATCGTCCTCGCCGGCGAGCCCCGGAACCTCGCCGTGTTCCGGGCGCACGGGCCGCCGCGATTGTCGGGACGGATCGCCGGCGAGGTGGCGGCCGCGAGGCACCGGATGGCCGGAGGCCTCGCCGCGACGCTGGACACCGTCCTGATCGACGCGGAGGGCGGAGGCCGCGCCGCCGCCGGGGCCGACGCGACGATCGACGCCGTCAACCGCGGCGCCGTGGACCGTCTATACCTCCTGCAGAGCTACGAGGAGGAGGGGCGAGCGTGCCCGGCCTGCCAGGCGCTGCAGGGGACCGCCGGCGGCGTGTGCCGGTGGTGCGGCGCGGCGACGGGCGTGATCGAGCTGGGCGAGGGGATGGTCCAGCGCGTGCTCGCTGCCTCCGGCGACGTGGCGAGCGTGGACACGCACCCCGGCCTCGAGCGCGCGGGTGGAGTCGCCGCGCTCCTGCGCTATCCGCCCCGCTGACGGCGACTCGCGATGGCGCGCAAGGCGGCGGCCCTGGTGACGGGAGCGGGCGGCGAGATGGGACACGCACTCGTCCATCGGCTCGCCGAGAGCGGCGACGTCGACGTCGTCGCTCTCGACGTTCGACCGCTCGATGCCGACCTCGCCCGGCGCTGCGCGGCGGTGCGGGTCGGCGACATCCTCGATCGCCGGCTGCTCGACCGGCTCACGAGCGAGTTCGAGATCGCCACGATCTTCCATCTCGCTGCGCTGCTGTCAACCCGCGCCGAGTTCGTGCCCGAGACGGCGCACGAGGTGAACGTGGACGGGACGCTGAACCTGCTCCGGCTCGCTGTCGACGAGGCGCGCGCGCTCGGCCGCCCGGTGACGTTCCTCTTCCCCAGCTCGATCGCCGTCTACGGGCTCCCCGACCTGCCCGCCAAGCGCGCGGCGGGCCGGGTCACCGAGTGCGAGTGGATGGCGCCGGTGACGATGTACGGCTGCAACAAGCTCTACGGCGAGCACCTGGGCCGGTACTTCGCCCGGCACTACCGCCAGCTCGCGCCCCAGGCCGGACCCAGCGGTGTCGACTTTCGCGCCCTCCGCTTCCCCGGCCTGATCTCGGCGTTCACCGTCCCGAGCGGTGGGACCAGCGACTACGCGTCCGAGATGATCCACGCCGCCGGCCAGGGGCGGCCCTACGCGTGCTTCGTGCGTGACGACACGCGGATCCCGTTCATGGCGATGCCGGACGCGATCGATGCCCTCCTCACCCTCCTGCGGGCGCCCGCGGCGTCGCTGACCAGCCCCGTCTACAACGTCACGGGATTCAGCGCGGCCGCGGGAGAGCTGGCCGGCCTCGTACGCACGGCGTTTCCCGACGCGCGGATCACGTTCGCGCCCGATCCGCGTCGTCAGGCCATCGTCGACTCCTGGCCGGAGGATGTGGACGACGCGTGCGCGCGCCGGGACTGGGGCTTCCGGCCGGCGTACGATCTCCTGCGCACATTCGACGAGTACCTCCTGCCGAACGTCAGGCGCCGCTACGCCGCGCCCTGAGCGACGTGGCCAGGGAGCGATGACCATGTACAGCGAGGTCGTCCAGGCGCGGCTCGCCGCCGAGATCGATGAGATGCGCGCGACGGGACTCCTCAAGATCGAGCGGATCCTCGAGGGGCCCCAGGGGCCCCAGGTCAGCGTGGGCGGCCGGACCGTCCTCAACTTCTGCGCCAACAACTATCTGGGGCTCGCCGATGATCCGGCGCTGGTCCGCGCCGCCCAGGATGGGCTCGCGCGCTGGGGCCTCGGGCTCGCCAGCGTCCGCTTCATCTGCGGCACGCAGACCATCCACACCGAGCTGGAGGCCGCCATCGCCCGCTTCCTCGGCACCAACGATGCCATCCTCTACACGTCCTGCTTCGACGCCAACGGCGGCCTCTTCGAGACGCTCCTCGGCGAGGGCGACGTCGTGATCTCCGACGCGCTCAACCACGCCTCGATCATCGACGGCACCCGCCTCTGCCGCGCGGAGCGCCACCGCTACGCGCACGGCGACATGGCCGAGCTGGAGGGCGTGCTCGCGACGACGCGGACCGCGCGCACGCGGCTCATCGTCAGTGATGGCGTCTTCTCCATGGACGGTGACGTCGCGCCGCTCGCCGAGATCTGCGAGCTCGCCGCCCGCCACGACGCGCTGGTCATGGTGGACGACAGTCACGCCACCGGCGTGCTCGGCCCCACCGGGCGCGGGACACCGGAGCATTGCGGCGTCCAGGGCCGCGTGGATATCGTGACGTCCACGCTTGGCAAGGCACTCGGGGGCGCCAGCGGCGGCTTCACGGCTGCCCGACGGGAGATCGTCGCGCTCCTGCGCCAGCGCTCGCGCCCCTACCTCTTCTCGAACACGCTGGCGCCCCCGCTCGTGTGCGCGTCGCTGGCCTGCCTCGAGATGCTCTCCGGCTCGTCGGTGCGCCGCGACCGGCTCACCGCGAACACACGCTGGTTCCGCGAGGCGATGACGGTGGCCGGCTTCGCGATCCGTCCCGGCGTGCATCCGATCGTCCCGATCATGCTGGGCGACGCCCGGCTTGCCCAGCAGATGGCGGCGGACCTGTTCGCGGAGGGCATCTACGTCGTCGGCTTTTCCTACCCCGTCGTGCCCAGGGGTGCGGCGCGCATCCGCGTGCAGCTCAGCGCCGCCCACGAGCCCGCCCATCTCGAACGTGCGGTCGCGGCCTTCGTGAAGGTCGGCCGCGCCCACGGGATCGTCTGACGACGGGCTCGTCGTCGGCCCACCATGAGTGAAGGTGAGACATCATGATGGCGCCAGCGGCGCGGGCGGGCTGCCTGGGCGTGGCTGTGGCCGAGGCCTATCTCGAAGGCGGGCGCCTCGGACTCAAGGGCGTGACGGTCTACCGCGCCGGGTGCGTGTGGAGAGGGAACTGGATGGCTTCCCAGAGCTTCGCCTGGCCCTCGGGCCCCATGCCGCCGCCCGTATCGGCCACGATGAGGCGCATCCAACCGCTCCGGTCCGGGTCGGGACCCGTTTCGATCCGGACCTGTCCCCCGCCCGGCATGGCGTCCCGCGCGTTGAGCAGGAGATTGGTCAGCACCTGCTGAAGGGCGCTGCCGTTCCCCCACATCGGACCCACCGTTTGATCGAGCGTGACACTGACCTGGACGCCGTCCTTGCCGAGCTGGCGCCCCACGAGCAGGAGCGTCTCTTCGATGACCGTGTTGACGTGGACGGGCCCCGACTCTTCCGGGGATTGCCGCGCGAACGAGAGCAGCCCTGTCGCGATTCGGGTGATGCGCTGAATGTTGCGATACAGGGCCGGGCCGTGGCGCCTCGCCCGGCCCCGGTGATGCTCAGAGGCGCGGTGGGGGCTCGTGGCCTGCCTCCATCGCGGCCAGCCGCACGTCGGTCCGGGCGAGTAGCACCGCGCCCAGAAGGAAGAACGCCACGAGCGAGAGGATCGCGAGGCGGTAGCTTCCGGTCAGCTGCAGCGTGAGCCCGAACAGCAGCGGGCCCAGCCAGCTCGTTCCGCGGTCGCTCACCTCGTACAGCGCGTAGTACGCGGCTTCCCGACCCTCGGGGATCATCAGCGAGTAGAGGGAGCGGCTGAGGGCCTGGGTGCCGCCGAGGACCAGCGCGATGGCGGCCCCGAGGGCGTAGAATCCGCCGACGCCGGCCAGCGCCGCATAGGCGAACACCAGCGTCCCCGTCCACGCGCCCAGTCCGACGAGCACCGTGCGCTTGGCGCCCACGTGGCGGGCCACACGCTCGAAGAGCAGCGCGCCGAGACACGCGATGAACTGCACCATGAGGATCACCGTCGCCAGCGTGGCCATCGACAACCCCAGCTCTTCCTGGCCGAACTGCGACGCGAGCGTGATCACCGTCTGCACACCGTCGTTGTACAGCAGGTAGGCGGCGAGGAACCGCAGCGTGTGTCGTCGCCGGCCGATCGCGGCCAGCGTGGCCCACGTCCGCGTGAAGCCGATCCTGACGTATCCCGTGGCCTGCGGCCGCCGCGGCGTGATCGCCCGGGTCTTCAGCGCGGCGAGGGGGAACACCGTCGCGACGGCCCACCACACGCCGGCGGACGCCAGGCAGATGCGGACCGCCTGGTCGACGCCGAGGCCGAGGCTCGCGGCGCGGGCCACGAGCCAGAGGTTCAGTGCGAGCAACAGGCCACCGCCCAGGTACCCGACCGCCCACCCGCGCGAAGAGACCGCATCGCGTTCGGTCGGGGTCGCGAGCTCGGGCAGGTACGCGTTGTAGACGACGATCGAGGCACCGAAGCACACGTTGGCCACCAGGAAGAGAAGCCCGCCGAGCAGCCAGCAGTCCCGCTCGACGAAGTAGAGCGCCATCGTGCTGACGGACCCGGCGTACGCGAACCCGATCAGCATCCGCTTCTTCCATCCCGACAAGTCCGCGACGGCTCCCAGGACCGGCAGCACGGCGACCTGCAGCAGGACGGAGAGCGCGACGACGTACGGGAAGAACGATCCCGCGTGCACCGGAACTCCGAGCGGGTACACGAACCCGCGGGCATCGGCAGCGGCCCGTGTCACCGTGGTCAGATGCGGCCCGAAGAAGACCGTCACGACCGTCGTGGAGAACGCCGAGTTCCCGAAGTCGTACGCGTACCAGCCGGTGCGCTCCCATCGGCTCGGTTCCGGCGGCGCCGTCACCGTCGGTACTTCAGCGCCTCGAGGAGCGCGACGGGCCAGACGACGGCGGCGGCCACGACCAACCAGTCGCCGGCCGCCAGCGGCATGGTGCCGAGCAGCCGTGTGAGCGGCGGCCACGACACGGCCAACCACTGCACGGCGACCAGCACGGCCAGCGCCCCCCAGACGAGGTGATTCGGCGGCAGCCGCCACCAGTGCCGGTCGGTGGAGCGGCAGTGCAGCGCCTGCAGTGGATGGATGAGGACGAGCGCGACGAAGGCCACGGTGTGGGCGCGCGGCCCCGGGCCCGACTGGAGCACCACCCAGGCATAGGCGCTCAGGACGCCGGCGGCGAGGCACGCGCCCTCGACGAGGATCCAGAGGCCGTGCGACCACGTGACGAGCGGCTGGCTCGGATCACGCGGCGGACGCTGCATCACGTCGGGCTCGGCCGGCTCCCGCACGAGCGCCATGGCAGGCAGGATGTCGGTCACGAGGTTGACCCACAGGATCTGCAGGGGCGCCAGCGGGCTTGGCAGGCCGGCGACGATCGCCGCGAAGACGACCAGGATCTCCGACAGGTTGCCGGAGAAGAGGAAGTGGATCACCTTGCGGAGGTTGCCGTAGATGACGCGGCCCTCCCGCACCGCGCCGACGATGGTGGCGAAGTTGTCGTCGACGAGCACGATGTCCGCCGCGGCCCTGGCCACGTCGGTGCCGTGTCGTCCCATCGCGATGCCGATGTCCGCGCGGGCCAGGGCCGGCGCGTCGTTCACGCCGTCGCCGGTCATCGCGACGATCTCGCCCCGGGCCTGCAGCGTCGTGACCAGCTCGAGCTTGCCTTCCGGCGTCACCCGACTGCGGATCGCCTCCGGCGCCAGACCGAGCTGGCGTCCGACGGCCTCGGCCGTGGAGCGCTGATCGCCCGTCAGCATCATCGTCGCGATCCCCGCCTCCTGACAGCGGGCGATCGCCTCGCGCACTCCGGGACGCAGCGGGTCGGCGAGCGCGACGAAGCCGAGGAACGTGAGGCCCTCGATGCGGTCCGCGTCGGGCCACCCCTCGGGCCGCCACGCCAGGGCCAGGACGCGGAAGCCTTCGGCGGCCAGGGCGCGGTTGTCGTCCTCGAGCCGTCGGCGGGTGGCATCGTCGAGCACCGTGCGGCTGGCGTTCGACTGCCGGTGGGTCGACCGCTCGAGCACGACGCCGGGCGCGCCCTTCACGAGGAGCACGCGTCCGCCGTCGGACCGCTCGTGGAACGTCGCCATCATGCGGGTGAGCGCCGAGAACGGGACCTCGCGCCGGCGGGGCCACTCCTGCGCCAGCACACCGGCGTCCAGTCCCGCCTTGAGCGCGGCCACCAGGAGGGCCGCCTCGGTGGGATCGCCGTGCAGCCGGAGTGTGGCGCCGTCCATCTGCACCGCCGCATCGTTCACGAGGGCGGCGACGGTGAGGAGCCGCAGGAGCGCGGGGTCGTCGCGGGGGGCGAGCGGCCGGCCATGCTCGGTGAACGCCCCGCGCGGAGACGTGGCCGACCCGTCGATGGTGATCATCCGGCCATCGAGCGCGACGCGCGCGACCGCCATCCGGTTCTCGGTCATGGTGCCGGTCTTGTCCGCGCAGATGACAGTGGTGGAGCCCAGTGTCTCGACGGCCGGCAGACGCCGGACGAGGGCCCCGGCCCGAGCGAGACGCCAGAGTCCGGCGGCCAGCGCCACCGCCACCACCGCGGGGAGCCCCTCGGGGATCGCCGAGACGGCCAGCGTGATCCCGGTCTCGAGCATCAGCCCGACCGGCTGCCCGTGGAGGATGCCGGCGACGGTGACGACCGCGCAGGCGCCGAGCGCCACGCCGATGAGACGACGCCCCAGACCCTCCACCTGTCGCTCGAGCGGCGTGGCCCGGTCGCCGGCCAGCGCCACGAGCTGACCCAGGCGCCCGAGCTGCGTCGCCACGCCGGTCGCCGTCACGATCGCCGCACCGGTGCCGGCCAGCACGGTGGTGCCCAGGTAGGTCACCGTCGTGTGCTCCGCGAGCGGGGTGTCGGTCGCCAGGTGCGCGTCCGCGTCCTTGTCGACCGGAAGGCTCTCGCCGGTCAGGGCCGACTCGTCGATCCGCAGTGCCGTGCAGCGGATGAGTCGGGCGTCCGCCGGCACCTGAGCGCCCGCCTCCAGCAGGACGACGTCGCCGGGCACGAGGTCGGCCGCGGGGACGGTCGTCACCTGACCGTCACGCCGGACCCGCGCCTCGGGGACGACCAGCGCCCGCAGTCGCGCCAGCGAGCGACGGGCTCGCCACTCCGTGACGAAGCCGATGGCGGCGTTGAGGAGCAGCGCGGC
>Ga0210377_10000935_pt1 | contig 27429 bp, 18 predicted proteins | sample PLM4_65_b1redo_FD_155480 | JGI IMG/M metagenome (GOLD analysis project Ga0210377, IMG submission 155480) | Groundwater sediment microbial communities from an aquifer in East River, Colorado, USA - PLM4_65_b1 redo | ecosystem: Environmental > Terrestrial > Soil > Riparian zone | place: USA: East...
ATCGTCGACCACATTGGCCAGGTGGTAGGTGGGGAAGCCGTCGCTCTTCAGCAGCACCTGGTCATCCACCTGCGCGTTCTCGAAGCTCAGCTCTCCGCGCAGCAGATCGCGCACGACGCACTGGCCCTCCCGCGGCATCGCCAGTCGGATCACGTGCGCCTCGCCGGCGCTCGCGCGCTTCGCGGCCTCGTCGGGCGCCAGCGACCGGCACAAGCCGTCGTACCCGAAATTCTGCTTCTGCGCCTTCTGCTGCTCGCGGAGGAGGTCGAGCCGCTCGCGCGTGCAGAAGCAGCGATACGCCGCTCCGCGCCGCAGCAGCTCGGCCGCGTGCTCGCGGTAGATCGCGCTGCGCTCGCTCTGGCGGTAGGGGGCGTGCGGCCCGCCGCGGTCGGGGCCCTCGTCCCACTGCAGTCCGAGCCAGTGGAGCGCCTCGAAGATCATCGACTCGCTCGCCCGCGAGCTGCGCTCGCGGTCGGTGTCCTCGATGCGCAGGACGAACTGGCCGCCGTGCTTGCGGGCGAGCGCGTAGTTGAACAGGGCGACGTAGGCGGTGCCCACGTGCGGGTCGCCCGTCGGGCTCGGGGCAATGCGCGTTCTGACCGTCATGGACAAACGCCGAGGCTATCACAAGGCCGGAATCGCCCGCGCCCGCCTGGCTTGACGGCCTCCGGGCCGCTTTCGTAGACTGGCTTGTACGGCGCTATCGTCTAGGGGTTAGGACGGATGGTTCTCAGCCATCAAACCAGGGTTCGATTCCCTGTAGCGCTACCAGCCTGACGTCAAGTACTTGGCGCCGAAGCGGCCCCGGAGCCGGCCTCGACCAGGTCGCGGGTCCTAGGGGAGCTGGAGGCAGTCCTTTCAGCGCAGCCCCTCGACGAGGAAGAGGTCGAACAGCGTCCGGAGGTAGCTGTGTGCGCAGGCTTGGTTCGCGGCCCCAGTGCGAAGAGTGCTCAAGTGCGTTCCGGCCGGCAGCCGAGCCGGAGTGGCGCTCAGTGCGCGGGACCAGACTGGGCACGCTCCTTCAGCTCCTCCGTCCAGTTCTGGATGAGGTGGATGTGAGTGACCGGCGAAGTGGGCGCGGTCGGTGCTTGTCGCACGGCGTAGAACTGCTGGCCGTCTGGCGCGACGGAGTAGCATCGGCTCCGAATGCAGGGCAACCCCAGTGGCGGCGCTGAGAAGGAAAAGAGGCGTCCGGGCCTTCCCACGCTCAGCGTCCGACCAGGGTGTACATCGACCGCCATCATCTGCCGCATGCCCAGGGAGTCCGGCAGAGACAGGAAGAACAGTTCGCGACCCGTCGGGCTCCAAGCCGGGCTCTCCCCTCCCTCGATGGACACCTGCTGTCGGGGAGCCGGGCCCGGGTACGGTTGGACGTAGACCTCGTTTCGGCCTGACTCGTTCGACCCGTAGACGAGCCATCGGCCGTCCGGGGAAAACTCCGGCCATAGCTCGGTGTCCGGCGTGCGTGCCAGCGGCTCGGCCGCCGCTTTGCCGTGCTCGACGGTGGCGATCCAGATGTCGCCGTCCATCGCGGCAAGTGCCAGATGCCGCCCGTCAGGAGACCATGAGGATACAGCGCCGTCAAATCGCGCCCCCAGAAGCTCGGCAGCTGCCGTGCCGTCGGCCCGCTGCCATGCAAGCTGCTCGACGCCCTGGCTCAACCACGAGAACGCGACGTGTTGGCCGTCGGGTGTCCAACGTGGCCACGCGGCCTCGCCGCTGGCGGTCAGCTTGCTGAGCGTTCCCTGCTCGCGGTCACAGAGCCAGAGCCCCATTTCCGTCAGGCTCTGGATCGAGACGGCCAGATAGCGACCGTCGGGCGAGAGATCGAGAACGGGAATGTAGCTGCGTGTGGGCGCTCCGAGGGGCGTGACTCTTCCGCTGCGATCGACGTTGACGAGATCAGAATCGCGAGGGGGGATCACAGCCCCGCGGATATAGGCGAGCGAACCTGTCGAGGCCACGCTGAACTGGCCCGCCCCGGTTATGTCCCCCCAAAGCCCGCTGGTCAGCGCCTGGGTCACGGCGTTGATCGTCGCGACCGGCGTTCCGTCGATGTCGAGCCGCGGGAGATCGAAGCCGACACCAAAGAGAGTGCCACGGCGAAGGAATACGAGATGCCCTGACGCGACGTAGCGGGCATCTGCCGCGTCTCGCAGGAGCAGCTTGCGCTCACCCGTCGCGAGGACGTGGGCGACTACCTCTTCGTCCCCCCACGTGCGATTGCGGTGGCGCACCGTATACAGAAGCGCACGGCCGCCCGGCAGGAGGTGCGGCAGCACGTGGGCCACCTCTGTGTCGAGCTTCTGCGTGAGCGCGGTCGCTGGCCGTTCGGGCTGGGCCGACCAGATCGTCCCGCCCTCCGCCCTGTCATAGAAGAGCCGTCCGTCCTCACCACACGCGATGCCGCTGGGAATGTAAGGCACGCCTTCGACCACGACAGCGACCGGTCCGCCGGTGAGCGGGACTCTCCGAATGGCCCCGTTGGCCCAGAAGACCACCCACCGGCCGTTCGGCGAAACCGTGGGTACCTGGGCGCCTTCGCTGCCGTCGAGCATGCGCGCCTCCTCGCCGTCGAGTGCGCGCACATAGAGCCGCTGGACACCACCGTGACGGCCCACGAAGACGAGGGACCGGCCGTCGGGTGTCCACGCCAGTGCCGTGCGTGACCCGCCGGGAGTGCTGACCGAGGTGGTGCTGCGGCCACCGGCGTTCAGCTCCTCCGCTGGCCGCACGTCGAGGAGGGAGCGGACGATGGACGGCCGCGGCACACCAGGTGCAAGCAACCGGCGGCCGATGAACATGCCCAATAGGGCGGTCGCTGCCAGCGCCAGCGCGCCCACGACGAACCCCCAACGACGGCTGGCCGCCGGGACGGTCGGCGTCTGAGCCGGAGCCAGCCCGGCCTGCCCGATCCAGCGCAGTTCGTCGGCGATGTCGTGCGCGCTGTCCCACCGATCGTCCGGCGACTTGGCCAGGCACCGCCTCACGAGCCGCTCCAGCGACGGCGGAGTCACCGGCTGCAGGGTCGAGAGCGACACGGGCTCGCGCTCCACGATTGCCGCGATCAGGCTCACCTGGCTCGTCCCCTCGAACGCCCTCCGTCCCGCCACCATCTCGTAGACGAGCGCCCCGAGCGCCCACAGGTCCGTGCGCGCGTCCGCCGGCTTCCCTTCGAGCTGCTCGGGGGCCATGTACGGCACTGTGCCCAGGATCGTCCCCCGCCCGGTCAGCGGAGCCGACTCCGTGGGCGACGACGTCAGGTCCTCAACGACCGGCCGCTCGCCCTGCGCGGTGAGGCGCGCCAAGCCGAAGTCGAGAAGCTTGGCCCCCGCCTTCGTCAGCATCACGTTGCCGGGCTTGAGGTCGCGATGGACGATCCCGTGCCTGTGCGCCGCGGCCAGAGCCTCCGCCATCTGGATCGCCACCTCGAGCGCCTGCTGGAGCGGGAGCGGCCCCTTCTTCAGCCGCTCGGCCAGGGTTTCCCCGCTGAGGTGTTCCATGACGAGGTAGGCTTGGCCGTCCTGCTCGCCCACATCGTGGAGCGTACAGATGTGGGGATGCTCGAGCACCGAGATGGCGCGGGCCTCACGCTCGAAGCGGGCCCGCAGCGTGGGGTCCGAGGCGAACTCAGGAGGGAGGACCTTGAGGGCGACCGTGCGGTCGAGGCGCGTGTCCCGCGCCCGGTAGACCTCGCCCATCCCACCTGCCCCGAGGGGCGAGACGATCTCGTAGGGCCCCAAGCGACTGCCCGCTGCCAGCGACACGGGGGGCCTCCCGCGGGGATTGTGCGCGCACCTTCGGTCGCTGTCCAGATCGAAGCAGCGGTCGTACCGCCTCGGAGGCTCGACGGGGGAGAACGCGGAGACCACGAAGCAACCGCACGTTGACCAAAGCCGCGAACCGCGTTCAAGTCACGGAGCTACGGGAGTATGGATTCAAACTAGTGCTGCGAAGGCCTACCAGGTTCCGCCCTCTCATTCTCGCCGACCTGGTAGGGCACGCTCGTGATGACGACCCCCGGCTCGAACACGAGGGCCAGCCTTAGCATCATCGCGGTCTGCGCGTGCAGCGCGTTGTGCCACTGACGTCGCGGTACGAACTGCGGGACGACCACCGTGATCACCTCGTTCGGCTGCCGCCGCGCCGCCAGCTGGCGGATGTACTCGACGAGCGGCTCGACCAGCAGCCGGAACGGCGAGTTCACGACCACGAGCCGCACCCCCCCGCCCCAGAGCCCCCACTTCCTCTGGATCACCTCGGTCTGCCCGGGGTCAGCCGAGACGTAGACCGCGGTCACGTCATCCGAGAGCGCCCGCGCGTAGGTGAGCCCGACCACCACCCCGCGGTGGACACCGCTGATCGGGAGGATGACCCGGTGCCGGTCCACGCGGGGCGGCGGGCCGAACTTCTCGAGCGACAACCGGCGCGCGAGGTCCCGATAGTGGAAGTGGATCGCGTAGAAGAGGGCCACCAGCGCCGGGATCACGACTAGCACCACCCACGCCCCGTCGCGGAACTTGGTCGCCGCGAAGACCAGCGTCACGACGCCGGTGAGCGCGGCGCCGAACCCGTTCACTACCATCTTGACGAGCCAGCGCCGGTCGTGGTGGACCACGGAACCGCGTTCCTGCGCCTGCTCGCCCGCCTTCAGCGCCCCTGACTTCCACCAGCGGTGGGCCATGCCCGCCTGCGACAGCGTGAAGGACAGGAAGACCCCGATCGCGTAGAGCGGGATGAGGCCGGTCACGCTCGCGTCGAAGAACCAGATGAGGATCGAGGCCACGAGGGCGAGGACCGCGATCCCGCGCGAGTACACGAGCCGGCTGCCGCGGTACGTGAGCTGCCGGGGCAGGTAGCCGTCGGCCGCCTGCAGCGCGGCGAGGCGTGGGAAGTCGGCGTAGGCCGTGTTCGCGGCCATGGCGAGGATCAGTGTGGTCGCCGCGATGGTGGCGAGGTACAGCGGTCCTCGACCCTCGAAGGCCGCACGGGCGAGCTGCGAGATCACCGTTTCGTGCTCGGAGGGCACGGCGCCCACCGGCCCGGCGAGGAAGCTGATCCCGAGGAAGAGGGAGCCGAGAATCCCGGACATCCACAAGAGCGTGATCCCGGCGTTGCGACTCCTCGGCTCCTTGAAGGCGGGGATGCCGTTCGAGATGGCCTCGACCCCGGTGAGCGCGGTGGTGCCGCTGGAGAAGGCGTGCAGCACCAGGAAGAGGCCGATGGTGCCCGTGGGCTCGAAATCGAAGGGGGGCGGGTCGCTCAGGGGATGCAGCGTCCCCAGCAGGTAGCGCACGAGTGCCGTGCCCACGGTGAGCGCCATCATCGCCACGAAGAAGAACGTGGGGACGGCGAAGACGGCACCGGACTCCTTCACTCCGCGCAGGTTCACGAACATGACGAGCGCCACCAGCGTCACCGCCAGCGCGACGGCGTGCTCGTGAACGGCCGGGAAGGCCGAGGCCACCTGGGCGACCGCCGAAGAGATCGACACGGCCACCGTCAGGATGTAGTCCATGAGGAGCGCCGCGCCGGCCACCTGCGCGGGGAGGTCACCCAGGTTGTCGCGGGCCACGATGTAGGCCCCGCCGCCCCCCGGGTAGGCGTGGATCGTCTGCTCGTAGGAGAACGTGACGATGGCGAGCAGGACCGCAATCGCCACCGAGATCGGCACCACGAGGGAGAGAGCGGCCGTCCCCGCCATCGCCAGGATGATCATGATCTCCTGCGTGGCGTACGCGGTGGACGACAGCGCGTCGGAGGAGAAGACGGCGAGGCCAACCGCCTTGCCGATCGCCTGGTGGGGCGCGTCCGCCGTGGGCAGCGGCCGGCCAATCAGCCAGGTGCGCCAGTTGGAGCTGCGGCGCGCGTTCGACGCGAGCGGCGTCTGTGCCGCCGCTGCTCCCGGCCGGACGAAGGCGGAGTCCCTCACGGCCCGCAGGCTAGCTGGCAGCGTCTCAGGACGGTGACAAGAGGTGGAGTCGCCGCATCAAGAGAGCGTCAAGATGCCGGATCATGGCGGGTTAGGGTGCCCGCTCGTGGCGGGGCCCTGGGCCGCGGAACGGGCGAGCCCGTGTTTTCGCGGTACACTCGCCGTCGCCCACTCGGGCCCCCGCGAGATGGTCGAGCTCAATCACCGCGACCGCGTCATCAAGGTCAAGCTGGTCTACTACGGCCCGCCGGTCGGCGGGAAGACCACGAACCTGCAGATCCTGCACCGCTCCGCCGCGGCCAAGCGCCGCGGCGAGCTGATCTCGATCAACTCGGCGCAGGACCGCACGATTCTCTTCGACCTGCTGCCGCTGCGGACGCCCGGCTTCCGCGGCTTCGACCTGCGGCTGCAGGTCCTGGCGGTTCCGGGTCAGGCGATGTACTCGGCCACGCGCCGCCTGGTGCTGAAGGGAGCCGACTCGCTCGTGTTCGTGGCCAACTCGGCGCTCGACCGCTGGGAGGAGAACATCCAGAGTTACCGCGAGATGACGCAGAACCTCATCTCGCACCGCCTCGACCCGCTCCAGATGCCGCTCGTGCTGCAGTACAACAAGCGCGACCTGCCCCAGGTGCTGGAGATCGAGGCGCTCGACCGTGCGCTCAACATCCGTCACACGGACGTGGTGCCCGCGGTGGCCGTGCGCGGCGAGGGTGTCCTCGAGACGTTCGGCCTGGTCCTCGCGCGGACCGTCCAGGACCTCGCGAATCGCTACGCCATCCTCGACGTCAAGGAGGCGGCGCCCGCCCGGCAGTGGGCGGAGCAGGCGCTCGTGGAGCTGTTCGGCCGTACGCGGCTCGGCGCCGAGCCCGGCGAGCCGGGCGAGCCCGCCGCCGGCGCCGCGCCCCCCCCGCCTCCAGGACCGCCGCCCACCCAGACGGTGGTGCGCGTGTCGCCGCCGCCGGCGTCCGAGGATGCCCCACGCGGAACCGGGGCGGACGCGAGGGCGGGCGAGCTCGTCGAGACCTACGCCGAGGCCTCGACACAGCTCGGCGCCGCCCTCACGGAGCTGCGCGAGGAGCGTGACCTGGCGCGCCAGCGGCTCGACGATCTGCGCCGCACCATGACCGCCGCGCAGGACCTGCTCTCGGGCAAGACGCTCGAGGCGGCGCTCGAGCCGGTGCTCGCCCGCATGGCTCGAATCGCGGGCGTCGACCACGCCGCCTTCTGGGTGCCACAGCCCGAGAAGCCGCCGCGCGCCGCCGCGCTCCTGGGCCTCGCGGGCGAGCCGGTGCTCGCCTCCCCATCGGCGCTGCGCCACGTGATCGAGAACGCGGCGCGCGGCGCGAAGCCGTCCTTCGCCTTCTCCGCCGAGAACCTCGACCTGGGCCAGGCGCTCGATCGCCCCGAGGGCCGCTTCACTGCGCTGCTGGCGGTACCCTTCCGCACGCCCGCGGGCCTGCAGGGCATCGGCGTTTTCTACTACGGCGCCGACACCGCACGCCCGGGGCCCGACACGCTCGAGCACCTCGCCGAGATCCCGCGCGCGATCGCGGTGGCACTCGAGCTCGTCGCGACCCTCAACACGGTGAGGGCCGCCGAGCGCGCTCTCGAGCTGGCGCTCGCCGGCAGCGCGTCGATCGGCGGGCTCGAGCACCTGGTGGGCTCGCTCGAAACGCTGCGCGACCGGCTGGGCGAGATCCGCGCCAACCCGGACGCGCCGCCCTGGTTCTCCGAGCAGTACATCCGGCTCGCGCCGGCGCTCGCGTCGGCGCTCGACGACGCGCGCTCGCTGCTCGCCTTCGGACGCGGCGAGATTCGCAAGGACACCGTCTACCTCGAGGACCTGCTCGCGGAGTTGCGCACCCCGGAAGTGGCGGTGGAGCTGGATGCCGCGGCCGAGACGGTGGCCGCCGACGCGGCGCTGCTGCGCGTGGCGCTGCGCGCGCTTGCCGACGAGGTGCGCGCGCGCGCCGGCGCCAGCACGGCGGCGCTCCTGATCCGCGTCGGGGCCTGGACGGACGGCGTGCGTGTGAGCGTACGCGCCCAGGGAGAGGCCGCCCCGGCCGGGCCCACGCTCACCGCGGGGCTCGGCCTGGGTCTCGCCCGCCGCATCGCCGAGATGCACGGCGGCGCGCTCGATGACACTCCAGAAGGCGAGATCGTGCTGACCTTGCCCGTGGCCTGAAGCGAAGCGCTAAGGCTTCTTTTCTTCGCTGTCCTTGCGCAGCCAGGAGAACAGCGAGAAGGCAGGGCGATCCGCTGGTGCGGCGGCAATCGGGGTTCCGACCGCAGGCAGGGCCGGGTGCGAGTCGCCGGCCATGTCGTCGCTGTCGTCCTCGTCGTCGTCGCCGTCGTCCGCCGCCGCTCCTGCGCTCGACTCCGACGGAGCTCCGGCCGGCACCGGGACACCGCTACGCCGGCCGCGGCCACCGCGGCCGCGACGGCGTCGCCCGGAGGGCCGCCCGCCGTTGGCTTCGGCGTCCGCCGCGGGTGCGGCCGCCTCGGGCTTGCGCTCGGCCGAAGCCGTAGCCGCCGCCTGTGGCTCCGCCGCACCGGCCGTGGCCGCCTCGGCCCGCGCCGCAGGCCCGAGGTCCTCGATCACGTAGCTGCCGGACTTCTGGTCACGGCGGAGCATCACGATCCCGCGCCGCTGCGCGTCCTCGAGCAAGTGCGAGAAGGTGCGGAAGCCGTAGTAGCTCTCGTTGAACGAGGGCCGCTTGCGCTTCATGGTCTCCTTGACCATGGAGCCCCACAGCAGCTCCTTGTTCTCGCGCTGGAGCGCCACGACCGCGTCCACCACGAGCCCGAAGCAGTCCTGCAGCTTCTCGGTGAGCGAGCCGGTGATCGCCGGCATCGGCCGCTGCTGCACCCGGACCAGGTCCTCGTAGAAGATGAACTCGTCGCAGTTCTCGATCAGCAGCTCGGACGTGGAGTTCTTCACCCCGAGCCCGATCACGTACTTGTTGTTTTCCTTGAGCTTCGAGACGAGCGGCGAGAAATCGGAGTCGCCCGAGCACACCACGAAGCAATTGATGTGCTCCTTCTGGAACGACATGTCCATCGCGTCGACGACGAGCCGGATGTCCGCCGAGTTCTTGCCGCCGACCGACTTCTGCGGCACCTCGATGAGCTCGATCGCGGCCTCGTGGAACGCCCGCTTGTAGTCGGAGTAGCGGCTCCAGTCGGCGTAGGCCTTCTTGCTCAGCAGCTTGCCCTTGTCGAGCAGGCGCTCGAGCACCAGGTTGACGTCGAACTTGCGGTAGTGGGCGTCGCGGACGCCGATGGCGATGTTCTCGAAATCGATGAAGAGGGCGAGCCGCTGCTCGTCCTGTGTGCTGACTGCCAAACTTCCTCCTGTTGTGGGCTTTCTGCCCCTTCCTGAGACCGGGGATTCGGGCGGGCGGGGGCGCCCGGGCGAACACCCGGGCCTCGGGGATGAGGAGAGGGTAACACAGGGCGGGATCTGGCGGAAAGACGCGGAACCAGTGTACCGTCCGGTACGTATAGGACCATGATGGCGACGCCTATCGTGCGCAGCAACGACCGTATCCTGCAGAAAGCCCTCGCGTTGTTCTCCGACAAGGGCTACGACGCGACGTCGGTCCGTGAGATCTGCGAGGCGGCTGGGATCACGAAGCCGACCCTCTACCATTTCTATGGCAGCAAGGAGGGCGTCTACCGCGCCATCGTGGAGGGCGCGCTCGAGCGCTTCAGCGCCGACCTGATCCGCGCGCTGGCGGGTGAGGGGTCGCTCCACGGTTGCCTGTCCCGCATGGCCCGCACATACGTCGACGCCGCGGTGCGCGAGCCCGACCTCGCCCGCTTCCTGATGGCTCTCATCCACAACCCGCCGCGATCCGCGCCGGCCACGGACTTCGTCGGCTTCTACGACGGCATCCTCCAGCAGCTCGCCCGCGTCATCGACGCCGCGGTGACGCGGGGCGAGGTGGCTCCCGGGCCGACCGAGATCCGCATCCTCGTCTTCATGGGCGCGCTGGGCGAGGCGATGCACGGGCACCTGCTCGCGGGCCGGCCGGACCTCACGCCGGAGCTCGCCGAAACTCTCGTCGACACCGTTCTGCAGGGGTGGAGCCCCGAGGGAAGCCGAAGATGAAGCGACACCCCAAGCTCACCGTCCTCCTGGTCCTGGCCGCGGTGGGGACCGCCTCCGCCGAGCCTCTCTCCCGCGCCGAGGCGGTGGCGCGCGCCCTCGAGAGGAACCCCGTCGTGATGCGCAGCCTCGCCGACCGCGACAGCTTGCGCGGTCGTGCGACGCAGGCGCGGGCCGACGCTCTGCCCGAGGTGAGCGTCTACGGGAGCTTCCTGCGCTACCAGGACCCCGGCTTCTTCAACAGCCCGAACATCGACGAGTTCCCGCCCGAGATCCTGCAGGCCTTCCGCCCAATCGCGTCGAACCTGTGGGACGGCTACGCGAGCCTGAACCAGACGCTGTGGAGCTTCAGCCTCGGCAAGGCGATCCGCGCGGCGCGCTACGCGGAGCACCTCGGTGAGCAGAACGTCGCGAGCGCGCGCCAGGACACGGCGCTGCGCGCCGTCTTCGCCTACAACGCCTACCTGCTCGCACTCGAGCAGGTGAAGGTCGCCGAGAAGGTCGTGCACCAGAAGGAGAAGCAGCTCGAGATGGCGCGCAACAGGCGCGGGGCCGGAGTCGCCACCGACCTCGAGGTGCTGCGCTTCGACGTGGACCTCGCCAACGCGCGCACCACGCTGCTGCGCCTCTCGGGGGCGGCCGACCTCGCCCGCGGAGACCTGAACGCCGTCATGGTGGAGCCGACGGACCAGCCGATCGAGCCCACCGACGCGCTCACCTTTCGCGAGACGCCGGCCGACCAGCTGCAGGTGGTCAAGCAGGCGATCGCGGGCAGGCCCGAGGTGAAGGCGATGGCCTGGAACGAGAAGATCTACGACGAGGCGATCGGCATCTACAAGGCCGACATCCAGCCCCGGCTCGATCTCTCGGGTGCTTTCGGCTGGTCGGTGCGGGAGACGCCGAACTTCTTCGAGTCCAACTACAAGAAGTGGAGCCTCGCCGTCACGCTGAAGATCCCGGTCTTCGACGGCTGGCGCACCGCGGGCAAGGTGGCCCAGGCCCGGGCCGACCGGGCCAGGGTGGGACAGGACCGGGTGGCCCTCGAAACGCTCATCGACCTCGAGGCCAAGCAGGCGGTGGATCGCCTGCGCGTCGCGGCGAGTGTCTTCCGCGCCGCCGAGCTCAACGTCGGGCAGGCCACGAAGGCCCTGGAGATGACTGAGGCCAACTACCGTCTCGGCGCCGCCACGCCGCTCGACGTGATCGACGCCCAGGCGGCGTTCACCCAGGCCGAGTGGAGTCGCGTCGAGGCGCTTCACGCGCACACCAACGCCCGGGCCGGGCTGCGCTACGTGACGGGCCAGCCGGTGCTCGAGGACGAGAGCGGGCCCAGCCCCGAGACTGCGGCCGCCGGCCGCGAATGAGGACGACCGTGCATCGAGAGAACACACGACTTCTGATCCTGATCGCGTCGCTGCTTCCGCTCGCCGGCTGCGGGGATCGACCCGCGGCCGACGCGGCCTCCGCTGCGCCCCGCGGCATTCCCGTGCGGACAGCGACGGTCGAAGCCCGCGACCTCCACGAGACGCTCGTGCTCACCGGCACGCTCAAGCCGCGTGCCCAGGTCCAGGTGGTGGCCGAGGTGGCGGCGCGGCTCGAGCGGGTGCTGCGCGACGAAGGCGCCGCGGTCTCACGCGGCGAGACGCTCGCCCTGCTCGACGACACCGACTACCGCCTCGCCCGCGACCGCGCGCAGGCCGCCCTGGCCGTCGCCCAGGCCAACCGCGCGCAGGCCGCGACCGAGAGGGAGCGCGCGGACAACCTGCTGAAGACGGGCGGCATCACCGACCGCGACCACCTCGCGGCCCAGGTGGCGCTGCAGGTGGCGGAGGCCTCGCTCGCCCAGGTGCGCGCGGAGGCGGCCATCACGGACCAGCAACTCGCGCGTACACAGGTCAAGGCGCCGTTCGCGGGGCGGGTCGGCAAGCGCTACCCCGACCCCGGCTCGATGCTCGCCGTGGGGACGCCCCTCTTCATCCTGCTCGACGACTCGGTCCTCGAGTTCGAGGCCCCGGTGTCCTCGCGCGACCTCGCCAAGGTCCGGCTCGGCGCCGGGGTCACGGTGAGCGTGGACGCGGCGCCCGGCGCCGCTTTCGAAGGCAAGGTGGCCCGGATCGCCCCGCTCGTCGACGAGCGCACGCGCTCCTTCAAGGTCGTGGTCCAGGTACCCGGCCGCAAGGAGCTCGTGGGCGGGCTGTTCGCCCGCGCGACGGTCGAGGTCGGGACGGTCGCGGGCGCGCTCGTGGTCCCGCCGGCCGCGCTCGTGCGCGACGGCTCGAGCCCCGATGCGGCCGAGGTCTTCGTGGTGGTCTCCGGCAAGGCCGAGCGGAGGAGCCTGCGCCTCGGGGTCGAGGCTCCCGACGGCGTGCAGGCCACGAGCGGCCTCGCCGCGGGCGACGTCGTGGTGCTGGACCCGCCGACGGCGCTCGCCGCGGGCGCGCCGGTCGAGGTCCAGAACGGCGGCCGCGGCACCGCGAAGCCGCCCGCGAGCTAGGAGCGGAGAAGCGCGGCATGTTCCTGAGCAACCTCTCGATCAAGTACCCGGTCCTGGCGACGATGATGATGGCGGCTCTCGCCGTCCTCGGGATCGCCTCCTACTCGCAGCTCAACGTCGACTTCTTCCCGAAAGTCGAGATCCCGGTGGTCACGGTGACCACGGTTTACCCCGGTGCCGGCCCGCAGACGGTCGAGCGCGAGGTCACGAAGAAGCTCGAGGAGGAGATCAACACCGTCGAGGGCGTGAACCACATCGAGTCGATCTCGCAGGAGGGGGTGTCGAACATCGTGATCGAGTTCGACATCGAGGTCTCCGCGGTCACCGCTTCCCAGGACGTGCGCGGCAAGATCGCGGCGATCCGCGGCGAGCTGCCGCGCGAGATCGAGGAGCCGATCGTCCAGAGGATCGACTTCGGGATGATGCCGATCGTGTCCGTGGGCGTGAACGCTCCGGGCCTCACCCCGCAGGCGGCGACCGACTTCGCGGATAAGGTCGTCAAGCGCCGGATCGAGAACGTGCGCGGAGTGGGCTCGGTCGCCCTGGTCGGCGAGTCGACCCGCGAGATCCAGGTCGTGGTGGACCGGCTGCAGCTCGAGGCCTACCGCATTTCGCTCGCCGAGGTCGTGACCGCCCTCGGGCGCGAGAACGTCGACATCCCCGCCGGCGCCGCCGACCGGGGGGCGACCGAGGCCCTCGTCCGGGTGGCCGCCCGCGGCCGGACGGCCGCCGACATCGCCACGATCCCGATCAGGCGGTCGGGCGGCATGGCCGTCTGCGTCCGCGACGTGGCGCAGGTGGTGGACGGGGTCGAGCAGGCCAAGAACGCCGCTTTCCTCGACGAGCGGCCCGCGCTCGCACTCGAGATCCAGAAGCAGTCCGGGGCGAACACGGTGACGGTGGCCGACGGGGTGCTCGAGGCGGTCGAGGCGCTGAAGCGGGAGCTGCCGCCCGGCGTCACGCTCTCGATCATCAAGGACGACTCGAACTTCATCCGCGAGTCGATCGAGGACGTGACCACCACGATGCTGATCGGCGGCCTGCTGACCGTCTTCATCGTCTACTTGTTCCTCAACTCCTGGCGCTCGACGGTCATCACCGGAGTGACGCTGCCGATCTCGGTGGTGGCGGGCTTCATCGCCATGCGCGCCTTCGGCTTCACCCTCAACATCCTGACCCTGATGGGCCTCTCGCTCGCCATCGGGATGCTGATCGACGACGCGATCGTGGTGCGCGAGAACATCGTGCGGCACCTGCAACGGGGCAAGGACCACATGGACGCGGCGCGCGACGGCACGGCCGAGATCGGGCTCGCCGTCATGGCCACCTCGTTCACCATCCTCGCGGTCTTCGTGCCGGTGGCCTTCATGGGCGGCATGGTGGGCCGGATGTTCTACGAGTTCGGGATCACGGTGGCGGCGGCGGTGGCCGCCTCGCTCTTCGTCAGCTTCACGCTCGACCCGATGCTCTCGTCCCGCTGGTACGACCCCGACATCGATAAGGGCTATCACCCGCACTTCGTCGGCCGTACGCTCCAGCGCTTCAACGCCTGGTTCAACGACCTGCACCTGAAGTACGAGCGGCTGCTCGGCTGGGCGCTCCGCCACCGGCCGGCCGTCCTGGGCCTCGCCGCCGTCGCGTTTCTCGGCAGCTTCCCGATCCTCGCCATCCTCGGCGGCGACTTCATGCCCGACTTCAACCAGGGCGAGTACCAGGTGACGATCAAGGCCACTCCCGGGGCCACCCTCGCCGAGACGAAGCAGCGGGCGCTCCAGGTCGTCCGCCAGCTGAAAGCGGTGCCCGACGTCGATTACACCTACACCACGATCGGCGAGGCCGGGATCACGCGCCGGCCGGCGACCGAGGGCGTCGTCTACGTCAAGCTCAAGCCCTCGCGCGGAAAGACCTTCAGCCAGGTGCTGAACGAAGGGCGCAAGGCCGTCGCCAGCGTGCCCGGGCTCACCTACGGCTTCACCGAGGCGGGGCCGTTCGGGCAGAAGCCGCTCCAGTACAGCGTGCGCGGGCCGGAGGTGGACGAGCTCGACCGCCTGTCGCGCGAGCTGGTGCAGGCGATGGGGAAGATCCGCGGGGTGGCGGACGTCGAGACCAGCCTCGAGAAGAGCAAGCCCGAGCTGCGCGTCGAGTTCGACCGCGAGCGCGCGGGCGACCTCGGCTTGAACGTCGCCCCGGTGGCGATGACCTTGCGCGCTGCGCTCACCGGCGAGGTGGCGACCACGATCGAGGACGCGGCCGGCGACACCCACGACGTGCGCGTGCGCCTGCGCGCCGATCAGCGGCGCATCGCCGAGGACCTGCTGGCCCTGCGCGTCCCGACGGACAAGGACGACGCCTTCGGGGACAAGACCCTCGTCCCGCTCGGGGAGGTGGCACGGGCGGTTCCCGCGAGCGGCCCCTCCACCATCCGCCGCAAGGACCTGCAACGCGAGGTGCGCATCTCGGCCGGCAAGTCGGAGCGCAGCCTCGGCGAGGTCGCGGCCGACATCGAGGCCGCGGCCGCGGCGATGAAGCTGCCGCCGGGCTACGACGTGATGCCGGGCGGAGACTCGGAAGAGCTGAAGAAGATGTTCCGCAACATGCTCCAGACTCTGCTGCTCGCGATCATCTTCATCTACCTGATCCTGGCGTCGCAGTTCGGGTCGTTCTTCCACCCGTTCGCGATCATGCTGTCGCTGCCGCTCTCGCTCGTGGGCGTCGCCCTGGCGCTGCTCTCGACGGGCGACAGCCTCAACATCATGAGCATGATCGGTCTGATCATGCTGATGGGTCTGGTGACCAAGAACGCGATCCTGCTCGTCGACTTCACGAACCAGGCCCGGGCGAAAGGGACCCCGCGCGACGCGGCGCTGATCCAGGCCGGCTCGACGCGGCTGCGGCCGATCGTCATGACGACGCTCGCCATGATCTTCGGCATGCTGCCGCTCGCCTTCGCGATCGGAGCGGGTGCGGAGATGCGGGCGCCGATGGCCCGAGCCGTGATCGGGGGTCTGATCACCTCGACGCTGCTCACCCTCGTGGTGGTGCCCGTCGTCTACACGTACCTCGACGGCCTGCGACCGGAAACGGTGCGCGAGTGGTTCGCTCGGCGTCGCCGGCGCAAGGCCGCGGCGAAGGCCGAAACCCCCGCCCCGGCGGAGCAGCAGCCGGCCTGATTCCCATGCCCGGATGGGGCCTGCCGTGCCCCCCATCCGGGCATCTCCAGGCCACTGCTTCGGCTTCGTTTCCCGATTCGTCGGCTTCTGTCCAGCAGCTCGTCGGTTGGCCTCCGACGCTTTCGAGCTGATTGGGGTCAGGTCTTGAGTTGCGGTGCGGTCCGCGGTGCTTGGTGGAAGATCCGATCCCTCGGCTGTGGCGCTCCCTGTCGATGTAGGAACCAGCGATCGAGCACGACGTGCCGGGCGAACCAGGGCATGGCCAGGAGCAGCCCGCCTGCCGCGGAGGCGAGCGCGCCCGGTCGCCGCTGCGGCTGCGCCGGATCTCCGAGCTCCTGCGCGAGTCGCTGCGCGTAGCGCCGGCCGAGCAGGGCCTCCGTCACCTCACCGCGCGCCTCGAGGATTGACTCGGCGGCGACTTGGCCGGAGACGACCGCCGGCAGGATCCCTTCGCCGCTCGCCGCGAACGCGAGACCGGCCGCATCGCCCGCGAGCAGGACCCCGTCCGCCGCCACGCGCCGTCCCGTGCCCTCGCGCAGGAGGTAGGCGTGTCCACGCCAGCCGGCGCTGGAAGCGGGGATCCTCCGCTCCCGCACCAGCCAGGCGAGGAATGTCTCGAGCTGCAGAGGGAGCGCCTGCCGGTCGCGCCGGCCGAGGCCGACGTTGAGATAGTCGCCCTTGCGGAAGCACCAGCCGTAGCCGCGCAGGTCTCGGCTGAAGTAGAGCTCCGGCCGCTCCGGGTCCACCCGGCAGGCGTCGAGCGCCGCGCCCTCGAGGCGCAGCTCGACCTCCTGGGCCACCACGAGCGTGTCGGACGGCGGCGCTCCGCCGATGAGCCGCGCCACGGGACAGAAGTGGCCGCCGGCTCCGACGAGGATAGGCGCGGCGAAACGCCCGTTCAGCACCCACTCGCGCCCTTCGCGGCGGATCTCGCCGACCCGCTCGCCGAGCGCCGTCCGCGCGCCCGAGCCACGGAGCAGCTCCGCGTCGAACTCCGAGCGGCGGATGCCGTAGCTCACGGGAGCGCCGTAGTCCACGTCCACCGCGCGTCCGCCGATCGTCCCGACCCGGAAGCGGGAGATGGGCTGCAAGGTGTGGTCGCGCGCGTACTCGGCGAGCCCCAGGCGCAGCCGCTCGACCACCTCGGGCGTGATCCAGCCCGCGCACGGCTTGTCGCGCGGGAAGCACTGCTGGTCGACGACTAGGGCGTCGCGGCCTGCGGCCACGAGGGCGGTCGCGCAGGCCGAGCCGGCCGGTCCGCCGCCGACGATCAGAACCTCGGCTCGCTCCACGACAGCCCCGCTCCTTCGGCGTAGAGCCCGCGCCGCGTCCAGGGTACGGCGCTCGAGCCGCCCGGCGCGAACGTCACCTGGAACAGCTGCATCGAGCCGGTGCGGAAGGCGGCCTCGGAGCCGGCCAGGTAGAGCCGCCAGGCACGCCGGAAGCGCTCGTCGAACCCCACGCGCCCCGCGGCCTGCGCCCGCTCGTAGCGCTCGCGCCAATGCCGCAGCGTGAGCGCGTAGTGCACCCGCAGGTTCTCAACGTCGACGATCGAGAGGCCCGCGGGCTCGAGCACGCCCCGGCCCACCTCGGCGAGCGTGGGCACGTAGGCCCCCGGGAAGATCCGCCTGCGGATCCACGCGTTCAGCGGACTCGGCCGATCGCGGCCGATGAAGTGCAGCAGCCCGCGTCCGCCCGGGCGGTCGAGACTGCGCGCGATCACGCGGCCGAGATCCCCGTAGCTGCGCCGCCCGACGTGCTCGAGCATCCCGACCGAGACGAAGGCATCGCAGCGCCCGCGCATCTCCCGGTAGTCTCCCTCGCGGAACTCGACGCGCTCAGCGAGCCCCTCGTGGTGCGCGCGCTCGCGGGCGTACGCGATCTGCTCGTGCGAGACGTTCCAGGCCCGGACGCGCACCCCGTAGTGCCGCGCCATGTGCAGGGCCAGGGCCCCCCAGCCGCAGCCGGCTTCCACCACCGTCTCGCCGGGCTGGAGACCGAGCTTGCGGCACACGTGGTCCATCTTCGCGACCTGCGCCTGCTCGAGCGACAGGTCCGGCGATTCGAAGTAGGCGCTGGTGTAGACGAGCTGCCGGTCGAGCCAGAGCGCGTAGAAGTCGTTGCCGATGTCGTAGTGGCGGTGAACGTTGCGGCGCGCGCGCGGCGGCGATAGCCGCCGCCACGTCCCGAGCCACGCGAGCGGGTTCGCGCGCCCGTCTTTCCCGAGGCTCCGGTACGCCGCTTCGATCGCCGCCACCAGGTCGCCCTCGATCTCGATGCGCCCGTCGGCGTACGCATCTCCGAAGTGGACCTCGGGATCGAGCAGCAGCCCGGCGAGCGCGCGCCGGTCGCGGAAGCGCAGGGTGGCGACTGGTGCTGGGTCCGTCGCGGTCGAGTGTCCGAGCGCGTAGCGCAGCCCCGCGGGTCCGATGCGGGCGGCGAGCCGCCGCAACAGCAGGCCGTCGAGTCGCTCTCCCGCGGGCGTGCCGGCCAGGGAGGGACCGTGGACGGGATGGGTCGTCGCTCTCATGACGCCCTCCTCGTTGGGTACGGGTCCAGTCTAGCGCCGGGAGCGCACCCGGGTACCTCCAAAAAGTTGTGGTCGGCGGGTGCCTCACCACAAGGTCTTCGGGATTGACGGGAGGCCGCTCTCGCCCGATATTGTTATAGCGAAGAAAAAGCGAAACAGCAAAATGAGCGCCGCAACTCTTCCCGTAGCCCTGCCCCGGGCGCCTTTCGACCACAGGGATCCGACTCTCGCGAGCGTCGCGGAGCGCAAGCGCGTTCTCGAAGACCTGCTGCGAGCCCGCCGGCTGCAGGCCGACGAGCCGCCGCTGCGGGGCGAGGACCGGAGGCGCCGGCCGCTCGCGACCGGCATCGCGGAGCTGGACACGCTCCTCGCCGGAGGCTTCCCGCGCGGCGAGCTGTCTCAAATCCACGGGCCCGCGTCCTCGGGCCGCACCGGCGTCCTGCTCGCGCTCCTGGCGCGCACGACGGGCACGGGCGCCCTCGCGGCGCTCGTGGACCCGCTCGACCGGCTCGATCCCGCCTCTGCCGCCGCTGCGGGCGTCGACCTCGAGCGGCTGCTCTGGCTGCGCGGCCCGCGCGGGGGCGGCGAAGAGCCAGAAGCGAAGGCGCTCGCCCAGGCCACGGGAGCGGTGGCGACGCTCGCGGGCGCGGGGCTCTTCGACGTGGTGGCGCTCGACCTGGCCGGGGCCGACCGCGAGCGCCGCCTTTTGCTGGCCACCACCTGGCTGCGCCTGCAGCGGCTCGTCGAGAACGCCGCGACCGCGCTCGTGCTGGTGGCCGACAGCCATGTCGCCTGCAGCCCCGGAGGTCGGACGCTGGCGCTCGAGCCCACGGGGCTGCGCTTCTCGGGTCCCCCCGGCCCCGCGTGCCTGCTCACGGCGCTTCGGGCGCGGGCGCGGGCCGGACGCCACGGGCTGCACGTGGCCGAGCTCACCCTCGCAGCCGTCTGAGGCCTTTCGTGTTCGGCGGCCTGCATGCTCCCCGTGCTCTCCCCGACGCGGGCGCGCTCGTGGCGCTCGCGCGCAGCTTCACGCCGCGGGTCGAGGCGCGCGGGCCGACGCCGGTGCTGCTCGACCTCTCCGGCCTGGGCCGTTTGTGGCCGACTCCGCACGCGCTCGGCCGCGCGCTTCTCGACGCGGCCGCGGCGAGGGCGATCGAGGCCCAGGCGGCGCTCGCCTTCACGCGGGAGACGGCGCTCGTCGTCGCGTGCGCCTGTCCGGGGCTCACCGTGGTGCCCGCCGGCGGCGAGGCCGAAGCACTCGCCCCGCTGCCGCTTGCCCTGCTCGAAGTGACGCTGGAGCAGCAGGAGCTTCTCGCGCGCTGGGGCCTGCGCACGATCGGCGACCTCGCGCGCCTGCCCCCGGCCGCTCTCGCCGCGCGGCTCGGGCCCGATGGCCCCCGCCTCGTGCGCCTCGCCCGTGGCGAGGACGCGGGCGCCTTCGTCACGGCGCCGCTGCCCGAGCGCTTCGAGACGACGCTCGAGCTGGATTGGCCGATCGAAGGCCTGGAGCCGCTCGCCTTCCTGCTGTCGCGGGTGCTCGAACCGCTCACTGCCGCCCTCGCCGCGCGCGGTGCCTTGGCCGCGGCGCTCGCCGTCGAGCTCGGGCTCACGGACGCTTCGACGCACGCGCGCGCGCTGCGGCCCGCGGCCCCTTCGGGCGACGCACGCACCTGGCGTACGCTCGTGCTGCTCGACCTCGAGGCCCACCCGCCGCGCGACGCGATCGCGCGGATCACGCTACGCGCCTCGCCCACGCCCGCGCGGGCGGCCCAGTTCTCGCTTTTCGATCCCGCGCTGCCCTCGCCGGAAAGGCTCGCGGAGACGCTGGCGCGGCTCCACGACTGGACCGGGTCCGGCCGCTCCGGCTCGCCGCAGCTCGTGGACACGCACCGGCCCGGGGCCTTCGCCGTCCAGAGCTTCGCGCCCGGCCCGCTCCCGCGCGGAAGGCTCGAGGTCGCGCGGCCCGCGCCCCGCGTGGCGCTGCGCGCCTATCGTCCCCCGCGCCTCGCCCATGTGCTCACGAAAGCGGGTGCCCCCAGCTTCGTGGCGGCTCACGGTGTGCGCGGCGCGGTCACGGCCGCGGCCGGGCCGTGGCGCGTCTCGGGCGACTGGTGGGATAGTGCCTTCTCCCGCGAGGAGTGGGATATAGCACTCGCGACCCGGACGGGGCCGGACACGCCGCCGAGCGCGGCCTTCCGCATCTTCCTCGACCGGCTGCGCGGCTGTTGGTTCGTCGAGGGTGAGCTCGACTAGCCGCCGCTCTTGATGTAGCTCTCGAGCTGCCGCACCGTGAAGCGCAGGTCGTGGATCACGCTGCGCACCACGTCGCCGATCGAGATCACGCCCACCACGCGGCCCCCCTCGACCACCGGCAGGTGGCGGATGTGCCGGTCCGTCATGTGCATCATGCACTCGCCCGAGCTCGTGTCGGGCGTGATCACGAACACCTTCGAGGTCATCACCTCGCGCACCGGCGTCTCGCGCGAGGTGCGACCCTGCAGGATCATGCGCCGGGCGTAGTCGCGCTCGGAGAAGATGCCGACGAGCAGCTCGCCGTTCATCACGAGCAGCGCGCCCACGTTCTTCTCCTCCAGGAGACGAAGCGCCTCGAGCACCGTGGCTTCGGGATCGATCGAGTAGATCTCCGGCTTGCGGGCGAGGATCTGCCGGATCGTGGTCATTCCCCCTCCTCCCCGGTCGATGGTGGTCGGGCCGAACGCGCTCGATTGGGGCCGGGCTGCGACGAGACCGATTCTACTCCCGTCGCCGGGAAGCCCAGGCGATCCGCCGTGGCGAGCGCCCCTTAGAGGCGGGAATTGGCGGGCCGTCAGCCGGTGCCGCGGCCGGAGCGGACGGCCTCGATCGTCGGCAGTCGCTCCACGTAGGCGTAGTAAGGCTTGAGGTCGAACTTGCGCGCGGTGTTCTCGCTCGACATGTAGCGCACCGACCCGAACACCTGTCGCTCGGGCGGCCACGGCCGGTCGAAGAGACCGAAGCACCACAGGATGCCGGTGTAGGAGTTCGGGTCGCGGCCGTCGAGCGCGTACTTGTTGTTGAGGTGCTCGAGCGTCCGGTATGCCTCGGCCGGCGACCGGGACCATTCGATCGCCTTCTTGCCCCACAGCATGCGCAGGTAGTTGTGGATGGTGCCCGTGGCCACGAGCTCGCGCTGGGCGGCGTTCCAGAGCGGGTCGTGCGTCTGGCCGTTCTCGAGCTCGTCCAGAGTGTAGACGTGGCGCCTCGGGTCTGCCGCGTGGGCGCCGAGCGTCTCTTTGGCCCAGGCCGGCAGTGCCTTCTCGAGGCTCGCTGCGTCGTCGCGCCGGGAGCGGTGCCAGTGATGGCCCACGTCGCGCCAGGTGAGCGCCTCGTCGAGGAACGAGTTGACGTCGGGGTCGTCGCAGAAGAAGCCCTCGCGCTTGCCGCGGTTCGGGAGCCTCAGCTCGGAAGGCGTCCACTCCCCGGTCGTGGCGAGCACCGACTCCACCACCTCCTCGATCGAGATGTGTCCGAAGTGCAGGTACGGGCTGAGCCCGCTTGCGTGCCCTTCCGTGGGCGATCGGGGCGAAGAGCGCTCTTCCGCGTAGCCCCCAAGGCGACGCTTCACGAACTCACGCAACCGCGCGCGCGCGGCGGGCGCGCCTCCGAGCGTCTCGGGGACGGCCGGCACGCCCGGGTCGAGCGGCAGCGCGTCGACGAAGCCAGAGACGTCAGCCGTGCGCCAGATCTCGAAGCGGGCCGAGACGGGCTTTCGCGTGACATCGGGGATCCTCGGCCGCGCCGCCGCGCGGTGCGCCCAGGCTTCCGCGAACGCCTTGTGGATGCGCGGCCGCAGGTGCGCCGCGGCCGAGACCGGGGCGCCGAGCAGCGAAAGCGGCACGATGCCGTTCGAGTCCACCGCGAAGACCGGGACCGCGACCTTGCGGGCGAGCGCCTCGGACTGTGCCGGCACGATGAAAGCGGGGAAGTCGTCCGTGACCACCAGGCAGGCGCGCGCCGCGAGCGAGCGCAGCAGGCCGCGGCCCTCGCCCCGCCGCGTCTCGACGAACGGCCAGTAGTGGAGCCCGAGCGCCGCGGCTCGAGCGGCGTTCGCTTGCGTTCCCTCGAGCACGAACTGGTGGAGCCTGCGGCTGGCCCAGGGGTAGTCGACGCGCAGGCCCTCGTACACCACGAGCGGACGCGCGAGCTCGTGGGCGCAGGCGATCGCGTAGTCGAGCGCGTGGTTGTGCGCGAGCCGCCTCGCGGCCTGCATCCAGTACAGCACGTACTCGCCGCCCGCAGCGGTGCTCGCCGCGTTCAGGCGGCGCAGCCGTGCCTGGTTGTAGCTCACCGGGCCATGTTAACGGGGGGCGGTCCGGTCGGGTCGAGCGAAGGGCGTTGTACGATAGGTCGGAAGCCCGCCCCACGCGGGCGCCCTCCATGCCCCGTCCGGCCTCCCTCGCGCTCCGGCTCCTGTTGTGCGCGCTCGTCTGTGGCGCGTGCGCGACGCTCGGCTTGCGCAAGGAGACGCCTGCGCCGCCGCCCGTCCCGCCGGGCACGGCACTCACGCCCGAGCCGGCGCCTTCCGACGACGAGCCGCTCCCGGTGACCCCGGTCGCCGAGCCGATCGTCGTCGCGGCCTGGGCCGAGCCGAAGGAGCTGCCGGCGGGAGGCGGCCAGGCCCAGATCCTGGTGCGCATCCAGAAGCGGGGCGGCCGGCGCTTCCCGGGCGTCGAGGTGCGCTTGCGCAGCTCCGTGGGCTCGCTCTTCTCGTCGGGCGGGGTGCTGGTCACCGACGCCTCGGGCATGACGCGCGATCGGCTCACCACGAAGAAGACCGCCACGATCACGCTCAACGCCGGCGGCACGCGCTACCGCTTCCAGGTCCCGGTCGCGGAGCCTGCCCCGTGAGCTCACCGGCGCTCGCGCCGGCGGACCCGGCGACCGCGGCCGACCTCGCGCGCATTCTCTCGCCGGAGCGGGTGCTGACGCGGCCGATCGACCGCCTGGGCCGCTCCGCCGACGCGTCGATCTACCGCCTGATCCCGGAGGCGATCGTGCGTCCGCGCGGGCTCGGCGAAGTGCGCGAGCTCTTCGCGTGGGCCAGGGCGCGGAGCCGTCACCTGACCTTCCGGGCGGCGGGGACGTCGCTCTCAGGACAGGCGGTGACGGACGACGTGCTGGTCGAGCTCGGGCCCTTCTTCCGCAAGGCGAGCGTGCTCGACGCCGGAGCCCGGGTTCAGGCTGAGCCGGGCGTCGTGGGCGGCCACCTCAACCGGCTGCTCGCGCCCCACGGCCGCCGCATCGGACCCGATCCGGCCTCGATCGACGTGGCGATGCTGGGCGGCATCCTGGCCAACAACTCCTCGGGCATGTGCTGCGGCGTCGCGCAGAACAGCTACCACACGCTCGATAGCCTGGTCGTGCTGCTCGCGGACGGTGCCGTCGTCGACACGCGCCAAGAGGACGCGGACTCGCAGCTCGCCCGGGCGCGGCCCGCGCTACACGCCGAGATCGTGGCGCTCCGAGACGAGATCCGCCGCGACGCGACTCTCGCGGGCTTGGTGCGGCGGAAGTTCGAGACCAAGAACACGAGCGGTTACAGTCTCAACGCGTTCCTGGACTTCGACAGCCCTGCCCTGATCCTGGCCCACCTGATGGTGGGCTCCGAGGGCACGCTCGGGTTCGTCTCCGAGCTGACGCTGCGGACCGTGCCCGAGCCGCCCGCGCGGGCGACGGCGCTCGTGCTGTTCGCCGAGCTCGAGGACGCCGGCCGCGCCGTGGCACCGCTCGCCCAGGCGGGGGCCGACGCGCTCGAGATCCTCGACGCGGCGTCGCTGCGCTCGATTGCCGTGGAGCATCCGTTCTCCTTCGAGGTCGGGAAGCGGCAAGCGGCGCTCCTCGTCGAGCTGCGCCGCGCCGACGAGGCGACGCTCGCCTCGGCCGTGGACGACGTCCACGCCATCCTGAAGCGGCACCGACTGATCGAGCCCGAGCGCTTCACGACCGGGGAGGCGGAGCGCATAGCACTCTGGCACCTGCGCAAGGGGCTCGCGGCTCGCACGGGAGCGATGCGGCCGAGCGGGACCGCCTTCCTGACCGAGGACGTCGCCGTGCCGGTCGCGCGCCTCGCCGAGGCGATCCGCGACTGCCAGGACCTGTTCGAGCGCCACGGCGTCCCCGACACCGCCATCTTCGGCCACGCCAAGGACGGCAACCTGCACTTCGTGCTGGCCGAGGACGTGCGCAGCCCCGAGGCGGTCGAGCGCTACGGCGACTTCATGCACGGTCTCGTCGAGCTGGTCGTGGGCAAGTACGACGGCGCGATCAAGGGCGAGCACGGCTCGGGACGCAACATGGCGCCGTTCGTCAAGCGCGAGTGGGGCGAGCGGGCCTACGCGACGATGGAGCGCCTGAAGCGCCTGCTCGACCCCGACGGCATCCTCAGCCCCGGAGTGCTGCTGAACGCGAATCCGCGCTGCCACCTCGAGAACCTGAAGCCGTGCCCGACCATCTCGCCGCTCGCGGACCGCTGCATCGAGTGCGGCTACTGCGAGCCGCGCTGCCCCTCGCGCGACCTCACGCTCACCCCGCGCCAGAGGATCGTGGTCACGCGCGAGATCGCGCGGCTCGATGCAAGCCCCGCCCCGGCCGACCGCGAGTGGGCCTCATCGCTGCGCGAAGACTTCGTCTACGAGGGCGTCACCACCTGCGCCGGGGACTCGATGTGCCAGTTGGCCTGCCCGGTGACGATCGACACGGGCGCGCTCATGAAAGAGCTGCGTGCGGCAACGCACGGCGCTGTCGCCACGCAGATCGCGGCGGGCGCGGCCGAGCATTTCGGCCTCGTCGCGGCCGTCGCGCGGGCGGGGCTCGGTGCCGCGGCCGCCGTGCGCGCGCTGCCGCTCGGCGCCCGGGTCGTCGAGGCTGTCGCGGAATGCGCGAGTGCGCTCGCGCCGGGGCTCGTGCCGAGCCTGCCGCCGTCGCTTGCCCTGCCGCGCCCGGCAAAGCGCCTCGCGTCCGAGGAGCCTCCGCTGCTGCCCGCCGCGGGCGAAGGTCGCGGCGGTGTCGTCTATTTTCCGAGCTGTCTCACCCGCATCGTGGGCCCGCTTCCCGGCGAGGAGGGCCCGCCGCCGGCCCGGGCGATGCGCGAGGTCCTGCGCTGGGCGGGCTACTCGGTACGCCTGCCCGAGCGCGCCTCGGGTCTGTGCTGCGGCATGGCCTTCGCGAGCAAGGGCTACACCGAGGCCGCGCACGAGGCCGCCCGCCGAACCGCCGAGGCGCTCTGGCGCGCGACGAGCGGCGGAAGATTGCCGGTGGTGACCGACGCCTCGCCCTGCGCCGGAACGCTCGGAGAGACGGTGCAGGCGATCCTGCGGGCGACCGGACGCGAGGTGCGGATGTTCGACTTCGCGGCGTTCTGGGCGCGCGAGGTGCTGCCCAGGCTGGAGGCGCCGCCACGCCGACCCGGGACCGTGATCCTGCACCCCACATGCACTCTCGTGAAGGCGGGCGGCCTCGCCGACCTGCTGGCGGTGGCCCGCGCCCACGCCGAGAGGGTCGAGGTCCCGAGCTTCGCCGAGTGCTGCGGCTTCGCCGGCGACAAAGGCTTCGCCGTCCCCGAGCTCACGGCCAGCGCCACGGCGGTAGAGGCCGCCGAGGTGCGGCAGCTCCTCGAGCGCGAGCCGCAGGCGGCCTGCTACTCGACGTGCCGGACCTGCGAGATCGGCATGTCTCGCGCCGTGGGCCGCGCCTACGGGTCGCTCTTCGCCCTGGTGCACGAGGCCGTCACGCGTGCTTGAGCGGCTGCTCGACGCGCTCGCGTCGCTGCCGCTCGTGCCGACCTACCTGGTGCTGATGGCGCTCTCGGCGCTCGAGAACGTGTTTCCGCCCGTTCCCGCCGACACGGCGGTGGCGCTCGGCGCGTTCCTGGCCCGGCGCGGCGAGATCTCGGTCGTACCGCTCGCGATCTTGTGCTGGCTCGCGAACCTCGCTTCCGCCTGCGGCACGTATCTCGTCGGCCGCCGCCATGGCCGCGCCTTCTTTCGAGACGGCTGGGGCCGGAAGGTGATGCCGCCCGAGGTTCTCGCGGGGCTCGAGGAGGCTTACGCGCGTTGGGGGACCGCGGCCATCTTCGTGAGCCGTTTCCTGCCGGGGCTGCGGGCCGCCGTGCCGCCGTTCGCCGGCGTGGCCGGCTTCCCGGCTCTCCGGGCGCTTGTTCCCGCGGCGCTCGCGTCCGCGATCTGGTACGCCTTTCTCGCGGCCGCCGGGTACCAGCTCGCGGCCAACTGGGGGGCCGTGAAGGAGCTCGTCGCGAACGCCAACCGGGCGCTGGGACTGGCGGCGCTCGTGGTCGGGACCGCAGCCGTCGTCTGGCTCTGGAGGCGGACCCGGAAGACGTCGTAGTGAACGGCGGCTTTCTAGCTCTTGGCCTTGAGGCTCGCGACCGTGGCCTGGATCCGCTCCTGCGTGCCGGGCGAGAACCAGCCGTCGAGGAACGCCGGCAGGCGCTCGCGCTCGTGCGCCATCATCTCGGCAAGCACTCCCTCGCGGAGCCACGCCTTGGTGGTGGCGAGCGCGCGCGGGTCCTTGTCGACGAACTCCTCGAGCCGCGCGCGGCACGCGGCCTCGAAGCCGTCGCCTTCGGCGAGCTCGTCCGCGAGGCCGGCGGCGAGCGCCTCCTCGTCCGCGAAGTTGCGGCCGAGAAGCGCGATGCGCGCGAGCGCCTGCGGCGGCACGCTCGCGCGCAGCAGGCGCGTCACCGACCACGGCAGCGGCACGCCTACCTTCACTTCGTTCAGGCCGATCGGCGCGCCGCGCCGCAGCACGCGGTAGTCCGCGCAGAGCGCGAGGATGCAGCCGCCGGCGACCGCGGCGCCGGAGACGGCTGCCACCACGGGCTTTGCGAGCCCGTAGAGCGCCCAGACCGTCACGCAGAACGCGGTCATGAAGCGCTCCATCGAGGGTCGGTCGTACGCCGCGAGCGCCACGAGATCGAGACCGGGACAAAAGAGCTTCGGGTGCGCGGACGCGAGCAGCACGCCCCGGACGCCGTCGTCCTGGGCCAGCTCCGCTGCCGCCTGGGCCAGGGCTTCGGCGAGCGGCTCGTCGATCGCGTTGCCGCGCGCCTTGTCGAGCCGCAGCACGGCCAGCCGCCCGTCCCTCTCGAGGCGCACTCCGCTCATGCCGTATCTCCTGGCCGAGTATAGCGGTCGC